>Ga0233425_10007852_pt1 | contig 14650 bp, 11 predicted proteins | sample Watercolumn_Towu_2_FD_181712 | JGI IMG/M metagenome (GOLD analysis project Ga0233425, IMG submission 181712) | Freshwater microbial communities from Lake Towuti, South Sulawesi, Indonesia - Watercolumn_Towuti2014_140_MG | ecosystem: Environmental > Aquatic > Freshwater > Lake | place...
CATTGGGGCGGTGCAGCCTAATCCTTGTCTTTGTGACAGGGAACGGGGGAACCAAAGGATCAATTGGCTTTGATCCCGGGGCGCAGGGCCGCTACGGCAGCCCGGGGCTCTTTCAAGCCCTAGCCCGTCAGCTAACCTCGTCGGCAGGTCAGAACAGGGTGTTCGGGCCGATTTGAAAGGCATCTCACGTCCGTGCACTGACGCAGTGCCAGCCCGCTTCGGGACCCACGCGCGCACACGTTGCGCGCGCTGCTGGCGTGGGGTTTGGCCACTCCATCCAGGCGATGAGCGGCGAGGAGACCTTGGCGCAAGTCTATCGCGAGGTCGAGTCACCGAAGCTGAAGAACTTCAAGAAGGCCGCGTTGATCGTGTTTCTCTACAGTCTCATCTTCACCAGCGGCGTGTGTTTTCTGTCCGTGTTGCTGATTCCCGACGACGTGCGCATGGCACGCTACGAGCGCGCTCAACAATAAGTTACCGAATTGCCGTCCGTCGCTCGACTCTCCGAGTCGAGAAATCACGGCTCGGAGAGCCGTGCGACGATGTTCGATGCGACAACTTATTTCTGAGCGCGCCGACGCGGCAAGTCGCACGAACACCGTGAACAATTCAATTGCGCCACGGCACCACAACTGTCGCGCGAGGAGTTCGGCCTGCGGTTGCCGTACTGCAAGCTGGTGGCGATCCGCTCACCGCACAGCATGGCGATGCTCGAGAAATCGCTGGCGGAGGCCGATCCGGACACGACGGACCTCGTGGTTATGACGGCCAAGTTCACGAATGGCGACACGGACGGACCGGCGAGCGATGAGTTAACGGACTACGAGCAGCAACTGATGACGGCCGTCGTCACGCGGGCTGAGCTGGCCGGCAAAGTCGTCCGTCCGCTCATCGTACCCACCAACAACCCGCTGCATGCCATCTTGTGCGCGGCGTCCGAAATCGGCGCGCAAGAGATCGTCCTGGGGGCATCCAACAAGTACACGGCGCAGGATCAGGTCGATCTCGTAAGCCTGTATTGGCTCAGCCTGCACGGGGGGGAACCGCGTCCCGTGACCATTCGCATCGTAAGCCGGAACCGGGATCTCGCATTTGACCTGGGAGGGGGCAACCGGATTCCGACCATCGGAGAGCGTAAGGCCAAATCGATCGCGGAAATGCGCGCCGCGGGAACAGGGGTGCGCCGAGTGCTATTTGCTCATGACGGCACGCCCGGTGCGTCGGACTTGTTCCAGTCCGTGTTGACGATGCTCGACCCGCAGGTGGGACTGACCGTCGTCAGCGTCTCGGCGGAGGCGAACGAAAGCGGCAAGTCCGGTTTCCTGGAACGGGTGCGCGAGCAGTCGGCACGACTCGGACGCGCGATTGAGGTTGTGGCGGCTCCCGTTCACCGCCCTGTTCGGCACTCCCCGCCGCGCCCGATCAGTCCGCGGTCTCTTCAATCACTCGTCGGATCTGCGGCAACAAGGGCGGCAAGTCTTCCGTGACCGTCTTCCAGACCACCTCCAGGTTCACGCTGACGTAGTCATGAATCAACTTGTCGCGAATGCCCGCCATCGATCGCCAGGGGATTTCCGGAAACCGGTCTCGAATCTCCACGGGAATTCGCTTCGTTGCCTCGCCCAGTATCTCCAGGGCACGCACCACAGCGAAGGCAGTCTTGTCGTCGTGAACGAAATGCTCGTACTCCATCCCCGCGATAAACTCGAGTGCCATGCGGGCGGCCCTGGCGATATCGTCAAGATGGTCCCGATAGTCGCGAGATTGCCTCATAACGATTCCACTTCCGCGAGAATGCGCCGACCGATTTTGGGTTTGAGGGCTTCGGCCATGACCAAGTCGACACGCAGACCCAGCAGGTCGCTGAGGTGATTCTCCAATTCCACGAAGCGGATCAAGCCAGGGGCCTGACGGAATCGCACGAGCACATCCAGGTCGCTGTCGCAGTCAGCATCGCCACGCACGTAGGAGCCAAACAGGCCGAGCGACTCAACCGCGTAGCGTTCCCGCAATACCGGCATATGCTGGCGAAGGATGCGTCGAAGATCGTCAATGTCACGGGCCCTTGGCATCACAATGTCCCCAGCCGGCTTCCCTCGTGGCGACTCTAAAACCATCCCGCCGACGGAACGCCTTCGTAATTAGTCACGACGGCCACTCCGGCGGCATAACACGCAGTCGCAACGCTGGTGAATCTAGGGCTGAAGTAGCGACAAGTCAATCATTTGCGGCGGTTCGTCGCGTTAGACGCTGACGCATTACTACTCGGGCCGCATAATTCGCCGACCACGGGAGCCAGGCCCCCCTCGGCCAGGTTGGTCGCTCCGTCTTCACGACTTCCCCAGCACAACGCGCGGGAGGAAACTGCTATCGATGGTGGCGAAAGCCTTGATCTGCGTGCATTTTGCGACGGTTTGGTTAGCTGTAGCCTGCGGCGTTATCGGGAACCCGCCAGCGGCATAACACGCCTGCTCCAGAGTTGACGAGAAACTGTATATCCGTACAGTTTCTTGAGCAGTCTTTCCCACCAGAAGCGGAGTGAACCCGGGCCACTACAACAAAAGGAGATTGTCGGGGGCGCATCCGTCAAAGGAGGCTGACAACCGTGAACCACGCAAATCTACACACGTGTCCTCCGGCAAAATGCATTCGCGGTAAAGAGCCCTGTCGATCGCTCTTGGTCATGCGCCTTACGGCGTCGTGCGTCTGGCCGAGGATGAATTGGCTGTACGACCCTCCTCGCAGACTCGTACGTGGGGCGTATGATGTGGTTCGCCGGAACCACAGCGAAGGGCATTTAAAGCGGACTCTTTCTCGTAGTATTACACTGGTCGGCAAAATTGAGAGCCGATCACCCCAAAGAAGCGACAACGGTACACGGAGACGCCGGTCAGCCAGCCAACTCGTCTTGAGTCCAAGATGACACTTGCCCTCCCGTCTCGATTGCATGTTACCTTTGGGAGCGTGAGATCTTCGAAGGCGACAAGACGGCCCAAGATGACAACTCAACGTGACGCGGGACTTTGGTCACCTTCGCTGTCAAGTTCGGCCAGTTCCCACAGTCTCGAAGGCGAGCACAAGCCCGTGTCATTGCCAGCTACGAAATGAATGCCACCAACATGAAGCCCCAATCTCGATCTCTTTGTCTCTCGTTTCTCGGTCTTTCAGCCCTCACCACGGCGCTCTTCGGCACGGCCGTCCTGCGCGCCGCTGATCCCGATTGGAAGCTCGAGGGCACCGCCGCATGGCAGGCGCGCGATTCGCAGGCCGAGTGGGTTCTTCAAGACAGACTCTGGATCGGCGGCGGATGGTTTCAGTCGTATGAGGCACCGCCGCGCGATGTCTGGTCCTCCGCCGATGGCAAGAATTGGGAACTCGTCGCCAAGGCCGCGCCGTGGATTCACAGTGATCTGCCGATGAACCTCGTGTTCAGTGACCGGATGTGGATCATGGGCGGCTGGTACAACGGCAGGCTGCCGGGCCACTCGGCGAGTAACCAGGTGTGGTCTTCATCCGATGGCCTGGAGTGGACACAGGTCACGCAGGCCGCGGGGTGGTCGCCGCGGCTCGCGGCAGGACTGGTGGAGCATCGCGGGCGGATGTGGGTGCTCGGCGGCACGGAGAACTACTACTTTGGCGATGCCAGCAGCCTGAAGAACGATGTGTGGTCCTCCGCCGATGGCCAGAACTGGAGACAGGAAACCGCCAGGGCCGCGTGGTCGCCCCGCGCTTACCATCAAGCCGTCGTTTTGAACGACAAGATCTACGTTCTCGGCGGCGGGAACTATGTCCCGGTCTACGAGTCGCGAAACGATGTGTGGTCCTCGTCGGATGGTGTGAACTGGACGTGCGAGACCGAATCCGCACCGTGGCTGCCGCGACTGTGGTTCAGCGCCGCCGTCTATCGCGGCCGCATGTGGGTGCTCGGCGGCTGGTCGAAGGAGAAGGACAACCAGGGCGATGTCTGGCACAGTGCTGACGGCAGAAACTGGCAGCAGCTCGAAACGAAGACCTGCTGGAAGGCACGTCACGAGCATTCCGTCTTCGTATTCCAGGACAAGCTCTGGATCGCGGGCGGCCACGCGCGACCACTCTCCAGTGAGGTGTGGTCTCTGAGCCTGCCACGGGACTGGAATCCCTGAACCCCTCGCATCACCGCCGTGAGCTTCATCATCCTCACGCGGCTCCTCCGGCTCCCGCACGCTGCGTCGGCGCGTGGGCAGTTCTATATCGCAATCGTGACCAATGGCAGCATGAATCGCGTGTTCTCCCCCGAGTCTCCGTCTTGCATCGGTTGAAGTGCGCTCATGACGGCCAAGCGTCACGGCTGTGCGGCGCGCGATAGCATGTCCGCACCAGCCGATGGTTCGGCAATCCTGGTTGCCACAATCATGATTTCATACTCGTCCAGGTCCAGCGTGCGTCTCCCCCAGTTGCCGGCCGTTCCGCCCCACATGCTGACTACAGACAGCCCCGCGAGGCGGAAGAGCAGCCTGAGTTCCGTTCCGACGAAACCGCGCTCACGTACGGCAACGGCGGGAAGCCCTTCGCGCGGCGGGCATTCCGTCGATTCCACAAGTGTCAAGGGATCGAAGCGCCCCGCCGCCACATCCTCATTCGAATGTGCGCGCAGCATCCGGGCCGCATTGAGAACGGTGGCCATGACCCTTGCCTGCGGTTTCAAGCTTCGAGAGATGTTGCAGAGGATGGAGAGTGGCTGCGCAATCGGGTCATCCGCCTGGCCGAGAAGCCCGAAGGATCCTTCACACAAGCAGATGGCGGCCGAAAACCTGCCGGGGAATGAGAAATCCGTGGCATTGGAACGTATCCATTCCACATGAACCGCCGCGGTCTTCGCTGCGGCCGCTGCCCTCGCGAGCATTTCCGACGACAAGTCCAAACCGGTTACGGCCAGACCGCGTCTTGCCAGCTCAACGGAGTGACGTCCGGTTCCGCATCCGACATCCAGCACGGAGTCGCCGGACGCAAGCCCCAACTCCTCAAGAATGAAGTCTACCTCTTTGACCGTATTCTTCGTAAAAACGTTCTCGTCGTAGACAGGCGCGTGTGCGTCAAAGAACGTTTCCCATGTCGTCTTCTCTGTCACGGCATGCTCCATAGGATTGCCAACCGCCTGCCATCACCGGGTGGCGGTAGTTGACTTCGATTTCACAAAATGCCGGTCACCGCCACTCCGGTCCAAGACAGGAAAGCACGTCCGGCATCCGTGGGATTTTATGGGGCAAAAGTCCCATGTACGAGACGGAGGCCCCCAAGTAGGTCAGTAAGCCGAGAGGCGCCATGCTGGGCTGCGCAGAATCGAGTGAGGGATTGGCAGGCGTTTCAGGCAGGTCTTGTTCCGTTCGCGGCGGAGCTGAAGGCGGCACGCCGGCGGGATTGGGCGGGCAGGAAGAAGAAATGCACGTCTCTTGCACCTTGTCACGGCCAGAATGGAGAGTAAACTGCCACCGGGCGGCTTGTCGTCCGCATCTCATACTAATCATTGCTGCGCAGTTCCTTTTCTCTTGATCGCCCTTCTCTACCCTCGGTGCCTCGGTGGTGGAAAGGTCCGGACTCACGATTACTTCTCGTTGCCAAACAGCTAGGACGCCCGTCAAGGAGAGGAACCGGATGACAAGTGAGACTGTCTCGACGCGAGTTCGTGTCGGCGGCAAGTATCTGCGCGTTGGAGCTGCCAAGTTCTTTGTGAAGGGGTTGTCGTACGGACCATTTCCGCCCAATGCCGACGGCGAACCGTTTCCGGACCGTACGCAAGTTGGACGGGATCTTTCCCACATGCGGCAGTTGGGCGCCAATGCGCTCCGCGTCTATTACCCGCCGCCGATCTGGCTGCTCGACGAAGCTGCCCAGAAGAGCCTGCGCGTTTTCGTCGACGTACCTTGGGAGAAGCACCGTTGTTTCTTCGAGGACTGGTCGGCACAGCAACGGGCTCGGGAGAGTGTCGCGACTGCGGCACGAATCGTGGGCAATCATCCCGCGACGATGGCCATCAGCGTTGTCAACGAGATTCCGGTCGATGTCATCCGTTTCTATGGCAGGAATCGAGTGGAACGCTTTGTCGAGGAGTTGCTCGACATTGGCAAGCAGCAGGCGCCGGATTGTCTGGTGACATACGTGAACTTCCCCACGACGGAGTTCTTTGATCCCGAAGGGGCGGATTTCTATTGTTTCAATGTCTATCTGCACGATGAAGCGAAATTCGCCGGCTATCTTGACCGGTTGCAGCACCTCGCCGGGAACAAACCGCTTGTCCTGGGAGAATACGGCGTTGACACAATCCGCTCCGGTGACCTGGGGCAGGTGGATTTGCTCAGCCAGCACGTGCGGCAAGTCTTCCGCCGCGGACTGGCTGGGTCCTTCGTCTTTTCCTACACGGATGAGTGGTTCACCGGCGGGAAACTGATCCACGATTGGGCATTTGGAGTCACGCGGTCGGACCGTACGGAAAAGCCAGGGGCCAGGGCCCTGCAACGGGCTTGGGCTGACGTTCCGGCGGCAATTTGTCAGGACACCCCGCGCGTGTCTGTCGTCGTCTGCTCGTACAACGGTGCGCAGACGCTTGCCAGTTGTCTGGATTCGCTGATGAGACTGGATTATCCCGATTATGAAGTGATCCTCGTGGACGACGGGTCGACCGACGACACGCCCGCCATCGCGGCCGAATTTCCGCAGGTCGTCTATCACCGCCAGGACAACCACGGGTTGAGCGTCGCGCGTAATGTGGGAGCGCGGCTGGCAAGTGGCGAAGTGGTCGCCTACACGGACTCTGATTGTGTCGTGGACGAACATTGGCTGACGTATCTGATCGAGGCCATGCGGGACCAGCAGGTCGAGGCGATCGGCGGCCCCAACATCACGCCTCCTTCGGACGGTTGGGTGGCCAAATGCGTGGCCGCCAGTCCTGGTAATCCGAGCCACGTGATGCTGGACGACCGGCACGCGGAACACGTACCCGGCTGCAACATGGCGTTTCGACGCGCGACATTGTTGGGGCTGGGCGGATTTGATGCGCAGTTTCGCCAGGCCGGCGACGACGTGGACCTGTGTTGGCGAATGTTGGATGCCGGCTTGCCGATCGGCTATGCCTCCGGTGCGATGGTCTGGCACCATCGGCGCGCGACGGTTCGCGCTTATGCAAATCAACAAAAGGGCTACGGCCGCAGCGAAGCCATGGTGCACTTCAAGCACCCGCACCGCTACGGCGTATTTGGCCGCAGTCGCTGGAACGGGATCATCTATGGCGATGGTGCCGTTGGGTTGCCACTGACGAGTCCGACGATCTACCACGGTCGATTTGGATCGAGTCTGTTTCAGACGATTTACCGGCACAACACCTACGGAGTGTGGTGCGTGGTGATGTCGCTGGAATGGCACCTGGCAGCGCTATTCCTGCTGTTGCTGGCCGCCATGTTCTGGCCGCTCGCGGCGCTCAGTTGCCTGATGTGGTGTGCGACGTTCTGCGTCGCAGTTCGTTCGGCGGCAAACGCGCCGCTGCCGCGAGAGTACCCTTGGTGGTGCCGGCCGCTGGTTGCCTGCTTGTACGTCCTGCAACCCGTCCTTCGTGGCTGGTATCGCATGACGCACCTGCTGGAACGGAAACAGTTGCCGGCGATGCATGCCGACCGGTCAACAGGTCCTGGTCCGGGAAAGAGGACCTCGTCCCACGTGCACGATTTGTATTGGGACAACCATCAAGCGCGGGGGCGCGAAGCACTGCTGGAATCGCTGGTCATGGAGTCGCTGCGTCTCGGCTGGCCGGGCGACTTCAACGATGCCTGGACCGAATGGGACGTCAAGCTGGTGGGTACCCGCTGGCACGACATCACGGTGCAGACCGCTACCGAGGAACTCGGCTGGCCGCGGAGATTCACGCGGGCGCGGATCGCGGTCATTCCCACCATCTTCCACAACGTCATCGGGGGTGGCTGCGCCCTGTGGTGCCTCGCTGCGTTGCTCACCATGACAACTTGGGGGCTGGTCGCGGGAGTCGCGTTCAGCGCCTGGGTGCTGATTCAGATGGGACTAAGCCGGCAACGTTGCCTGCGCGCGGCGGCGAGGCTCTTGTCGGATTCTGCTCGGTTGGCCAGGCTGGACGAGGAGCCGACGGCAGCTCCGGCGGAGTCACTACCCATTGCGCCGTCAGCATGCGAACTGACGGAACGCCGGCCGGAGACGGCGCGAAGATCAAAACACAGGAAAAGGTCGCTGCCAAGTCGCTCATCCTCAGGTTCGGCCTCAAAGCCGATCCCATTCCGTTTTCGACGATCATGATCGGCAGAATCTTCCGGCTGTCGCCCTATCTTTGCCAACGTTGGCCGCTCGTGGCGGTCATCGTCTTGCTGACCGTCGCCTCGTCCGCGGCGACGGTTTTGCAGCCGTGGCCGATGAAAATCCTGGTGGACTATGCGTTCGCCGCCGGACCGGCTCCGGATTGGCTCGCCGCCGGACTGCGTTTCTTCGCGTTTGCCGACCGCTCCGTCGCCTTGGTATGCCTGGCGGGCGCGGCCACGCTCGCATTGTTCGGCGTCAACTCCGCGCTGAATGCCGTTCTGAGCTGGTCGTGGATCGCGGTTGGTCAGGGGATGGTCTACCAGTTGGCAGCCGACGTCTTTGCGAGGCTGCAACGTCTTTCCTTGCGCTATCACGCGCAGCACAGTGTTGGTGACAACCTGGATCGCCTGACAAACGACACCTGGTGCGCCTATTCGATCGCCAGCGACGTTTTTGTGTCGCCTCTGCAGCGGCTCGTGACGATGATCGGCATCGGCGTGATTGCCTGGCAGATGGACCGGTGGTTGACGGTGCTCTCGTTCAGCCTCGCGCCGCTCTTGGCTGTGGCAGTGTGGTACTTTGGACCTTTGCTCAAGCGGCGGGCCCGTCAAGGACGCGAAGCACAGGCACGGCTCACGCGTTTCGTCCACCAGACGGTCACCTCCATGCCGCTCGTCCAGGCGTTCGCCGCCGAACGGCGAAACCTGGATCATTTCGATGTGCTGGTGGACGAAGCAGTGGCCGCCTCGCAAAGAGGAGTGCTTATTCAGAAATCCTTCGGCCTCGTGAGCGGATTAACCAATGCGCTGGGCCAGGCCATCGTGCTCTTGGCCGGCGGACTCAAGATCCTCGCCGGCTCCGCTACGCTGGGTAGCCTGCTGGTGTTCATCGCTTACATGCGCACACTGCAGAATGCCTGGCAGGGTCTGCTCGAGACCTACGCCAAGCTCAAGGCTTCCGAGGCGAGCCTTGACCGGCTGTTCGAAGTTCTGGACGCCAATGACTGCATGCAGGAATTGGACCATGCCCAGCCCCTTCCCGCTGCCCGCGCGGGACGGGGCGCGCACCTGGTGTTCGAGAGCGTGTCTTTCGCGTACGAGCCCGAACGGCTCGTGCTGAACGAAATTCAACTGGACGTGCTTCCGGGCGAAACGATCGCCTTTGTCGGTCCTACCGGCGCGGGAAAGAGCACGCTGGTCTCATTGGTTCCGCGTTTTCTCGATCCTTGCCGGGGACGGGTCTTGTTCGATGGCGTGGATGTCCGTTCCACTACGCTCGACAGCCTGCGTGCGCAGATTTCCATGGTGTTGCAGGAACCTTTTCTTCTCCCGTGTTCCGTGGCGGAGAACATCGCCTACGGCTGCCGCGCAGCGACGCGTGAAGCGATCGTCTCTGCCGCCGAGTCTGCTAACGCCCACGAGTTCATCCGTGCCTTGCCGCACGGCTACGATACGGTGATTGGTGAAAAGGGAGCGACTCTGTCGGGCGGCCAGAAACAACGCCTGGCGATTGCCCGGGCGCTCGTGCGCAATACGCCGCTGGTGATTCTGGATGAGCCAAGCGCTGCGTTGGACCAGCAGACGGAGCGCGATCTGCTGGAAGCGCTGGAGCAGCTCTCCGCCGGGCGGACGACCCTGATGATTGCCCACCGCCTTTCCACCGTACGCCGGGCCGACCGAATCGTGGTTCTGGACCAGGGACGGATTGTGGAAATGGGCGCCCACGCCGACCTGGTCAATCGCGGAGGGTTGTATCAGCGGCTCTGCAGTTGGCAGCAGGATTACGTTGCGGAGCACATCAGCTCATGAAGACCTGGTGGCAACGACTGGCGAGATATGCCCTGCCGTATTGGCGCGAGATGCTGGCCATTGCCCTGTTGATGGGATTGGCAGCAGCCGTGGAGGTGCTCAAGCCGTGGCCGCTCAAGCTGCTGGCGGATTACATTCTTCCGGGACGTCCACTCCCCGCCATCGTGAGTTGGCTGCACGCAGCGCCGGGAGGGGCTGCCGGCGCCGGGCTCTGCGCGTGGCTGGCCGCTGGCACACTGCTGCTGTTTACAACCGCGTGGGCCATCCAGACCCTGCAGGCGTACGTCCAGTCGGGCGTGGCCCTCCGCATCACTTACAATCTGGGCGCTCGCGTGTTTGAACATCTGCAGCGGCTCTCCCTGCGGTTCCATTACCATCAGCCAACGGGGGATCTGGTGCGCCGCGTAACACGGGACAGCCGGTGCGCGCGCGACCTGGCACTGGATGTCGTTGCTCCCGGGTTGACGTCGCTCATTACACTACTGGCCATGCTGGCCGTGATGTGGCGGCTGGACCCTTCGTTGTCTTTGACCGCGCTGCTGGTGGTTCCGCTGATCTGTGTCGCCAACCGGCGCTACTATCGTCCCATGGTGGAGAAGACTCACGAGCAGCAGGAGTGTGAGGGCGCTCTCATGTCACACGCGGAACGCGTGTTGACGTCGTTGCCGATCGTGCAGGCTTTTCGCCGTGAAGCGCATGAGGACGCAGGCTTTCGGCAGATCGCCGCGCGCACACTGCAGGCTTGTTTTCGCGCGCTGGCCGCGCAGCTGAAGTTCAGCCTGAGTGTGGGAGGAGCGACCGCGATGGGACAAACGGCCGTGATGGTGGCGGGCGGTTACCGCGTGCTACAGGGCAACTTGACCGTCGGGGATCTGCTGGTTTTCATCGCCTACGTCGGCATGCTCTACACGCCCTTGGAGACTCTGGCCAACCTCACGGCCACCGCCGCCGCATGTGAAGCCAGCGCGCGCCGCGTGTTCGAGGTGCTGGACTCTGCAGAACTCACGGATGACCACTCCGGCCAGCCGGGCCTCGTGCCCGCGGGCGGGTGGCGGGGGCACGTGCAGTTTGAAGGCGTCTCATTCGGATACGAGCCCGACAGGTTGGTGCTGCGCCGGGTCAACTTGGAGGTGCTCCCCGGCCAACGTGTGGCCGTCATTGGCAGGACCGGGGCCGGAAAGAGCACTCTCATGTCGCTCCTGCTGCGGTTCTTTGATCCCAGCGCCGGCTGCATTCGACTGGATGGCATCGACCTGCGCGAGATGTCCCGGCCGACGTTGCGTGAACAAATCGGCATCCTGTTGCAGGAACCGTTCCTGTTACCCGTCACGGTCGCGGAGAACATCGCCTATGGCCGCCCGCGCGCTACGCGCGAGGAAATCGTCGCGGCGGCTACGGCCGCTAATGCAGATGGCTTCATTAGCCACCTGCCGCAGGGCTACGATACCGTGATTGGCGAACGCGGAGCGACTCTGTCGGGAGGCGAGAAACAACGTATCGCCATCGCTCGCGCACTGCTCAAGAACGCGCCCGTTCTCATACTCGATGAACCCACGGCGGCCTTGGACGCGCAGACCGAGAAACACGTTGTCGAAGCCGTTCACCGGCTGACGCAGGACCGGACTACGTTCGTGATCGCTCACCGCTCGTCCACGATTCGAGATGTGAGCCGAATCGTGTTGTTGCACGAAGGTCAGCTTACCGAACTTCCGCCACGCGCGGCCACAACGGCGCTTTCGGCTGCCATGTGCGGTGAACGCAACGAGACCTGGCAGGCACCGCAGGACGCTCCCTTGGCGAAGCGGATTCACTGAAGATAATGTAACTAACTTGCCGCCCGCGCTCTTCCGGCGGCACATTCAGATTCACGATCGGCCATGCAGATTTGTTTTGTTTCCCAGGAGTATCCTCCCGCGCGGCATGGGGGACTGGGCACGCAAACGTTTCACAAGGCACACGGCCTGGCCGCGCTGGGTCACCAGACCTATGTCGTCACGCACAGCCCCGATGATGCGCGGCACGAGTCCGCGGACGGACGCGTGCACGTGATTCGCATACCCGGCGGCGACGCCGTGCTGGAGGTGCGTACCGAACCGGTCCGCTGGCTGACCTACAGTGTGCAGATCGCGGCGGCGCTGGCCGAACTGCAGGCGCGGTCGCCATTGGACCTGATCGATTTCGCGGAGTGGGGCGGTGAGGGGTATGTGTACCTGCTGAATCGGACGCCCTGGAACTCCCTTCCCTGCACCGTGCAGCTTCACGGGCCGCTGGCGATGTTCTCCCGGACAATGGGCTGGCCGGAACCGGAGTCCGATATGTGCCGAACCGGAACGGCCATGGAATCCACCTCGGTGAGGTTGGCCGATGCCGTGTATTCGTCAAGCCGATGTTCGGTGGATTGGTGCGTGCGATGTTACGGGCTCACTGACCGAGGCATACCCATCATACACACGGGCGTCGATGCACAGCACTTCCGGCGGTACGACGTTTCACGGGACGATCGACCGACCATTGTCTTTGTGGGCAGACTTGTGGAGAACAAGGGTGTGGAGTTGCTGACGGAAGCGGCGCTGCGGTTAGCTGCCGAAATCCCCGGACTGCGACTCCGCCTGGTGGGCGGCGGAGAAACGCGTGTGGTCGATCGGTTGCGCGCCTTGGCCCACGCCGCACGCGGCCAGGAGGTGCTGGAACTGGCCGGATTCGTTCCCAGCGACAAGTTGCCGGAAGAACTTTCGCGGGCAGATGTCTTTGCCGCCCCGTCCATCTATGAAGGAGGGCCGGGGTTCGTGTATCTGGAGGCCATGTCGTGCGAACTGCCGGTAATTGCCTGTGCCGGTTCCGGCGCCGCAGAATGTGTTCGCCACGGCGAAAACGGGTTGCTTGTTCCGCCGCGTGACCTGGAAGAACTGATCGCCGCCTTGCGAGAACTGCTGGGAAATCCAGAACTGCGTCTGCAGATGGGCAAGCGGGGGCGGCGCTACGTGGAGGACCATGCGGAACGGCAGACGTGCCTGCGCCGGCTGGAGCGCTTCTACCAGGAGGTTGTCGAACGGTGTCGCGACAAGAGACTGCCGCCATGATCCACAGACCGCTCACGCTTCGCGTCGCCAGCGACTTCGAGTCGCTGGGAATCACGCCGGACGTGTGGAACGATCTGCTGCTGCGCGGAGAGACCCGCACCATATTTCTCACGCGGTGGTGGCAGCGGACCTGGTGGGAGTCCTTCGGCCGCGGCGATTTGCTGTTGATACTCGTGGAACGCAATGGCCACCCCGTCCTGTTGGCGCCGCTCTTCTGCGACCAGGGAATGGTCTTCTTCGTCGGTTCGGGCGGATCCGACTACCTGGACTTTCTCGGCCCGTCGACGGACCTGGAAGCCTTGGCATTGGTCCTGGCAGCGGCCCGCGACAACGCGCCCGGCTTCCTCGGTTTTCGCCTCTACCATGTTCCCGATACCTCGGCCACGGGCAGTTCCCTGCGCCGGTTGGCAGACGAACTTGACCTGTCCTGTTTTGACGAAGGGAGCCTTCCGGCGCCGGTCATGGAGATCACTCCCGATTCGGCGAACGCGGTGGCCGCCGCCAACAAGAAGAGTCTCGTAAGACACGAACGGTCGCTGGCCAGGGACGGGACGCTGGCTTTCCAGCATCTGCGCCGTGCGGAGGAGATCCATCCTTGCCTGCCCGCATTCTTTCAACAGCACATCGATCGCTGGGCCGTTACGCCGCACCCAAGTCTCTTTCGGGATCCCGTTCAGCGGTCCTTCTATGAGCGGTTGACGCTGGCTGCCGACGAAGCGGATTGCCTGCGATTTGCGCGCGTGGATTGGAACGGCCAGGGAATCGCGTTTCATTTCGGCTTCAACTTCCTCGGCAGCTATCTGTGGTACAAACCCAGTTTCGAGATCGGTCTGGCGCGCCGTTCTCCCGGCGAAGTCCTTTTGCGGCACCTGTTGCTGGCCGCCGTCGCAGAAGGGGCTCGCCTGTTTGACTTCGGTATCGGGGATGAAGCGTTCAAGCAGCGGTTTGCCACCCGCGTGACGCAGGTGCGCACCTGGGGGTTGTATCCCAAATGAACTTCGGCTCACGATCACCCATGCAGCGCGAGGGCATCATCGCATGAGTCAGGTGCTGGTCATCAGCCCGCATCCCGATGATGAGTCCATTGGTTGCGGCGGTACACTGCGACAACATGTGCTGTCCGGTGACACGGTGCGGGTTCTGTTTCTGACGTCCGGCGAGAATGGGGGGCATGGCAGAACTCCGGAACTGACCGTCGCCGTGCGCGAGCGGGAGGCCCACGACGCGGCTCAGGTTTTGGGTGTCACGGAACTGGATTTCTGGCGCCAGCCGGACGGGAAATTGAGGGCGACAGCGGAGTTGGTGGAACGCCTGGTGCGAGTTCTCCGGCGACGGCGCCCCAGCATCATCTACGCTCCCCACGATGATGAAATGCACCCGGACCACCGGGCGGCGACCCGGCTCGTGCGGCGCGCCGTCTCGGCCCTTCCCGAGAACCGGCGGCCCGAAGTGCGGCTCTACGAGGTCTGG
>Ga0233425_10007853_pt1 | contig 14649 bp, 7 predicted proteins | sample Watercolumn_Towu_2_FD_181712 | JGI IMG/M metagenome (GOLD analysis project Ga0233425, IMG submission 181712) | Freshwater microbial communities from Lake Towuti, South Sulawesi, Indonesia - Watercolumn_Towuti2014_140_MG | ecosystem: Environmental > Aquatic > Freshwater > Lake | place: Indonesia...
CCGGGCCCCGGATGTCCCGAAGACATCGGCCCGGTAATTGCCCCGGTTGATGACATGGTAGATGGCCCCGGGGAATTCGAGTCGCAGCTTGCGTGCCATGCGGCATCCGACTGCCGCCTCCCGCGACCGTCAATCACAAATGTTTAGGCCTGACCCCCTAGGTTTGGCTCCAGACCATCATCGCCGGCACCCTGCGCGAGGGCCGCCTGATCTCGCTCACCGTCACGCCCGAATCCCGCCGGCGCGACCTCGTCATTGCGCCGGGATTTGCCACCGGCCCGTGAATCCTCTCTCCTCCCGCTCATGAAATCCCTCCGCCTCCTCGCCCGATCATCCCTGGTCCTCGCCTGCGCCGCCGCCCTGGGCGCCGCACCAGCAAAGAAAACGCCCGCGCCCGGCGCCGCCGAAGGCGAGACCGTTGAGGCCGCCACGCCCGGCCTCGGCGCCAAAGCCGAGACCCCCGCCCAGCGCGACGCCCGCATGAAATGGTGGCGCGAGGCGAAGTTCGGCCTCTTCATCCACTGGGGCGTCTACGCCGTGCCCGCCGGCAGCTACAAGGGCACCACCACCTACGGCGAATGGATCATGCACTCGGCAAAGATCCCATCCGCGGAATACAAGGGCTTCGCCCGCCAGTTCAACCCGGTGAAATACGATCCCGCGCAGTGGGCCGCCATCGCCAAGGACGCCGGCATGCGCTACATCGTCATCACCTCGAAGCACCACGACGGCTTCGCCCTTTACCCGTCCGACGTCACCGACTGGGACATCGCCGACGCCACGCCCTACAAAAAGGACCTGCTCGGTCCGCTCGTCACGGCGGCACACGGTGCCGGCCTCAAGATCGGCTTCTACTACTCGCAGGCGCAGGACTGGAACCATCCCGGCGGCGCCAAATCGCGCTACAACGAAGGCGACGGCTGGGATCCCGCGCACAAAGGCGACTTCGACGCCTACCTCCAAAAGATCGCCGCGCCGCAGGTCCGCGAAATCCTCACACGCTATCCGATCGACATCCTGTGGTGGGACACGCCGACGTGGATGAACGCGAAGCGCACGGCGCCGCTCGCCGCCCTCACCATGCTCCGCCCCGGCCTCATCACGAACAACCGGCTCGGCGCGGGCTTCGGCGGCGACACCGCCACGCCGGAGCAGTTCGTGCCCGTGACCGGCTACAAGGGGGACTGGGAGACCTGCATGACCATGAACGGCCACTGGGGCTACAACGCCGCCGACCATAATTGGAAATCCTCCGCCGACCTCATCCGCAAGCTCGCTGACATCTGCGCCAAGGGTGGCAACTTCCTCCTCAACGTCGGTCCGACCGCCGAAGGCGAGTTTCCGGCCCCGTGCATCGAACGCCTCCGTGACATGGGCCGCTGGCTCCGCACCAACGGCGATGCCATCTACGGCACCAGCGCCGGTCCATTCGCCCATCTCTCCTGGGGTGTCGCCACGCGCAAAGCTGACAAGCTCTACCTCCACGTCTTCGACTGGCCCAAGGATGGCCAGCTCCGCGTGCCCCTCCAGAACGCCGCCAGGGCCGCCTGGCTGCTCAGTTCGCCCGGCCAGAAATTCGCCGTCACGCGCGAGGCCGATCGGCTGACCATCGCCGTCCCGGCCGCCGCGCCCGACGCCGTCGATGCCGTCGTCGTGCTGGAGATTGCCGGCGAGCCGGTCGTCCCACCGCTGCCGACCGTCGGCGCCAAGGCCACCGCCTTGGCAGAGATGTCCGGCAACGAGGCCGCCAACGCCATCGACGGCACCGCCGCCAAGCGCTGGCGTGCGCCGGCCGACGTGAAATCCGCCTGGTTGGAGATCGACCTGGGCAGGCCCACCGCGATCGCTGGCTTCGGTCTCGACGAACCCGACGTCTGGCCCCGTCTGAGGCAGAGCTTCCTCCTCGAAGTCGCCGACGCATCCGGCTGGCGAAAAGTCGCTGACGGTAAAACCGACGGCCACGGCCTCAAACGCACCATCGTTCCGGTCACCGCGAAAATATTCCGCCTCACCATGGCGTGCGCCGCGGGATCGCCCGGTGTCGCCGAACTCCAACTCTACCGTCCCGAGTGAAGTCTCGTTGCCAATTCCGTTTCTTCGTCTGCGTCCTCGCGCTCTGCACGCTGCGCCTCTCCGCGGCCGGGCCCGCGCCGCAGCCAGTCAAGCTCCGCGCCGCCCGCGGCAGCTCCACCTACGGCGACTTCACCGCGGCCAAGGCCATCGACGGCGTCATCAGCGATGCCTCGCGCTGGACGAGCGCCCGCGCGCCCGGCGGCCCGTGGTGGCTCGAGATCGAACTCGCCGAAACCGCTTCGCTCCTCGGCGTGCATGTGCATACCGGACTCAATGCCGCCACCGTTGTGCGCGGGCTCACGGTGCAGTTTCAGCGCGGCGGCCGGTGGGTCGACATCCCGTCCGCCACGGTCGCCAACAACCAGGCGACCGCACTCGCGCTCGCCTTCGACGACACCGTCGCCGTGCATACCGACCGGCTGCGTTTTTGGATCACCGCCACGCCCGATGGTTACGCCCGCATCAAGGAAGTCGTCGTCTGGCCCGCCAGCGTGCGCACGCTTCCGCCGTTGCCGCGACCGGCGGACGCACCTGGCGCCCCCGCCGAATCCGTCGAAAAAATCCCGCTGATTTACCTCAACCAAAGCGGCTTCAACCTCGGCGCGCCGAAGCGCTTCACCGCGCCCACGCTGCCCGATGGCACGCGTTTCGAGGTCCGCCCGGCCCAGGGTGGCGCGGCCTTGTTCTCCGGGAAACTCACGGGGCACATCGGCGATTTTTCCGCCTTCGATCCGGTGAACGATTCCCGGGAGTTCGTCGTCGTCGCGGGTCCACACACGTCGGTGCCATTTCGCATCGGCCAGTGGTGGCTCGAGCGCGTGACCTACCAGAACGCGATCAACTTCATGGTCGATAGCCGTCACTACGTCGGGAATTACCGCCCCCCCTGCCGCGGCTCCTTCGGTTGGCGCGACGACCATCACTTCGGTTGGGAACTCCATACGCTCGTCCCGCAGTTACTCTCCAATCCCTCCGCCTACACGCGGATGCCGCGCCAGATCACCTACGAGCCCCCGACCGATCCCAAACTCTGGGGCCGGCTTCAGCCGCCCGCGGCTGACGCGCCCGACCTCGTGAAGATGATTCATTGGGGCGCCGACATCATCGTGACCCAGCGCCTCGGGCACGAACACCTCAAGGCCCAGCTCGCCTACTTCCTCTACGCGTGGCCGTGGCTCAAGGCCTACCTGCCCGAGCAAAACTATACGATCGTGCGCGACTACGCCTTCGCCACGTGGACCACCCCCGCCGCCGATCACGTCTATCCCTACGACGAGAGCCCGGAGCACGATCTCCTCGCCCTTAAGACGAAGGTCGGCACCACCAAGGGCGCCTACCCCCCCGGCTTCTCGGTCGAACCGAACCTCCTCCTCTACGAGGTCGCCTGCCGCGAGGGCCGCGCCGACCAGGAGCGATATTTCCAGGCCGCCTACCGTCAGGTCGAATGGATGATCGCCCACCTCGACTGGAACGACTCGCTCACCACCAAGGGCCAGCGCATGAGCGAATGGCTCACGACGACCGGTCTCGCCCACTTTCTCCGCGAATATCCAGACCGCGCGCCCGCCGATCTCGCCGCGAAACTCGCCGCCTGGGCGGAGGTCGTGGTTCGCCGGTCCGCCAACCTCTGGGATTTCCGCAAACTCACCGACGGCGCCGACTGGACGCCCATGGGCGACAAACCGACCATGTGGAACGAGCCCGGCAACGTCGTCGGCCTGCCTGCCGCGTTGCTCGCCGTGCGCCCCTTCCTTCGCGACGCCGCCCTGCGCACCCGCCTGACCGAACTCGTCCACTCGCACTTTGACGCGATGTTCGGCCGCAATCCCACCGGCCGCCATTTCTCCTACGACGCGCCGCGCGAGATCGAGGGCGTCGAGCACGGCTGGCATGGCTTTCACAAGGGCGGCATCGGCCAGCTCGAACAGGCGCGCTTCGTGATCGATGGCAGTCCGAAAAACCAGCACTTCCCCTATCACCCGGAGGTCGGCAACGTCGGCTGGACGGAGGGCTGGGTCACCTTCAACACCGCCTTCAATATCTCCCTCGCCTATCTCGCCCACGCTGAGACTTCACTCACGCTCCGCCGCGACGGCGAAATGCTCCATATCCAGCTTACCGCGCCGCTGAACTTCGACTACGCGAAAGCCGAAACCGCCGAGGTCACACTCCAACGCTCCACCGCCGAGACCGAGTTGGTCACCGTCACGGAGGATTCCCCCAACGCGCGCACCTTCTCCGCCCGGATCCCGTGGCCCCGCCACGCAGCCGCAAAGGTCTCCTACGGCTTCGGCTACCTGGCCCGCCACGCCACCCTCACGCCGGCGGCTGCTTCGCCATGATCCGCCTCCTGCTTGTCTGTTCGCTCGTCTCCGGCGCCGTCCTCGCCGCCCCGCCGGCGCCCGACTACGAGTTACTCTTCGCCGATGAATTCGAGGGCGACCGGGTCAACGAGCAGCACTGGAACTTCCGCACGGGTCCCCGCACCGGCACGGGCATCAACGGCCTCAATCTCGCGCAAAACGTCGCCGTGACGGGCGGCCACCTGGTCATCACCGCGAAACAGGAGACCATCAACGGGCGCCTGGAAAACACCGGCGGCGGACTGATCAGCAAGCACCGCTTCGGGTACGGCTACTACGAGTGCCGCTCGCAGCCGTTCATGGGAGGCCGCGGGGTGCACGCGGCCTTCTGGCAGCGCGGGCTTGGCGAGGAGAACAACTCCATCTTCGAAATCGACTCCTACGAACTCGACTCCACCTACCGCATCGCGAGCAACAACCTCTACGTCGACGTCTCCCCGCGGGGCTTCCTCGAGCTGGCCTGGCCCCACCGCGCCAACGTGCCCCTCGCGCTCCCGGCCGACGGCTGGTTCGTCGACGCCTACGAATTCACGCCCGAGGGCGTCGTCTTCTACGACCACGGCCGGGTCGTCGCGCAGGCGGAGTTTCCCGATCTGGTCGCGGCGCAGAACGTCTGGCTCACGGCGCTCAATGGCGTCGGCACGGTCGACGCCAACCGGCTCCCCGGAATCACCCGCTTCGACTATTTCCGCTATTACGCCCGCGACTACCCCGGCGCCAATCTCCTGCCCAACGGCGGCTTTGAATACAACCAGGACAAGATCGATCTGCAGCGCCCCGTCGCGTGGACCGAGGAGGGCGATGCCACCGCCGCGCGCGTCGTCCGCGGTGGGGCGGCGCATGGCGACTTCAAGCTCCGCCACGAGAGCGACCGCGCCTACTCCGCGCGCACCGCCCAGACCCTGCAGTTCATCCGCAACGGCGACTACGAGCTGCGCGCCCGCGTGCGCCGCGGTGGCAGCCATGGGGTGGCGCGCCTGCGGGTCTACGGCACCGGCGGGGCCGAGGGCGCGATCGACGTGCCGCTCGCCGAAGCCTGGACCGAGGTTCGCCTCGCGCCCGTTGTCGTGACAGCGAATCGCGCCACCATCGCCATCGAGTCACAGGCGGGGGCGGGTGCGTGGCTGGAGGTCGACGAAGTGCAGTTCCTGAAACCGCCGCCCGCCGGTCGCGACGTGCGGCCGACGCGTTCCTTCGCCCCAGCGGCCGGCGATCCGATCTGGCAGCTCGCCGCTCGCGCAGCGATCACCTTCACCGGCGACGACAAGTTCTACTTCTTCGGTCGCAACGTGGGCTTGGGCGACGCCATCACCGTCTCGTTTATCATGCGACCGGGCGCGACCATTCCTACCTTCCCCGTGTCGCGCCTGCCGGCGACCGGCGATGCGGGCTGGGCGGTGGGCTTGGCCGAAAACGGCGACCTGTTCTTTCGACTCGGCAGCCACGCCACCTACGGCGATGTCGTGGCGCGCGCCGCCTGGTGGCAGGGCACCGCGGTTCGCGTCACGTGCGTGTACGACCGCGGGACGGCGTCGATCCACCTCGACGGCGTGCCGCGGGCGCAGGCCATCGTCGCCCGCTACGGGCCGCGCGACGCGACGGCGGCCGGCATCCTCGGCGCCAATAGCGGCCAGTACCGCGCCGTGGGCGACGTGACGCTCGGCGACGATGCGCCACCGCCGCAGTTGCTCCGCTACCGACCGTACATCGGCGCCCTCGCCGATGTGCGCATCTTCAATCGCGCACTCTCCGCGGCGGAGATCGCCGCGCTGCCCAACCCCCAGCCGAAGCTCACGCGGCAGCCGACTTCCCATTCGGTCGCGCCGGGGAGCAGCGTGGTGTTGCATGCGGAGGCGACAGGTTTCCCCGCGCCCGCCTGGCAGTGGCGCCACAACGGCGTCCCGGTCGCCGGCGCGACCGCCGCCTCCTATCCCCTGCGCGCTACTGCCGCCACGGCTGGCCGCTACTCGGTCGTGGTCAGCAATCCGGAAGGCTCGGCGACCAGCGCGGAGGCTGCTCTCACGCTCTCCGCCGATCCGAATATCGGCCATCTCGTGAATCTCTCCGTGTTGACCGATCTTCCCGCGGCCGGCGACGCCGGGAGCTTCACGCTTGGATACGTCGTCGGCTTCCCGACGGCCGGCACGGCCAAATCGCTGCTCGTGCGGGCCGCCGGCCCTTCACTCGCGTCTCTGGGGGTGCCGGCCGCGGCGGCGGATCCGCGTCTCGACCTGTTCGCCGGCCCCATCGCCTCCGCGCAGAACGACAACTGGGGCGGGACCAGCTCCCTGGCGGCGGCGGCGGCGGCCGTGGGTGCGTTCCCGTTCAGCGGCCCGACCTCGCTCGATGCCGCGGTGCTCGTCAGCGTCGGTAGTACAGACCATTCGGCCAGGATCTCCGCCACGGCGCCCGGCACCGTGCTGGCGGAGGTCTACGACGCGACGCCCGGCGGCGCGTTCACCGCGGCGATGCCCCGCTTGATCAATGCCTCGGTGCGCAAGCACGTCGAGGCGGGCGGTTCGCTCACCGCCGGTCTCGCGCTCGCCGGCAGCACCGCGCGTACCGTGCTCGTGCGGGCAGTCGGGCCGGGCCTCGGCGCCTTCGGCGTAGCCGGCACGATGTCCGATCCGCAACTGACCTTGCACGACAGCCGCGGGCCGCTCGGGCAGAATGACGACTGGGACGGCAGCACGGAGCTCAGCGCGGCCATGGCCGGCATCGGTGCGTTTGCGCTGCGCTCTGGTTCCACCGACGCCGTGCTGCTGCGCACTCTCGCACCTGGCACCTACACTGCGGAGGTGAAGCCGGCCAGCGCCGGCGGCGTGGTGCTCGTTGAAACCTACGAGGTGCCATGAACCGGAGGCTCCGTCCCGTTGGGTATCTGTGCTCGATATGAAGTGCGCCCATGATCCCCATTCTGTGCCTCCCGTGCTCTCCGTGGTTGAAGATCCGCAAACGTTTGACCACGGATTGCACGGAACACACGGAGCCCGGATTCTGTGATCAAAGGGAATCAACGCAGCAGGCCTCCGCCCACAAACTGATGGCGATCTCCCTTCAAGTTTCAGATCTCCCGCTGCCGGTCGCCACCGCATTCTGCGCGGCTGCGCTCGCGGCCGCCGGCCTCGCCAGCGACCTCCGCTTCAGCGATCCGGCGAACACGCCGCCGCCTCCCGCCGGGGCGATTGGTTTCCCGAATCGTGCCGTCGACTTCGATGTCCGGCCCGGGTTCGCGCAGCCGCCTCCGGGCTACGGCACTGTGCCGTTCTACTGGTGGCTGGGCGACCCGCTCACGCCGGAGCGCCTGGCGTGGCAGCTCGAGCGGATGCGCGGCATGGGCGTCTCGGGCTACCAGATCAACTACGCCCACTCCGACCAGGGCGGACGCAGCTACGGCCTCACCCTGCCGAGCGAGCCGCCGCTGTTCTCCGAGAAATGGTGGGAGCTCACCGGCTGGTTTATGGGGGAGGCGAAAAAACAAGGCGCCGGCATCAGTCTCAGCGACTACACTCTCGGCTTCGGCCAAGGGTGGTGCGTGGATGAAATCCTGCGTGAGCACCCGGAGGTGACCGGCCAGCGCCTGCGCCAGGACAAGGACGGCAAGGTCATCGTCGAGAACGTCCCGTGGTCGCTCGACCCGATGCACCCGATGAGTGGGAAATGGTATGCGGAGAGGTTTTTCGGCCAGTTCGAGCGGCGTTTCCCGGGCGAGGCGGGCAAAGGGTTGAACTTCTTCTTCTCTGACGAACTGCAGTTTGGGGTGAGCGGACAACTGTGGTCACCGCGATTCGCGGAAGAATTCCGGAAGCGAAAAGGCTACGACATCACGCCGGAACTGCCCGGACTATTCAAGGACATCGGCCCGCGCACGCCCAAGGTGCGGCTCGATTACAGTGACGTGCTCGTCGCGCTGAGCGAGGAGGGCTTCTTCAAGCCGGTCTTCGACTGGCACCAGCAGCGCGGCATGATCCTGGGCTGCGATCATGGCGGACGCGGGCAGAACGTCGTCGAGTTCGGCGACTACTTCCGCACCCAGCGCTGGAACCAGGGGCCGGGCGCCGACCAGCCCGCCTTCGGCAAGAACCTGATCAAGGCCAAGGTCGCCGCGTCGATCGCGCATCTCTACGAGCGGCCGCGCGTGTGGCTCGAAGGCTTCTATGGCAGCGGCTGGGGCACGACGTCGGCCGGATTTGTCGACGCCACGCTCGCCAATTTCGTCATGGGCTTCGATCTGCTCGGCATCCACGGCATGTACTACTCGACCAAGGGCGGGTGGTGGGAATGGGCGCCGCCCGACAACACGTTTCGGATGCCGTACTGGCTGCACCTGCGCGGCTTCATGGAGTGTGTGCAGCGTCTGAGCTACCTGCTCAGCCACGGCCACCACCGCTGCGATGTCGCGATCCTGTACCCGGTCGCCGCGATGGAGGCGGGCATGGACGGCAAGTCGGCCGTCGACACGGCCTTCAATACCGCCCGGCAACTCTACGGCCGGGGCGTCGATTTCGACTTCATGGACTTCGAGTCCCTGGCCCGCGCGCGGGTCGTCGGCCGCGAGCTGCACGTCTCCGGCGAAGTCTACCGCGTGCTGGTTCTGCCCGCGATGAAGGCGGTGCGGCACTCGACGCTGGAAAAGGCGCGCGAGTTCCAGCGCGCGGGCGGCATCGTTGTTGCCGTAGGTACGCTGCCGGAGGCCAGCGACCGCCTCGGCCGCGACGATCCCGAGGTTGCTGCTCTCGTGCGCGAAGTATTCCCCACCGGCCCGGCGACGGATATTTTCGCCCGGCTTCCGGAGCGCGACTACGTCGGCCCCGGTTTCGTGCAACACCGCCGGATCGGCGCCCGCGAACTCTACGCGATCTACGGTGCGCCGCAGGGCACCGAGTGCTTCTTCCGCGCCACCGGCCAGGCCGAACTCTGGGATCCCTGGACCGGCACCACGCGGCCGCTCGCGGTCGTCTCGCAATCCTCCGCCGTCACGCGACTCAGGCTCCCGCTTGCCGCGACGGAAATTCAGTTGATTGTCTTCAACCCGGGAGCGCCGCTGCTCGCCGAATCTGAGATCTCAAAGCTCAAATCTGAGCTTCCGCTCGCGGATGATTGGGAGTTCGAACTGCAGCCGACGCTCGACAACCGCTTCGGCGACTTTCACTGGCCGCCGACGCCGACTCTCATCGGCGCGGAGGTGCGCCAGCTCTGGTATTGCGAGGGAGAGAAGCCCGCCGGGCCGTGGCGCCGCGTCACCTGCTCGTTTGGCCCGCAATTCCTGCAATCGGCCACCATGCCGCCGGCCGGCGACGCCAGGCCCTATGAATTTTCCTGGCACTGGGGACTCGAGGGCGACCCCGGCCATCAGGGTTATCACGGTCTGAAGGGACAGGTTCATGACGAGTTTCTCGCCATCGGGCGGGCCAAGGAACTTGCGCGCCATCGGCCGGAGGTTGTCGGCTACGAGGCGGAAGGGGAGGGGACGTTCTTCTCCACGGCGATTCTGGCGCCGCGGGAGATGACCGCGCACGCGCACGTCGGGCCGATCGCGCCGGCGGAGATTTGGCTCAACGGCGAGCGCATTTCGGGTAGAACTTTGCCGCTGAAAACGGGAGCCAATCCGCTCGTCCTGCACTACACGAAACCGGGCCGCACCTACTTCGTGGCGTCGACGGTGCCCGCGGCAGTGCCGCCACCCGCCGAGCCGGTTTCCGCGGAAAACAAGCCGAAGTTCCGGACCGGCGACCTCGCGACCCGGTGGTGCCAGAACCCGACTGTCCTGCCGTTCGATATTCGCGCCGGCGAAACCCGGCCTGTCGGCTGGTATCGTTTCACGGCCCCGCCCGGGCTGCGCGCGCTCACCGTCGCGGCGCGTGGCACCGTGCAAGCCTGGGTTGCCGATCAACCGCTGCCAACGAGCCATCCCGGCACCTTCACCCTGCCGCAACCGTCGGCGCGCTCCACCATGGTGCAGTTGCGCATTGCGCAGGAGCGTGGGTGTTACGGCGGTGCCGCTCTGGCTGAGCCCATCCGGCTCGAATGCGGCCCCGGCCTGCTTGCCGCCAGCGACTGGTCGCAGAACGAAGGCCTCCTCACCTACTCCGGCGGGGCTTGGTATCGGAAGACGGTCACCCTCACCGCGGAACAGGCGCGCAGCCGCGTGCACCTCGATCTTGGCCGCGTTGCCACTTCCGCCGAGGTGAAAGTCAACGGCCGCCTGGCTGGCATTCGCGTTGCTCCGCCCTACCACGTCGACCTCACCGGGCTCGTGCAGCCGGGTGCGAATCGCCTCGAGGTGCTCGTCTGCAACACGCTCGCCAACCACTACGTCACCATCCCGACCCGGTACCGCGGCGAACTCACCTCCGGCCTGCTTGGCCCGGTGGTGCTTCGATGCGAATGAACCCTTTCGCCCGCGCCTCAACTTGGTGAACGATTTCACAACCCCCACGGTTGCCGACCAGCGCAACACTCGCCATGTCCTCCCGGCGCATGATTGTGGGCGTCTTTCAGCCATCCGAAGTCCGTGGGCAAGACCGCCGCGGCAGGTCTCCTGCCTTCGAAGCGACGGAATCCCGCGCATCTGCTCGCCTCGCCGCTCCGCCCACCCCGGTGCTGCCCCGCTCCATCCCCGGAGGGCTCGAACAGACGCTCTCCTCGTGATTCGATTGCCCGCCATGGTCATCACCCCTGCTCAGTTTTCCCTCTGCTCGCGCCGCCGTTTTCTCCACACCGCGGCTGCGCTTCCGCTGGCCCGTTTTCTGGCCGACGCACGCGCGGTGCCCGCCTCCGCGCTCGGCGGCGACGTCGATTTCAGCCAGTGGCTCCAACCCGTGCCCGCCGGCGCGGTGTTCGAGCATCCCGACTGGTGCATCTGGTGCGGTTCCGCCGTGCACGGCGATGACGGCAAATACCACCTGTTCTACTCGCGCTGGCCGGCAAAGCTCGGTCACCTCGCGTGGGTCACCCACTCCGAGGTGGCGCGCGCGGTCTCGGACTCGCCGAACGGTCCCTACCGCCACGTCGACGTCGTGCTGCCCGCGCGGGGCGGGAAATTCTGGGACGGCTCCTGCACGCACAACCCCACCATCCTCCGCGTCGGAAAAAAATTCTGCCTCTACTACATGGGCAACTACGGCGACGGCGTGTTGCCGGCCGCCGGCCAGCCGGCCAAGGCCGGCGGCACGGTCGTACCGCACACCTCCGGCCTGAACTGGGTTCATCGCAACCACCAGCGCATCGGCGTCGCGATTGCCGACTCGCCTGCGGGCCCGTGGACGCGCTTCGATCGCCCCGTGGTTGATATCAGCCCCGACAACGACGCGCCGGACGCGCTCATGACTTCGAATCCCGCGACGTGTGTCCGCCCCGACGGCGGCCTGCTGATGGTCTACAAAGCCGTCGCGACGAAGGGCAAACCGCCGTTCGGGGGGCCGGTCGTGCACCTTGTGGCCACCGCCGACAAACCGGAAGGCCCGTGGAAGAAAAACTTCACGCCGATTTTCACCAAGCCCGGCGAACACTTCGCCGCCGAGGATCCCTTCATCTGGCGCGACGGCGACCGCTACCGCGGCATCGTGAAGGACAACAACGGCATCTTCACCGGTCGCGGCTACTCGCTCGCCCACTGGGAGTCGCGCGACGGCTTTGACTGGCGCCCCGCGAAGCATGTCTTCGTGACCACGCCCGAGATTATGTGGACCGGCGGCGCGAAGAAGAAACTCAACGCCCTCGAGCGGCCGCAGCTCATCTTCGACGCCCACGGCACGCCGGTCACGCTGCTCTGCGCCGGCGCGTACGAAGCCGACCGCGACCGCAGCTTCAATGTCGCGATCCCGCTCCGCCGGCCCTGACCCCGCGCGCGCCGTACGAGAGTCGCGCCGCCGCCCGCGCCGCCGGTACGAACGAATCGACCAGGTCGAAGAGCGCGGTGTGGCACTCGGCGAGGTTCGTCGTCTCGACCGGCCAGTAGTTCATCTCGACATTGATGTCGGAGGTGTGCTGGCCGAACCACGGCGGCAGCAGGCTGTCGTTCCACAGTCCCTGCAGGGGCGGCGGCAGCGTGCCCGGGCGGGATGAGGCGATCATCAAATAGCGGCCGAACTGGAAATGGAGGGCGAAGAGCTGCGGGTCGCGGTCCTTGCTCTGGTCGGTGCGGTTGTCGGCCACGCCCCACATCTGGGCCATGAGGCGACGGTTGGTCGGCATCTCCGCCAGGCGGCTGCGGCCGAGATCGAGCGTCACGCGCCGGAAGAGCTTCTGGTGGTCCGCGAGGTGCGCCGCCCGCAGCTGCTCGAGGGAGAGACCGCGCACTTGCTCGAGATCCTGCGCCGCGCGCGCCGCGGGATCGGCGCCGCGAAAATCGGTGCCGACCGCCATCAGGAGCGTAACCCGGTGCGCCCCCTGCACCCGGAAACCGTTTTCCGTCGCGCCCACGCTCCCGCCGTCGTGGCGCACGTCGAACCGCGCCTCGAAGCGCGTGCCGTCGGGGTGCCCGCGGCCGCGCCAGGCGAAGCGGGAGCCGCCGAGATGCGCCCACACGGGGCGGGGCGGAGTCGTGACACTTGCCACCGGCGCGCCCAGTTCGGCGTGGTAGCGGTACATGTCGGCGGCTACGTCGCGCCGATAATCGAGCGTGGCAGCGAAGGACAGGGCACCCGGCCGGTCGGCCGTCAGGTGCACCACGAGCACGTTGGCGGGGAAACTGGCGAACACTTCCCGGGTGAACTTCACGCCGCCCACCGTGTAGCTCGTCATGGCGATGGCGGTGTCGAGGTCGAGGCTGCGGCGGAAGTTCTCCTCGCGCGCCGTGCCGAGGTCGAAGTGCAGAAAGAGGTCGCCCAGCGGCTGGTGGACGTGCCGCGTCGAGGTGGTGCCGGAGATGGGCTCCGGCGGCGGGAGCTGGAGGGCGCGCAGTTCGGCCGGCGTCAGCTTGAACTCCTCCGACTCTCGCACTCGGCCCGCGAACAAGAGCTCCTGTCGCCGGCGCCGGATCTCCCGGAAGGCCGGATTCGACATCGCCGCCTTGGGCTCGCCCGACCAGATGGTTTCCTCGTTGAGCTGAATGTGTTCGCGATGCACGCCGCCGTAGACCATCGCGCCGATGCGGCCGTTGCCCACCGGCAACGCCTCCTCCCAGTTGGAAGCGGGGCGATCATACCAGAGTTCGAGGCGGTCGGCGGGGGAGGGGACGGCCGCGCCGGCCAACGCGGGCAGCGCGAAGAGAGGGAGGCCAAGACGTTTCATGAGAAAAGGGGCAAAAGAGGCATTGTGGTTCCTAGCGCATGGAGCGCGGATTTGCCAACCTGCACGGCCGTCGACAGTTGACGCGGGAGCATCATAACCTGTCCCCTCCGATTGCCTGAAAACAGCCTGTCCCCTGCCGGGATCGATCGAACCTGTCCCCTCGTGGTGGGTCCCGCCTACGCCCGAACAACCTGTCCCTTTCGTTCGCTCGACGCTGCACTGCCGGGTGGGCCCGCCGGGAGGCCGAGCGATCGGCAGGTCTTTCGTGCCCGCAGATCCCGGAGCTCGAAACAGACGCTGAGGCCGAGCCGCGCGGCGAGACCAAAGCCAACGGTCGCCGGGCTCGCCACCGGGTCGCGCGACTCTTTGGAGGATTGCGGAAGACCCGGGCACCGGCCACGCTGGCCGAGATGAACCACCGCCATGACGATGCCGCCGCGCTGCGGGCGCTCCAAGCTGACCTCTACCGGGAGCGGATCCGGCGGGCGCGCCAGCTCACGGTGCAACAGCGGCTGAACGAGGTCTTCGACCTTTCCAACCACATGTTCGGGATGATGCTGGGCGGGGCCATGCACCGGCTGAATACACGCGACGAGGCGGCCGGCTGGACCGAGGTCCGCCGTTGGATGCAACGCCTGGACCGCGTCCGCGACCACGGTTTCTATCGCCCGGACAAGCCCACTGCCCCATGAGGATCGAGGAGCTGGCGCTCAAGGTGATCGAGTCCGCCGAGAGGGAGGGAATCGCTTTCATGGCGGTGGGCGCCCTCGCCGCGGGCGCGTACGGCGTTCCCCGTTCCACGCGGGACGTCGATCTCCTGGTGTCGATCGAAGCGCCCGGCGGGGTGGAGCGACTCGCCGCAGCCCTGGCTCCCTGGGTCGAATTCGATCCTCAGGTTGTCTTCGACACGATTACGTGGGGCCGCCGCCACGTCGGCCGATCCCGGGCGACACCTCCCTTCAAGATCGAGATTTTCGAG
>Ga0233425_10007854_pt1 | contig 14649 bp, 11 predicted proteins | sample Watercolumn_Towu_2_FD_181712 | JGI IMG/M metagenome (GOLD analysis project Ga0233425, IMG submission 181712) | Freshwater microbial communities from Lake Towuti, South Sulawesi, Indonesia - Watercolumn_Towuti2014_140_MG | ecosystem: Environmental > Aquatic > Freshwater > Lake | place...
ATAACAGTTGAAGCTGCTTTTTCAAGGGCTATTGCGCATACTGCAGAAGCGCAGGCACCGGTTCCGCATGCAAGCGTTTCCCCTACTCCCCTTTCCCAGACCCGCATTTTTAACTGATAATCATCTATTACTTTAATGAATTCAACATTTATTTTTTTAGGAAATATCGCATTGTTTTCTATTTCAGGTCCCCAATTATCAATCGGTATCTCTTCAAGAGCCTGGCCATCATCAAGGAAAATAACACAATGCGGGTTACCCATAGAAACGCAATTTATGGCAAAATCCGTATTTTTAACTCTGAGCTTGTAATTTCCCGCAAAGTATCCAAAGAGAAGATCTTTTTTATCTATATTTACCGGTATCTTTGAAGGCTCAAAAACAGGTTTTCCCATATCAACTTTAATCAGGATGGGGTATTTGCTCTTTTCATTAAAGTTATTATGATTTTTATGTTCCTGTATATTGCCTTTCAGTATTTCAACATTTTTTAAACCGGCCCTTGTAAGTATTTTTAATGTGCTATTGCCTGATAATCCTTTATCCAGGATAAACTTTGCCATGCACCTTATTCCATTTCCGCACATTTCTGCAACTGAGCCATCCTGGTTATAATAATCCATGAAAAAATCTGCGCCCCCTATCCTTATGTTTTTTCTAACGATTATGAGGCCGTCTGCTCCTATTCCAAAATGCCTGTCGCATATTTTTGCAATCTGGCCAGGGTTAAGATTAATCTCTTGCAGTTGTTTTTGCGTTGCATCGATTATAATAAAATCATTTCCCTGCCCATTCAGTTTTGAAAATCTTATTTTTTGCATTTTAATAACCCCATGACAGCAATTGTTTCTCAATGATTGATAAAATCATATCTTTTAAGCCAGAAATACTACCATGATTACTTGCACTGATCCAATTTATCCTAGAATCAGCTTTAAACCAGGTCAGCTGTTTTTTTACAAGTTTTTTTGTGTTTTTTATTATATTTTGCCTGCATTCTCCAATATTTTCCAGGCCCTTCAAATAATTCAACACTTCTTTGTAACCAACTGCTTGCTTAAGGCTATTATATTTATCATAACCTTTTTCAGCAAGCCCGCGCACCTCATCTATAAGACCCTTTTCGAGCATGGAATCGGCTCTTTTTTCAATGCATAAAAATATATCATTTTTTTCTGCAGTAAGTCCTATAAATATTGTATTATATATTGATTTACGCTGCTCCCATGTATCCTGAAAGCTTGAGAACTTCTTACCTGTAGTTTTATATACTTCGAGCGCCCTGATTATTCTTTTAATATCATTACAGCTTATCTTAGCTGCATAAGCCGGGTCAATACTTGCAAGTTCCTGATATAATTCAAGATTTTTACTTTTATCTATCATATCATCATGTCTTGAAATTGCTTCGCTGCCTGTAAACCCCAATTCATCGGTAACAGCCCTTAAATAAAGCCCTGAGCCTCCTGCAAGAATAGGTATCTTTTTCTTATCAAAGAACTTTTTTTGAATCACATCCCTGCACATTTGCCTGAAATCAACAACAGTAAAATTTACATCAGGACTTACTACATCGACCATGTATTGTCTGATGCCGTATTTTGTTACATCATACTTATCTGTACCTATGTTCATGCCTTTATAAACCTGCATGGAATCGATAGAAACTATGTCAGTAGACAAAATCCCTGCCAGCTTTATTGCAATGCTGGTTTTACCTGAACATGTGGGACCGCATATAACAATTACTGCCCTTGCATCCACTGCCCTTTTTTTAACAGATGCAATATCTGCAGGAATATCAATCTCTTTTTCGATTATCATAAAGCCTTCCTGTAAGGTAAAATGATTTTGCTCCAGTTATTTCAATATCAATTAATTTACCTATCATGTTGCTGTTTCCATTAAAGTTTACAATGAGGTTATTTTCGAGGCGTCCTTCAAGGTGATAATCCTTTGTGCTAAAACCTTCAACCAACACTTCAAACTTTTTACCGACAAGCTTTTCATTTTCCTGCAATGATATATTGTTCTGCTCATCCAGGAGTTTTCTAAACCAGATTCTTTTTATATCATCAGGGACAACATCCTGAATAGAAGCTGCAAAAGTTCCTTTTCTTTGTGAATAGATAAATGTAAATGCCCTGTTAAAGCGCAGCTCCCTTACAGTTTCGAGTGTTTTTAAAAAATCAGCTTCATTTTCACCGGGAAACCCTACAATAATATCAGTAGTAATAAAACATCCCGGTATTTTTTCCTTAATCATATAATACAGTTTTTTATACTTATCAATGGTATATCTCCTGTTCATAAGCTCAAGTATCCTGTCTGAACCAGCCTGCAGTGGCAGATGAATGTGCTTCATGATATTATTGTTATCACTTATTGCATCAATTATATCTTCTGTAAAATCTTTAGGGTGAGAAGTCATAAATCTTATTCTTTTAATTCCATTTATAGCAGAAACATCTCTGAGCAGTTGCCCAAAACCATAGCTTTTATCTTCGAGATCTTTTCCATATGAATTTACATTTTGCCCCAAAAGCATTATTTCAATTACGCCCTGGTCCGCAAGTTTTTTTATCGCTTTTATTATATGCTCCGGTTCCGCGGATCTCTCTCTTCCTCTTACAAAAGGAACTATGCAATAAGAGCAAAAGTTGTTGCACCCGACCATTATTGGTATAAGTGCCTTAAAATCATACTGTCTTTTAAAATCATATAGATAATCAAAGGTACCTGGAAATTCTCCAGTGTTGCAAATGCTGCAGTTTTTAACAAACCTTTCATTAATCAGGGCAGGCAGCATTCCTATATTAGATGTACCAAAAACTATATCTATATATGGGAACTTATTGATGAGCCGTTCTCCTTCACTCTGTGCTGTACATCCGCCAACACAAATAATAAGTCCGGGTTTTTTAACTTTCAGTGCCTTAAAGCTTCCCAGATGGCCAAAAAGCCTGTTTTCAGCTTTCTCCCGAACGGAGCAGGTGTTTAAGAGGATAATATCTGCTTCATCAGTATTGCCGGATTTTATAAATCCCTCATTTTCAAGGATAAAAATTATCCTCTCGGAGTCAAATTCATTCATCTGGCAGCCGAATGTTTCTATATAAAATTTTTTTTGCTTTGATATCATTTTTTATATAATTATGTAAGTTTTAAAATAAAAACTGTATTTCTAGTCTTTCCAAAATTATACTTCAGTATTTTAATTATAGTGAAATAAAACCGGCAGCAGCAAATTTGTTTTCCAGGCAGATTTTTAAAAAGTAAATAAATACCTTTTAATTTAGATAGACTGTACAAAAAAAGAAAACCCTGTCTTACCTAATTTCAACATTGAGCACAATTGCAGTCTTGACTTCACCATTTACCTCTATGTCCTTGAAAAAAGGAATGCATACAAGTTCCTGCCCTGTGGGAGCTATATATCCTCTTGCAATAGCTATTCCTTTTATTGTCTGGTTTAAGGCCCCTGCACCTATTGTCTGTACCTGGACCTTACCATCTGTCCTTATTATTCCTGCAATTGCTCCTGCTACAGAATTTGGTTTTGACATCGATGATACTTTTAAAAGCTTCATATTTTACTGTGTTTCAATCTTTCTGTTTCAGGTTTATTATAAAGTTTATTGTGTTATTTGCTTTTTTAAATTCTATGTCATCTTCAACTGTTAACAGGTATTTTTCCCCGATTTTTTTTACTTCTTCTTTAATGTTGTTAATTATATACTTAATCTCTTCATCTTTAAATCTGCCGGCAAGCCCTGATTCATCATAAAGCTTTAAATTATCAGGTTTTTTTAACTGAGAGGAGCCATTTTTACCTGTATGAAGTAAGCTTGCATTATCCCCTCCAATATCTTCAATGGAGCCATATTCTGTATGCATTATATCCATTAATGGTTCAATTTCCCCATAAAGGAGCCTTTGGAGGCTTCTGGCTGACAAATTCATATTAAAGTAACTGCGCAGGACTTCATCGATAAGCTCATAATTTGAACAATAGTATGGAAAACCTGTCAGGGGTACTGAAGGGTCTTTAAAAATTTTTTCAATAAATTGTCTAAAATCAGCTATTTTGCCTGCAGCATCATTGTTTATAAGGTTATCCGGGGCATTTTTTTTAAAATATTTATAGTCATTTGAAATAGTAGACACAATACTAGTAAGGCTGCCATAATAATATTTTATTTTAGGGTTTGCCACTGCAAAATCCATTATTATTTTTAATATGTTATTTACTCCGCCAAAAAGTTCGTAACCTGATTGTGTTTTAATTATTTTTGGGGAAAGCGACTGATCCTTTTTTTCAGGTATTTTTTCAAGGTCCACCTCTACGAACACACATGTGCCTCTATTTATATCAGAAAAGGTTATTTTTATATCTTCAACATTGAGTTTTACAGAAAAAAGTGCCATCCCTCTTCCATGGAAACCATATGCATCCCTGGAACCATCTTCGAGTTTTGAAGTTACTCTTGACTGGAATATAAGACTGTGGAACCTGGCAGGTATGCCACAGCCATCATCTATAAAATACAGTATCCTTTTTTTATCAGCAATTTTTTTTGTAGCTACATATACCCTGGAGCTGTCTGCGTCTCTGCTGTTGCGCAATATTTCAACAACAATATCCTCTACACAATGTATATCCTGGAGCGCCTGGCGCCTTTCAGCTTCAGAGATCCTTAATCTTACAAACCCGTTTCCAAGGTCTTCTTCAACTCGAAATTCCCCTGAAATGTTCAGATCTGAAAGAAACTTGTTATAATCAAATTTATTCAGCATAGCCTTTTATTTTGCATATTCAATGGCTCTGCTTTCCCTGATGACCGTTACCTTTATCTGCCCCGGGTATTCCATTTCACTTTCAATTTTCTTTGCAATGTCACGCGCCACAACTGCTGCCATGTCATCATTTATTTCTTCAGGTTTTACCAAAACCCTGATTTCCCTGCCGGCCTGTATAGCAAATGCTTTTTCTATGCCGGTAAATTCAGTGGCAATCTTTTCAAGGCTCTCCAACCTCTTTATATAGCTTTCAAGAGTCTCTCTTCTTGCACCAGGCCTTGAGCCTGAAATTGCGTCAGCAGATTGTACTATAACATCAAGAAAAGTCTGGACCTCTATTTCATTGTGGTGTGATTCTATAGCATGTATGATTTCATCATCTTCATGCAGCCTTCTTGCAAGTTCTGCGCCTATTATTGCATGCGAGCCTTCTATATCATGAGTCAAGGCTTTACCTATATCGTGAAGGAGCCCTGCGCGCTTTGCTTTTTTTACATTAAGGCCAAGCTCAGATGCAATGATTCCTGCAATGTATGCGACTTCCTTGGAATGCAGCAGGACATTCTGGCCATAACTGGTCCTGTATTTTAACCTTCCAAGAACCTTGACTATTCCAGGATTTACATCAGGTATACCTATATCAAAAACAGCCTGCTCCCCTTCAACCTTTATCTCATTATTGATAAGCTTGCTTGCTTTATCAAACATTTCTTCTATCCTTGTAGGGTGTATCCTGCCGTCCATAATGAGGTTTTCAAGAGTAACCCTTGCAATTTCCCTTCTAACCGGGTCAAATGAAGAAAGAATCACTGCCTCAGGTGTATCGTCAACTATAATGTTTATACCTGTAAGGTTTTCAAAAACCCTTATGTTGCGTCCTTCCCTTCCAATTATCCTTCCCTTCATTTCATCATTTGGAAGATTAACAACTGATACCGTGGTTTCACTCGTATGTTCAATTGCACACCTTTGTATTGCCTGAGATATTATTTTCTTTGCGATCTTATCTGAATCTTCTCTTGTCTTAACTTCGATTTTCTTTATTTCTTTTGCAGCCTCGACTTTTGCATCTTCTTCCATTTTCTTTACAAGTATTGCCCTTGCTTCTTCTCTGGTAAGCTCAGCAATTGCCTCAAGCCTTAAGATTTCTTTTTTCAATGTCTCATCAAGTTTAGTTTTTAATTCATCGATTTCTTTCTCACGGGAAGCAAAAGATTGCTCTTTTTTCTCAAGGTAGAAAGTTTTTTTATCAAGCGACTCTTCTTTTGATACCAGCCTGTTTTCTGTTTTTTGTATCTCATACCTCTGCCTCTTTATTTCCTCATCGCTTTTCAGCTTGAGGTTTGCTATCTCTTCCTTGCCCTCAACAATAGCTTCTTTTTTAAGTGACGACGCTTCTTTTTTTGCGTCTTCTAAAATCCTTTTTGCAGTGCTTTCAGCAGAATTCATCTTATTATCAACCAGGACTTTCCTGTAGAAAAATCCTATAAAAAATCCCCCTATAACTATTAATGCACCTATACCTACATATTTTAAAACAGTAAGCAATGTTTCCAATTTTTATACCATCCTCTCTATAATAAAAAATCGAGCAATTTTGCCCGATTTAAATAAATTTGTACTTTTTATTATTTTTTATTTTCAATTAAATATACAGAAAAACAGGAAAATATATAACTAAGTTCCAGTTTTACTGAAATATAATGAATTTTTTATTAATTTAATCACTAAGTTTATGAATAAATATTTTACTATCAACAATTGGTTGAAAAAATATTATAAAAAAATATTTTATCAATTGCCAATATAACATTCCAAAACTTCTTTAAAGTACAAAATTACATATAAATCAAGCAAATTCTTAATATGTAAATTAAAAATATTTTATATTCAGAGGGTTTTTTAGTCAATATATTTCGTTGTATTTGTTCAACTACTGTTTAACTGCTATTTTTAACTTTTAGACAGAAGCTCCCTGAGGGTTGTGAATCTCTGCTCGACAATGTTTTTATTTACAGCAATTCCTATTGCTTTCTTACTTCCTATAAGTACGGCAAGTTCCCTTGCCCTCGTTATTGCAGTATAGAGCAGGTTTCTTTGAAGCAGCATATAATGGGAAGTCAGGATAGGGATTATTACACATTTAAACTCTGAACCCTGTGATTTGTGTATTGATATTGCATATGAAAGGCTCAGCTGGTCCAGGTCATAAAAGTCGTATTGCACATTCCTTCCATCAAAATCGACTGTAATAGTTTTCATTTCATTGTCTAAGTCGCAGATTGAGCCGATGTCACCGTTATAAACTTCTTTTTCATAATTATTTTTTAGCTGTATGACCCTGTCTCTTAATTTAAAATCTGAAAAGCCCCTTGAAATATAAGGGCCGTCTTTGTTAAGGCGCTCCTGTATTCTCACGTTCAGATTTCCTGCACCCACTATGCCCCTGTTTGTGGGCACTATTACCTGAATATCCCTCACAGGGTCATAATTAAAGCTGGACGGTATCCTTTCTGTTAATAGTTCAAGGACAAGTTCCACAACCTGCTGCGGTTCGATCCTGTCTACAAAGAAAAAATCACTGTTATCATCGTTTTTCATAATAGATGGAAAAAGGCCATCCCTTATCCTGTGTGCATTATAAATTATCCTGCTTTTACCGCCCTGCCTGTATATCCTTTCAAGCTTAACAACAGTAAAAGCATTTGACGCAATTATATCTGAAAGGATATTGCCGGGACCGACCGCAGGAAGCTGGTCCACATCCCCTACAAGGATAAGAGATGTCGTCTTTTTCAGGGACTTAAGGAATGCTTTAAATAACCTTATATCTATCATCGAAGCTTCATCAACTATTACAAGATCAGCATCAAGGGGGTCGTTCTCATCTTTTAAAAACCTGTTGATTTTCGGCTGGTATTTCAGGAGCCTGTGTATGGTCTTTGCTTCCCGCCCGGTTGCTTCAGTTAGCCTTTTAGATGCCCTTCCTGTTGGCGCACAAATCAATATCTTTTTTGAAAGTTTGTCATAGTACCTGGTAATAACATCTAAAATTGTGCTTTTGCCTGTTCCGGGGCTACCGGTAATTATAAGCACTTTCTCAGAAATTGATTTTATTACTGCTTCCATTTGAATTTCATCAAGTTCTATTTTTTGTCCATTTTGCCAGGTAAAACTGTTAAGGATTTTTTCTGCAGGTAAATTATTAATGTTATTTTCAGGAAAGGATACGGCTGTATCCCTTATATCTTTTAACATTGATGCAACAAATATTTCATCTTCATATATATTTTTAAGATAAATCCTGCCATCTGCATTATTATTTATTATAATTTTACCTTCGGCCTCAAGCTGCCTTGAAGCATTTATTATTGCCGTTTCACCGCATTCAAGCAGCTGTGTTGCGGCCCTGAGAAAGTCCTCTACCGGATAGTAACAATTCCCGGCATCTGTTATTTCGTTTAAAAGGTAGAGCAAGCCTGATTTTATGCGGAACTCTGATTCTTTTTCTATTCCCATCCTGCCGGCTATGTTGTCTGCTGTTTTAAAACCTATGCCTGTTATGTCTTCAATAAGTTTGTAAGGATTTGTCTTTAATATGCTGATTGAATTGTTGCCATATGAATTATATATTTTTGCAGAATAATTATTGCTAATGCCGCATGATTGCATGAAAATCATTATTTCACGAATATCTTTTTGCTTCTTCCACTCGTCTTTTATAAGCTCTATTCTTTTATTTCCCAGACCCTCTACTTCATTTAGCCTGCCGGGATGCTTATCCATGATTTCCAGCGTTTCAAGGCCAAAGGCTTTGACAATTCTTGATGCGATTACGGGACCTATCCCTTTTATGAGTCCCGAACCAAGATATCTCTCTATACCTTCTTCTGTTGCGGGCACCATTACATCTATGCATTGTATTTCAAATTGCGGGCCGTATTTTTTGCTGTTTACCCAACGGCCGGTAGCAGATATTTTTTCTCCCGGTTTAATATCAAGGGTATAACCGACAACAGTAATTTGCTGGTTATTGTCTTCGTTCTGAAGTCTTCCGATAAAATAATCATTGTCAGGGTTTTTGTAGACTATTTTTGAAAGTATGCCCTTTATTGTATCAGTTTGTTGCTGTGCCATTGGACTAAAAAAGTATTTATAATTAATGATTTTGAGTATACTTCCGGATAAAATCTATCGAATCTTTTAAATCAAATGTAAATTTCGTTCCTTCTTTTCGAAGCTCAATTTCAAGTTTTTTGTTTTCTATATAATTCCTGCCGATTATCATCTTTACAGGTATGCCTATCAGGTCCGAATCCTTGAATTTTACTCCTGCCCTGCAGTTTCTGTCGTCAAATAATACATCAATTCCTTCATCCAGAAGTGCCTTATAAATATCTTCTGCAGATTTTAATATACTGGTGTCATCAACATTTATTGCAATAAGGCTGACCTTAAAAGGGGCAATGCTGATTGGCCATATTATACCCTTCTCATCATGGCTTTGTTCAATAGTAGCGGCAAGTATCCTGCTTACTCCAATTCCATAACAGCCCATAATCACAGGTTTTAGCCTTCCTTCACTGTCAAGATACATTGCATTCATTTTTTCACTGTATTTTGTACCCAGTTTAAAGATATGGCCTATTTCTATGCCTTTTTCAAACTTCAATTCTTTACTGCAGATGGAGCAGTAGTCTCCTTCGAGAGGAAATGAGAAATCACCCCAAATGTCAGCATTAAAATCTCTTCCTGCGCAGACATTTTTTAAATGATAGTCTTGTTTGTTAGCACCGGCTACCATGTTGACTGAATCCTTTAATGAAACATCTGCAAGTATCTTTATTTTTTTATCAAGTCCCACCGGGCCAAGAAAACCTATAAAAATTCCAGGTCCGCCATCCTGGCCTTCAATAAGTTCAAGAGCAGTGCCGGCAGTTTTTTGTGCTTTCTGAATATTTATTTCCCTGTTTCCTGCAACCAGTACTGAATAAAGGTTGCCATTGCCATCTTTTAACAGCATCGTCTTGATTATTTTTTCAGGTGATACTCCAAGAAATTCAGATAATGATTTAATATTTGTAATTCTAGGTGTATGGATTTCCTCAATATTTCCAGGGACTTCATTTATTCCTGAATTTTTATTAAATGGGGAAAATTTTGCCATTTCAAAATTTGCTGCATAACCGCAGTCCGGGCAATATGCAAGCTCATCCTCACCATCGTCAGCAATGATTATGAACTCATGTGAAAACTTACCTCCGATAAGCCCGGTATCAGCTTCAACAGGAAAATATTTAAGGCCAAGCCGGTTCAGTATTCTGCAGTATGCTTTATGCATTTTATTATAGATTATATCCAGGTCCTCTTCATTTGAAGAAAAACTGTAAGCATCTTTCATTATGAATTCCCTTGCCCTCAGTATTCCATATCTGGGCCTTATCTCATCTCTGAATTTAACCTGGATCTGGTAAAGATTTAATGGCATATCCTTATATGATTTAATATCCATATATGCAAGATTTGTAAAAAGTTCCTCATGAGTCGGGCCAAGGCAGAAGTCTCTGTCGTTGCGATCCTTTAACCTGAAAAGTTCGGGCCCATATTTTTGCCACCTGCCTGACTCTATCCACAAATCTGCCGGTTGCACAGCAGGCATCAGCATTTCTATGGCTCCTGCCCTGTCCATTTCTTCACGGACAATACTTTCTATTTTCTTAAGGACCCTGAAGCCCAGTGGAAGAAAAGAATATATGCCTGAAGCGACTTTTCTTATTAGTCCGGCTCTCTGGGAAAGAGAATAGCTTGCTATCTCTGTGTTGCTGGGATCTTCTTTTATTGTATTAAGGAAATATTCTGAATATCTTACCAATTTATACCCCATTTATGCTTATTTTTTATTAAAAATTTTTTCGAAAAAAGCTTTATTAAAGCAATTACAATCAATAAAAAATCCAGGAAGCATTTCTACAGTTTATTTTACTTAAAATTAAGGAATAATTTAAATCAAATAATAATCCTGTTCAACTCTTTTTTAAATTCTTCAAGCGCCAGGTCAATATCGACCCTCTTTATAATTTTTCCCTTAATAAAAATCGCAGCTTTGCTTTTACCATATGCTATGCCAATGTCAGCATCTTTTGCTTCACCCGGGCCATTAACAACGCAGCCCATAACAGCTATTTTAATATTATTTGCGACATTATACGTCAGCTCTTCGATCCCTTTTACTGCTGTTTTAAGGTCGGTGACAGTCCTGCTGCATGTTGGGCAGGATATTAAGTCGATTCCATATTTTCTTAAACCAAGGCTTGATAGTATTGTATAAGCAGCTTTTACTTCTGCAGTTGAGCGTTCAGTCAGAGAGACCCTTATGGTATCGCCAATACCCATATAAAGCAGCACCCCGATGCCCACTGATGATTTGATTGCGCCGGAAAACATTGGACCCGCTTCAGTAACTCCCAGATGCAGCGGATAATCAATTTTTGAAGATAAAATACGGTATACAGAGATAGTATCCATGACAGAAGATGCTTTTGCAGAAATCTTGAAATTGAAGAATTCATTGCTTTCAAATAATCTTACAATATCAAGTGCGCTGCTGGCCATTGCTTCAATGATGTTGCCTCCGGCATTCTTCAAATAAATTTTATTTATTGAGCCTGAGTTTACTCCTATCCTTATGGCGGAACCGTGTCTTTTTGCTGCCTGTACAATTTTAATGATTTTTTCTTCACTTCCTATATTTCCCGGGTTTATTCTTATACAGTCTATGCCTGCTTTTATGGAATCTATTGCGATACTATGGTCAAATTGTATATCTGCCACTACCGGCACTTTAAAGACCCCTGAATCCATAATGCTTTTGACATATTTTAAAGAACCATGTTCTGGCACTGCAACCCTTATTACTTCACAACCGCATTCCTGCAGGTTTATGATTTCATTTTTTACTGCTTCGGTGCTTTCGAGCCTGTTTTTTATCATTGACTGCACAACTATCGGATTATCTCCACCAATGCGTACTTTACCCAGTTTTACTATTTTTGTATTTTTTCTTTTAATTTCCATTGTTTAGATTCAATTTATAACTTTTTATTGCAACGCTGATTACTTCCAAAGGGCCAGGGATAAAAATCCAAAATTTAAAAAAAGAGTATTTAATAAACAAATATCCCTTTTACATATTTGCTATCTTAAAAGGATTTATAATATCAAAAATCAGCCCGACTATAAAAAGCGATGCCACAAGGGCTATGCCCAATGCATTATATATTTCCATCGCTTTTTTCGGAAAAGGTTTTTTCCTGATGGCCTCATATATTATTACCACAAGGTGACCCCCGTCAACTGGCAATATGGGAAGGAAATTGCCGAATGCAAGAAGCAATGAAACCAGGGCAACAAATAATATAAAATTCTGTACTCCCATTGCAGCAGATTGCTGGAATATACTGACAACACCAATTGGTGAAACCGGCCTTGCCTGTGATAAAGGTATCTGGCCTGTAAATAATTGCCCGAATAATTTGAAATATGTAAATGTGATGTCCCATGTCATTTTAAAACCTTCTTTTATTACACCAAAAAATCCGAGGTATGTTTTTTCAAGCTTTGGGCCTACCCCAAGGTAACCACTGCCTTCTTTATCTGAAAGCTCGGCCTTTATATCCAGCTCTTTACCATCCCTTATAATTGTATACGAAACGCCATCGCCGGGATTTTGTTTTGTAAGTAATGACATGTCTTCCCATGAATTTATCGGAGAGCCGTTTAATGCTATTATTTTATCCCCGGCTGCAAAACCTGATGTATCCGCAGGAGAACCAGGCTCAATATAATCAATGGTATTTGTAGGAGCAAGTATTCCCATGGAAAGGTATACCATAACAAGAAGGATTGCAAGAATTATATTGAATATTCCTCCTCCGCTGATAACCAGGAATTTCTTGTAAAAAGGTTTTGAAAAAAAGACCTTTTCTTTCAGTTCCTCGGGCACGGTTTCATTTCGATCCATTCCAAGTATCTTGTTATAACCCCCGAGAGGTATTGCACTTAGCCCGTAAAGCGTACCGCTCTTTTTTGCCCTGAATTTAAGTATTTTAGGGCCGAATCCAATAAAAAATTCAAGCACATGCACCTTTGAAATCTTTGCAAAGATAAAATGCCCGAATTCATGAACAAGAATTATTAATGAGAATCCAAGTATCGCTATTATATATTGTAAAGCTACCATTATTTACCGCCTGATGGCAATTTGGCCAATAAGCTATTTATTATTTCCCGGTTAAAGTTTCCCAAATCTTCTTTCACGGCGCTGGTAATCAAATATTGCCCTGTAAAAACATTTCCTGTTAAAGTCGGGCCAGAGAACTCTTGTAAAATATAATTCCGTATAAGCTATCTGCCATAATAAAAAATTGCTTATCCTGTATTCTCCACTGGTTCTTATAAGCAGGTCCGGGTCGGGAATGCCTGACGTGAAAAGATATCCTGAAAAAATATTAATATCTTCAATCCCCCCTTTTCCGGGATAAATCTTTCCATTAATGGAATCACTGCAGAATTTTCTTGCCGCCTGGTATAGCTCATCTCTTGCACCATAGCTGAAAGCTATGTTTAAAACAATATCATTATTTTCCTTTGTTTTTTCTTCTGCATTGGCAAAAACTGCAAGAATGTCCGGGGGTATTATTTCCCTGTTGCCGATTAAATTAAGCCTGACCCTATCTTTTATCATACCCGGCAGTTCTCTGTCCAATACATCTACGAACAACCGCATAAGATCATTAACCTCCGGCTGGGGCCTTTGCCAATTCTCACTGGAAAATGCAAAAGCGGTAAGGTATTTAATGCCAAGTTCTTTGCATGTAATTACGGTTTCCCGCAATACTTCTGCACCTTTATTGTGGCCAAAAATCCTTGGAAGATTTCTTTTACTTGCCCATCTGCCATTTCCATCCATAATAATGGCCACATGCTGGGGGATTTTATTTTTTTTTAAACTCTTGAGTGTAACAGGATTAATAAATGAAAAAATAGAAGCAAGATTTTTCAAAATACGACCTACACTTCCATTATTTCCTTTTCCTTTAAAACCAGTGCTTCATTGATTTTTTCAATATACTTGTCAGTAAGTTGTTGGGTCTTTTCATGATATTGTTCAAGGTCATCTTCAGTTATTTCCTTACTGTTTAATAGTTTTTTCAGCTCATCATTTATTTCACGCCTTACGTTTCTTACTGCTACCCTGCCATCCTCAGCAATTTTTTTTACGAGACGCACCAGATCATGCCTTCTCTCTTCATTTAAAGCAGGGATAATAAGCCTGATGACTTTTCCGTCATTATTAGGGTTTATTGACAGGTCAGAAGCCAGTATCTGCTTTTCTATTTCTTTTATAAACTTGGGTTCATAAGGTGAAATCACCATTGTGCGTGGTTCAGGTATAGTTATATTGGCAACATGTTTTAATTGAGTTTTGGAACCGTAATAGTCGATAAAGATCCTGTCAAGTAAAGCAGCCGATGCCCTTCCTGTCCTTATTGTATTAAATTCATGCTGGGTATTTTCAATTGATTGTTTCATCTTTTTTTCACATTCAGAAATAAGTATATCTTTAATTTTAATCACCCTTTCTTAACTAATGTGCCTATTTTTTTACCCATTACTACATCTTTTATATTTCCCGGCCGGGTAATATCAAAGACAACTATTGGGAGATTGTTTTCCATGCATAATGAAGTCGCAGTGGAATCCAGTATTCTCAGATCCTTATCCAAAACTTCCATAAAAGTAAGTTCCTCATATTTCTTTGCATCACCATGTTTTTTTGGGTCCTTATCA
>Ga0233425_10007855_pt1 | contig 14648 bp, 14 predicted proteins | sample Watercolumn_Towu_2_FD_181712 | JGI IMG/M metagenome (GOLD analysis project Ga0233425, IMG submission 181712) | Freshwater microbial communities from Lake Towuti, South Sulawesi, Indonesia - Watercolumn_Towuti2014_140_MG | ecosystem: Environmental > Aquatic > Freshwater > Lake | place...
TTTGTATGTTTGGGGTCCTTGTGCCAGAGAGTGTCAGCCTCTTTCCTTGTGAGAGCCTGTATGAGTCCGTCCCTTACTATCCTCGGCTTTGCTGCATGAGGGTCATGGCAGGTGATGCAGTTAAGGCCGTGCTGAAGGTCCTTTACGAACTCTACCACATTGGATGTGCGGTCCCATGTAGTCTTGCCCTCGACCTTGTCTCCCATATATGACCACTTCAGTATCTGGTCCTGGGTCTTGCACTGCAGACATACCGGGTTTGCTGCTGCAGCAGACTGCGGAATGAATGCCTTATGTTCTTTGTTGTCTGCCTTTGTATCTTTCAGAACATCCCACGCCTTGCCCTTGTCAAAGATATACTGCCAGCCGGTCTTGCCCTGGAACCTGCCGCCATATCCCCTGTCAATAATCAGGTGATCGATCAGCATCCAGTTATGGCTTCTTGTGAGGTTGTGCTCTTTTGTGAAGCCGTGGCCTGCCATGAGCTTGTCCCAGAAGGGATTAGGCGAACGATTTGTGAGCTGCGACTTTTCATCACGGGCAGGGCGGTGATATGTCTCTTTCATAAAACTATCGAGCTGCTGTTTGTGACACTGGCCGCAGGCCTCCCATGAGAGGTTTGTCTCTGGTCTGTTGCCCGGTGACTTCAGATGCTTATCAAGCCCGCTGTGGCATTTTGAACAGTTCAGCTTTGCATGTTTTCCCATCTTATGCAGGTCCTTGACCGTTGCATGGCAGCCGTAACAAGTCTCTGCCTTTACATCTTTCTCAACAGCTTTGGCCTGTTCGGGTTTTGCTTTTGCTGCTCCTGCATTGGTGTTGTACAGCCCTGCCGTAAACAGAACTGCAGAGAGAATTACCGCTACTAAAAAGAACTTCTTTTTCATCTGACCCTCCTTATTGGTCTGGTTGATAATAGATACCAATTATTAACCCTGCACTTCGCAATATCCCTGCGCCTGACCTTAAAGATTCCCCCTGAAGCGGCCAACTGCCTGTGACTGCAGTATATCAAACGGGGATTAATAGTCAAGCTGCTAATAATTCCCATAACTTATTCTATAAATAAGCCTGGTAAAGTTGCGGTTAATGGATGTAAAGATTCTGTAAATCTGTGGAGCCCTGTTTCGGAAGCATTCTGAGGGCTGTCGGGTCGGAAATTCGGGCAGAATGTCAGGCCGTCTTTTTCCATGCGGATCTGTCTATGCCGGAGCAGGTCTGGCTGACGGTCCTTGCAGCGGTTGCCATATCATGGCCAAGGGCATCGATCAGGGAGGTCCCTCCTCGCCTGGACAGCTTCTGCACACAGCGCCACGAGGCCGTGATAATATTGCTGCTGCCGTTGCCTGCAATAAGGATCGGAACTGTCGAGGCAAAGACCGATGCAAAATAGGCCTCGCTCCTTTTGTACCCCAGGGTGCGGAGCTCATCTTTATGGAGATACAGAAGCGGGACAAGCAGCATTGAGCAGAGAATGCCCCAAAGTATGCCCTGCATGAGCGGGTTGTCTGTGGCTGCCAGTTCCCTTATTCTCTTCATCATGTTCCAGTCTAAAACAGGGGCAGGCAAATGTGCTGTAAATAAATGTAAATATTGTGTAAATTGTATCTATCAGTCCCTGAACTTGTAGCCGACACCCGGAACAGTGATGATATATTCCGGATCTGAGGGGTCCTTCTCTATCTTCTGTCTTAAGTGCTGCAGGTGCACGTCTATAACCCTGGACCAGGAATAGAGCTTTGCAGTCCCCCAGAGCTTTTTTCTGATGAACTCTCTTGTGATCACCTCTCCACGGTTGGCAGCAAAAAGACAGAGCAGGTCATACTCTTTCGGAGTGAGCTCCACTGCAGTGCCTTCGACCGTTACCGTGTGCGCCTTCTGGTCAATCTCAAGGCCGCTTATTGCGACCCTCTCCTCAGCAGGTGCGCTTCTTCTGAGGCAGACCTTTATGCGGGCGACAAGCTCAAGCGTCTCAAAGGGCTTCACAATATAGTCATCCGCGCCGCTCTCGAGCCCGGTGACCTTGTCTGATATGCTGTCTCTTGCCGTGAGCATGATGACCGGCACCTTTGGATACTCATTTTTCAGTATGCTGCAGATCCCGATGCCGTCTCCGTCAGGGAGCGTTAGATCAAGGATGACAAGGTCAGGTATCTGAATATCGAGCACTTTCCTGGCAGCTGCCCAGCAGTCTGCGGTAACTGCAGAAAAACCGTATATCTCAAGGTTTGCCTTCAGCACCTTCAGGATATCGTGGTCGTCATCTATTACAAGCAGGCTCTTTTTCATTTCCATCAGTTCCTTCCTGTTCCTTCGGTATTCTGAAATAGAAACAGCTCCCGCCCCCGCTCCTGTCCCTTACGCCGATCTGTCCTTTGTGTGCCTCTATGATGCTCCTTGATATTGCGAGCCCAAGGCCTGTGCCGTTCTTTGCGCCTTTTGAATAGAACTGCCTGAAGATCTTATCCATGTCTGCCTCATCTATGCCGCAGCCGGAATCTTCCACCTCTGCCAGCGCGTATTCCCCTTCATCTTTAAGGGTCACCTTGATCTCAGATGATTCAGGGCTGAAGTTCAGGGCATTTGATATAAGATTGATCAACACCTGTTTTATCCTGTCCTCATCTGCATAGGCCGTAACATCATCAGCATGGAGGAGTATGTTCACCTTCCTTGATTGTGCCTCTGTCCTGAAGCCGGTGATCACCTCTTCGAAGGTGTCGCGCAGGTCTGTCCCGCTTATGCGCAGGCCGAACTCCCCAAGCCCTATCCTTTCATAGTCGAGCACATTGTTGACAAGCCTGATCAGCCGTTCCGCATTCTTTTTTATGACCTCAAAGAAGACTGCTGCGTCATCCCTGCCGCCTTTGACCTCAAGCTGCATTGAGAGGTAGTCCATTGCACCCTTGATCGAGGTGAGCGGTGTCCTGAGTTCGTGGGATATCTTTGCAATGAAATCCGATTTTGACCTGTTCATCTCCTGAAGCTCGGCATTCTTTGCCCTCAGTTCTGTTGTTGCAGACTCGATCTTCTTCTGCAGGCATGAATGATAATCATCGAGCGTCCGTGCCATCTCTGTGAATGATCTGCTGAGGTCCTCGATCTCGTCATCTGTCCTGAGCACCGGCATGTCTGCCTTGCCGGTCTTTGAGAATCTCTGCATATGGTCCCTTATCATGTTTATAGGCAGTATGACCATGCTCCGTGTGACCATGAAGAGCACGGATATAAGTGCGGCAACCGTCAGTATTGCGCTTATCGCCATATATTTTCTGTCTGATGCTATGGTGCTGAGCGCATACTCCATGGGAACAGTGATACTTATCGCGCCTCTTACGTCCCCGATCCTGTAGCCCTGGTCATGGTGGCATTCAAGGCAGGCCTGCTCAACATAGAGCGGGGCGATGTACCTGAAAAAATCGGCATTGTCTATCTTCTCTATTGTGGAGGCCTCCCCTGTCTTTTTCTCATCAAACTCCAGAAGGGCCGCCTTCTCGAATGCATCAGGCGCATTCTCCGGGTTCATAAGCTTGAGGCTGGTTATATGAAATGAATAGAGCTTGTCCTTCTGCGCGTATTTCGAGAGCTGTTTTGTGACCATTGCAGGGTTCTCCCTCACAAACCTCCTGCCTTCCCTGTCTGTCATGAGAGGGTCCTTGAGAAAAGGATTTGGCTCGACCCATGGCAGCTTCTCCACAAATACTCCGCCATGATCGGCAACCCATCTCCTGGTGATGACTATCTGCTGGAAGAGCGCCTTTGCCTGTATCTTTGTCTGCTCTATTACGAGTTCTTTATGCCTGTAAGAGATGACCCCGAGGGTTATGCCCATGAATATGAGCATGACAATGGTGACTGCGAGGATATACTTGAGACCGATCGTCAGGCGCATGCCTTTATCTTAAATATTCTCTGGCAGGTTTTGCCATTTATAAATAATAAGGAGAGACAGCATAACCATGCCGCCTCTCCTTATTAAATTGGTTCCGGAGTTCAGTTGAGGGCTATCTCTATCTCTGTCATGCCTGTCCTTACGCTCTGCCTGCCTTTTTCGAAGCAGGGCAGGCAGATACCAATATCATCGCAGCAGCGGTCCGTGCTGAAATGGAACCTCGACATGAGCGCTGCGCCGAAAGGATCATATATGTCCCTTACGATCCAGCCCACTTCCTTCCCGCATATAAAACAGAGCTTGCCTGCCATAAGCGCCTCCCTTAAGGCCTTCAGAAATTGACTATTTGCAGCTTTTGCATGTGCTCAGGCCGAAGAGCGCATAAGGCGGACACCATCCGATCAGTCCGGTCAGGAACGGCACCATGCCGAGCGCTGCCCAGGGTGTTTTCGGCCCTATGAATACCATTGACATGATGGCGAGTCCGCCAATTATCCTTACGGCCCTCTCAGTTTTTCCGATGTTCTTTTTCATTCTCATTGCCTCCTTTTGGGGTTTGTTTATGAACTGATTTTACCCGGGAGGCAGGGACAAGTATGTGACTAAGTCACAAAAGGAGAATTCTCAGGGAGTGCGCTGATCTTAGATCCTGACTGTTTCAATCATGTTGCGGGAGAGACGGACCATGCCTCTCTTTTCAAAATCCTTCAGAATGCGGCTTACGACCTCGCGGGAAGTGCCGAGATCGTCCGCTATCTTCTGGTGGGTTAAGCTGAGCCTGCCATCTTCAGACTTTTCGACAATATATTCGGTAAGGCGCCTGTCCATCCTGCCGAATGCTATCTCCTCGACAAGCGCCATGACACCTGCAAGCCGTTCGCTCAGGATAGTGAATACGAAATCCCGCATATGCTCATATTTCCCGATAAGGTTTCTGAAGTCAGAAGCAGGAACGAGCAGCATCTTTCCCTCCTCCGTGGTTATTGCATGCGCAGGATATTTGAGCCTTGATAATATGCAGGAAGCGTTAAGTATGCATGTCTCTCCTGACTCTATCTGGTAAAGGGTTATTTCCCTGCCGCCTTCTCCGACCTTGTAGACCCTGATCTCGCCGGAAAGAAGAAATGCGATGGCAGAACATGCATCACCTTCCGTATATATCTGCATCTCTTTTTTGAAGCCGATGCAGCGGGCAGCTGACAGCAGGCCTCTTATCAGTTCCTGCGGCGCATTTCTGAATACTGGGAATATGCCTGTGAACTCTTCCTCTGCAGGTTTCAGGAGATCCATTTTTAATATCCTTTTTGCTTTGATTTTAAGCTGGTAGAGAACCAAAATCAACAAATGATCTGTATGCTATATAAATGTAAATCTTGTATCAGTGAACCTGCTTCACCTTTCCACCACTCCTTTTCAGACTTATTCCAGCCAGGTTTCCGGCGGTGTCAGGAGAAATTCCTCTATGCTGATGCCACCGGTTCCTGCAAGCAACTTTATGGTTACAGGGAACTCTTTTGAAAATGCATCAATACCGGGCAGATCCTGCTTCCTGCGTCCACTCTTTACTTCAACTGCAACCAGTTTTTCCCCCCGCCGCAGCACAAAATCTACTTCCCTGTTCCTGCCTGCCCAGTAGAAGAGTTCGGTTCTTCTTAGCAGGGTATTTGCAAGCGTTGCCCCTACTGCAGACTCTACAAGCCTTCCCCAATGCTCGCGATTCTGCCGCGCCTCTTTGAATGTGTAATTAGACTGGGCTGTTATTAGCGCAGTATTAAGCGCCTGGAGTTTGGGGCTCGATCCCCTCTGTCGTACACGCTCCCCTGCATACTTCTGTAGGCCTGTAACAAGACCTGCACCAGAAAGCAGGTCAAGATAATGCGCAAGTGTTGTTGTATTGCCGGCATCCTGCAGCTGCCCAAGCATTTTCTGGTATGACAAGGCCTGTCCTGAATAGGAACATGCAAGCTCAAAAAGCCGTCTCAAAAGCGCCGGTTTGTCCACCCTTGTCATCTGAAGAATATCTCTTGAAACAGTTGTCTCTATAAGAGAATCCATGACATAGGCACGCCAGCGTTCAGGGTCTGTTATAAGCTCGACAGCTCCGGGATATCCGCCATAATAGATATACTGATCAACACTCCAACCGAAGGCTTCCCGTATTTCTGTAAAGTTCCAATGCGGCACAGGAATGATCTCGAATCTTCCTGTGAGGCTTTCGGTAAGGCCCTGTTGCAGCAGGAGCTGGGAAGAACCGAGTATGACGACTTGCAAAGGCAGGCGGTTGTGTGAATCTTCATCCCACAGTCTTTTTACCGTCTCTGACCATCTGCCGATCTTCTGAATCTCATCAAGTACCAGAAGAGCTGGCTGCCTGCTTTTTCCCCTTACTGTTTTGAGGCGGCCTGTCTCCCATTGCTGCTCGATCCATGACAGGCCTTTTACCGCAGGCTCGTCAGCGGTTGCATAGTGTGACGGAATACCGAGTCCTTCAATGACCTGTCTGGCCAGTGTTGACTTGCCGGTCTGGCGTGGACCTGCCAGCACCTGCATGAACCGCCTCTTTTCGGAGAGTCTTTTAAGCAAAATATCATATACCGGTCTTCTGAACATAAAGTGGCCTCCAAATTACTCAAGCTATTGAGTAATTTTACTCAATAGCTTGAGTAATTTGCAAGAGTCTGCTTCTGGCAGCATGATCTGTATGACGGGCATCATAGATGAACTGCAGCCCTTGGACTAAGATAAGATCATGAAGCCTACGGTTCCCGAGGCAGGAAGGGTCATAAGAACAGAGGGCGAAAATGCCATAATAATGCTTGACGGAAACAGGTCATGCAGAGGCTGCGGCGCTGCAAAGATCGGTCTATGCAGGGCAGGTTCTGTCTCGTCCATGTTCCTTACTGTCAGGAACACGCCCGGCGCAGAGCAGGGCGACCAGGTCATTATAGGCATAGACAGAAAGACCCAATGGAGCGGATACATACTTGCTTACCTTATTCCACTTGCTGCATTCATCCTGGGCGCAGCAGCAGGCAGTATTACAGGCCGCCATCTTTCAGTTCCGTTCCTGGATGCTCTCGGTGCCTTCGGCCTGCTTGGTGCCGCTTCTGCATTCTCTTTTTCGAAGCTCAGAAGGCTTGACAGGACGCGCATGATGGAGGTCAGGAGGGTTGTATCAGACGGCGTATTCAAAGAGTTCTGCGAGACAGAAGAAGAGAGGCTATATACAAGAAGCGCCGGCAGCTGAGATATCATATGCTGCACCTTGCCTCAAAAATTGCCAATCGTTTAATATCAACGGTCAGACAAGGCAATGACAGAGGAGGCATTATGAGTTCAGCGCTGCGCACAGTGATAATAGTAGCCTGCATGGCACTCACCCTCCAGGCTGCAGAGGCGATACAGGTCGGGAAGACCGTCGAGTTCAGGGGCGGCAACATGGGCAAGGTCATATTCAGCGGGACTTTGCATAATGAGGCAGGATACCACTGCATGAAGTGCCACAACACATATTTCATACCAAAGATAGGCGCAGCGCGCATAACTTATTCAGATCATGCCCCGAGGAAGGTCTACTGCTTCGGCTGCCATAACGGCACGATCGCCTTTGATGTTATGACAAGCTGCAACAGATGTCACAAAAAGTCCGCGCCTTGAATAATCAGAAAATATACTATGAGTTGCAGGAGGATAATAAATCCTGTATTATCAAAGTGTTCTGTAATTTAGGGAGTGCATAGGGTTCTGGTGTCCCTCCCGGACTTCAAATTTCAAAACACCAAAAAACGCAGATTGGCTCCTGGCAACGGTTTCAGCGTAACTTGTTGATCTGGCTAAGAAAAATGCGTTTCTGGCAATTCTCTATATTCCGCAGATTTCTCTATATTTTGAGAAAAACTGTTACAATTTCATTACAGTTGTAAAGGTCAGAAAAACTCTCTTCCAACAAGGCCTCAAACGCGATTTTTTCATTCAGAAAAGAAAAAAACCTTTACAATCTGGCATGCCAGACTGCCAGGCATATGACAGTCAAATTCAATAATATATATCGTTAGAAAATCTAACAGTGCTGCTGTCAGTTATCCTGACGAGGAGGTGGATGGTATGAGTTCAAAGGCATTGAAATGGGAGGGAAGATTCATTGGCAAGACTATCAACCCTGAGGCAATAGACAGGCTTAACAGCAAGGATGCCGGAATAACCGCTTCAAAAGGAATCTATAGAATGTCATTCAGCAGCCTGAACAGCTGCGAGATGCATCCTGCGACGATCAGACTCAGGATACTCACAAAGAATAGGGTCATAAAACAGATAAAGGCACTCGTCCATGTGGTCTATTTCAACCCTCCTGTTGTAAAAGAAGTCATCTCCCCTGAGCTTCCCAAAGGCAAAGATGACAAAATGCTGCGTGATCTTCTTATGTACATCACAAGGCCAGAAGGGAAGAAATGAACATTGTCTTTGGAAGTTCCTCGTTCAACAGGATCTGCTTTGCATCAGAGGACCATAAGGCCGTTGCAAGGCTCATGAAAGACGGGACAATCGATGTGAAAGTCAGCAGGATCAGAAAGTCAGAGAAGAAGGCGATAGGTCTTGTGATGGATATACCCTTTGTTCGTGGTATTGCGATGGTCATGAGGGCTATACTTTCGAATAAGATACTGTCGATTCTATTTTCCGGCTTGCTGATATATGAGATCTTCTTCAGGCTGCCGCCTCTTTTTCCTCCAAAACCGATGAACATCATGCTTGATGCCGGCAAGGCACTCTGCGTGATGCTTGCGGGTGCGCTTGCAGTAAGGCCGTGGCTTGGCAAATTCCATGCTGCCGAACATATGGCTGCAGAGGCATACAGGAACGATAGGGAGCTTACAGTTGAATCAGTAATGAAGGAGAAGAGAACGAGCATACGCTGCGGGTCGATATTTGCAGTGATATATTTTCTGCTCTTCATCGCGGCTTCAGTGCTCTTCCCCGGACTGAGCAGACTGCTGATCGTAATAGCATGTATCTCGATCTCATTCGAGCTTACGGGCCTGGATGATCACAATGTTCTTCTGAAACCATTCACTGCGATTGGATTGTTTATACAGAAATATATTCTGACTGCACAACCTGAGGAGAGGCATTTGAATGTGAGCCATGCGGCGTTGTTAGCTTTAAAAGAACAGTCTATGCGCAAGAAAATTTAGATCGGTTCTCTATTGTTGAAGGCAGGATGGTTGATTTAGAAATCGAGAATTAATAAAGCTGTTTCGAGTTTTATTTTATTCGTGGTATCATGACTCTTACTGACATAGCTTAGAGTTAAATGTCACGTTGAAAGTTGTATTTGTAGTTTGAAGATGTGTTAGGGGATAACAACTATAATTTATACTCAAATCCTATTTTCGAAACTCACAATGGTTAAAGTTAAAATTAAAATAAATGCTTCAAAAAATGGGAACTGACAAGAAAAATCTCAGTCATTTTGGCTTTAATTTCGATCTGGGATCACCACATACCAAACGTACGATGATGATTCGGGAGCTGCATACTTTACTGATTAATGCTGTAGACGCCAACACTACAGAATCTGAATACTACAGATTAATTGTTGAAGAAAATTGCCTCGGAAAGCTTACTGGCAGCAATAGGAGATATTCGGCTTCTTACCTTAAAAGTCTTTATGGTTTAGACTTATCTATTGTGCTGTTCAGATCCCTGAGATATTTTTTTGACAGAGAACCCGATAGTCTTCCACTTTTAGGTCTTATTTGCGTATATGCAAGGGACAGTCTGGTCAGATCCAGCTTTTTATATATAAAAGGTTTGGCATTGGGTATGCCACCTAATAAAGAACAACTTGAAGCCATAATTGACCAACAATATCCGGATAGATTTGGCGAAAAAATGCTTCAGTCCCTTGTCAGAAATCTACTATCAACCTGGACACAGTCTGGCCATCTGGCAGGTAAGACCAGAAAAGTTCGTTCTCTTGCATATGCAACACCTGCTGTTGCTGCATATGCATTACTTCTTGGATATCTGAGTGGAGCACGCGGAAAGATGCTTTTTGAGACTGACTACATTCAACTTCTTGATTGCAGTTTTGAAAAAGCAATTGAACTTGCAGAAGAGGCCTCCCGGCGAGGATGGATAGTATTCAAAAGGGTCGGCGATGTAATCGAAGTTTTATTCCCTAATCTCCTTAATAAAGACGAAATGGAATGGGTCCGTGAGCAGAGTTAAACGGCTAATCCAATCATACGGCAAGTATATAGCAGTCCCTTGGCGTGATGATGCTGCGGCTGCACAACGTGTTATCTTCTGCGTTTATAACGAGAATGAAGAACTTCGTATAAGGGCAAAAATTGATGAATTTGAAATAGCGACTAAACAGGCTGGGCGCGAATGGGCTGTGTTTGACCTGACCGATACCTTTGCAGCCTGGCTCTCATCTCAAAAATATGCCAAAAGTTATTATCAAAAACCAGAACTGTTGTCTACTCTGCTTCCTAAATATCTTGATTATATTTCTATTGAATTTAAGTCTTTTCTTGATCAAAAGAATGTCGGAGGGGAGTCTGTAGTGGCGCTTAAGGGAGTGGGGTCTTTATTCGGTTTCCTGAAGGTCAAAGAAGTTGTGGATAAACTTGCTCCTATGGTCAAGGGACGTTTGCTGGTTTTTTTCCCTGGGAGTTATGAGAATAACAACTATCGTCTATTGGATGGTTATGATGGATGGAACTACCTTGCAGTGCCGATAACTGCAGACAAGGAATTCTGATCGGGGGATACAATGATAAATCGCGAAATATACCTGAAAGATCCTGTAACAAGGAAGCTGATCAACGAAGGCGTTGCAAGCGTCAATGACGATAAAACCAGCGAAGCACTTGCAGTGCTCAGATATGAGCTTGAAACCTTTGTTTGTGACGGGCAGTATGAAAAAGGGATGTCCGATATACTTGAGACCTATCTCAAGAACGTCAGTCAACCTCAGCAGCCTGCGGTATGGATAAGCGGCTTTTACGGATCGGGGAAATCGCACCTTGTTAAAATGCTTCGCGCACTCTGGATTGATACTGCATTCGAAGATGGAGCTATGGCTCGTGGAATTACGAACCTTCCCCAAAACATCAGGGATCATTTAAAGGAACTCAGCACGCAGGCAAAACGACATGGTGGACTACACGCGGCCTCCGGAACTCTTGGCGCTGGAGCAAGCGGCAGCGTGCGTCTTGCCTTGCTGAGAATCATCTTTAAGTCTGCCGGATTGCCGGAACAATATCCTGTGGCAAGATTTGTCATGTGGCTCAAAAGCGAAGGCATATATGACGCTATGCGGGCGCATATTGAGCAGAACGGATTTGACTGGGAAGAGGAACTCGACAATTTCTACGTTGCGGAGGGTCTTCATAAGGCCTTGGTGCAGGTTAAGCCGCAGCTCTTCGCAACTACAGTGTCATGTGTAGAAACGCTGAACAACCTATACCCTCATGTTCAGGATATATCAAGCGATGACATGCTGAAAGCAATTCGTAATGCTTTGACAAAAAGCGGCAAGTTCCCCTTAACGCTTATTGTGCTTGATGAGGTTCAGCAGTTTATTGGAGAAGATAGTCAGCGGTCCATGGATGTCCAGGAGGTCGTTGAAGCCTGTTGCAAAAATATAGGCGGCAAACTTCTCTTTATTGGAACAGGGCAGACAGCTGTAACCGGCACTTCAAACCTGAAGAAACTTGAAGGCCGCTTTACTATTAGAATAGAACTTTCAGATGCAGATGTGGATGCTGTTATTCGCCAGGTCATTCTTGCCAAAAAGCCCGAAACAAAAGCGCCTATCGAAAAAATAATGCAGACCAATCTGGGTGAAATATCACGTCAACTGGCTGGAACAACTATTGGCCATCGGCAGGATGACATTGAGTATTTTCCCCAGGATTATCCAATACTTCCGGTTCGCAGGCGTTTTTGGGAAAACACACTGCGCGTTCTCGATCAGACAGGAACTGACAGCCAGCTGCGGAACCAGCTCAGTATGGTTCATAAGGTCATACAGACAAACGTTGATAAAGCATTGGGGAATGTGGTGCCTGCTGATTATCTTTATTTTGATTCTGCAGACAAACTACTTCAGTCACGCATTCTTCCCCGCAAGGTCCATGAAAAAACCATTAGTTGGAGCAAGGGGTCTGATGATGAGCGTCTTATGGGTCGGGCCTGTGGTCTCGTCTTCCTCATCAATAAACTCTCCGGCAGTAACAACGAGATAGGGATTCGTGCAACGGTTGATACTCTAGCCGATCTCCTTGTTGAAGACCTGTCTGTCGGTTCTGGAACCCTGCGTGCCAAACTCCCAACGATGTTGGATAAATGCGAACTGTTAATGAAGGTGGGGGATGAGTACCGCATTCAGACAGAAGAAAGCGCTGCATGGAATGATGAATTTCTCAGCCAAAGATCAGCCCTTGCAAACGAGTCACACCGGATTGAGGCCGAGCGTGATGATCGCGTCCGAAAAAAATTCGGTGAGATAGTTAAAAAACTGTCACTGACCCAGGGTAATTCGAAAGTTACCCGTGATATTGTTCCAGTCTTTGAGGCTCAACTCCCACCGGACGCCAGTCAAAAAATCTGCGTCTGGGTTCGCGATGGGTGGAGCATAGATGAGAACTCTGTCCGTGCTGATGCCAGGCAGGCCGGGAATCAGTCTCCTACGGTATTTGCCTTTATCCCCAAAAGATCAGCTGACGACCTGCGTCACAGTCTCATAGACTATAAGGCTGCCTCTGCTACGCTCGATAAGCGGGGAGTCCCCAACACGCCTGAAGGCACGGAAGCACGCGCTGCCATGGAAACCACGAGGCAGACGGCTGAAGGTAAAATCCGTGAACTGCTTGATGAAGCCTTCTCCGGTGCCAGAGTCTTTCAGGGTGGCGGGAATGAAGTTGCCGGGATCAGCCTGCAGGAGACCGTTCTGGAGGCTTCAAAGAGTTCATTGCAGCGGTTGTACCCCCAGTTTCAAACAGCAGATCACGATGGTTGGTCTAAGGTTTACGACAGGGCGCAAAAAGGCGCTCCTGATGCCTTAAAGGCTGTTGCTGATGACGGGGAGCCTGCAAAGAATCCGGTTTGCAAAGCAATTCTCGGGGCTATTGCCGGAGGCAAAAAAGGCTCGGATATTCGCGCATATTTTGAAGCCTCGCCTTATGGGTGGTCCAGGGATGCCATAGACGGCGGACTGCAGGTTCTGCTCATTGGAGGTCTTACCCGCGCACAGGATGAACGGGGACAGACTATAGACCCCAAAGAACTTGAGCGCAAGGCAATTGGGAAGGTAATCTTCAAAGTCGAATCAACTACCATAACAACCGCGCAACGAATACAGATCAGAAAGCTGCTTCAGAAGGTCGGTCTTGTTGCCAAGCAGGGTGAAGAGTTAGCACATGTCCCGCAATTCATTCAGAAAATGATGGACATGGCAGATCGTGCCGGTGGCGAAGCGCCAAAGCCGGAGCGGCCTGCAACGTCCTCTTTGGATGAAATCCGGCTTACATCCGGTAACGAACAACTGCTGCTTATCTATAACCGCCGAGATGAACTGACTCAACAAATAGATGAATGGACAAACCTTGCAGATCGAATTGATAAGAGATGGCCGGCATGGAACATTCTAAAACGGCTATCAGGACATGTTAATGGAATTCAGGATGCTGATGTTATTCTTGCACAGGTCAAAACAGTAGAAAAACAGCGTCAGCTCCTCGAAGAGCCTGATCTTATTGCGCCATTGGTCGGCAGTCTCACGCAGTTACTCAGAGATGAGCTTAACAAGGTAAAGGCGGACTGGGATCAGCAGTGGAAAATGGGAGAAGAACGTCTCAATTCCGACGAAAACTGGCAGAAACTGGAGCCTGAACAGAAGCATGATCTGCGTGTGCCACATGGCCTTGTTAAGGGGGCTGTTCCGAATATTAATGTTGAAGATACTTCGGCTGTACTTGCAACGCTCGATGCAATCACCCTACCGGCACTGAAAGACCGTATAGCTGCAATGCCCGGCCGATATGAGCAGATTATTCTTGAAGCTGCAAGACTGCTTGAACCGCAGATAAAAAAGGCAGTTCTCCCTTCTGCTACCCTTAAAACAGATGCGGATGTTGACCAGTGGGTTGCAAATACGTCAGCTCGGCTGAAAGAGCAGATTAAAGACGGGCCTGTCATTGTATGAAAAAAAATAAAACAACATATTCGCCGCTATACACACGCACCTCAAAGGTTCTTCAACTCGTTGGAGAAATCAGTGAGTGGGTGGGCTCTTACACTGTAACTGAACAGTTGTCATCAACCCCTCATCTTCGCAGGGGCAATCGTCTTCGCAAAATACATGCCTCACTGGCTATTGAAAACAACACGCTCACACTGGATCAGGTGACTGCGGTCATAGAAGGCAAGCGGGTGCTCGGGCCGCCGAGGGAAGTTCAGGAGGTGAAGAATGCTTTTGAGGCATACGAGGCTATGGAGAAATGGGAGCCTGACTCTGAAGAAGATCTGCTAACTGCACATGGCATTATGATGGCCGGGCTGATAAACGACTCGGGGAGATTTCGTTCAGGTGGTGTTGGGGTTATGGCCGGAGATCAGGTGGTTCATATGGCACCTGCTGCCGGGCGAGTTCCTCAGTTAATGGGGAATCTGTTTCAGTGGCTAAAACAGACGGATGAACATCCTTTGGTATCAAGCTCGGTGTTTCATTATGAATTTGAATTTA
>Ga0233425_10007856_pt1 | contig 14643 bp, 13 predicted proteins | sample Watercolumn_Towu_2_FD_181712 | JGI IMG/M metagenome (GOLD analysis project Ga0233425, IMG submission 181712) | Freshwater microbial communities from Lake Towuti, South Sulawesi, Indonesia - Watercolumn_Towuti2014_140_MG | ecosystem: Environmental > Aquatic > Freshwater > Lake | place...
TGCAGGACCTCTGGGAGACGCCGTACGGGATCGCGGTCCTGGCGAAGATCGTGCTCCTGGCGATCGCCCTGGTCTTCGCGGCGGTCAACCTGCTGCGGTGGGCGCCTCTTCTCGACCCTCGCTCGGGGGGACCCCTCGCTTCGGGCCCAGGTGCTCGACCTCGTCGCTTCGCGCCTCGGTCTGCGCGCCCGGGGGACGACGTGGACGTTCAACACCGCGCGCGTCGCTGGCTCGGGCGCAACGTCGCGGGCGAGACCGCCGCCATCGTCCTCATCCTGGTCGCGACGGGCCTGCTCACGGCGCTCGTCCCGCCCGCGCAAGCGAGCGGCGCGGCGTACACCGCGACGCGCCACGCCGGTGGCCTTCGCCTCGAGCTGCTCCTCGCGAGCGCGACGCCCGGCCAGAACCGTTACGTGCTGCGTGTGAGCGAGGGCGTGCGTCCTGTGGCCGACGCGCTGAGGGTCGCGTTCCGCTTCACCATGATCGAGCACGACATGGGAGAGAACGAGCTCGTCGCCCAGCAGCGCGCGCCCGGCGAGTACGTCGCGACCGGGAACGTCACCGCGATGTTCGGCACGTGGCGGATCCAGGCGATCGTCCGGCTCCCCGACCGGGCGGACATCACCACGACGTTCGAGGTACCCATCGGCGCGCCGAGCGGGCCGGGGGCGGTCGCGCGCGTCGTGCAGGCAGGGCCGTACACGCTCGTCGTGTACGTCGACCCAGCGCAGCCGCTCGAGGGCGCGCCCGTCACGGTGAACATCGTGCTCGTCGATGCGAAGGGCGATCCGGTGGGCGGGAAGCCCGTGCGCGTCGCGTTCAGCGGTCCCGGGGCGGAGGCCGCCGACGCCAGGGAGATCTCGCCCGGCCGCTACGACGCCGCGGTGCCGGCGCTCGCCGCGGGCCGCTGGACCGCGCGGATCCGGATCGGGACCGAGGCGACCGGCGACTACGTGTTCGACGTGGCACGATGATCGTCGGCCACGTCATCAGCGGCCCACTGGACGCGATGATCGAGCTCGGCCTTCCGCTCGCGCTGTTCGCGGCGCTCTGGTGGTGGTCGGCGCGCAAGGAGCGCAACAGGAAGGGGTGACGCCGCTGGTCACGCGCGGGACGCTCGAGCAGGTTGCGGCCGTGCTGCTCGTCGGGGCGGCCGTGTTCGCGCTGCTCGCGGGGTGGCGCGCCTCCGGCCGCGCGTTTTGGCGTCGCCCGCTGATCTCCGCGGGGATCCTCGCGGCCTTGGCCGGCGTGAGCCTCGGGCTCGCGTACACGGTGGCGCCGAACCTTCCGACCGCGCCCGTCTGGGCGCGCTTCGCGACGAGCCAGGTGCCCGCGACACCCGACAACGTCGCGGCGGGACGCGCGACCTTCCAGTCGAAATGCTCGATCTGCCACGGCCCGCGCGGCCGCGGCGACGGGCCGGCCGCGCTGACGATGGTCCCGCGCCCGCTCGACCTCACCGTCCACGTGCGGCTGCACGCCGAGGGCGAGATCTTCTGGTTCGTGAGCGAAGGCATCAGCGGCACGCAGATGCCGGCGTGGAAGGAGCAGCTGACGGAGACGGAGCGCTGGCAGGTGGTCCGGTACCTGGAGCAGCTCGCCGCGGGTCGGCCCTAGTTCTTCACCCAGAGCGGATCGCCGAAGAAGAACGTCTCGCCCTGCGCGCAGACCTGGATCTTCCGGTCCGCGACCGTGAGGATGGCGAACGTGCCGACGCCAACGTAGGCGATCCTCGTCCCGTCGGGCGACCACGTCGGCACGACGTCGTCACCCGTCTGGCCGAGCGAGACGAGCTTCGCGCCGTCGGCCGACGCGACGAACAGCTCCGACGGGATCCCCAGATGCGCGGGCCGGCCGCCGAGACGGGCGCCCATCTGCCGCCCCGCCGCGGAGAACACGATGTCCTCGCCCTTCGGCGAGAACCGAGGCGTCTGCAGGTAGATGAAGGTGTCGCGCGTGCGCAGGAAGGGCTTCGCGTCGCCGCCGCCCGGGAGCGAGACGACCCAGAGGCTGTCGGGGAGCGCGTCCTTCAGATGGACGTACACCATGCGCTTGCCGTCCGGCGAGATCGTCGGGTCCGAGCCGTCGGTGACGACCGTCGTGCGCGCGCCGGTCGCGAGATCGATCCGCACGATCTCGTCGGTGTTGCCGACGTACTGACCGTTCCGCACGATCGCGCCGCGCCGATGGACGTACACGGCGTTCCCGGTCGGGTCGTACCGCGGGCTCGCGTAGAAGACGTTCTCGTGCTCGTGCTCGACGAGCGGCCGGAACCCCGTCCCGTCGAGCTTCACCTCGAAGATGTCCGAGCCGAAGCCCGTCGCCTTCGACGGCGCCTGGGTGAGCGCGAAGGCCATGCGCGTCCGGTCCGCGCTGAGCGTCGGCGTCGCGGCGGCGCTCTGCGAAGGCAGCTCGGCGATCCTGCCGATCGGCCGGCACGACGCGTCGAGCGCGACGAGGCCGGCATTGTTCGCGACGATGAAGGTCGCCTGCGTCCCGGCACCCGCACCCGCGGGCGACTCGAGGCGGGACGGGGTCCCGGGCGTGCAGGACGCGGCGACGAGGACGAACGCGGCGACGATCCGCACCATGGCCGTTCCCCATCGTGCCACAAGTTATTGGGCGCGCTAGGGTCGCGCGTCGATGGATGGTGCGTCCGTCCGGCGGGCGCTCGGGCGCAACGCTCCGTTCGCGATGGGGCTCGCCCTTGGAGCGCTCACCGCTCTTGCGATGGGGACGCTCGAGCGCCGCACCGAGCTGCTCCACCTGTCCGACTTCGCGGGCATCTGGGCCGGCGGTCGCGCCGTGCACATCGGCGTGGACCCGTACGACGCGGGGGCCTGGGCCGCAACGACGCGCCTGATGGGAACGCAACCGCCGGACACGGCGGTCTACGGGTACACGCCGTGGGTCGCGCTCGCGATGATCCCGCTCGCGCTGCTCCCGCTTCCCGTCGCCGCTGCCGTCTGGAGCGTCGGAGGGATCGTGCTCGCGATCGCCGGCCTCGTCGCGCTGATGCGCGCACGCCCGGTGCCGCCGCACGCGCAGGCGATGTTCGGCTTCGCGCTGCTCGCGTCGCAGCCAGCGTTGACCGCGCTCATGGTCGGTCAGTGGAGCCACGTCGAGGTCGGGGCGCTCGCCCTCGCGTCGGCGTCGGCGATCCGCGCGCGTCCGGTCGCGACCGCGATGCCGCTCCTCGCCGCTCTCGCGAAGCCGCAGCTCTGGCTGCTCACCGTGCCCGCGCTGGTCGCCCGTGTGCCGCGCGCCGCCGTCGTCCTCGCGCCGATCACGGCGGCGATCGTGGCCGCCGCGTGGCTCGCGTTCCCCGGGTGGTGTGAAGCGTGGACGCGCCACGTCGCGAGCGTTCGTGCGCCCGACCCGCCGCGTGCCGCGACGCTCGCGTCCCTCATGGTCGAGATCGTGGGGTCCGCGGGCGTGCCCGTCGCGATCGTGGTCGCGGTGGCGGTCGTCGCGGTCATCGCCGTCCGCTTCGGCATCGCCACCGACGCGGCGCTTCCCGCGTGGCTCTCGGCGTCGCTGCTCGTCGCGCCGTACGCGTGGTCCTACGACTGGCTCCTGCTCGTTGTCCCGCTCGCCCTGGCGATCGCGTCGCTCACGCCGGCGCACCCACGCGCGGCGCTGCTGCTCACGCTGATCGGGGGCGCGCTCCTCGTCCTGGTCGCACCGGTGCTCTACGCGGCGGCCGTCGCGCGCGGGCGCGAGACGCTCGGCGCGCTCGTCCCGCTCGGCGTGGCGCTCTCGATCGTCGCGTTCACGTGGCCCCTCGGCGGACGCCGTTCGCCACCGCCGAGCCCGACCACGGGCGGTGGCACTCTCTCGGCGTGACGTCTGCCCGCGTCGAGCGCCCTGTCGAACCTCCGCTCGTGGCCGGACCGAGCCCGCGCCCGCTGCGGCTCCGCCGGGTGGCGTCCGGGATCTTGCCGTCCGCGATCCCGCTGCTCGTGATGCTGCTCGAGCGGCCGATCCTCTCGCCCATGCCCGCCCCTGCGGATCACTTCCAGTTCTGGGCCGCCGGCCACCTGATCGCGACGGGACGGTCGCCGTACGAGCGCGCGTCGTGGGTCGAGATGGCGGCGTACGGTCCTGTTCCTGAGGGCGCCGCGGTGAACACCGTGCTGGGTGGCCCTCAGGTAACGGGGACATTCTGGCTCTATCCGCCCCAGACCGCCTTCCTCTTCGCGCCGTTCGGCGCGCTGCCGATACCGCTGGGCGTCCAGCTGCTGAACCTGTTCGTCCTCGCCGCGGCCGTCCTCGCGCTCGTGATGGCCGCGAGATGCGTCGGGCTCAGCGGGTCGCGACTCGCGTTCGCGCTCACGCTCGCCGTGACGTCGGCGCCGTTCGTCGTGACCGTGCGCGACGGCCATCCCACCGGCGTGGTCCTGGCGGGGTGAGTCCTCGCATACGTCGGGCTCCGGGATCGGCGACCCTGGATGCTCGCTGTTGGGGCGACGCTCGTGTCGATCAAGCCGCAGATCGCGATCGCGTTCGCGGCCGCGGTCGTCGCGTCCCTCGCCCTGCGGAAGGACGTGCGCGGGATGGCGCTCGCGACCGCGAGCGTCACGCTGGTGACCCTCGCCGCGGATCTGATCCACCCATTCCCCGTCGTCGCGTTCCTCGGTGCCGGCGGGGAGCGCGCCGCCTACGACCTCTCCACCACTGGTGCCCTGGCGCGCGATCTCGGTGACGGGGTCGTCCTCACGGGCGCGCTCATCCTCACCAGCGGCGCCGCCGTCGCCGCGGCGCTGGGATCGTCCGCGCGCCGGCACCGCGGCGCGATCGCCCTGTGCGCGCTCCTCGGCATGTCCCTGGTGGTCGCGCCATACGCCCACACCTACGATCAGCTCCTCGCATTGCCCGCCGCCTTTGCGGCCGTGGCGCTGGCGCGCGGGTCACGGGCCGAGCCGGTCGTGGCCGGCGTCGCGATCGTCCTGTGGCTCGTCCTTCCGTGGGTGCTCTTCCTGTGGTGGCCGCTGCTGGGTGAGTGGTCCCGCTTCCATCAGGGTGGCCCGCTCGGCGCGGTGCCCATCGTCTCCCTCGCCGGCCTGGCGCTGGTCGCGTGGGTCAGCCGCGCAGCTGCGGCGCGTGGAGGAGCGCGGGCCTGATGCGGCGCCCCTGACGGTCAGGTCGGCGACGACCCGGTGATCGTCACGCGCGCGAACTTCACCGACGGGCACAGGCACACGACCGACCCCATCCCGTTCGAGCTCCACCAGTCCCGCGCGAGCCGCTGCCGTCCGAGGAGCTCGATGCCGGCGAAAAGGTCGAGCGCGCTCATGGTGAAGCGGACGTTCGCGAGCGCCGCGGTGATGCGGCCGTCCTCGATGAGGAACGTCCCGTCGCGCGACGTGCCGGTCATCACGGCGCGCCGCGGGTCGGGGATGTTCGTGTAGTGGAAGCGCGTGATGAGGACGCCCCGCCTCACCGACGCGATGAGCTCCTCGCGCGTCGCGTCGCCGCCCAGCATCGTGAGCGTCCCCGCGTGCCCGCCGCGAGCGTATCGCGACGGGTCCGCGGCGTGCCCGGTCGACCGCATTCCCAGCTGCTTGGCCGTGGTGCGGTCGTACACCGGGCCGCGCGCGACGCCCCGCTCGACGAGCGTGACGCGCCGCTTCGGCGTTCCCTCGACGTCGAACGCGACGCCGAGCGTCCGCGGGTCGAGCGCGTCGTCGTGGAGCGTGAAGCGCGGGCCCGTGACCTGCTCGCCGATGCGTCCCGCCATGAACGAGCGGCCCTCGCGTACGGACTGCGCGCCGAGGCCGGTGAGCGACACGACGCGCAGGATCTCGGCGACCGCGAGCTCCTCGAACACGGCCTCGTGGTCGCCTGGCGGGAGCGCGCGGCGACCTCGGTCGAGCTCACACTTCGCGATCGCCCGCTCGGCGACGTCCGCCGCATCGAGCGCGCCGACCCGCGCGGCGAGGTCCTCGGCGTAACCGCTGCCGACGTCGCTCTGCACGAGCGCGCGCAGGTAGGCCATCGCGGCGGGCGCGTACAGGGCGACGCCGCGCGTGTTCGCGACCGCGTCCTCGGTGACCTCGATCTGGTGCGTCCCGGCCGAACGGAAGCCGGCCCGGTCGGCGGCGGCGGTGATCGCGCCGATCGCGCGCGCCTGCTCCGCGGGATCCGCGCGTCCGGTCGCGTCGTCGAACGATCGCGGAGCCGAGATATGCTCCGGGTCCGCCAGGCCCGGCCAGTCGGCGTTCGCGGGCACATGGCCCGCGAGCTCGGCGGCGCCGGCGAGCGCGCGGTGCAGCGCGTCCGCCTCGAGCCCGTTCGTCGTGACGACGCCGAGCGCGCCGCGGACCACCGCGCGGGCGTGGACGTGGACCTCGTCCGCCAGGGCGTTCTGGTGGATCTGCGAGCGCGCGTAGCGCGTGATGGCCGAGCGGCGCCGGTGGACCCAGATCTCGCAGTCGTCGACCGGTGCGTCGCGCAGAGCCTCGTGGAGCGGCTGCAGCATCGCGTCCTGCCCGATGAGGACGCCGCTCACGGCACGACCTCGAGGGGGAGGTCCCGGAACCGCGCGTGCGCCGCACCGTGGCCGACGCGCATGAGCTGGAGCGGCTCGCCCTTCGCGCACGAGAGGAAGCCGTGCAGCGCCCAGTCGTCCGCGACGCCGTCGCAGCGTCCCCAGAAGTCCGGGGTGAGCGACTGGAAGGCGACGCCGCGCACGTGGCCCTCGACCTCGCCGTTGCGGATGACGCGCGCGACCTGCGCGCTGAAGTGGAAGTTCTGCCGCTTTTCGTCCAGCGAGTAGGACGCGGGCGAGCACAGGAGAAGGCCGTCGTCGATCTCGCGCAGGAGGTCGTCGAACCGCCGCGTCCCCGGGTCGAGGCTCACGTTCACCATCCGCACGATCGGGAAGTGCTGCCAGCCCTCCGCGCGCGCCGATCCGCCGCTCGCAGGGAGGCCGAGCGCGCCCGCGGTCTCGCGCGACGTGAGGTAGCCGACGAACGTGCCGCGGTCGACGAGCGTCGTGCGCGTCGCGGGCACGCCGTCGTCGTCCCATCCGAACGTGCCCATGCCGCCCGGCACGGTCGCGTCGGCGGTCATGGAGACGTGCTCCGAGCCGTAGCGCAGGCGCCCGCGGTCGTCGGGCCACATGAACGACGTTCCCGCGAACGCGACCTCGTGGTCGAGCACGCGGTCGGACTCCGTCGGATGTCCGCACGACTCGTGCACGAGGAGCGCGAGGAAGGGCTGATCGAGGATGACCGTCGTCGGGCGCGCCGTGGCGAGCGGCGCGTCGAGGATCGCCTCGGCGTCGTCCCGGTACAGCGCCGCGCGCCCCGGCAGGTCGTCCTCCTCGACGAACTCCCAGCCGGCCTGGCGCGCGTTGCGCATGTCGGACCGCTGCGCGGGCTTCGCGCCGGCCTTCACGGCCAGGACGGAGATGCTCGTGGCGGTGTCGACGAGCTCCTGCTCGACGTCGGTGCCCTCGCTCGTGACGAGGTGCTTGCGCGTGCGGAACGCGGACACCCCGGCGCGCCGCGTGCGCGCGTTCGGCCCGCGGAGCGCCGCGTCCGTGGCGCGGAGCAGGTCGACCTGCTCGGCGAGCGGGACCGCGAACGGGTCGCGCGCCACCGGCGTGCGGTACGCGCCGCGCTGCGGCGCCTGGGGCGCGAGGCGCACCGCCATCCGTCGCGTGCCGGCGGACGCCGCGGCGCGCCGGATGGCCTCGTCGGCGAGCGCCGCGACGCCGGCCTCGCTCGTACGATCGGTCGCGGCGAAGCCCCAGGCCCCGCGGACGAGGACGCGGAGGCCGATGCCGCGGTCGCCCGATCTCTCGACGCCCTCGATCTCGCCGTCCTTGACCGTGACCGACGCCTGCTCGCGCTCGACCCAGCGGGCGTCGGCGTACTGGGCGCCGCGGCGCCGCGCCGCATCGACGAGATCGGCGAGCGACGCGGTCATGGCCGTAAACTACGCGCAGCACAGCGCACGCGACGACCGGCGTATCCGTGTGATGCGCAGGAGAGCTTTGAGCGCGGACGTCCCCCGGGCGCGCGGACCGAGGTCCGCAGACCGAGGTCGAGCACCCGGGTGCGAGCGAGGGTTGATCCCGAGCGAGCGTTGGACCGCGGCTAGGTCGGGCGGCACGTAGCGCTGACGGAAAGAGATACGCATGCCCGACGTCGCTCTCCTGATCGACTGGGAGAACGTCTACTACACCATGCGGCAGCACACCGAAGGTCCACTGCCGTCGACCCTGTCCATCCTGCAGGCCATCCTCACGAAGGCGGCCGAGTACGGCCCCGTGCGGGTGAAGCTCGCGATCTTCGGCCAGGAGGTCGCGGCGCAGGACGAGACCCTCCTCATGGCGCTCGAGTTCACCGGGATCGAGCCGATCGCGGTCGCGCAGCGCATGAGCGGCCGCATCCTCAAGGGCCGCTCGGACGCGGTCCTCATCACGCGCGCCATGAAGCTGCTCTACAAGGACCGCCCCGACCTCGACACGTGGTTCATCGTCTCCGGTGACCGCGACCTGAACGCGCTCTGCAAGGCGCTCAAGGACGAGGACAAGCACGTGTACCTCGTCGCGGGCGACCAGTCGCTCGCGAACGAGCTGCGCGAGTCCCCGTACCTGCGCGACGACGTGTTCCTGCTCGAAGAGCTCATCCCCCAGGCGCGCTGGACGCGCGCGGGCACGGGGCTGCGCACCGACGACACGCAGGCCGATCGGGCCGAGCGCACGCAGCGCGAGCGCGAGGACGTCCGGCCGCGGCGCGGGCGCCGCGGCGGGCGCGGACGCGGCGGCGCTCCGCGCGCCGAGCCGACGGTCCCCGCCGTGGTCCCGACCGACGAGCCCGAGTCCGAAAAGGAGCAGCGGCGCCTCGCGGTGCTCCTGCTCGACCAGCTCGTCGCGCTGCGCGCCCCGTCGATGAAGCGCAGCGACTTCGTCGCGTCGATCGTGCCGCTGTCCGAGAAGGAAGCGTCGCAGGTCCTCGAGAAGCGTCTCGACGCCGCGACCACGCAGGGTCACGTCGTCGCGAAGGCCGCGGGACGCAGCCGCGCGAAGGCGAACATGCTCATCCGGCCCGAGATGGCCTCGCCGCTCGTCGCGGAGACGTTCTTCCATCTCGTGCGCGTCCTGCGGCGCATCGATACGGTCACGACCGACGCGCGGCGGGTCCCCGCCGTCGAAGCGGTGCTCGACCCGCTCTCGCGCGCCGACCAGCCCGGAGGGATCGCGCGCGGCCGCACCCAGCGGCGCGTGCTCCTCGAGACGCTCTTCAGCATCGCCGAGGAGCGCGGTGCGATCATGACCGAGCAGGTCTCGCGCGACGGCAAGCAGATCACGATGTGCTGGCTCGCGGACGGCCACCCGCTCGTCGACTACGCACGCCGCTCCGCCGCGTCGATCTCGCACCTGTTCAACTTCGTGCACGCGACGAGAGCGAAGAACGACACGAGCGGCTGGGTGAACGCCGCGCTCTTCGCGGAGCTCCTCGCGCGGGTCGAAGGCGACCGTATCGACGCGCTGCTCCGCGGCGCGGTGGAGCGAGGCCTCATGCGGCCGCAGGAGCACGGCAAGCACGCCGGCTACGTGCTCGAGCCCTCGCACGTCGAGGCGCGCGCGGCCCTCGGCGACTTCGCGCTCCTCGATGGCGAGACCGCGGAGACCGTCCCGGTCGAGGCCATGCCGGCCGACGCGCCCGCGGGAGAGGCCGGCGAGCCCGCGACCGGGAGCGCCGCACGGAAGCGGACCAGGCGGGGGTCGCGCGGCGGACGCGGGCGGCGCGGCGGACGCGGACGCCGGAAGGCGTCGGCCGGCGGCTAGCCCTCAGCGCCAGCGCCGGCCGCGAGACGCTCGCGGCCGATCCGCTCGAGCTGCTCGCGCGTCGCCGTCGAGGCGGAGACGAGCTTCTCGAACGTCTCCTGGTCGAGGCGGAGGAGCTCGGTCGGCTCGAGTGCGCGCACGCTCGCGATGCGCGGCGCGCCGGCGAGCAGGCCGATCTCGCCGAAGAACTCGCCGGGCCCGAGGCGGTTCACCTCTCGCTCGACGCCGTCGGCCGTCTGGTACACGCCGACCGAGCCGCGCACGACGATGAAGAACGCGTCGGGCTCGCCGCCCTGGCGCACGATGGTCTGGCCGGCCATGACGCGCACGGGCTCGAGGCGCTCGGCGACCGCGGGCATCTCCGCGCGCGGCGCGCTCGGCAGCGCCCGCTCGGCGTGCTTGAGATCCTCGATGTAGCGCTCCGCGTGGAGCAGCGCCGTCGTCGCGTCGCCGGCCGCGGTGGTGATCTGCTTCGCGAGCTGCGCGCGCGTGTCGCCGACGGCGTACACGCCGGGGATGCTCGTGCGCATCCACTGATCGGTGATGAGGTAGCCGCTGCCGTCGTGGTCGATGTGCTCCTTCTGGAACAGGTAGCGGCCCACGGGCTTGAAGCCGACGAAGATGAAGACGCCCCCGACCGCCACGCGCTCGGTCTTGCCGTCGCGGTCGATCTCGATCCACCGCACCTCGGCGTCGCCGCCGATGCGCCGCACGACCGCCGGCGTGAGCGCCTCGACCTGCTCCATCGCCAGGAGCCGGTCCTGCAGGATGGCCTGCGCGCGGAACTCCTTGCGCCGGTGCACAACGTAGAGCTTCTTCGCGAAGCGCGTGAGGAAGAGGCCCTCCTGGAACGCCGAATCGCCGCCGCCGACGACGGCGAGATCGAGGCCCTTGAAGAACGCGCCGTCGCAGACGGCGCAGTACGAGACGCCCCTGCCGTGGAACTCCTGCTCGCCCGGGACGCCCAGCTTGGTCGGCTCGCCGCCGACAGCGACGATGACGGCGTACGCGGTGTGGCGCGTGCCGTCCTCGAGCTCGACGACCTTGCGGTCGGCCTCGCTCCAGACCTGCCGCACGGCCTTCAGCTCGATCTTCAGCCCGAACTTCTCGGCGTGCTTGCGCATCCTCTCGGCGAGGTCGAAGCCGGTGATCGACTCCTCGCCCGGCCAGTCCTCGATGAGGTCGGTGTTGAGGAGCTCGCCGCCGATCCCCGGGGCGAAGAGGACGGCGTTCATGTTGGCCCGCGCCGCGTACAGTCCGGCGGTCAGCCCCGCGGGGCCACCGCCGATGATGATGAGGTCGTACTCGGCCATGCGTCCTGATCGTAGAACAGCGAACGCACGCGCTTTGTTCCCGGCTCAGACCCTCCCCACCACCGGGATCGCCGCGCCCGTGATGCCGCTCGCCTCGCGCGACGTGAGGAACACGATGACCGCGGCCAGCTCCTCCGGCCGGACCCACTTCGCCGGATCCGCTTTCGGCATGGCCTTCCGGTTCTCGGGGTGGTCGATGATCGACGGCTGCACGACGTTCGCGGTGATGCCCTCGTCCTTCAGCGCCGCCGCGAGCGACTCGGTCCATCGCACGAGCGCCGTCTTCGACATCGCGTAGCCCGCGCTGTCCCTCCCGCCGCGCTGCGCCCCGAACGCGCCGACGCTGACGATGCGGCCGTAGGCGCGGGCGCGCATCGGCCGCAGGCACGCGGCCGTCGCCGTCACGGCCGTGCGCACGTTCGCGGCCCACGACGCCTCGATCGCCTCGAGGTCCCACGGGTCGTTGCGCGAGTAGCCGCCGGCGAGGTTCGCGAGCGCGTCGAGGCGCCCCCACCGCGTCATGACCGTCTCGACGGCGCGGTCCATCGCGCCGCGGTCGCTCGGATCCGCGTCGAGGACGAGCAGACGCGCCGCGTCGCCCGATCCGGCGACCTCCACCAGCGCCACCGCGAGCGCGTCGCCCTTCGCGCGGTCGCGGACCGCCATGGCGACGTGCGCACCGGCCTCGAGGCAGCGGCGGACGGTCGCCTCGCCGAGGACGCCCGTCGCGCCCGTCACGACGACCGCCCTGCCATCCATCACAGAGACGAACGGTACCCCGGGGCGCGCAGACCGAGGGGCGAGGGCCCACGAGGTCGAGCACCCGGCCGAGAGAGGGGCTTTGCCCCGAGCGAGGTGGGAAGGGTCTCTCGATCGAGACGAACGGCGCTCGATGCGCAACTAGCATGGGGACGGGTGGCCATCCTCGACCGCATCCGATCCCCGAGGGACCTGCGCGGGCTGAGCAAGGACGAGCTGACGACGCTGTGCGCCGAGATCCGGCAGTTCACCGTCGACGCCGTCCAGAGGACCGGCGGGCACGTCTCCTCGAGCCTCGGCGCAACGGAGCTCACCGTCGCGCTGCACCGCGTCTTCGACTCACCGCGGGACAAGCTCGTCTGGGACACGGGCCACCAGGCGTACGTCCACAAGATCCTCACCGGCCGCCGCGGGGAGTTCGACCGGCTCCGGCAGCTCGGCGGCATCTCGGGGTTCCTGGTGCGAACGGAGTCGGAGCACGACCAGTTCGGCGCGGGACACGCGGGCACGTCGATCTCCGCGGCGCAAGGCATGGCCGTCGCGCGCGATCTCCAACACGGCACCCACAACGTCGTCGCGATCATCGGTGACGGCGCGCTGACGACCGGGATGTCGTTCGAGGCGCTGAACAACATCGGCCACGCGAAGACCCGCGTCATCGTCGTCCTGAACGACAACGGCATGAGCATCTCGCCGAACGTCGGCGCGCTCTCGCGGATGTTCGAGGCGCTCCGCATGTCCGAGGAGCTGCACCGACCGCAGGTGCCGGCGGTCTCGCGCGTCGTCGAGGCCCTGCGCACCGCGCGCGTGTACCGCGACCTCCGCCACGCGACCGAGACCGTCCTCCACCACATGCCGGCGGGCGACCTCGCCGAGGAGAGCATCCGCCGGTTCGTGACCGGCCTGAAGGCGATCCTCATGCCGAACGTCCTCTTCGAAGAGCTCGGCTTCACGTACCTCGGCCCGGTGAACGGCCACGACCTCGCCGACGTCGAGCACGTCCTCCGGCGCGCGCGCGACCTCCGCGACGGTCCGGTGTTCGTCCACGTCCAGACGCAGAAGGGTCACGGGTACGCGCCGGCGGAGGAGGACAACGAGAAGTGGCACGGCGTATCCGCCGCGGGCGCCGCACCGGCCACGGCGCCGACGTACACGAGGGCCTTCGCCGACGCGGTGCGCGAGGCGATGCGCGCCGACGAGCGCGTCGTCGCTATCACGGCCGCGATGCCGACGGGCACCGGCCTCGCGCCGCTCTTCGCGGAGTTCCCGGGCCGCGTGTTCGACGTCGGCATCTGCGAGCAGCACGCGGTCACGTTCGCGGCGGGGCTCGCGACGCAGGGGGTCATCCCGATCGTCGCGGTGTACTCGACGTTCCTCCAGCGCGGCTTCGACCAGGTCGTGCACGACGTCGCGGTGCAGGGCCTGCCCGTCGTGTTCGCGATGGACCGCGCCGGGATCGTCGGCGACGACGGCCGCACGCACCAGGGGATGTTCGACACCGCGTACCTGCGTCCGCTCCCCGGGTTCACGCTCATGGCGCCGAAGGACGAGGCCGAGCTTCGCCAGATGGTCTGGACCGCGGTCCGCCACGCGGCGAGCGGTCGGGGACCGATCGCCCTCCGCTATCCGCGGGGCACGGGCGTCGGCGCCGCGCTCGACGTGCCGCTCGCCGAGATCCCCATCGGCACGTCGGAGACGCTGCGCCAGGGGAACGACGTCGCGATCCTCGCGTACGGGACCGTCGCGGGCGCCGCCCTCGCCGCCGCCGAGCAGCTCGCGGCCGACGGGATCGACGCGACCGTGGTGAACGCCCGGTTCGCGAAGCCGCTCGACGCCGAGCGCATCCTCGCGCTCGTCGCGCGCACCCCGCGCATCGTGACGGTCGAGGAGCACGCGGTCGCCGGCGGCTTCGGGTCCGCGGTGAGCGAGCTGCTCGCCGAGCGCGGCGCGCGCGTGGACCTCGAGGCGCTCGGCGTGCCGGATGAGTGGGTGGACCACGGCGCGCAGAAGCTGTGGCGGAAGCGCTTCGGTCTCGACGCCGAGGGGATCCTGGCCGCCGTGAAGCGGCGGTGGCCTCAGCTCGTGCGCGCGCGAGAGGTCAGTACGGCCGGTTCATAGCCCGGCCCGCCGCGACGCGCTACCCGCGGGGTACGGGGGACGCGCTCGGTCGGCTACCGCGCGGCGTCTCCGACGCGGAGCGCCGCGACGGCGCTCGCGAGCCGCTCGACCGCGGTCCCGTACTCGGCGGGGGCCGTCGGCGCCTTGTCCGGGCGGCTCGCGCTCCTTTTCCGGCCTATTCGTGACGGCTCAGATACAGGACGAGAGCGTCGAGGTCGGCGGTGGACAGGTTCCGGGCGAGGCCGCGCGGCATGATGTCCTGGAAGCCGGGGACGATGTAGGAGCCCGGATCCTGGATGGACCGGCGGATGTAGTCCTCGGCGCTCACGCCGGCCGCGCGCGACGCGGCGTTCGTCCCGACGTGCGTGAGCTCGGGCGCGATCCGACCGCCCTGTCCGTCGATGAAGTGGCAGCGCCCGCAGTCGAGCTTGCGGAACAGCTGCGCGCCCCGCGCGTACGGCTCCGCCGCCGGCGGCTCGTCGCACGCGGCCAGCGCGACGAGCACGACGGCGCAGAGGGCGAACAGGCGCCGCATCATTCGTCCGTTGGAGCCTATGAGGGGGGCGGGCCCCCATCAAACCCCCCGCCCTATCGCGATGCTCCGCGATGCGACCGTCATCCTCGGAGATCGTCCCGTCCTGCGCGGGATGG
>Ga0233425_10007857_pt1 | contig 14643 bp, 9 predicted proteins | sample Watercolumn_Towu_2_FD_181712 | JGI IMG/M metagenome (GOLD analysis project Ga0233425, IMG submission 181712) | Freshwater microbial communities from Lake Towuti, South Sulawesi, Indonesia - Watercolumn_Towuti2014_140_MG | ecosystem: Environmental > Aquatic > Freshwater > Lake | place: Indonesia...
GGCTCCCGCCGACGCTCGCGACGCTGGTCGAGCTGGTGCGATCGTCGAGCTTCCAGTACGCGCTCGGCTGGCAGGTGGTGCAGGCGTCCACGGCCTTGCCCGCGCCGCTGTTCCAGAGCTCCCCCACCTCGGTCGCGGAGAGCGCCTTCTGGCTGATGAACACCTCGTCGAAGGTGCCGAAGGTCTGGCTGAACTGCGCGCCGATGAAGAGGTCGGACGCGCCGGTCGGGAACGGACCGAAGCTCGCCGCGAAGCCGGTCTCCACTCCGTTGACGTACGACTTGACGGGTTGAGTCGCCGACGCGTCGTAGACCCACACCACGTGATACCAGGTGCCGGCCTGGAGCCCTCCGGAGATGTCCGCCGCGAACGGCGTCGCCACACCGCCGACCTCGAGCTTGAACTTGCTCTGATCGTAGAAGATCCTGAAGTCGCCGCTCCGGAACAGAAGAGTCTGGTTGTTCGTCGTGAAGAGCGGCTTCCACCATAGGCCCAGCGTGAGCTTGGTCGAGCCGTTCATGGTGGTCGAGGTTTCGATCTTCATGCGGTCGGTGGCTTGGGTCGCCTCGACGCCCTTGCCGACCTTGCCGGTGACCGACACCAGGGACATCGGCGTGCCGGAGTACTCGCCGTGCGTGCTGCCGACGGCGTCGACGATGACGCCGCCGACGTCGTCGAGCTTCCAGTAGTGAGTGGGCGTCGGCAGGGTCACTGAACCACCGCTGCCGCCGCTGCCACCGCTCGCGCCGCCGCTGCCACCGCTCGCGCCGCCGCTGCCGCCGCTCGCGCCGCCGCTGCCGCCGCTCGCGCCGCCGCTGCCACCGCTTGCGCCGCCGCTGCCACCGCTTGCGCCGCCGCTGCCACCGCTCGCGCCGCCGCTGCCACCGCTTGCACCACCGGAGCCGCCGCTTGCACCACCGGAGCCACCCACGGACGCGTCCCCGCTCGCGCCACCCGAGCCACCGACCGAGGCATCCCCCGCAGTGCCGCCCGCGCCGGCTACGCCGCCCGTACCGGCGCCGCCGGTGCCGCCGGTGCCGCCGCCGCCGGTGCCGCCGGTGCCGCCGCCGCCGGTGCCGCCGCCGCCGCTGCCGCCGCTGCCGCTCGTGCCACCGACTCCGCCGTCGGGATGGTCTTCACACGCGCCGCCTGTGCAGTCCTGCGAGTCGAGGCAATCCTTGGCCGCGGCCGTGCACCCGGCCCGGCACACCTGGCTGGGCGTGCAGACCAACCCGTCGGGGCACGCCCCGCCCTCGCTGCAATCCTCCTCGTCGGGCAGCAGGCACACCCCCACGCCGGTCGACGTCATCACGCAGCTCTGACCTTTCGGGCAGTCCCGCGTCTCGTTGCACTGCTGATGACAGCGCTGGAACGCGCAGACCAACGGGTTCGCGCAGTCGCTGTTCAGCTGGCAGCCCTCCGCGACCTTCGCCTTCCTGAGCTCCTCGGCCTCGTCCTCGCTGCAGGCGCCGGCGATCAACGCCGCCACCGCCACGAACGCACCACGACGCATCCCCGCTGCCCACCACGCCCGCATGCACACCTCCGGAACTGCCGATGAGACACTGCTTGGACCCGATTTCCAAGCAGTCTTTGCCGGGGCGCGCTCAGGCTTCTCGCAGCGCTCGGCCGATGCGCTGGCAGGCTTCTTCGACCCGCGGCGGGTCCTCGACCTCGACCGCATCCCCGCCTGCGCGTACTCTTCGGCTCGGTGGGTTTTGACAGATGGAATGGCCTGAGCGCCCGCCTGGTCAGCGGAGCTTCTTGCCGCCGAGCTCGGCAGAGGCGGCGTCCACTCCGCCGTGAATCACTGACGGACGACGTCGATCTGCACGCTCGGACGATGCCTGGCCTGCGCTGGAAGTGATCACGGCCAGAGCGCGCGTCGGCGCCCCACGATGTCGTGGCCGGCAAGGGCTCAGCGGAGGATCCGAACGATCTGATCGAACGTCTGCGCCTGCGTCACCGCAGACTTCACGGGGCCGGACCGACGCCCATGAAGGTGAGCGTGTCCTTGCGCACGATGACGTTGACCTCGGCGACCTTCTGCTGGGTCGCCGCGACCCGGGCCACCACGGTCACGGTTCCCGGCTTGACGTTGGCGAACCCGCCCATCTGGTTCGGCGCCATGGTCTTGCCCAGGGTCGTCGACGGAAGCTCGCTCTCGTCGAGATAGAACTGCACCTCGGCCAGGCTCGGGTCCGCCAGCTCGAAGGTCACTCCATCCGCCCCGTTGCTGTTGCAGTCGGCAGCCTGCAGAACGATGTGCCCGAGCTCGGGGTTCGCGCCCTTCCCCGGCTTGAGCAGCAGCGCGAACGTGTCGAACTGAGCCTGGCTGATCACGCCACGGACGAGGTCCACCGCCTCGGCGAGCGGTGGAGAGGTGTGCTGCAGGAGCATCTTGACCACGGGATCGGGATCACCCGGGGCGGGAAACAGCTCGAAGTAGCCGCTGAACCCGAGCAGGCCGGGCGGGACCTTCAGCTCTGCGAATCCGTCCGGCCCGCTGATCGCGCTGGCCACTTGGCTGGCGCACGCGAGATCCCCGGCCCTGCACGCGTGGATCGCGACGGCGCCTTTCGGCACGTACGTCAAGATGTCTTGGAGCCGAAAGATGACGTTGATGTCGGCCGCGGTCTTCGGCTTCAGCCAGGTCAGCGGCGCCTCGAGGCACGCCCAGACCGGCTGGCTGCAGACCGAGCACTTGGTCTGCTTGCATTCGCTGAGGTCGGTCATCAGCTCGACCGAGGTCGGATACTCTTGTGCGCACTTGGCGAAGCACTTGTCGTCGCGGACGTTGCAGCCGCACAAGCCCGGCACCGAACAGCGCTCGTCTCTCGCGCAAGCGCCGTCTTCCGCGCAGCAGTCGTCCCGCATGCAGGCCTCACAGCCAGCAGACACCCGGTGCGTACCTCCGCACGGGGCGCCGCACTCCGTCGCACAGCTCTGGGCCAGACAGACGTGCAGGACCGCTTCCAGGTACTGGCCGGTGTCGCTCCCCCAGTAGTCGAAGCAGTGGGCACGACACTCTGCATCCGTGGGCGCGCAGGCGAGAAAACAGGAGAGCCTCGCGCTGCAATGGGGGCTACCGTCGCACGCCGTCGCCGCGTCGCAACACTTGTCGTCCATGCACGCTGCGCAGGACGCCGTTGCGTAGCCGAACCCCCCGCACTGGCCCAAGGTCGTGGAGGTACCGGCATCTGCGGAACCGACCTCGCGCTCGTGTACGCCGACTATTTGGCGGCATCCGAGCGCGTCGAGGCCACCCGCCAAGAACAGCGCGGCGAGCAGCGTCGGCGCGCAGCGGCGCGCGTAGGAAGAGCGAACTGCCAAACCCACGGAGTCGAAGAGTACGCGCGGGCTGGGATGCAGTCGAGAGGTGCCCGCGAGCCCGCCGCGCACCCGCGCCCACGCCTGTCGCGCCTCCGCCTCGTCGCGGGCTTGTCGGGTTTCGGCCGCGGACGCGGCGCCATCTCGGGCCGCGGCACGCGCTCCTTCATGGCAGCTCGAACGGTCTGCGTTCCCGCCTCCGGAGCATGAGCGCAACGAACACGGCTCCGAAGGTGAACGGGAATGTCAGATCGAACGCCGCGGCTTCGGCCGCGAAGCATCCGTAGGTCTCTCCGCTGGCCTTACGACAGAAGGTGTCGTAGCCCGTTCCACGGCCTCGGGTCTCCGCGCGGACGATCAGGCGATCGCCGGGGTCGCAGACGTGCTCGACCACACTCTGCACCGATTCAAACCAGACCGTGGCGAAAGCACCAATGAAGAGCGCCACCGGGATCGTCGCCAGGAGCGAGAGGAAGGCGACGGGGCCAATGCCTTCCGGGAGCGCGGCGACGCTTCCGGTCGGTGGTCGGACTCGGTCGGCCCACGCGCAGGCGACGTCGATGAGGCGGTCGATGATCTGCGGCTCGAGCTTCGAGTTCACCCGAACCTCGACCAGATCGCCCTTGCGCTCGAGCTCGATGCCCTGCTGCGGCACCTCGGCCAGCGACTCCCGGGCGAGGCGCTCCGCCTCGTCGGGGCTGACCTGCGCTTCGGGTCCCGGTGGTGCCAGCGGCCGGTCCGAGGGCGGAGTCCAGTCGAGCCCGGCGTGGACCAGCGAGAGGTCGCGCGACGCTCGCACCACGTGCCACCAGCCCGCGTCCGTCTGCCGCGTCACTGTGTCGAGACGGACACCGACACCGCCGACGACGCCCACGCGGGTGGGGCCGCCCCCCGGCTGCAGGATCCTGAAGATGCCGCGAGTGGCCAGGTGCCGGTCGAGCCCGCGCACCATGCGCCGGGCGCTCAGAAAGATCCACGGCACGGCCACCGCGATGACCAGGGTGGGCACGAAGATGAACGCCAGGAGCCGCACACGGACAGAATAGTCCTCACCAGGCGCGTAGGAAATTCCATCTGCCAAAACCCACCGAGTCGAAGAGTACGTGCAGGGCGAGCCCATGTGCACGCGGCGTGCCCCGGTAGCGCTCGCGTAACCCCGCGATGCTCGGCGGCCTTCGAGCGCCCCCTGACGCCCGAGCCGAGGACGCTCGCGATGACAGCGTCACGAAACACCCGTAGCGAGCCAGGCCACTGGAGAGACCGCGGAGACGATGGAGGCGAGCGTCATGGCCGTCAAAGCGCTGTTGGTCCGCGGGCGCGCGAAGCTGCGCGAAGAAGCCGCGGGTGAAGCACCCTCGCCGCCCGCGTCGAGGCACGCGCTCGATCTCAGGGTACCGTCGTCTCGCCCGACGCCAACTCCTGGTAGCCGCTCGCGGCGGTGCGAGATGCCTCGACGAACACGTAGTCACCCGAGCTCAGCTTCCCGACCGCAGGCGCGTCCTCGCTCGCACCCGCTGGCAGCGTGCCGTAGGTGATGGGAGAGGTGAGCGGGCTCGCGCCTGCGCTCACCCTCCACTTCGTGATGTCGTCGGGACCCCAGACCCAGAGCGTCTCCACGCCGAGCGTGGGGTCCCAGGCGATGTCGGTGCCCGTCACCGTGAGCGTGAGGCTCGTGACGGTGGCACCGTCGGTGAGCACGAGCTTCACCGGCGTGGCTGGGCAGAGCTCGAACGCCGATGCCCATCGACCCCAGTACCAAGACGCAGCGGGGCCGGCGGTCGTGTCGAGCGAGCTTTGAAGCTGCACGCCGTCTGCCACGAGCGAGGTGATCGAGAACGTGCCGTCGGCGGCTGTCTGGACCGATTCCTGACAAGCGCTGCCGCCGCCTCCGCAGACCGTGTCCCACTGCATCTCGTCGACGGTGCCGAGCGAACCCATGCTCACATCCGCTCCCTCTGCCGGGCTCCCGTCGAGATACGTCACCTTCCCCGAGAGCGTGCAGAGCTCGCTGCCGAGCAGGCTGTCGGAGAGGTCGTCGTCACCGAGATCGGCAACCATGCCGTCGAAGCTCGGAATCTCGCCAGCAGCCACCAGGAAGCGGAAGCCCGAGTAGTCGACGACGATCCGCGCAAAGCGGACCTCCCCCGCGACTCCGTTCTGGTCGACGTCCTCCCCGGGGGCTTCGCTGCGGCCAATGGGAATGTCGAACGAGCCGTCGGGGTCGATCTCGCCGGCGACGTAGCCCGTGAAGTTGCCGGCGGCGTCGTAGTACTCGGCGGTGACCCAGGCTCCCGAGAGCGGCGTCAGGCCGTCGGTCGAGGCCTGGGCGGTGCTGCCGGGGCCGTAGTAGTCGGGTTGCGCCGGCGGCTTCCAGTCGAAGGTTTGTAGCTCCTTCTTCTGCGGCTTCCCCGGCGTCGGCGGCGGTTTCTCCTGGCAAGTGGCGAGCCCGAATGCACAGGCGAGCCAGTTGCTGATGCGGTCCATCAGGCTCGGAGTAATCTTGGCCTTTCCCTTCAGCCGGTTGCCGCACTCGCCGAGCGCCGTCGACAGCTGCGAGGGGTCACCGTACACGTCGGCGCTCGTCCCCCCGCACGTCTGCGGGAAGTCGACGTTGAAATTCGAGAAGTGGGTGACCTTCGCGACGGCCACGACTCGTCCGTCGAACTTGCCGCTGGTGATCGCGCCGAGCTGGCTCTCGGGGATGGTGTCGCCCCGGTCGTCGACCAGGTGGGCCTGGCTGTCGAGCACCCATTGGCCTTGCTCCTCGTCGAAGCCGTAGAACGGAACGTCGATCTTCCCGTTGCCGCTGGTCGTGTCCCGGATGACGGGCCAGCTGTTCCTCGGGACCTCGAGCTGCATCTCACTCGGGCTCGAGAGCTGGTGAACGGGCTGCCCTGCTGCGTCGTCGATCTCGACCTTGGCAAACACCGCCGACACCAGGCGCGCGCCCTGGTTGTCGGAGAATGTGCCCGGAAACGCGAAGCTCTCGCGGGCCGGGTCGAAGCGCCGCGCGACTCCGGAATACCCGTCCGGTAGCCCTCTGAGCCGCAAGCCGTCATCGGGAAGCTTCAAGAAGACCCCGCTCGACTCGAGCGCCTCGGCCGTCGACAGGCTGGCGTCGATCCGCAGATTGCTGGGCGGCGTGATCACGACGCGCTTGGCGGTACCCAACAGAGTGGAGGCGCTGAAGTGCGCCACCAACGCGCCCTTGCCCTTCATCTCGAACGTGAGCCTGTACTGACCCTTTGCGTCCGTGATCGCCGTCGCGACCTCGTCCGCCGCGACCGCACCGTCCGCGTTGAAGTCACCCCGGACCGACACCTGGGCTTGGGCGACGGGATCGGCGCCCAGTCCCTTGCCGTCGAGGCTCACGCGACCGAACACGGTGACCGGCCCCGACGTGGGCAGCGTCGATTCATCAGCTGGGCTCGAGTCGGAGCTGCATCCGAGGTGCACGAACGACAGCAGCACCAAGGCTCCGACGCGGTGATATCGACTCGACATGTTGCCACCTCCTCACGCTCGGCGATGCGTCTTCACACGCGCAAGTTTGCGCCTTCGTGACCTTCGATCAACGTCGAATCACGCCGCAAACACTGCCGTCCACGGCGACGCGTCCAACGCGCTCACGCAAGATTCGCGCGCGCTTGGCGTCCGACGACGCGGGGAGCGCCGCCACGCATCACCGCCGCGCGGGCCGCCGGTCACGCCACACGCCCCTCGAGAATTCGGATTACGTGGAGGAGTGCAGCGACCAAATGCGTGCGTTGCGGCGTTTCGATCGCAGCGCGAAGCGTGCGATCAAGCGTGATCCACGCCACGCTCGACGAGCGTGCCCTCGATCGAAACGCCGCGGTTCTCGAAGGTCGTTTCCACTAGGCGCCACGGGCACTGCCAAGACGCTGATCACCCTGCCGGCGCGACGCCGTGAGTACTGGCAGCGGCCGACCCGTGCGATGACGCCCACAGACTTCGGACGCCGTTGCTGCGGCGTCGTGGCGGCTCGGGGGGGTGAAGTCCCGAGCCGCCGCCTTTCGCGCTCAAAGCGCCGCGCTTTTCGAGGATCGTTTCCAATTTGATCGTGCGCTGAGCTCGCGAGGTGCGCATCTCCCCTGATCGACCCTATGCGTCCAAGGGACGCCGAACTACCTCTCTCCCGACGGCTGTCGCTTGTACTTCTTCAGCACTCGCGGGTCGACCGGGGAGGACATCTACGTGGCGGCAAAGCCCTGAACGCGACGGCGAGAATCACGACCGGCTGCGGCTGACGTCACAGCGACGACACGACGCGGACGCCCGTGAACCGGCGGGCGCCGAGCTCCGTCGCATCGACGAAGAAGTACAGCGAGCCGTGATCTCCCCATTCCATGTGCGACAGCCCATCCGATGCGACGGCCAGGAGCAGCTCGGTATCGGCGTCCTGGTGGCCGTCCGTGTCATCCCCCTCGTAGCCGAGCATCTGGTGCACAGGGCCTGTCGCCCCGATGGCCGTGCGATGGGGAAGCCAGACCGCATCGACGTACCGGTCTCTCGCGTCGCTCTGCAGCGGGAGCAAGTGCGTCGGCGGCGGCAGCGACAGCGCTCGTTCCCCCAGCAAACCGCACGGCTCGAACCGTTCCATCTGCTCGCCGTCTTCAGGGAACGGGACGGGCTCGACCGCGTCGGCGTCGACATGGTGAAGCACGACTCCGGAATCGGGCTGACTCGCGAAGAACGAGAGCAGGCCGAACGCCGGCAGGCGTTGCTCGTCGTCCAGCTCCTGCATCGACTCGAGCCGCAATTGGGCCACGAACGACAACGGCCGACCGCCGGGACCGCGGGGCCACGCGAGTCCCTTGGGCAGGTCGGGGCAACCCCCGAGCCGGGTGGCGCCTGGTGCGAGGTCGGAGGCCTTGGGCGCGCGGGCCCGCAACAGGATGCACGGACGCACCAGCGCCCGAAGCATGGCCAGGTGGTCCTCGAGTCCAGCCGCCCGGACGGCGTCCTCGAAGGTCCCCCACCCGTCGAGGCTCATCCCCCCTCGACGCGAGCGCGCGGCCAGAGCGTCGAAGCCTTCTGCAAGGCCGCCGTCCCGCCCCCGTGTACCCGAACCTCCTTCAAGAGCTCGAGCTCCCGCAAGTTCTCCGGCGGATCCTCGAGCAGGTTCGCGTCGAGCTCGAGCACCTCGAGTTTCTTGTACTGCGAGATCAGCATGGCGGGTCCCCACATGTTGCCGTCCGGGCGCGTGGGCAGGAGCTCGTTGCGACCGAGGCGCAGGGTCTTGAGCTTCAGCTGACCGAAGGCGGTCGGGATCAACCTCAGCTTGTTGCCCGCCACGTCCAGTGTCTCGAGCTTGCGGAGGAAGCCGATCTCGCGCGGGAGCTCCTCGAGAGCGTTGTCGGCCACGACGAGCGCTCGGAGCGATGCGAGCTTGCCCACGGCCGCTGGCAGCTTGGTCAAGGCGTTGCCGGACAGGTCGAGGGTCTCGAGCTTCGTGAGCTTGGCGAGCGCGTCGGGCACCATCGCGACGCGGGCACGGCGGACCCGCAGCTCGGTCAGGATCTTCAACCCGCCGATCGTGTCGGGGAGCACGAGGGTCTCGTCCGCCTCCCCGTCGAGGACGAGGGTCTTCGTGGCGCCAGCCGCGGCGAGGGCTTCGTTCAGCTTCGTTTGCAGGGACACAGGCGAACCTCCGGCCGTCCCATTAGGTCATCCATGGCGCGTAGGAAATTCCATCTGCCAAAACCCACCGAGTCGAAGAGCACGTGCAGGGCGAGCCCCGCCAACTTCTGGACTGCTCTCAGCGCTCGGGACAGCCGGCCGCCCGGGCCAGGGATCGCGCGCGCTCCGCCGTCACGCTGCGAGGCGTCGCAGCCCCCCAACGCTGGCTCACGCTCCGATAAGCCCGACACGCGCCATCTCGGTCGCCAGTCTTCTCCAGGGCCTGGCCGAGGGGCACGGCAGCGCGTACGTATCCGATCGGGTACTCCGCCCCGGTGCAGCCCTCGGCAGCGCGACGAAGGTAGGGGAGCGCCTCGCTGGCGCGCCCGGTGAGCAGGTACATCTTGCCGATGCCGGCGAAGGGAAACGGGCGCGCGACCCAGAAGAACTGCGGGGCGCCGCCCTCCGGGAGCGTGGAAATGGCCTGCCGCGCCTCCGCCTCGTCGTCGACCAGCGACGCCGTCTTCAACCACAGATAAGGGCGAAAGAACGGCACGGTTCGGGCGCGCCAGCGAGCCAACCACGCATTCTGGCGCTCGGCCGCCTCACGGGACGCGTCTCGACCTCGACCACGATGCGGGTAGCGGGCGCGGGGACCCACGAGCCCGGCGTGTCGCCCGCGAACGCTCGACCGACGGGTCGCGCCCGCCGCACTACGGCTTCGTCCAAATCCGTACGCCGCCGACGATGGCGGCGTCGTCGCGGGCGAGCTTCACGGCCGCCGGGATCGCGGCGAGCTTCTTGGTCTGCCCGCCGCCCAAGACCACGTAGTCGGCCTGCAGGCCCTCGCGCAAGAGCTCCACCACGCGGAGCACGTGGCGTGTCCACTTCTTCTTGCCCAGGCGCTCGAGACCTCGAGCGCCCACGTAGTCTTCGTACGTCTTGCCCTTGCGGTAGGGCAGGTGAGCGATCTCGAGGGCGTCGAAGCCGGCGTCGCTGACGAGCGTGGACCCGAGGCCGGTGCCGAGACCGAGGAACAGCATGCGCCCGCCCTCGTGCGCGCCGAGCGCCTGCAGCGTGGCGTCGTTGACGATGCGGACCGGGCGCTCGAACGCGCGTGCGTAGTCCATGGCCACCCAACCGTCCGCCAGGTTCGCGGGCTCCTTCGCCGGCTGGCCCTGCTTGACCGAGCCTGGGAAGCCGAGGCTCACCGCCGAGTACTGCCAGTCCCGGGTGGCTTGCTTCACGTCGGCGACCATCTGCGCCGCCGTCATCTTCGGCCCCGACGGGACCTTGACCGGCTGCGCGTGATCACCGAGCGCGACCTTCACGTTGTTGCCGCCGACGTCGACGACCAGGATGGACTTCTCGTTCATGGGCTCCTCATTTCCCGTCCGCGCCGATCCCCGCGATCAGGTTGGCGACCAGCGCCGTCCAGCCGGTCTGGTGCATCGCGCCGACGCCGCGGCCCGTGTCGCCGTGGAAGTACTCGTGGAACAGCAGGTTGTCCTTGAAGTGCGGGTCGCGCGCCAGGTCCGGGCGGTGCGACAGAAACGGGCGGACGCCGTCCGGCCCCGGCAGGAAGATGCGCGTGAGGCGCCGCGCGATCTCGTCGGCGGCCTCGGCGATGGACACGAACGTGCCCGAGCCGGTCGGGCACTCGATGCGGAAGTCGTCGCCGTAGTAGCGGTGGAACTCGCGCATCGCGTCGATCAGGAGGATGTTCACCGGAAACCAGATCGGCCCGCGCCAGTTCGAGTTGCCGCCGAACAGGCGGCTCCCGGACTCCGCCGGCTCGTAGCGCACCTCGAGCTCGGTCCGACCCATGCTGAATCGATACGGGTGCTCGGCGTGATGGCGGCTCAGCGCGCGGATGCCGTAGGGCGAGAGGAACTCGGTTTCGTCGAGCATGCGCTTGAACAGGCGCTTCATGCGGCTCCCGCGCAAGAGTGAGAGCAGCCGCTTCTGTCCGCGACCCGGCTCGTTCCAGCGCGAGACCAGCGCCGCCAGATCCGGGCGTTGGTCGAGGAACCACTCCAGGCGCTTCTTGAACTCCGGCGCGCGCTCCACCTCCTCCGCCTCCAGCACCTCCACGGCGAAGAGCGGCAAGAGCCCGACCATGGAGCGGATCTTGATGGGCATCACCCGACCGTTCGGCAGATGGAGCGAGTCGTAATAGAAGCCGTCCTCCTCGTCCCAGAGGCCGTGGCTCTTGCCACCGAGCTTGGTCATCGCCTCGGCGATATGCAGGAAGTGCTCGAAGAACTTGGTCGCGATGTCTTCGTAGATCGGGTTCTGGTGAGCCAGCTCCAGAGCGATGCGCATGAGCTGGAGCGCGTACGCCGCGACCCAGGCCGTGCCGTCGGACTGGTCCAGGAAGCCGCCGGTGGGCAGCGGCGAGCTGCGATCGAAGACGCCGATGTTGTCGAGGCCCAGGAACCCCCCCTGGAAGATGTTGCGCCCCGCGGCGTCCTTGCGGTTCACCCACCAGGTGAAGTTCAGGAGCAGCTTGTGGAACACGCGCTCCAGGAACGAGCGGTCGCCCTTGCCCTTCTGCCGCTGCTCGAGCTTGTAGACCTTCCACGCGGCCCAGGCGTGCACCGGCGGGTTCACGTCGCCGAACGACCACTCGTACGCCGGCAGCTGCCCGTTCGGGTGCATGTACCACTCGCGCGTGAGCATCACGAGCTGCCCCTTCGCGAACTCCAGGTCCACGAGGCCGAACGGCAGCGTGTGGAACGCGAGGTCCCACGCCGCGTACCAGGGGTACTCCCACTTGTCCGGCATGGAGACGACCTCGCGGTTGTGGAGGTGATCCCAATCGCTGTTGCGCGAGAGCTTGCGCTCCTCCGGCGGCGCGGGCTGCAGCGGGTCGCCGGCGAGCCAGCCCCGCACGTCGTAGCGGTAGGTCTGCTTCGACCAGATGAGCCCGGCCAGCGCTTGGCGCAGCACGCGCCGCTGCTCCGGGTCGGTCACGTGCTTCGCGAGCTCCGCGTAGAAGGCGTCGGCCTCGTCTCGGCGCCGCGCGAGCACGAGCTCGTCGGGCACGGGCGGCCCGGCGTCCTCGCGGCGCAGGCGGAACACGAGCTCGACCCTGCCCCCGGCTTCGACCGTGCGTTTGAGCCAGAAGCACGCCTTCGTGCCGTGCTCGAGCGCGCTCGTCGCGTCCAGGCGACCCTGGACGACGCGATCGTGGAAGGCGTCCTTCCAGGCGTGCACGGTCTTTGCGCCCCAGAGCCGGGCCTCGTTGCTGTCGTTGTCGGTGAAGAGCAGCTGCGCGTCCCGCTCGCGCGCGCTCATGCGGAAGCGCCCCAGCACCGCGTGCTCGACCCGGATGGCGTCTCCCACGCGCGAGAGCGAGGGCTTCGCGATCGCCGGCGGCCCCCAGCTCCACACGTTCCGGAACCAGATCTGCGGGAGCACGTGGATGGGCGCGGCCTCCGGCCCTCGATTCTCGACCGTGACGCGGAGCACGATGTCTTCGGGCCCGTCCTTCGCCCACTCCACGAACACGTCGAAGTACCGGTTCTCGTCGAACGCCCCCGTGTCCTCGAGCTCGAGCTCCGGCTCGTGGGCGCCGCGTCGCTCCGACACGAGCCGCTCGTAGGGGTAGGCGCGCTGCGGGTACTTGTAGAGGTACTTCAGGTACGAGTGGGTCGGGGTCGCGTCGAGGTAGTAGTAGAGCTCCTTCACGTCCTCGCCGTGGTTGCCCTGACTGTTGGTCAGACCGAAGAGCCGCTCCTTGAGGATGACGTCCTTCTCGTTCCAGAGCGCGAGGGCGAGGCACAAGCGCTGCGCCTCGTCGCTGATCCCTGCGAGGCCGTCCTCTCCCCAGCGATACGCGCGCGAGCGCGCGTGCTCGTGGGGGAAGTAGTCCCACGCGTTGCCGTCCACGCTGTAGTCCTCGCGGACGGTGCCCCACTGCCGCTCACTCAGGTAGGGGCCGAACAGCTTGTAGCGCTCGCCCTCTTCAGCGAGCCGGCGTCGTTCCTCGTCGCTCATGCTGGTCTTCTGCGCGTGCCGGGAGACGCGCCCCGCCAGGGTAGCGTGGCGGCCCCAGTGGGGAAACGCCGCAGGGTATCCTGCGTGGATGATCCGGGCCCGAGCCTACGGAATGCTGGCGCTGCCGTCGTTCGGGCAGAGGGTGTCGAGCCGCACTTCGTCCCACTGGTAGGTCGAGCCGGCGTTGTTCGCGCCGCGCCCGAGCACGACGCGCGCGTACTTCGTGCCCGCCGGGCTCTTCCCGGTCGAGCTCAGCTCCACCCAATTGCCGCTCGTGGTCGCCTTCCCCGCGACCTGTCCGATGCGGGCGTAGCTCGCGTCCAGGAAATCCACCCACATCGACTGCGTGGCGCTCCCGCTGACGCGTCGCGACCACGCGCGAAGCTGATAGGTGCGACCCGGCGTGCTCTGTACGAGCTCCGCCAGGCTGGCGCGACCGTTGGCTGGGTTCGCGAGCTTCACGCCGTAGGTGCCCGCATGCGCCGCCGCCGTCGCGCGCGACGGCGCCGCGCCCGACGACGCGAACGCGCGCCACGCATTGAGCGTCTTCAGCGAGCCGTAGCTCGAGCTGCTGGTCGAGATGCTCGATTCGAAGCCGCCGTTCTTCAGCCAGGGCGTGCCGTAGACCTCGTCGACGTAGCCGCCGAAGTCCGTCGTCCAGTAGTAGTCGTACGCGCTGGTGTCTGCGTAGGCGCGTGCGATGCCGATCACCTTGAAGTCCGCGCCACGCATGTTCGCGTCGTGTCCGGGCGAGGCCTTCCACGCTGCGAACACCGACTGCGCGTCCGCGTATCCCGCCGCGATGTTCTCGCCTCGATACGTGTTGTAGTCGTACCCCCAGCTGGTCATGTTGTCGGACCAGCTCTTCCCGCTCGCGAGCGTGTGACTGAAGTAGTTCTTGGCGGCCATGTCGCGACTATGGAAATCGGACGCGCAGGTGGCGGCCGCGGAGACCTTGAGCGCGCCAAGCCCTTTCGTGCCGCGATACCCGTTGATGAGCCCGAGAAACTGCGCCTCTTCCGCGTCGAGGCCGGCAGCGAGCGACAGCTCCGCCGACGACTCGTCGACGATCTCGGTCTCGGGCTCGCTCTCGTCGTCCGAACCGTCGTCCAGCTCGGCGGCGCATCCGCCCGTGGTCGTGGCCAACACCGCGGCAGCCATCCTCCAAACCAGTCGCGAGCTGAGCGTCTTCATGCTGTTGCCCGGAGCAAGGCGCGGGCCGCGCTCTTGGTGGTGCAAGTGCGCGATGCCACGACGCCGAGCGCCAACCCTCGGTTGTCAGGCGTCGCGGCGGTTGGCGGCTCACGGGGAGCGCTCGTGCGCCCACTGACCGCGTCCACTCAAGGCGTCGGCGGGAGGCGGGTGAACGTGAGCGCGCCGGGGCGCACGAGCATTTGGACGCGGCCGACGGTCTTGCAGATTTCGTTGGCGTAGGCGCTGATCTCGACCAGGCCGGGTGGCAAGTTCACGACTCCGGCGGTTTCCGAAGCGTTCTCCGTCAGCTCGACGCTCGGGATCCCGTCCTTCAGATAGAACGTCGTGGACATCGCGTCGGCCTTGTCGGCGGCGATCGACACGCGGGTCGCGGAGGCACCGCATCCCGAGAGCTGTAGGAGGACGTGACCCCGCGCCGGGTCCAGCTTCACGCCGACTAGGGTCGCCAGCGTCCCG
>Ga0233425_10007858_pt1 | contig 14641 bp, 4 predicted proteins | sample Watercolumn_Towu_2_FD_181712 | JGI IMG/M metagenome (GOLD analysis project Ga0233425, IMG submission 181712) | Freshwater microbial communities from Lake Towuti, South Sulawesi, Indonesia - Watercolumn_Towuti2014_140_MG | ecosystem: Environmental > Aquatic > Freshwater > Lake | place: Indonesia...
CGACGCCGTAGGGTCCCTGCGGGAGCACCAAAGTGTCGCCGACCACGACCGGCAGGTGCTGGTAGGAGAAGGCGTTGGCCTGGGTCGTAGCGACGATCTTCAGCTTGGGGGTCGACGGGGTCGTAGCGTCGAGCACGCCGACGCGCCGAGGGTACCCGCCCAGCACGACGGCTCGCGTTCCGTCCGCGAGCAGCGTGTCGAGCGACGCGGTCTGCACGTTGCCGGGCGCGGCCACGCTGGCGACGGTGAGCTGGCCCGCGGCGAGCCCGCCGAGCACCAGGACCTCGGGCGGCTCGGGCGGGCCGCAGCCAGGGCACATGGGCTGCGTCGCGAGGAACACGCGGTCGTCGCCGAGCTGGAACTTGGAGTAGTGCAGCGAGTCCGCGAGCGGCTCCGTGTCGAGGACGGTGGAGCCGGCGGTCCCGAGCTGAGCCAAGGACAGCCCGCGACGGAACGCTGTGCAGGTTCCGAGCCCGAGCTTGTCGCCCGCGGGCTCGAACTGACCCAGGTGCGCCCACTTCTCGTAGCAGGACTGGGCGTCGAGCTGCTCGCTCACCTTCTCGTAGCTGACGGTGAGCGCGCGCTTGCCGGTCGGGTCCGCTGCCAGGAGCGAGCCCGGGACGTTGGTGCTCGAGAGCTTGGGCGCCGCGGGGCTCGCCACGTCGACGCGATCCACGTAGAAGCGTACCTTCGTGGCGTCCACTGGCGACGGCGCCCAATGGCTGAACAGCGCGTCTCCACCGGCGACGATGAGCCCGGTCATTCCCAGCGCCTCGACCAGCGGCAGGCTGGCGTGCTTCGGGTTCTTCGGGTCCGCGAGGTCGATGACGTCGACGGCGAAGGAGACCTCGACCGTGCTCCCTTGCCACGTCGCCATGCGCCGCAGCGTGACCAGCGTGCTGCCGAGCTGGACGGTTGACGTGCCCGAGTCCGGGATGCTCACGCCGCCCTGGTAGCCCGCCCCGAAGGGCTCGTAGGGGGACTGGGAGCCCAACCCGGGCAGCACGTGCTTGCCCGCGAGCACCGGCGCTCCGCTCGCGACGTCGAAGATGGCGATGCGGCGCTCGTCGAAGCCGGCGACCAGGTAGACCTGGCTGCCGTTGGCGAAGAGCTGGATGTTCGAGGCGCCGAAGTGCCCGTACCAACACTTCGACTCCTCCGGCGTGCCGAGCAGCGCTTCCAGGTCCACCGCGTTCTCCGACGGCCCGTCGATCCTCGCCAGGGGCACGACGTCCAGCACGCTACGCGTCGAGTGGACGTCCGAGCCGAGACGGGCCACCTGATTTCCGGCGACGACGAGCTTGGACACCGCGGGCGCGAGCGCGATGCTCGCCTTCGGCTTCGGCGCGTCCAGGTCGGCGATGTCGAAGGTCTCGACGGCCACGTCCGAGACCGCGAACAGGCGCGACTCGTGCAAGAACGCGCGCCTCGCCGTGCCCCGCGAGGGCGCGACTCCGCGCTCGGTGAGCTCGTCCTTGGTGAAGCTCACGATCTGGATGCCGCTCTCCCAGGCGGCGCAGCCCGGCGGGTAGTCCTTCGGCGTGCTGAACCCGCTGTACGGCACGAAGATCAGCCCCAGCGCGTCGAGGATGGTGAAGGCCTTGTGGATCCGGTCCTGGTCCTCCGCGAGCTCGCCCCATGCGCCGCCGAAGTCCACGCGGTCGAGGAGCGCCGGCTTCGTCGCGTCCGCGACGTCGAACAGCGACACGTTGAGCGCTGCGCCCGGCTTGCTCTGATCGAAACCCAGCGCCAGCAGCCGGTCGCCGCGCGGCTCGATGTGATAGACCCAACCCGGCAGCGTCAGCTCGCCGACCTGCTTCGGCGCCGACGGTACGCTCAGGTCGATGACGAAGAGCGGGTCCGTTTGCCGGAAGGTGATGGCGTAGCCCCGGGCGCCGTCGAAGCGCACGCTGCGCAGGCGCTCCGGCTCGGGCAGCAGCATGGGCAGGCTGGCGAGCGGCTTCACCTCCTGGGACGAGACGATCTGGAAGGTCTGCACGACGGGCGGGTCCGTGGTGGACCACCAGCCGGGCTGGCTGACCACGCGTAGGACGCCGTCGCGCTCGTCCATCTGCCAGCGGCTCTCGATGCTGCCCGCCGCCGTCACGCTTGCGCCTTGGACGAGCTTCCCGGTCGGATCGGAGATGTCGACCACCTGGATGGTCGAGCCCTGTGTGCCGGTCGCGTCGCGCCCGCCGAGGAACATCCGGTTCCCCGAGACCGTCACGCTGCGTCGCCCCGCGCCGTAGGCGCCTGGGGGCGCGGCGAAGGACAGCTCGTCGACCTTGGCGACCTTGCTCGGGTCCTTCAGGTTCAGCGACACCAAGTTGGTGCGTTCGACCCCCGCGCACTTCCAGCACCCGCCGTTCTCGTGCGCGACGGCGTAAAGGACGTCACCCACGATGCGGGAGTCGCTGAGCGTGCCGGGCAGGAGAAACTCGCCGAGCTTCTTGATCGCCGACGGGGTCTTCACGTCCAGCGCGACGATGGCGCTGGACTGCACCCACAGAGCGCCGTCCCCGGAGCCCTCCCAGTGCCCGAACATGGAGTACATCGCGAAGGCGACGCCGCCTTTCACGTACATCTCGAAGGGCTCGCCCGAAAGCTCGTAGCGACCGAGCACCTTCAACTGGTCCTTCACGGACACGTCCACGATGCTGAGGCCGCCGTACTTGGAAAGAGCGTAGAGCCGGCTGCCCTCGAGCTTCACGATGTCGGCCTCCTCGATGGCCTTCTCGCCGCTCCCGCCCTGACCGCCGCTCCCCGCACCGCCGCCGACCCCCGTCGTCCCACCCGCGCCGCCAGCGCCCGAGTCCGCCACCGGACCGGGTGGTGAGTAGCTCGGCACGTCCGAGTCGAAGAAGGTCTCGGGCGTCACTTCCGCGTCGTCGCCCTCGTCCTCGCCGCAGCCGTACAGCACGGCGGCGATCAGCGCGCCCAGGAGCAGGAGACAACGGGTCTGCATGACCAGCCTTTCACGGACAGGATGCCGCAATGCAAAGCCGCGCGCACGCCGCGACGGTGCGACGTCGCCGCGCACGGTTTGCGTGATCACCCCCCGAGCACGCTGAGCTTGATCGTCCTGCGTGAGCCCCAGGGACGTGGTGATCTGCCGCAGCAGCGTCGTCTCCGCGTGGGCGCGCCGGGCAGGTGAGCGCGGATGACCGCAAACGCCGTCACGGGCCCCACCCGCCTGCAGCCATCGCGCAGCGCTCCGCGCAATCGGGCAGCGCGCTGCGCTGGCCTCCGGCACACGACGCGGAATTCGCCGTCATTTGCCCTGGCCCGAGCCTTGCTGAAGGCGCGGGCATGCCACCCCGCAGCTCGTCATGGGTCTTCTTGGTCACTGGTGCCGCCAGCTTCGTCGTCGCGTGCGCGGAGCCCGAAGGCGATCTCGACGCGGGCCCCGCGCCCAGCGCGAGCGGCGGGGGAGCGGGTCTGCCACCGAGCACGGGCGGCGTCGCGAACGGCGCGACCGGCGGCTCCGGCGCGAGCGCGGGAGCGCCGAGCGCGTGCACGGAGGGCTGGGCCGACTGCGACGGCAACGCAGCCAACGGCTGCGAGTCGAACACCGCGAAGGACTCGTTCAACTGCGGGGCCTGCGGCAACCCGTGCAAGCTCTCGCACTCGTCGTCGGTGTGCGAGGCCGGCGCGTGCGTGGTGGCCTGCCTCGACTCCTGGGGCGACTGCGACGGCAACACCGCCAACGGCTGCGAGTCTCCACTCACGGGCGCCGACAGCTGCGGCGCTTGCGGTGTGAAGTGCAGCGGCAGCGGCCCGAACACCACCGGCTCGTGCAAGGGCGGCGCGTGCGCCAGCGAGTGCGCGGCGGGCTTCGACGACTGCACCAGCGCGCCCGGTTGCGAGACGGCCGTGAGCAAGGACCCGAAGAACTGCGGCGCCTGCGCCCACGACTGCGGCGGTCAGGCCTGCGTGGGCGGGGAGTGCGTGCCCAGCGTGCTCTACAGCGACGCGAACGCGAGCCCGACGGGGCTGGCGCTCGGCGCGAGCGCGGTGTTCTGGACAGACCCGTATCTGGATCAGGTCGGCATGGCGCCGAAGGGCGGCGGCGCGGCGAAGATCCTCGCCGAGAGCACCTCTTCACCCTGGGGCATCGCGGCCGACGGCAGCAGCGTGTACTGGGCCAGCGATTTCGACGAGGCGGTGTGGAAGGTGCCGCAGGCGGGCGGAGCGAAGGTCAAGCTCGCGAGCATCCCGAGCTCCGGCACCAGCGCGGGCCTGGCCGTGAGCGGGGGCACGCTGTACTGGCTCGGAGCCGACACGCTGCGCGCGACGCCGGTGGGGGGCGGCACCACGCAGGTCCTCGGCAACGCCACCACCCCGACCAGTCTCACGCTCGTCATCGACTCCGGCAACGCCTACTGGGGCAGCTGGTCCGACGGCAACGTGGTGCGGATGCAACTCGCGGGCGGGACGACCTCGGTGCTCGCGAGCGCGTCGTACCCGAACGACGTCGACGTGGACGCGAGCTCGCTCTACTTCGGCGACGACTCGGGCCTGTGGCAGGTGGCGAAGTCCGGCGGGACGCCCAAGCTCCTGGCCAGCGCGACGAGCGGCGTCTACAACGTCGCGACCGACGGCACGAACGTCTACTTCTCGGACGGCACGCTGCTCGAGCGCGTGCCAGTGGGCGGTGGTAAGCGCGTCAAGCTGCGCACGCTGAGCAGCATCGGTCAGATCCGCCTGGACGCGGGCTTCGTGTACTGGACCGAGAACGGCAGCGGCAGCGTGCTGCGCCTGCCGAAGTGATCACAGCACGAAGCGCGTCTCGTTTCCGGCATCCATGTTCGTGATCGTGACCGCGATCACGCCGGCGGCGTCCACCTGGTAGCGCTCCTCGACCAGAGGGCCGCCGTCGGGGAGGCGGGTCACCGGCGTCTCGCGCAGCGACTCCGGCGCGAGCGCGCCGTCGAAGGGGAAGAAGACGTCGGCGTGCGGCGTGAGGTCGCCGGTGGGCTCGCCCCGCTCGTCGACGTACGCCGACTCCACGAAGCGGAAGTGGCCGATGTTGTGCGCCGCCCGGTAGCGACGCAGCGCGGTCAGGGGCGCGTCGCCGTGCGCCGGCATCGGCGTGCCCTTGGCGAAGACCGGGTCGAAGACCGAGAGCTCCCCGCTCGCCGCCTCGCGGAACACGCCGAAGTGACGCGACAGGCGCTCGCTCAAGACGAGCTCGCCGCCCGCGTCGTTCGCCGCCAAGATGGCGCAGCCGATGGCGGTCGCCGCCGCGGGGTGGGGGGAGCGGTGCACGCGCCGGCCGAAGCGTTCCTTCACCACGCGGTGCACCACGGGCAGGCCGCTCGCGCCTCCGACCATGTAGATGCCGGCGATGTCTCCGCCGGACTCCTGCTGCTCGAGCGCCGCCACGATCGGCCCGAGGGCGCCGAGCGTGGCCTCGACCAGCGGGCGCGCGCGCTCGTAGTACTCCGCGAGCGGGATCACGATGGGGGCCGCGGGCGCGCGTTCGCCCAACGCCTCGAGCTCGAGAGTCACCTTCTTGGTGTTGGCGTGGATGGCCTCCTTCACCGCGCGGCACTCGTGGAGCAGCTCGGCGTGCTCGCGCGCCGAGGTCGCCGGCTCGAGGCCCGCGCGCTCCAGCGCCAGTGCCAAGAGCACGCGGTCGAAGTCGTCGCCGCCGAGCTCCGCGACGCCGGTGGTCAGCGCGACGTCGTGGTGACCGCGAGCGATGTGGACCAGCGCGGCGTCGAAGGTGCCCCCGCCCAGATCGTAGACGACGACGTGCTCGCGCCGCCCGCTCAGGGTGCTCGCGTGGCGGTGTGCGTACTCGATGCCCGCTGCCGACGGCTCGTTGATCACCGCGCGCACGCTGAAGCCCGCGCGGCGGAAGGCGTCCAGGGTCACGAAGCGCTGGGTCGAGTGCGCATTGGCTGGGACGCTGATCACTGCTTCCAGCGGCTCGCGGATCAGCCGGGCCACGTTCGAGCGCTCGAGCAGGTCACGCCTGAGCGCGGCGAGGAATCCGGTCACGAGCTCCACCGGCGCGACGGAGAGCGCGCCGATGGTGATTCCGTCGCGCTGGCTCGCAGTGGCGAGCAGGCGCTTCCACGAGCGCAGCGCAGGCGCGCCGTCGCGCTCCGCGGTCTCGGCGTCCAGCCCGTGGACGAGCTTCCCGCCGACCTCGGCGCTGATCGTCGGCCAGTGCTCGACCAGATCGCCGTCCGGCGCCGTGAAGGTGACGGCCGGGTAGTTCCCGCGGTCGTGGAAGGCCACGATGGTTCGGGTGGTGCCGAGGTCGATGCCGAGGCGCATACGGGGGCGCCGACCATACCCCGAATTGGTCTAGGCGTTGCGCCGCCGTCGCAGCGCGGCTCCGAGCGCCAACGCCGCGAGCCAAGCGTAGCCGCTGCCTTGCTCACGCGCCGGCACGCGGCAGCCACAGCCGCCGTCGTCGCCGCTGCTGTCGCTCTTCTTGCCACCGGTGCCGCTGCCGCCGGTGCCGCTGCCGCCCGTGCCGCTGCCGCCGGTGCCGCTGCCGCCGGTGCCCGAGCCGCCGCCCCCGCCGTCGGTCCCGCCGTCGTCGGCGACGCACGCGGTGCCCTGGCAGGTGTAGCCCGAGGCGCAGTCGTTGGTGGTCGTGCACTGTTGCTGGCAGGCGCCGCCCACGCACTTGTACGGCGAGCACGATTGCGTCTGGCCGTTCGGGAGCTTCACCGTGGTCGAGTCGAGACAGGTGGCGGCGGCCGTCGTGCACTGGTTGTTGGTCGTGTTGCAGGTCGCGCCCTGGCTGCAGTCGGTGTCGCTGGCGCAGCTCGTCTTGCAGCTCCCGGCGGCGGAGTCACAGCCGTAGGGTGCGCAGTTGGCGGTCGCGGGCAGCGTGCAGCTGCCCGAGCCGTCGCAGGTGCCGGCGGGCTGCGAGACGTCGCCGGTGCAGTTCGCGGCCTGGCACACGGTGGCGCTGCCCGCGAAGGTGCATGCGTTGGGGTTCGTGCCCGCGCAGCTGCCCTTGCAAGCCCCGCTCCCGGCGCAAGCCGTCTTGCCGGGCCGCGGCTCACCGGTCACCGTCTTGCACTGACCCACGCTGCCCGCTTCGGCGCACGCCTGACACTGTCCTCCGCAGGGGGCGTCACAGCACACGCCGTCCACGCAGAAGCTAGAGTCGCATTGATTGGCGGCGGTGCACGCCTTGCCGTTGGAGAGCTTCGCGACGCAAAACCCCCCGGTGCAGTAGTACCCGCTGACGCACTGGACGTCAGTGGTGCAGGGGCTGGTGCACGCGCCGGCTTGGCACACGTAGGGCGCGCACTGAGCGTTCTGTTGGTCTACACACGTGCCCGTTCCGTCGCAGATCTTGCCGCTCACCGCGGTGCCGTTGCACACCGTCGGGCCGCAGCTCGTTCCGTACGCCGTCTTGGCGCAGGCGCCGGCGCCGTCGCAGGCCGCCAGAGTCCCACACGGGTTGCTCGAGTCCTTCACGCACGCGCCGCCTGGGTTGGTGCCGAGCTTCGCGTTCCCGCAGGTCCCTTCGTCCGTGCCCGACTGCTTGTTGGCCGCCTTGCAGGACTTGCACGTGTCACTGCAAGGGCTATCGCAGCACACGGAGTCAGCGCAGGTCAGGCCGGTGACGCATTGCTCCGTCGTCGTGCACGCCGTTCCCTTCGCCTGCTTCGGCACGCAGGCGCCCCCAGCACAGTAGTTCCCCGTAGTGCAGTCCGCGCTCGTGGCACAGGTCGTCGGGCAGGTCGCGACGCTGCCGGCGCACAGGTACGGCCCACAGCCAGGCGGAGCCGGTGGAACGCCGTCCGCGAGCACCGTGCAGCTTCCGTTGGAGCTCGCGCCTTGAGCGGCGGAACAGGTGTCGCACGCGCCACCGTTGCAGGTCGAGTTGCAGCAGTAGCCGTCCACGCAGTTGTTGCTCTGGCAGGCGCGGCAGCCTGCGATCTTGCAGTCGGCGCCGGCCGAGACGTCGCACGTGCCACCGGTCACTTTACGGTCGGCGCAAGCCCCGGCGGCGTTGCAGTACTTGTCATTCGCGCAATCGTTGTCGCTCTGGCAACCCGAAGGGCAGGCCCCGCTCGTGCCGTCGCACAGCACCGAGCACGCGGCCTTCGAGGTTTGTGGCGCGCTGCCGGCAGGCAACGTCGTGCACGCTCCCGGGGCGCTCGCGCCCTTGCCCACGCTGCACACCTCGCAGGGCCCGGCGCACGCGGACGAGCAGCAGTTGCCGTCCATGCATGCGTAGGGAGTGGCGCACTCCGTCGCGAGCGTGCACGAAGATCCGGCGACACCCTGCAGGCGGTAGACGTACCCCTTGCCTTCGGGGTTCCCCCCGTTCACGAGGGCGAGGCCCTGATGCAGGGACACCGAGGCTCCGAAGTGCGCCACCGCGACCCCGTCCGACGCGGTGATCTTGGTCGCTTGGGTCCACGCCGTCCCGCTGCGCACGAAGACGTAGCCCGCCCCTTGCTCGCCGTTGACGCCCACCTGCGCGAAGAATGCCCCGACCAGGGCCGTCTCTCCCGACAGGGCGACCGAGCTGCCGAACTGGTGGGGGTAGGCGCCGTCGCTGGCGAGCAGCTCCGCCTGCTGCGTCCACGTCGCGCCTGTGCGCGTGAACACGTAGGCAGAGCCTTGCCCGTTCACCGGCCCGTCGCCGTAGGGCGCCCCGAGCAGGGCGGTCGTGCCGTCCAGCGCCGCGGACGCGCCCAGCTGGTCGCCCGTCGTGCCGTCCGCGGCCGTGAGCTTCTGCTGTTGGGTCCAGGATACGCCGTTGCGCACGAAGACGTAGCCAGCGCCAGCGGTGCCCGTGCTGCCCGGAGCGCCGACCAGCGCGTTCGTACCCTGGGCCGCTACGGACAGCCCGAAGCGGTGCGAGCCGCCTCCGTCGGAGGCCTGGAGCTTCTGCTGCTGCGACCAGGTGACCCCGCTCTTCGCGAACACGTAGGCTGCGCCCTGGTCGACGTTGGCTGCCTGGTCGTCGTACGGCGCGCCCACGAGCGCGAGGTCCGTCGCGAGCGCGACGCGCAACCCGAACTGATCATTCGCCGCCCCGTCGGAGGCCGCCAACTTGGCCTGCTGGGTCCACGTGGTTCCGGTGCGCAGGAAGACGTAGGCGGCACCTTGGGCGGAAGCCGCGGAGGGGGCACCGAGCACGGCCAGGTCACCCAGGAGCGCCGCCGACGCTCCGAAGCGAAGGGTGCCCACGTCGGCCGTCGAGATCACCGCCTGCTGGGACCAGGTGGTGCCGCTGCGGGTGAATACGTAGGCCGAGCCGTGGTCTTGGTCCGCGCCGATGTCGTCGTCGGGTGCGCCGACCAGAGCCGTGCTCCCGTTGATGGCGACCGCCGCGGCGAACGAGTCGCCTGGCTCTGCCGCCGACGCGACGAGCCGCCGCTGGAGCGACCAGCTCGCGCCGCTGCCGGTGTAGACCCAGGCCGCGCCCTGGTTGGCGACCACCGGCGGACCCACACCTTTCGCGCGGGGACCGCCCACCAGCAGCGTGTTGCCTGACACGGCGACCGAGTGTCCGGCGGCGTCGCCGGGATCCGCGTCGGCGAGCTCCGCGGCTTCGGTCCAGACCGCGCCAGAGCCCGTGAACACGAAGGTGCTGCCCTCGTTCGTGCCGGTCCCGTTCACGTCGCGGGACTCGGCGCCGACCGCCAGCGTTCCCCCCGCCTCGGCGAGTGACGTGCCGAACAGATCACCCGCCTCGCCCCACTGAGCGCTGAGCATGGGGCCCGCGGACCAGGTGGTTCCCGAGCGCGTGAAGACGAACACCCCACCCTGGGCGGCGTTGCCACTCACGCTGCGGTTCGGCGCGCCGATGAACAGCGCGTTGCCGTCGAGGGCGACCGAGGCGCCGAAGTTGTCACCGGCCACACCTGCTGCGGCTTGCAGCTTCTGTTGCTCCGACCACGTCGTGCCGCTCTGCGTGAAGACGTACGCGGTGCCGCTGTTGGCCACGCTGCCGTCGCCCTGGACCGCGCCAACCGCCAGCGAGGTGCCGGAGAGCGACACGGATGTACCGAAGGCGTCTCCCGCGAGTCCCGTGCTCGCTGTGAGCTTGCTCTGCATGGTCCAAGTGGTCCCGCTCTTCGAGAACACGTAGACGGAGCCTTGGCCGTTCTTGCCCGAAATAGTGTCCGAGCGAGCACCGATGGCGAGCAGCGCCGGCGACAAGCACACCGACCACCCGAATTGCTCACCGCTTCCGCCGTCGTTCGCCACCAACTTTTGCGTCTCGCTCCAGCTCGAGCCGTTGCGGTTGAAGACGTAGGCCGAGCCCATCTCGGTCCCGACGGCGTCGTAGGAAGCCCCGACCACGACGGTGTCTCCGGCGATGGCGACGGACTGCCCGAACAGTTCGATGCCGCTAGCGTCGCTGGCGGTGAGCCAGCCCTGAAGGTCCCACTCCGTGCTCACCCGGTTGAACACCCATGCGGATTCGGCGCCTCCGATCATGTAAGCCGCGCCGCCGATCACAGCCGTGTTCGCGTCCAGGGCCACGGCGCTGCCGAAGAAGTCGTTCGCCCCACCCACGGCGGCGCCGCCGGGCAGGAGCTTGGCTTCCTCCGTCGCGAGCAAGGGGTCGACGTGCAGCGGGAAGACCGCGCCGCGAACGTCGATGCGCAGGGCGATGACCCCGTCGGCCGCGTCCAGGCGGGACGGCAGCACTCGACCGTTCGAGTCGGCCACGAACAGCTCCGAGTATGTGAGATCGGGTCGAGTCGGACCCAACCCTGCCAAGGCCACCGAGCGCCCGTTGGTCGCTGCCACCGGCTTGCGCCCATCCACGGCGACGTCAATGGAGATCTCGTCCGAGCTGCAGGGCAGCTCGCGGAGGACGAAGCCTTGCTGCAGGCCCAGGGGGCCGTTCACCCACCACTCGTCGATGCGGGCGTCGCCGGCGCGCCGAGGCCACTCGACGCGTGCGCCGGCGAGGCGCTCGGTCTCCGGAGGGCCCACGGGCACTCGCGCATCTCCGCAGCGCACGCCGAGCGTGCGGAGAGCGAGGTCGAACTGCCCTTCGGTCGAGGTCACGTTCACTTGGCCGGCCTCGAGCCTCGCCGACAGCTGATGCACCGCGTTGCGCGCGCTGGGCACGCCGAGCTCGCGCGTCACGTGGTAGCTCGAGTCGCCGCTCGCTTGCCGAGAGCTCACGTAGGTCGCCCGGAGGCTGTCCTTCGCGCTCGGCTTTTCGACCCAGGAGATCGCGGGACCCGCGAGCAGACCTCCCGTAACGCGTTCGACGCTGGGCTTGGTCGGCGCCTGCTGATCGCCGCACGCACAGCACAGTACCGAAACGACCAGTCCCGCCCCGAACCGCCCATCGAAGCTCACCCAGCCCATGCGCCCAACCTATCACGCCTCGAGACTCGACGGCGCGCCTCCGCTCACGCCAGGGGTGCTCAGGCCGCGCGCCGCCACCCACCGTGCTCCCACCGAACAGCACGGTTCGGCCGCGGTTGCTGTCGAAGGTCATGCCGTATCGCTCAGCCATGGGCGCCGTGGACTTGGTCCAGGCCGTGCCGTTCCACTCCCAGGTGTCGTCGAGCGGTGCAGTGTCGTAGCCGCCAAACAGCACGACCTTCTGCCGACGCCGCTCGTGATCGCATTCAGCCCTCCGCTCGAGCTCTACGCCCGACGCGCCACGCCGGTGCGGCCAATCGACGCGCTGGAGGGCACGTCGCGGGCGACGGCATCTCGATCGTCACGGCGCCGGTGAGCGAGGGAGATCGCGCTCCAGCGCTCGCGCTTGCTCCGCTTGGTCCGGGGTGAGCGCGAGCCCGCGCGTGCGCTCGAGCAGGCTGCGCGCGCGCTCGCGTTCGCCCGCGGCGGCGAGCCAGGTGGCGCCTGCGACCAGCAGCGAAGCGTCCCGGCGACCGCCGCACTCGTACGCGGTCTCCGCGTGGGCGGCTGCTTCGGCCAGCCGACCCGCGCGCCGCGCGGCCTCCGCCAGTGCGACGAAGCTCCGGCAGCCGAGCGAGCCCAGTCGCACGGCCGACTCGACCAGCGGGCGCGCCTCCGGCGTCTGCCCGCGCTCGAGCAACGCCGTGGCCGCGAGCGCCGCGACTCGGCCGTGCGCGCGGCGATCGTGCGGGGGCTTGGCGGCGAGCCGTCGCGCCACCGGCTCCGCGAGCTCGAAGCGCCCGAGCGCCACCAGCGCCTCGAGGTAGTAGAGATCGAGCTCGGGCGTGCCGCAGCGCGCGATGGCCGCGGGCGCGAGCTCGACGACCCGACCGGGCTCGCGGAGCAGGCTCGCCTTCGCGAGCACGCGCTCGTCGTGTCGGCAGTCGTCCCAGCGCGTGCGGTATTCGGGCGGGATGGCCTGGTAGAAGACGCGGTCCTCGTTGTCCAGCATGGCGAGATCGCTGGCGAGCTCGGCTCGGTCGGCGCTCGACGTCCAGAGCATCGCGAGTGACCAGCAGGCGAGCAGGGCTCCGGCCGCGAGGAGCCCGCGCTCGTGGAGCACGCGGTAGCGCGCGGCCAGGACCGACGCGGCGTGCTCGACCAGGAAGCCCCAAGCGAGCAACGCCGGCGCGAGCGCGTGGTAGGCCCAGCGATCGGCGAGCGGGTACTTGGCCACCTCGGTGGGGACCGCGATGTCCTTCGGCAGGAGCACCGGCAGGAGCGCCAGCACCACCCAGCCCAGGACGCCGAGCCACGCCGTCTGTCCCCGGCGTCGCGCGAAGACGGCGAGGGCCGACAGCGCGCCGAGCGTCAGCAGCGTCTTGGCGAGGAACGCGGCGCTCTTCGCCTCGGCGATGGGCAGCTCACGAAGCCCCGAGCTCAGTCGGAGCGGCGCGGTCTCGCGCAAGTAGAAACCCAGACCCGTGACGACGCGCAGCGGGTCGAGCGCGATCGTGGTCGCGGAGAGGCCGGGCGCCTGCCGCTCGAGCAGGAGCTTGCGCGCGAAGAAGTAGGCGAGCGCGAGCACGGCGGACGGCACGAGGAGCAGCAGCCGCCGGCGCTCTGCCGGCGCGAAGTCCCCGGCCAGCGCGGCCATGAGCCCGAGCACCACGGGCAGAACCAGCGCGGCCTCCTTGCTCCCGAGCGCGAGCGCCAGCGCCGCGACGTGGAGCCCCCAGACTGGCCAGCCCCGCGCGCGGCGCCGGAGCCAGTGCCAGCTCACCACGGCCCACACCGAAGCGCTGGCTGCCACGACGTCGGAGCGCGCCATGACCAGGCTCACCGGCTCGATGGCGATGGGGTGGAGCGCGTAGACGACGCTGCTCGCGAGCGCGATGGAGCGTGACAGCCCCAGCGCTCGCGCCAGCGCGGCGACGCCCAGCGCGCCGAGCGCGTGCCAGGCGACGTTGATCCACGCGTAGCCCCCGGCCCAGCCGTGGAAGAGCTGCCACTCGAAGAGCCACGAGACTCGCGTGACCGGGCGCCAGTACGGGATGATGTTCCCGGACGAGGACCAGAAGTAGTCGTGGACGAGCGTCGCGCCCAGGTGCTCGAGCGAGTGGGCGAAGGAGTTCTCCAGGATCAGGAAGCGCGCGTCCCCGACGAGCTCGAAGCTCCCGACGCTGCGGTACGCCAGCACCGCCAGGAACGGCCCCAAGACGAACGGCCAGAGCCGTCGCCGTGGGGGCGCCGGGGGTGTCGGCCTCGGCGCCTTGCGCGCCGGCACCCTGCGTCGCTTCTTCATGCGCGACGGCGTCGCCGCGCGACGACACCGAGGGCCAACAGCACGAGCGCCCCGAGCCCGCGTTGCCCCGCGCGCGGCGTGGTGCAGCCACAGCCCCCGTCGTCACCGCCGTCCGAGCTCCCGCTCTTGCCGCCGCTCGGCGAGCCGCCCGTCGACGGGCTCGTGCCCGCGCTGCCGGCGTTGCCCCCGCCGCCCCCGCTGCCCCCGACCGCTGCGTCACCGACCGCGACGCAGCTCTTGCCCTGACACTCGTAGTCGGGCGCGCAGTCGCCGGAGGTCGAGCACTGCTGCTGGCACTTACCGCCCACGCACTTGTAAGGCGAGCACGACTGAGTCTGGCCGTTGGGCTGCTTGACCGTGAAGGCATCCGCGCAGGTGGCGCTCGCGACCGCACACTTCCCCGTGCTGGTGTCGCACTTCCCGCCCTGCGAGCAGTCCGCGTCGCCGGCGCAGGTCTTCTTGCACACGCCGCTGCTCGAGTCGCAGGCGAACGGGACGCACGGTGTGGTCCCGCCGGCAGCACAAGCGCCCGTCCCGTCGCACGTCGACGCAGCGGTCGAGACGTCGCCGGTGCAGCTCGCGGGCGCGCAGCTCGTCGCATTGCCCGGGTAGCTGCACTTGTCGCCGCTGCCGCTGCACGTGCCCTTGCAAGACCCGGCGCCGCTGCAGTCGGGTCGCGGAGCCACCGGCGTGCCCAGCGTGAACGAGCAGGTTCCGACCTTGCCCGTCAAGTTGCACGCCTGGCATTGGCCGGAGCAGTTCGTGTTGCAGCACACGCCGTCCGTGCAGTTGCCCGAGTCGCACTGCCCGGCGTCGGTGCAGACGACACCGTTCTGTCGCTTCGGCTTGCACACGCCGCTCTCGCAGCGGTTCGGCGGCTGGCAGTCCGCGTCGCCCGCACACGGGAACGCGCACGAGCCGTTCTTGCAGGCGTAGGGCGCGCAGGGGATTCCGGCCGGTGAGCTCTCGACGTAGCAGCTGCCCCCTCCCGAGCAGATGGCGCCCTTCGAG
>Ga0233425_10007859_pt1 | contig 14639 bp, 16 predicted proteins | sample Watercolumn_Towu_2_FD_181712 | JGI IMG/M metagenome (GOLD analysis project Ga0233425, IMG submission 181712) | Freshwater microbial communities from Lake Towuti, South Sulawesi, Indonesia - Watercolumn_Towuti2014_140_MG | ecosystem: Environmental > Aquatic > Freshwater > Lake | place...
GTGGGCGATGCGCACGGCAGGCTGTCCGGCCGAGACCACCTGCCCAGGGTCCACGAGCGTTTGCGTGACGACGCCGTCCGCGCCGGCGCGCAGCGTGGCGTATTCCAGCGCGTTGCCGGCGAGTTCGACGGCGCGTTCAGCTCTTCGAAACCGTCCGCGCGCTTCCTCGCCGCCGGCGCGCGCCCGGTCGAGCGCCGCCTGAGCGATCCAGCCCTTGCTGCGCAACTCAGCGGCGCGCTTTTCGTCGGCCGAGGCCTGCGTCTGCGCCATGCGCGCCGCGGCGAATTCCGCGTCCGTCTGCTCCTTTTGTAGCCGTAAGTCCTGCTCGTCGAGCGCTGCAATCGGGTCGCCCGCCTTCACCCGCTGCCCAACCTCGACGAAGCGCTTCACCACTTTGCCGGCGACGCGAAAGCCCTGGTCGGACTCGACCCTCGGCCGGATGGTCGCCACGAATTCGCGCGTCTGCGACTGCGCCGCATAGCGCGCAGGCGCGACAAGCACGGGTCGCTCGGACCGCTCGCTTCCGTCTGCGGAACGCGGGTCCTTCCCATCGCAACCGGCAAGCGCGGCGACGAGAAGCGCAGCGAACGCATAAAGACCCCGGCGATAGCTCAGCATCGAATTCCGTCCGTTTGGGCCAGGACCCCGTCGGGTTCATGCTAACGATTTTCAATAATCGTCAGTCATCAGGGTTTGGTCAACCGGCAAAACCGATTTTTGTTTAATCTGAAAGCATATTTAGGCGGCCCCCCGCCCGGCGCTCGCGGTCGGACGCCTTGTCGCAGGGAAATGGTTCTTCTATATGCGGCCTGCTCTTGCGGGTGGGTGAGCGCAATACAATCTTGGGAGAGCTAGCGCGGAGGATCGCGCGGCGGGCTCATGGCGAGCCGCCGTCCTTCGCCTTTTGAACCGGACCGCTTCGGGGTCCGGCGTTCACCAGCGAAAGGAAAATCGATATGGCCAAAATTATCGGCATCGACCTTGGCACGACCAATTCCTGCGTGGCCGTCATGGAAGGGTCGAGCCCCAAGGTCATTGAAAACGCTGAAGGCTCCAGGACCACGCCGTCGATCGTCGCATTCACAGACGACGGCGAGCGCCTCGTCGGTCAGCCGGCGAAACGTCAGGCGGTGACGAACCCCGACAAGACCTTCTTCGCCATCAAGCGGCTGATCGGCCGCACCTTCGACGACCCGATGACCAAAAAGGACATGGGTCTCGTCCCCTATAAGATCGTCAGAGCGAATAACGGCGACGCCTGGGTGGAGGCCGCCGGCAAGCAGTATTCGCCGTCACAGATTTCGGCCTTCATCTTGCAAAAGATGAAAGAGACGGCCGAGGCCTATCTCGGCCAGACCGTCAGCCAGGCGGTCATCACCGTCCCCGCCTACTTCAACGACGCCCAGCGTCAGGCCACGAAGGACGCCGGCAAGATCGCCGGTCTCGAAGTGCTGCGCATCATCAATGAGCCGACGGCGGCGGCGCTCGCCTATGGCCTCGATAAGAAGCAGTCGGGCACGATCGCCGTCTACGACCTCGGCGGCGGCACTTTCGACATCTCGATTCTCGAGATCGGCGACGGCGTCTTCGAGGTGAAGTCGACGAACGGCGACACCTTCCTTGGCGGCGAGGATTTCGACATGCGCCTCGTCGAATATCTCGCGGGCGAGTTCAAGAAGGAGCAGGGCATCGACCTCACGAAGGACAAGCTCGCCCTGCAGCGGCTGAAGGAAGCGGCGGAAAAGGCCAAGATCGAACTCTCGTCGGCGACGCAGACGGAGATCAACCTGCCCTACATCACGGCCGACGCCACAGGTCCAAAGCATCTGACGCTGAAGCTCACGCGCGCGAAATTCGAAGCGCTTGTCGACGATCTCATCCAGCGCACGGTCGAGCCCTGCCGCAAGGCCCTGAAAGACGCCGGGTTGTCGGCGGCGGACATCGGCGAAGTGGTGCTCGTCGGCGGCATGACCCGCATGCCCAAGGTGCAAGAGGTCGTGAAGCAGTTCTTCGGCAAGGAGCCACATAAGGGCGTCAACCCCGACGAAGTCGTCGCCATCGGCGCGGCGGTGCAGGCTGGCGTGCTGCAGGGCGACGTGAAGGACGTGCTGCTTCTCGACGTGACGCCGCTGTCGCTCGGCATCGAGACGCTCGGCGGCGTGTTCACGCGCCTCATTGACCGCAACACCACGATCCCGACCAAGAAGAGCCAAGTGTTCTCGACGGCCGAAGACAATCAGACGGCGGTCACCATCCGGGTCTTCCAAGGCGAGCGCGAAATGGCGGCCGACAACAAGCTCCTCGGCCAGTTCGACCTCGTCGGCATTCCGCCGGCGCCGCGCGGCATGCCGCAGATCGAAGTGACCTTCGACATTGACGCCAACGGCATCGTCAACGTCACGGCGAAGGACAAGGCGACCAACAAGGAGCAGCAGATCCGCATCCAGGCGTCGGGCGGCTTGAACGAATCCGACATCGACAGGATGGTGAAGGACGCCGAGGCGCATGCCGCGGAGGACAAGATCCGCCGCGAACTCGTCGACGCCAAGAACCACGGAGAGGCCGCGATCCACGCCGCCGAGAAATCGGTCGCCGAATTTGGCGACAAGGTTTCGGGCGCCGACAAGAGCGCGATCGAAGCCGCGATCGCTTCGCTCAAGAGCGCGATCGAAGGCGACAACGCCGAGACGATCAAGGCCAAGACCAACGAATTGGCTCAAGCCTCAATGAAGCTCGGCGAGGCGATGTACAAGGCGCAGCAGGCCGAGGCCGCGAGCGCCGGCGCGTCTGAAGCGCCCAAGGACGATGTGATCGACGCGGAGTTCAAGGACGTCGGCGACGACAAGAAGTAAGCCGGGACTGGCGGCCCGACAGCTTATGGGCTCCCCGTCCAAGAGGCGGGGAGCCTTTTCACCGTTTTTCGAGAAATTCTTTGCCCACGAGCGGCGGAAATTGGCGCTCATGCTCATCATATTCGGCGGCCTCCCGGGGACCGGAAAAACGACGATCGCACGGGCGCTCGCGCTGCGGCTCGGGGCGGTTCATTTGCGGATCGACACGATCGAAGCTCCCATCATCGCCGCATATGGCGACGACGTCGCGGATGTCGGCTATCGAGTTGGCTACGGCGTTGCCGATGACAATTTGCGTCTAGGACGGACCGTGATCGCCGATTCGGTCAACCCACTGCAGTTGACACGCGACGCTTGGCGCGCCGTAGCGACTCGCGCCGACACTGCGTCGATCGAGGTCGAAATTGTCTGCTCCGACGTGAACGTGCATCGTCGTCGCGTCGAGTTGCGATTGTCGGAAATTCCCGAGTTGAATCCGTCCTCGTGGGAACAGGTCTGCGGTCGCCGCTTCGAACCGTGGCGCAGCGAACATATTGTGATCGACACCGCCGGTCGCGATATTGACGATTGTCTTGCCGAACTGATGACGCGCTTGCCGGCCGTCGCATGACGGCGGAAACGATGCTAAACCGGAGCGGCGAGGCTCACGAGGGAACGCAGTTGTGAAACCTTCCGCGGCCCTGGCAATAAATCGCGAAGCCGTGCGCGCCGCCGTCAGCCGCCGCAAGGCTGCCAACCCGCGCGTCTTTGGCTCGGTGCTGCGCGGCGAGGATAAGGAAGGCAGCGATATCGACATTCTGGAGGATGCGTTGCCCGGCGCGACCCTGCTGGATTTGGGCGGCTTGATGATGGACCTGCAGGATATTCTGGGCGTGCGGGTCGATCTCATGACGCCGCAGGAACTGCCGAAGCGCATCCGCGCCAAAGTGATCGCCGAGGCGGCGCCCATATGAGGGAACGCGAAGTTTTCGTCGTGCTCGACGAGATGCTGGAGGCCTGCCGGCGAGCGACCTCCTTCATCGAGGGCATGTGCGAGAAAGAATTTCTCTCCGACATTCGTATACACAACAGGCTGTCGCCATGAATCTCGTCATCATTGGCGAGGCGGCCGCGCGGCTCGGGCGCGATCACGCCATTTTCCTCTCCAAACATGCCGATCTTCCGTGGCGGGACGTGATCGCGATGCGAAACCGGATCGCACACGGCTATGTGACGCTCGATTTTGGGGTTATCTGGCGGACCGTGCTGTCAGATATTCCGCAATTGCTGAATCGGCTCGAAATCATATATCGAGAGGCGGGCGAAGAGCCGGGCGGAGCTTCGCTCGAACCTCCACAAGATTAAGCATGTCCAAACGCGACTACTATGAAGTTCTGGGCGTCAGCCGCACCGTGACGGAAGTCGAATTGAAGATCGCCTTCCGTAAGTCGGCGATGCAGTGCCACCCCGATCGGCACCCTGGCGACAAGCAGGCGGAAGCGCGTTTCAAGGAGCTGAACGAAGCCTATCAGTGCCTGTGCGATCCGCAGAAGCGCGCCGCCTACGACCGTTTCGGCCATTCCGCATTTGAACAGGGCGGCGGATTTGGCGGCTTCGGGGCGGGCGAAGGCTTCGGCGCCTCGATGGCCGATATTTTCGAGGATTTGTTCGGCGACGTGATGGGACGGCGGGGCCGCTCGGGCGGCCGCGAGCGCGGCTCGGATCTACGCTATAATATGGAGATTACCCTCGATGAAGCCTTTCACGGCAAGACAGCGTCGCTGACGATCCCGACCTCGGCGACCTGCGAGGCCTGTTCGGGGACAGGCGCGAAAAAGGGCTCCAAGCCCAAGACCTGCGCTACTTGCGGTGGCATGGGACGCGTGCGCGCGCAGCAGGGCTTCTTCGCGATCGAGCGCACCTGTCCGGCCTGCCAGGGACGCGGCGAGATCATCGATAATCCCTGTCCCTCTTGTTCCGGGGCGGGGCGCAAGACCCTCGAACGGTCGCTCTCGGTCAATGTGCCGCCGGGCGTCGAGGACGGCACGCGCATCAGGCTCGCCGGCGAAGGCGAGGCGGGCCTGCGCGGCGGACCGCCCGGCGACCTCTACATCTTCCTTTCGGTGAAGCCGCATCCTTTCTTCCAGCGGGACGGCGCTGATCTCTATTGCCGCGTGCCGATCTCAATGGTGCGCGCGGCGCTCGGCGGCGAGATTCAGGTCCATGCGCTCGACGGCTCCGAGGTGAAACTTAAAATTCCCGAGGGCACGCAGTCCGGACGCCAACTCAAAGCCAAGGGCAAGGGCATGCCAGTGTTGCGCGGGCGCGATTACGGCGACCTGCATGTGCAGATCAGCGTCGAGACGCCGCAAAAACTCACCAAGCGCCAGAAAGAGCTCCTCGCCGAATTTGAAGAGGAATCCTCCCATGACACGCATCCTGAGGAGACTGGGTTCTTCGCGCGGATGAAGGATTTATTCGGCGGGTAGCCGGGAGAGTGTAACCACGCCGCGTTGTTTTCGGCGCGCGGCTCTCCTATCTTCCGCCGGACGGCCCCCGATCGCGGGGCCGTTTGCGCGTTTCATAGCGCGTCGATCGGGGGAGGGGGCGCTTTGTCGCATAGATCGCAAAAAGCCAGCGGGCGCGTGAACCTCGTGGACAATGCGCGCTTCATCCGCCAATGGATCCAAAATCCGCGCCTTATCGGCGCCGTCTCGCCGTCCGGTCGCGCGTTGGCCAAAACGATGGCGAGCTTCGTCGAACTGGACGGAGACGGACACATTATCGAACTCGGTCCTGGCACCGGCCCGGTGACTCAGGCGTTGCTCTCCCGCGGAATCGCGCCGGAGCGCCTTGTGCTCGTCGAATATGAGACCCGGTTCTGCCACTTGCTCTCTGAACGCTTCCCAGGGGTCAACATCGTTCAAGGCGACGCCTATGGCCTGAAGGCGACCCTTGACGGCAAAGTTGCGGGGAAAATCGCGACCGTCGTTTCGAGTCTGCCGCTCCTTAACCGGCCAGAGCGCGATCGGGTCGAGCTGTTGAACCAGGCCTTCGAGCTCATGGGCGACGACGGACTCTTCATCCAGTTCACTTATGGGCTGACCAAATCGCCGATGCCCATGCATGCGCATGGCGTCAAAGGCGCCTATGTCGGCAAGGGATCGCCGCCAATTGTCCTCAATATTCCGCCGGCGCGCGTCTGGCGCTACCGCAAGGCCGGTCACGCCGGAAAGCGCAGGGCGTGAAGCCGCAGGAGCGCCTGATCGTCGCGCTCGACGTGGAAAGCGTCGCGGACGCGCGCGCGCTTGTCGCGGCGCTCGGCGAAACGGTCTCCTTCTTCAAGGTCGGCATGGAGCTCGCCTATGCGGAGCGCGGACTCGATTTCGCGCGCGAATTGAAGGCGGCCGGCAAACGCGTGTTTCTCGATCTGAAGCTCCATGACATCGGCGTCACGGTGGAGCGCGCGACCCGACAGATCGCCAGACTCGGCGTCGACTTTCTCACCATCCACGCCTTCCCTCAAACGATGGCGGCGGCCCGCCAGGGCGCGTCGAACGGCGCGCTTAAGCTTCTCGCGGTCACGGTGATGACGTCCTACGACGACGCTGATCTGAAGGAAGCGGGCTACGCCTGCGGCGTCTCCGAACTGGTCGCTCGCCGCGCACGGCAGGCGAAGGACCAACGGATCGACGGCCTCATTCTGTCGCCGATGGAGCTTGCGGCCATTCGTCCCATTGTTGGTTCAGACATGCTGCTTGTGACGCCAGGGGTGCGGCCGGCGGGCGCTGACCTCGGAGATCAGAAGCGGGTGATGACGCCGCGAGAGGCGATCGCCGCCTCCGCCGATTATATTGTCGTCGGCCGGCCGGTTACGCGCGCGGCCGATCCCGCGGCGGCCGCCGAGGCCATCGTGAGCGAGATGGCCCGCGCCTGACCGGAGTTCGCCGATGCCCTACGCCAGCAACGCCGACCTGCCCGAAAATCTCCAGCACATTCTTCCTGAGCACGCTCAGGACATTTATCGCGAGGCCTTCAACCACGCCTTCGACGCCCATCGCGGCGATCCCCGGCAGGAGGAGGCGGCCCACCGCATCGCCTGGGCCGCGGTCAAGCGAAGCTACGTCAAGACCGATGTGGGTTGGGTCAGGCGAGAGTTGTGAACGTTAGGGTCGCGCGCTGGCCTAGCTTGAGCGCGGGTGGTAAAATGACAGCCTGCGCCGAATCCCACCCCCCGATTCGCCCATGCTCGCAACCTTCGTCTCCGTCATTGGACTGTTCGTTTGGCTCTATCTGATTGCCCTTCGCGGTTCGTTCTGGCGGCTCACCGAGCATGACAGGAACCTTGGCGGCCAAGACGCCGCCGTTCCGGCGACCTACGTCGTGGCGATCGTCCCAGCCCGAAACGAAGCCGATGTCGTCGAAAAAAGCCTGGCGTCGCTGTTCGCGCAAAAGTTTCACGGCCGCTTCGACGTCGTTCTTGTCGATGACGAGAGCGACGACGGCACCGCCGAGGCGGCGCGCCGCTGCGCCGCCGCTCACCGCGCTTTGGGCCGCCTGACCGTTCTCTCGTCGCGCGGGCCCGATGCGAGCTGGACGGGGAAACTCGCGGCGATGCAGGGCGGGTTCGATCACGTGCGCAGCTTGCCGCTCGACCCGGATTTCGTGCTGTTTTGCGACGCAGACATCGAATTTTCGCCGCATGTGCTCGCCCGTCTGGTTTCGGGCGCCAAAGCGCGCGGCGCCGTTCTGACGTCGCTCATGGTGAAGCTTCGCTGCGAAAGCGTCGCGGAGCGTTGGCTCGTGCCGGCCTTCATTTTCTATTTCCAGAAGCTCTATCCGTTCCGCCACGTCAATGATCCTGAGCATGCGGCGGCGGGCGCCGCGGGAGGGGTGATGCTGGTGCGCCCTGACGCGCTCGCGGCGGCGGGGGGCTTCCGCGCCATCCGGGGCGCGTTGATCGACGATTGCGCGCTGGGGGCGCTGATGAAGGCCCAAGGTCCGATCTGGCTTGGACTGACCGAAGACGTCCACAGCCTGCGCGCCTACCCGCGCCTCGTGGACATTTCTCGAATGGTGGTGCGCTCCGCCTACGCCCAGTTGAGCTATTCCCCCTGGCGTCTCGCGGGCGCCCTGTTCGGCATGGCCACCGCCTATCTCGCGCCGCCCTATCTGGCGATTTTCGGGGAATCGCCGGCGCGGGAGACGGCGCTCGTCTCCTGGCTGTTAATGGCGCAGGCTTATATGCCGACGTTGCGCTTTTATGGCCTGTCGCGGCTGCGCGCCTTCGCTTTGCCAGGCGTGGCGGCGTGCTATACGTGGTTTACAGTTGAATCGGCCTGGCGGCACCTGTGCGGCCGCGGCGGCGAATGGAAGGGCCGCTACCAAGCGCCGCGCGCGCAGATGGCGGCGCAGCGATTCGAAACGTCCGGCGAGATCGAGGCGAGCCGCGAAATCGAAGTTTGAGGGCGCGCGAGCGCCGTAGAGCGGCAGAACGGCGTCACATGGACCTTGCGCAGACGAGTTCGGGAAAGACCCATCGCGACGAGAATTTTCCCGTCGCCTCCTTTCTCATCGCGCCGCGCCATCGCGCGCCGATCCTCGCCTTTTATGATTTCGTTCGCGCCGCCGACGACATCGCCGACCATCCAACTCTCGGCGCGCAAGAGAAGCTCGATCTCCTGAACGCGCTCGACGCCGCGCTGATGGGAAAAACCGAAGAGGACGCGCCGGTCGCGCGCCGCTTGCGCGAGACGTGCCAGGAACGGGGTCTCGACCCGCAGCACGCGCGCGACCTCATCGCCGCCTTCAAGCGCGACGTGACGCAGTTGCGCTATCGCGACTGGGACGATCTCATCGACTACTGCCGCTATTCCGCCATGCCGGTCGGACGCTTCGTCTGCGACGTCCATGGCGAGGTTCCCGACCGCGTCTGGGCGGCGAATGACGCGCTATGCGCGGCGCTGCAGGTCATCAATCACCTGCAGGATTGCGGCAAGGACTACCGCAACCTCGACCGGGTCTATCTGCCGCAGGACTCGCTTGCGAAACACGGCGCTTCCGTCGAGATGCTTGCGCAGGAGTCATCGCCGCCGCCGCTGCTTGTAACGATCCGCGACTTGAACGAGAAGACCACGACTCTTCTGGCCCAGTCGCGTCCCTTCGCCGATCTGATCGACGATACGCGGCTCGCAATGGAAGTCGGCGCCATCCAGACGCTCGCCGAACATCTCGTTGCGCGCCTCGCGGTCGCCGACCCCCTTCGCGACAAGGTCCATGACGGCAAGTTCGGCTTTGCAATGAAGGGCGCGCTGGGCGCGCTCGGCGCGCTTCTTCGCTGCATTTCGCGTCCGCGCCGCCCGGTCTCTGAGATCGTCGCAGGGACGCGCCAATGACAATGGACGCGCTTGCCGACCCCGCGACGCTGCGCACGCGCGCCATCGCGACCAAAAGCTCCTTCTATCTCGCGATGCGCATTCTCGAGCCGCCGCGGCGCGACGCCATGTTCGCGATTTACGCCTTCTGCCGCGCCGTCGACGACATCGCCGACGACGAGGGCGACCGCGCCGTTCGTCGGGCCGCGCTCGACCAGTGGCGCGCCGATCTCGATGAGCTTTACGCCGGCCGCATCCGCGCGCGCGTGAGCTTTCTCGCCGAACCCGTCCGCCGTTTCCGGCTCGACCGCGCCGATTTCGAATCGGTGATCGAGGGAATGGCCATGGACGTCGATGAGGATATCTGCGCGCCGGAGTGGGAAAAGCTCGAGCTCTATTGCGACCGGGTCGCGAGCGCCGTCGGACGCCTGTCCGTGCGCGCTTTCGGCCTCACGGACGAGGAGCCGAGCGCCGATTGCGAATTGCCGACCGGCCCGAAACTGCTCGCCTATCACCTCGGCCGCGCGTTGCAGCTCACCAACATCTTGCGCGACCTCGATGAGGACGCCGCGCGCGGACGTCTGTATCTGCCCCGCGAGTCGCTTGAATCCGCCGGCGTGACGAGCTTCGCGCCGCACGCCGTGCTGTCGCATCCTGCGCTCGAAGAGGTTTGCGCCCCGGTCGTTTTGCGCGCGCGCGAACATTACGATCAGGCGGATCTGGTGATGGCCGGGCTGCCGAAGCGCGCGGTGAAGGCGCCCTATCTCATGGCCGCCGGCTATCGCTCGATCCTCGACAATCTCGCCGCCCGCGGCTTCTCGCCGCCGCGCGCGCCGGTGCGGGCGTCGCGGTTCAAGCTCATCAGCGCCTTCTTGCGACACGCTTTCACGTGAGCGAAACGATCCATGTCGTCGGCGCGGGCCTCGCCGGGCTCGCTTGCGCGCTGCGCCTTGCTGACGCCGGACGTCGCGTCGCGCTTTATGAAGCCGCGCGCATGGCCGGCGGAAGATGCCGCTCTTATTTCGACGCGACGCTTGGTCTCACGATCGACAACGGCAATCATCTGCTGCTCTCCGGCAATGCGGCGGCGCGCGATTACGCCAAACGTATCGGCGCGAGCGATGCGCTCGTCGGTCCGGACGCATGCGCGTTCGATTTTCTCGACGCGCGCACGGGCGAACGCTGGACGCTGCGCCCCAACGCCTCGCGCATTCCTTGGTGGATATTCGTCGCCGACCGCCGCGTCCCCGGCACGGGGCCGCTCGACTATCTTGACGCCGGGAAGCTTCTCTTCGCGAAGGATGGCGCGACCATCGGCGAAACCATGCGTTGCCATGGTCCGCTGTGGGAGAAGCTTTGGCGCCCGGTGCTGCTTTCCGCTTTGAACACCGAACCTGAACCGGCCTCCGCTAAGCTCGCGGGCGCCGTACTGCGCGAGAGCCTGGCGGCCGGGGGCGACGCCTGCCGACCGATGGTCGCAAAAGACGGCCTCGGCGGCGCCTTGATCGAGCCGGCGCTGCGCACGCTTCGAGCCAAAGGCGTCGAACCGCGCTTCGGGGCGCGTCTGCGCGAGATCGCTTTCGACGATTCTCGAGTCGCTGCGCTGCGCTTCGGCGATAGGGAGGTGACACTGCAAGGGCGGGATGCGGTCGTGCTCGCGACGCCGCCGTGGATCGCGCAGGAGCTTTTGCCCGGTCTCGTCGCGCCAGATGATTTTCGCGCCATCCTCAATGCGCATTTCAAGATTGCGCCGCCGCCCGGTCAGCCGTTGCTTCTCGGCATGATCGGAACGCTCACCGAATGGCTGTTTGCCTTCAACGATCGCTTGTCGGTGACGATCAGCGGCGCCGATCGGTTGATCGACGACGCGCGCGAAGAGCTTGCGGAAAAAATCTGGGCGGAAGTTTCAGCAGCGACGGGCCTTCCGGCCGAGCCGCTCCCGCCCTGGCAGATCGTGAAGGAAAAGCGCGCGACCTTCGCCGCGACGCCGACGCAGGAGAAGCGCCGGCCGGATGCGAAGACGTCATCGGACAATCTGCTGCTTGCCGGCGATTGGACGAATACGGGCCTGCCAGCGACGATCGAAGGATCGATACGCTCGGGTTATAAGGCGGCGGAGTTGGCGATGCGGGATATTTGAACGTTTCTTTGCTCACCGCCATCCGCGCGCCTAATCTGCATCGCGCCGGAGAACCGCAAATGGTGAAGAATTTCGATCACCTCACGCTCGTCGTCAGGGACGTCAATCGCGCCAAAGCGTTTTTCGGGCTCTTGGGATTCGAGGAGGCGATCTCGGTCGTCATCTCGGGCGAGCCTTTCGCCAGCTATATGGGCGTTCCAGGCATCGAGGCCGAACATATCACCTTGGTTTTGAGGAACGCCTCGCCGCGAACGGAAATCCAGCTACTCAAATATCTTCGCCCGGAGCCCTTGCCCGATCCGGCCATCCGTGACCTGCATAAGATCGGCTTCAATCACGTCTGCTTCGCGGTCGACGACATCGAAGCGGAGGTCGCGAAAGTCAGGGCGGCCGGCTTTCGGACGCGAAACGAGGTAATGAATTTTCACTCCCGCAAGCTCGTCTTCATCAAAGGGCCTGAGGGCGTCACTGTCGAACTGGCGCAGTGGATCTGACGCGCGGACGCGAGCAGGCTCAGCTTTGTGGCCTGCCCGCTCGTCAAAGTTACGCAATCTTCTTGTGCAGGTCCGCAATGTAAGCCGTCGCCTTTCCCGCCGCCGCGGCGACCTGCTTCCGCGCGACCGGCAGGTTCTCACGCGCCTTGAGAAGCAGGCGCTCACTCTCGCGCAGCGTCTTGTCGGTCAGCGGATGCGCCTTCAGCTTCTCGAACTCGGCCTTGAGATCGACAGTCGAGAGATGGGCGAGCGCCTTCTTCAAACCTTCCTCGGCATGCTTGCGCGCGACGGGGAGAAATTCGACAAACTTCATGGCGAGGCGCTCAATCACACGCAGCGCCGTCTCGGTCATCGGATGCGCCTTCAGCTTCTCGAACTCGGACTTGAGATCGACGGTCGAGAGATAGGCCAGCGCCTTCTTCGAACTCTCCTCGGCATGCTTTTGAGCGACCGGGAGATATTCGACAAACTTCACGGCGCCGCGCTTCCCCTCGCGCAGGGCGATCTCCGTCAGCACATTCGCCTTCAGCAGCGTGTAGAGTCTCGCGTTCAGCTTGCGCAGCTCGGCTTCGAGCCGCGAGATCGTATACTCCTGCTGCCTGAGTTCGTTGACGGCGCTCTCATGCAGCGCGCTGACGCGAAGCAGCTCCGTCTCGAGCTTGCTCACATGATCCTTGATCGCGTCGACCATCTCGAACGAAAACTTACCGGCCTCGAGGTCGGCCAATGCGCGTTCGCCTTCCGTTTCCGTAGCCATGCTCTCTCCTCCAAAGTCGCCTCGAAGGACCATCGGCGGCGGATGGTTAATTATCCGTTTCGGATTGACGTAGGATGACAGTTTTCGCGAGTTCTGTGGCCGGCCTTGACCTTAATCGAGCATGACCCGAGCGACTGACGGCTGGGGCGGCATCACGGCTATCCACGCCACGACATCGGCCAATCAGCTGTAGCCAGAATTTGGTCCAGGCTTCATCGCACGGACATTTCTGTGGAAAGATTTTGGATGAGTCATCAGTCAGTTCTCGTATTACAGAAAACAGGCGGCTTGACGGTATAGTCAATTCACTATAGCGAGTTCGCGTTGGCGCGAACTGCGCCTCGCACGCATCCTCAAACCGAAATGACCGAAGACTCGACCGTCACGAAGGCGGCGCCCGCCGACGACCATCTCCTCAAGACGCAGCTCGTTCGCAAGATCGAAGCGCTGATGAAGGAGCGCGGATTGAAACAAGTGCAAGCCGCAGAACTTTTCGGCGTGAAGCAGCCGGACGTGTCGAAGCTGCTGCGCGGCGACCTTCGGCAGTTTTCGCTGGAGCGGCTGCTGCGATTTCTCGTCGCCCTCGGGCAGGATGTCGAGATCGTCGTGAAGCCGCATTGTGAGTCGGCCAAGGCCGCGACGCTCAGCATCGCCTGACCGGAAACATCAAAAGGAAATTGCAATGAACGTCGCCGCGCGCATTGACGATAATTTCACCGCCGTTCCGACCGAGGCGTTGGAAGCGAGCATCCAGAACGCCAAGCGCGCGCTGCTGTCGCTCGGCAAGGGCGACGGACATTTCTGCTTCGAACTCGAAGCCGACACCACCATACCGGCCGAATATGTTCTAATGCGTCATTACCGCGCCGAGCCCGTCGAAGTCGAACTCGAACGCAAGATCGCCGTCTATCTGCGGCGCTGTCAAGGCGATCACGGCGGCTGGCCGCTCTTTCAGGACGGAGCCTTCAACATCAGCGCCAGCGTCAAGGCGTATTTTGCGTTGAAGATGATCGGCGACGACATCGACGCGCCGCATATGGCGCGCGCGCGCGAGGCGATCCTCGCCTACGGCGGCGCCGCGAGGAGCAACGTCTTCACACGCGCGCTGCTGGCGCTTTACGGCGAAATTCCGTGGCGCGGCGTGCCGGTGATGCCGGTCGAAATCATGCTGCTGCCCAGGTGGTTTCCTTTCCACCTCGACAAGATTTCTTACTGGGGCCGCACCGTTCTCGTGCCGCTCTTAGTGCTGATGACGAAAAAGCCGCGGGCGAAGAACCCCAAGAACGTCCACATTCCTGAACTCTTCACGACGCCGCCGGAAGACGTCAAGGTATGGCCCAAAGGCGAACATCAGACCTGGCCCTGGGCGCATATTTTTGGCGAAGTCGACAAGTTGCTGCGTCTGATCGAGCCGCATATGCCCAAGGCGACGCGCGAGCGTTCGATCGAACTCGCTGAAAAATGGACGACCGAGCGCCTCAATGGTTTCGACGGTCTCGGCGCCATCTTTCCGTCGATGGTCAACAGCCTGCTGATGTATGACGTGCTCGGCGCGCCGGAGACCGACGAGCGCAAGAAACTGGCGCGCGAGGCGATCGAGCGTCTACTCGTCGTGAACGACGCGGAAGCCTATTGCCAGCCCTGCGTCTCGCCGGTTTGGGACACATGTCTAACGGCGCATACCCTGCTTGAGACTGGCGATGAAGACGCGCGCGACCAGGCGCGCCAAGCCTGCGAATGGCTCGCGCCCTTGCAGGTGCTCGACGTCAAAGGCGACTGGGCGGCGACACGGCCCGATGTTCGTCCCGGAGGCTGGGCCTTCCAATACGCCAACGCGTATTATCCCGATGTCGACGATACGGCGGTGGTCGTGACGGCCATGGACCGTCTAACCGCGAATGACGCGTCCCGTCCTTATGACGAACGCATCGCTCGCGCCAAAGAATGGATCGTCGGCATGCAGTCGAAAGACGGCGGCTGGGGCGCCTTCGACGCCGACAACACATACCATTATCTCAACCACATCCCCTTCGCCGATCATGG
>Ga0233425_10007860_pt1 | contig 14637 bp, 11 predicted proteins | sample Watercolumn_Towu_2_FD_181712 | JGI IMG/M metagenome (GOLD analysis project Ga0233425, IMG submission 181712) | Freshwater microbial communities from Lake Towuti, South Sulawesi, Indonesia - Watercolumn_Towuti2014_140_MG | ecosystem: Environmental > Aquatic > Freshwater > Lake | place...
TAAATAGAGGGATGAGGAATTATTCATATAATAATCGCTTGCCACGGTGAAAGTATAACCGTTAAGGTCTATCTTGGCATCCCATTGGGTCTGGGTTAAAACTGATCCTCCGTATGACGAAGCAGCAAGCTTAATAGAACCGTCATTCACCACGAAAAATTCGAAGTTCAGGCTTTGATTATTTACCAATGCATCGCTATGGCTATTATTAAAATACACTTGTCCCTGGCCCGGCTCGGACATGCTTGGAGATAGAACCGAAGCCGCAGCAGCAACAGTAACTCCTCCGTTAAGCCATAAAATACCGGCAGTATCTACATAGAGTATGCCGTTCTGTAAATTAAGGTCACCGGATATATTAAAGTTGCCGCCATTTACTGTTATTGTGCCGGTATAAGCGGAATCTACTGAGAAGTTGGTTACTCGGCCGGATACATTGTTGCAATTGGTGTTTCTCGTACCGCCGGCAAAGAAGACGTTATCCGAGCTACCCGGCGCATTAGAAGGCTGAAAACCGCTTCCGTCATCCCAGTTAGCCGCAGTGCCCCATTCGTTATCCGGAGCGCCCCATATGGTACTCCAGGTATAATTGGCATCCCAATTGATTAACCCCGCGCCCTTATGTGAATTATGCATTGGCATAAGATATGAAGCAAGGTTCGTAGAATCCTCAACCCAGGCGTATTCTATATTAACGGAGCTTGCCGGACCCTTAGGATCAACATTCCAGTGCTCTCCGCTGCGAGTGGGTAAGAGCCTTACAGCATTGGCGTGAGCGCCTTGAATGTTTAGTGAGCCCTCTATGGTATAAGTCATTCCGGATTCAAAATAGATATATTTTCCGGGAGTATTGCAGTTTAAGTTATAGAAGGTGATATTTCCGGTCAAAACTGACGGTTTGGAGGCGTCAATGAAGGTTACGGTGTAGGTAGCAGCATTAAACGTACCAGTTTGATGTGAAAAATTTCCTCTTAGGGTGAGATTCCTGGCTAAGGTTAGAGTTCCGGTATAGCCGTTTATGTAGAGGTTGTCTATCGTTCCGCCGAAATCGGCATCTACGAGTGAATCCTTGTTCGGGTTAGTGCCTGTTACGCCATCAAAGGTTACGGTATCAAACTCTGTCGGTACTGTTCCTGTGTCCCAGTTATTCGCATCTGACCAATTTCCTGTTAAACCTTGTCCTGTCCAATATGGATCTAAATCGTAATTCGTAAGATTTCCCAAAGAAGACGAATGTATGGCCTTTAACGGAGGGCCGCGGATATTCACGCTATCTCCTACTAAAACATACTGAATATCGGTTTGGCCTTGAGGATTAATTCCCCACTGCTGGGGAGGATTAAGCGAACCTAATTTAAGTAGATTTCCATAAGCGCCTTTAAGGACCAGGTTATTTATGACTGTCAGCGGCTCCTGGGTATCAAAACGAACGATCTTTCCCGGCTCGGTTACGGTAAAGTTATAGAATTCCCTGGCTCCCACCACTTTGGCTTCCTTAGCAGAGACCAAAGCCACGCTGGAGAGTTGCGGCCTGAATAAGCCATACGAGATCCAGTCCTTACCTATATTATATATCGCGTCTGCGGCAGAAAGTATCACTCCCTTACCTATATTAATGGAACCTCCCACGTTAATGATCGAGCCCTGCTGCTGGAGATAATTAACCGCAGCTCCGGCCTGTTTCAGGATTAAATCGCCGTAGGCATTAATATTGGCCAGTTTACTTTCTCTGGAGGACTGGATAATGATATCTCCGGAATTTGCGGTAGCGATGAGGGTGCCGGCGAGTTGCTCGAATGCGCCTAAACCGTCGAGATCGTTATCCGCCAATAAAGACAGGTTCCCTGAATCCGTGAGAATATCGGCAAGGACCTCGATATCCCCGTCTCCGGCCAGGGTAGTATCGCCTTTAGTATTAAGCTTGGTTGCTACGGTAATCTTCTTTCTTGAAACAATCGCCACGCTTCCCGCTTCGGCTTCAAGCGTGCCGCTTACCTTAATATTGGAGTCCGCTGAAATGCGGATCACTCCGTTAACATTCTCATACTTGGTGGCCTTGACTATGCCGGACTGATTTACGGAGTTTTCAAAGATACTGCCCGCGGTCCTGGCATTCATCACCACATGATGAGCTTCAATGGTGCCGGTATTGCTGACCGCATCCTTAAGAGTAGTCCCGGTATTCAGATCTACCACCTTGCCGCTGGTGGCTTCGCTTACCTCAACCTGGATAAGGCCGCGGCTGTCAATAGTCACCATGGTCTTATCCCCTGAAGCCAGGTGGACCGTGCCCGCTCTGGCAATGATGACCCCGCTGTTTTCCACAGCGCTGGCCAGTAGGGCTACGTTGGTCCCCTGTATTTCGCCCTGGTTCAGGATCTCGGAATATTTGCCGGACTTGTTTTCAAAGATATAATCGCCGTTTATGAAATTATTGGTGTTGATGTCCAGGGTAGAAGCGATCAAATTATTCACCCGGACATCTGCCTGCGGCCCGAAATTGATGCCGTTGGGATTAACCAGGTAAAGTATGCCGTTTGCAAAAAGGCTGCCATTGATGTAGCTGGCCGAGTTTCCTGTGACGCGGCTTAAGACCGAAGCGTTGGCGCTGGGCTGGATAAAGTTTACGGTTTCATTGAGACCGATGTTGAAAGAATTAAAATTGATCACTGCTTTGTCATCCGCGGTGATCCTTAGGGTCGAGGGGTCCGGATATTCGAAATACGCGGTCCCGGATTCTACGGTCTGGCCTTCCGGCAAAGCGAAAGCCGGAACTGCCGCGGCCAGCCAGAATCCGAAGACTGCAAACATCATAATTTTTAAAACTTTTCTTATATTCATTTTTGCTTTCCCAAAAAAAATGCCCCAGCAGAATCCTGCTAGGGCATAGAAACAAAAAACCTTAAAGAGATTAATTAAGGTTTTTATTCTTCTCTTTGGCAACCCCGCTACCCGCCACGCATTGTGGTGGGCCGGAAGCTTTGCGCCCCAGCATTACTGCTAGTTAGCCTTTTTCAATAAGTTACGTATTATCAAAGTGCGCTTATTACAATATAATTATACCATATTTAGGGTAGAATTCAAGGCAGGAGGAGCCTGTTTTTTAAGGCTCTAAAACCCCTTTTTCTCGGCCCAGGGGAGCTGCCATGGCATAGGTGGGAATGACTTTCTTGCCGTCGGGGAAGACTATCCTGAGCCTGGATGCGGGGACTATCCTCTCCTCTATGACCGGATTCATGGCCCTCCTGGTCATGGCTGCGGAGAGGTCGGTAGCCTGGCTAGCCGCACCTAAAACAAGTATTCCGCTTAAAATTATTGCCCTTTTCATCTTATAATCAATATTCCGCCTGGAAGACAAAATTAAAGGTTGCCGGGCCGTTGCCGCTGGCAGGTTTGTCCCCTACATACTTAGCCCATTCTAACATAACTACGCTCTTCTTGTAAAGACGTAATCTTAACCCGCCCCCCACTCCGGCCAAGAATTTTTCGTGTTCTTCTCCGGAGAGGGTCTTCTTAAGCTTACCTCCTCCTACATCGGCAAACACGATAGTCTCTATCCTGTTACGCAAAGGCGTGGCTGAATCCACCAGTTTCCATTCTTTAGGAATAACATACATGGGGAAGAACCAGTCCGTTCTCATGAACCCTCCCAGATCCGCCAGATAGTCTCCTTCCGCATATCCGCGTACCGAATTAAATCCTCCCACCTGTATCTGCTCTGATGAGGGAAGCGTATGCGTGGGGATCTGGAACTGGGAACGCATGGAGACATAACTCTCCCAGGGCATCTTCTGGGTACGATTGAAACCCTGGATGTATTTGAAGAAGAAACCTCCGGTCCCCGCGCGGCTTCCGCTGGGGTGGTTCTTTTTGGAGGCACCCAAGAATCCCGGAGGACTGAAAATAAACTGCGGAGTGAAATCGGTTGAGCCGTAGGCATCGGTCTCTGAAAGATCGAATTCGAAATAGGGCATGCGCAGCTGGTCATCCGCGGTGCGGGATCCGTTGGTCTTCTTTTGCACGCTTTTGATATTTAAACCCAGGTTGGCATTGACCTGAAATACCTCATTGAGAAGAAGCTCGAAAGTCAGGAACGGGTTGTAAATCTGGGTAGTGCCGCTGATATTCTGTACTTTATATTCTTTGCCGAGCTTGCTTTCAAAATTAACGATTTCGATACTGAGTCTGGTGCCGTAAGTATCCAGTGGTAGCGTATAGGTGAGGGCTTCGCCCGAAGAATTACCGGAATAAAGAGCATTCAGGAATAATGCATCCAGGTTGCCGGTCAGGTTCGAAGAACGCAGATAAACAGAAGCCCGGTACCTGCCGGAGAGGCGCGTCCCCTGACTATCTCCGGTTAATCCGAAGTGCCATGGACGGCCATCCGTCACCTTTAACGTCAAGTCGGAAGTCTGGGGTTCTTTCCCGGCAGTCAGAGCCGCCTTGACCTCCAGGTCTGGGATTTGATTTAAACGCAGCAGATCCCGCTCCAGAACCTTGAAGTTCAGTATTTCATTCTTCTTAAGATGGATGTATTTGGAGATTAATTGCGGGGAGAAATCCCTTCCGCCTTCCACCGTCAGGGTACCCAACTTACCTTCGACTACCCTGATTTCCAGAACGCCGTCTTTAATATCCTGTTCCGGAAGGTAGACGATAACGGTAAGATACCCCTTCCTCGCATAAGCCGCCTTGATCTTGTTTATAACGGCATCGATCTCAACCTGAGAGACCTGCTTATTAAGGTACGGGTCATAAAGCGGCTTGAGATCTTTATCTTTGAAGGCAGCGGCGCCGGTGATATTGATATTCTTGAGGACAAAGGATATTTCCGGGACTGCCGGTTTCTCTTCTTCCTGGATATCCACCCCGGGCTTCTTTAATCCTTTCTTCCGCAGCTCCTTTTCCTCCAACCGTACATCTTCTTCATAACGCTGACCCTGGGCGGCGGGGTTTGCTCCCACGGGAGGATCGGCAGCCAAAAGAGGCGCAAGCGGGGAAAGAACCAGGACAAAAGACAGGAGAATCTTTTTCATGATATCACTTCCAGAGGCCTCTTCGGTTTTCGCGCGCTTCCTGATAGAGTTTACGGAAGGTATCCGCGTACTTTACGTTAGGCGGAATAGTCATTAAAGAAGCGTAACCCTGCTTGATGATCTCGGCGTTGACGAAAGTCTTATCCCCTTTCAGATATGCATAAGCGAGTATCCGGTCGTATTTATCGTATTTCTGCACATCGAATTCCAGCGAAACCCGCTTACCCTCCACCAGCTTCTTGGTGAACTTATAAGCCTCGGTCCCCAGCTGCTGAATGGTAGATTTATCGCTGGAACTGCGCTCGGCATCCCGGTCAAGTTTAGCAGAAGAATGCATCTCCGGAGTATCTATTCCTATAAGACGCACCTTTTCGCCGGTCTCCAGTTTCAAGGTGTCCCCGTCAACGACCCTCTCCACCAGGATATCGGTATAATCGTAGGATTTGCCGAAAGGTATACTCCAACTGAACTCCTCGGAAGGGCTGGTTACCCCCTGCAGCGGCTGGGAATGAAGGTGACTGATAAACATAAAAAGTACCGAAACTATCAACAGGCCGAGTATTCTGTATCTATGCATTATTTCTCCTTTATATTTTCCCCGCGACCAGTCCCGCGAGAACCACGATATCCTCGGTGCAGAAGATCCGGGTTATGCTCCGGTCAAAATAAATATTGGCATCAGGACCGAATTCGGCGTCTGCCTTCCAGTATTTTATCAATACCGGGATGCCGGCGAAAACGTTAATAACTCTGGCCGCATCCTCGCTCTTATTCTTCGTGAACCTGCGGATAATCGGGTCGATGCAGCGCTTTTTGAACGCCTCGTAATACCCTTCTATACCAGAAAATTCCCGGAATGTCAACCACTCTCCTGTCAGCTCAGGTAGGCCTTTGAGGCTGGCGGAAAGGTAATGCAGTATGATGATGGCTGCAAAATCATTCGCCGGGGCATTGCAGGAAACGGAGAGCACTCTTCTTTCCGCAACGCTGACGCTGTATTCGTCTTCCATGAATTTCACCGACAGGCTAGCCGGAGGATTCAACTGCGCCAGCTCCACCCAAGCCTTATCCAAAGCAGCCTCGTATCCCATCGAAATTTATTCTACTATTTTTATTAGATAAATCAACGGTTTTAGACTATAATATTGCCATGATTTATGATAGGTTTCAGCAGGAGGCGATTGATCATATAAACGCCGGGCATTCGGTAATCGTTTCCGCGCCTACGGGTGCGGGAAAAACCGCTATTGCCGAACATATCCTGGACACCTGTATCCGGAATAAGACCGGCGTCATCTACACCGCACCCATCAAAGCCCTATCCAATCAGAAATTCCGCGACTTTCAGGGCCAATTCGGGGACGAGATCGGGATACTTACCGGGGATGTTTCTATCAATCCCGACGCCACAGTCTTAATCATGACCACCGAGATCTTCCGCAACAAGATCCTCGATGAACCGGCCTCCCTTGAGAAATACGCCTGGATCATTTTTGACGAGATCCATTATATCGACAACCCCGAACGCGGTACGGTCTGGGAGGAATCCCTGATATTCCTCCCCAAGCATATGAAACTTCTGGGCCTCTCCGCTACCATACCCAATATCAAGCAGTTCGCCGCATGGATAGAATCTATCCACGATAAGCCGGTACAGGTCGTCATCGAGGAAAAGCGTCCTGTCCCGCTCCATTTCTTCTTCCAGTCGGGAAACGAGGTCGCCGATAAAATTGATTCCCTGAAACGCCTGCGTTACGGCAGGACGAACAAATTAAGCACCCTTATAACCTATCTCCGACAGAAAGACGGGCTTCCGGCGATATACTTTGTCTTCGGCCGCCGCCGCGCCGAAGAACTGGCCCAGGAGATGTTCCATTTCAATTTTCTTAATACCAAAGACCGCGAACAGATAACCGCATTGTACGATTCGCTGCTTGAGCGCTTCGATTTAAAAAGCGACCGCACCGCGCAAGACCTTTATTCGCTAGTGCAGAACGGCGTGGCATACCATCATGCCGGGATGCTGCCAACCCTAAAAGAAGTAATTGAACGCCTCTTCACCAGCCGGCTTTTAAAGGTGATATTCACCACCGAAACTTTTGCCCTGGGCATAAACATGCCCAGCCGCTCGGTTATGTTCGATGATCTGAGGAAATACTACGGCCGTTACGTACGCAACCTCAAAACCAGAGATTTCTACCAGATGGCCGGCCGCGCCGGCAGACGGGGAATCGATAAGGAGGGATTCGTCTACTGCCGCATTAATCCCCACCGCGTCACCCTTGATGATGCCAAAAGGATTATCTACGGTAAGCCCGAAGAAGTAAGAAGCCAGCTGAACACCTCTTATGCTACCGTCCTTAACCTGTTTGAGAAATACCATGATGACCTTTTTAGAATCTACCCGCTCTCTCTTCATTATTTCCAGTCGCGCGAAAGTGATAAGAAAGAGGCCTTACGCCTACTCGAAGCCAAGTTAAAACTCCTCAGAGAGATGGGGTATATCAACCAGGATGCCCTGACCGAAAAGGGGCGGTTTGCCAAGACGGTCTACGGATATGAACTGATCCTGGCGGAACTATACGAAGAAAGGATCCTGGAACAGCTCGACGAATTCGGCTTAGGAATAATCTCTTCAGCCGTAGTCTTTGAGCCGCGCAAGAACCAAAGCCTCCCTCTTGGATTATCCAAAAATACCCGGCGCATCAAGACCGCCTGCGAAGAGATATACAACCGCATCAAACGTAAAGAAGAGCGCTACCGCATTTATCCGTTTTCAAAACCTGCGGCATTTCATTTGGCCCCGGCGATAGAAAGCTGGCTGCGGGGGACCAATTTTGACAAGATGCTTCGTTTCACCGATACTGACGAAGGCGAGGTGGTGCGCTATTTCAGGATGTCGGTGCAGGTCTTACGCGAAATAAGTTCTGCCCCGGTCTGCTCGCATACGCTACGGGAACGCATAAAAGAAACCGCCAGGGTGATCAACCGCGATATTGTGGATGCGGAAAAACAGCTTAGGGAAGGATAATTATTCTTCGGGATGAAGCGGAACTTCAACTACTCTATCGGTAGAGACATCACAGAAGACTACCGAATGCGGATTGATCTTCACGATGAGAAACCCGTCCACAACGTCTTTTTCCCCGTAAAAATCGTTATTGATTAAAACCGCAGGCTCTCTCTTATTGAATACCACTCCTTTAAGGGCAAAGGTAATTTTTCTGGGCTGTTTTTCCAGGGCGATGACTTTCTCCTGCAGCATGCGTACCTTAGTCTGCAATTCCGGAATCCGCGCCGAAAGTTCGACAACCTGCTGTTTCTCCTGAAGCAACACAACCAGGTCTTTGCGGCAGGATCTTATTCTATTCTGCAGAATAACCAGCCCCAAAATGATAGATAATACAGCTACCAGCCTGAAACCGAACTGCGCATCCCCAAAAATAAGATTAAGGTATTTATTTCTCATTATTGAATGACTTGATCTTGTCTTCCAGCGAGCGGATCTGACGGGAAATCTCCATCACCCCGCCCTTTGCCCCCAATTCCTTCCTTAATGCCGAGGCCTCGGAATTTATCCGGTAAAGCGCCACTGCACTAAAGATAAACGCGCAAGCCAGCGCTCCAATAATAACATTCATGGCCATAAGTAGGCTTTTACGCGCCGAAATACCCACCGCATATTTTGCCGCAAGGTTAACCTTGAAGTAACCCGCATCCGGAGATCTTTCTGCCTCGGGGCCATCTAAGAGCACTTCCTTGGCTTTAAGGCCCACTTCTCTCTCTAGCCCGGAGATCAACTCTTTTTTATCTGCGGAGTCGCCGGCAAAATAAAAACCCTCCGGCTCCTTGCTCACGCTCCTACCCCAAGCGTATTTTAAGGAATGCATAACTTCGCTTTTTGCCTCGTCAAGATTATCGTAACTTATCTGACGCAGTAATTCGCAGTGCCCCTGGTCAAAGACCGCAAGGTTAATGATGTTACCGTTAGCAAAGTGCAGGATAGAGAAATTATTCAGGCGCTTATCGACTGCAGCCAGAATAGAGTCTACGGCGGTCAATATCTGGGCGGTTATCTTTATGGATTTGAATTTCACCTTGCCGATCCTGAAAAGAAAGTCATCCCGGAGCATACCCTTCGGCATAGCCACAAATATACCTTTTATCCTGGACTGAAGATGCTGAATGATCTGGTAATCAAGCTCGATCTCCTGAGGAGAAAGATTGGATAGTTCCGCAGCCTCCAATATAAGATGGTTTTTGAGTTCGCGAGAGGTAAGTCTGGGTAGGTCAAACTGCCGGACAATAACCTGTTTACCGCTGATGCCCAGCTCGATGTAATCAGCCCCGCCTTCTTCGCTCTTCAGGAATGCATTAAGCCCTTCTTCCAAGTCATGCGGGGCGGTAGTTTCTATGTTGAAGAGTCTAAACGACATCAAATTATCCTCTTAATACGTTTCCTGCCAATCGGAAAGAAAATGTACTGCTGACGGAGGACCTCCCTGATTAAGCAGGGCGATAAACGCGTTATCAACGGAATTTTTGTCAAAAGCAAGAGCAGCGCTGCCGTTAATCCTGGTATCTTGATCACCCGAATCCTGGTTGGCCACAAAAATGGAGCCCTCGACCAGATTGTTCCCATTAATGATGCTAAAGTTGCCCCTGACCCAGATCAAGCCTTCAAAATGCCCGCCCTGCATATTCATATCCCCGTCCACAATAAGAATACCATTATGGTTCCAGGAATCATTGGTTACTTTCAAATCTCCGTTAATCCAGATAATGCCGTCGCTAACGTCCGGATTAGTCTCATTTTTCTTGACATTATAAACCTGTGCCATGGCCTTCATTTGGGCCTCGGTGATATTAAAAATTCCCGAAAAGTCGAAGGTCGCTCCCGCAAGATAGCTTCCCGCAGGAGACACATGGTCATCAAGGCCGCTACCCCCGGGAGAACTTAATGTCCCGGTAGTAGTTATTGCCCTGAAAGCGTTCGCCCCGACTTCAGCCGTAACTCTTTTGCTCCTGTTGTCAACTGTTCCGGTTGAATCAAGCAACCATCTAGCGGCATTAGGATGTTGCAGAGTCACGGTGTATTCACCTTCTGCCAGACCAAAGGGATTTTGGCCGCTAGGAATTTCTACAGTATCTCCTATACTCATAAAACCCGGCACGGAAAAAATAAACCCGTGCTGGATGCCCGCCTCCGCCAGCCAGAAGGCCTCGGTGCTGCTGACCTGCCCGGCCTGGACCTCGCCTTGTAGTCCGGCCAGATAAATCGCCGCTCCTCCGAACATCAAGAATACGGTAGCTAAACCAATAGTGATCGCCAGCACCGAACCTTTATTCTTCATAAGTTCCTCCGGGTGATATCGGTGGAAATATTAAAAGCCTCGCCGTCTTTAGTCCCCGATAAGTCAATACGGAATATTGCGCTTGCAGAAGTACATGTGCCCCAGGCCCCTCCCACCGGATCGCAGGTAAAGGTAAAATTCAATCCGTTAACTCCGTCAAGAAGCGTATTGACAGTTCCGTTTTCGTCGAAATTAAAGCTTGTGCCGGAGACATAAAAAGTCCTGTTATCTGCGGTCAATCTGTTATTTACCGAATCCACGCCTACCGAATAAGTATTACGCAAGGCATGCTCTATAAAACTGAATACCGAAAATACTTCGGCATATACCTGGTTATCCCTGCGGATTGCGTTATGCGAAGAAATTGCTATGCTCGAAATATGTGCGATCATCAAGATTAAGACTGCAGCAATGGTGATAGCTACCAAGAGTTCGATTAAAGTGAAACCCTTAGCCCTTGTTCTTATTATATTACGCATATTACGGAGAAGCAATAATAGTAGTTAAGGAAACAGTATCCGGGGTAGTGCGGTCAGGATGCTGCCAGGATACCTCAACCCTGACTCTCTTGTAGTCACTCCCATTGAAATCATCGTCGCAGACAAAAACACTCCTCTGGCCGGTAAGTCCGGCAATATTGACCTGGTCCGGTCCATCCCATAAATCGGAATTCCCGGAAGAACAGAAGACCGTACCGGAGAGACTTGCGTAACCGTTGTTCCTAATGTTTTCCATCTCCGCATTGGCGCTCTCCAGAGCCATCCTCCTGTCCACCGCCTGAGCCAGAGCCGCCCGGGAATAGATGAATATAGTAATCCCGGCGGCAAAGATTATAACCAGAATGAATATAGAAACCAGGCATTCGATTAAGGTAAAACCGCGGATTTTCTCTGATTTATGATACATATTATAAATACTTTAGTCCCGCGCCTTCATAGAAGAACGCGGGACTAATGATTATCTCTCAAGCTAAGGCAGAATAATTAATAGGCTGCCCAGTTAGTTCCGGCATCATAGCTTACAAAGGTCCGGCCGGAATTATCCATCTTTAACCTGAAGTTTGCTACATCTCCGCCTCTTACGGCGCAATTAGCAACAACTGCTCCGCCGCAGGTAACATTGGTAGCGGCAGCTCCGGTAGCAAAAATTATAAAATCCTGCGGAGGTGGAGTTGTCCCAAACTGAGCATCCGCTGCGGCAAGAGCAATACTATAAGCAGCGGGTGCAAAATACTGCGTTACCCCGATAGTTGCGTTAACTCCGGGATTGGCTGCTGGAGGCAAAGGGTTTTGTATATTGCCGTTAGCACTGGCAAAATATGCTCCTCCTCCGGCACGAAATTCACGCAAAGCCGAACGTATCATACCCAAGGCCGCCACTGCCTCTGATGCCCTAGCCCTCTCGGTATTGGAAAAATACATCGGGGCGGCTACCGCCACAAGAATAGCCAGTATGATGAGCACCACCATCAACTCAATCATGGTAAAACCATCTCTTCTTGACTTCATTACTTCCTCCTTTTTAACTATAGTTATTTTCTTCTATATTAAATTTTCCAGATTATTTTCCTAGATTGCCTTCTTTCTTCCCTCCTTTCCGGATTACCTTTTGAGCATAGCCATATTGAATATCGGAAGATAGAGCGCTAAAACCACCACCAGGACAAGTCCTCCGATCAAAACAATCAGGCAGGGTTCGATCAAGGCGATAAAATTGCTGATGGAATACTCCAGCTCTTCGTCGTAATATTCCGCGTTCTGCTTGAACATCTCGCTGATCTTACCGGTCTTCTCCCCCACCTGAACCATCTTTACGAACATCTTCTGGAAAAGCGGACGGGTGCTCATTTCGTTACTGAGAGTAAAGCCCGAAATCACCCGGTCTTTTATGGAATCAACCACTGCTTTAATATAAGAGTTTGCCGAGACCTGCGAAGAGATATCCAGCGCAGTAACCAGGCCTACTCCTCCCGAAATTAATATAGAGAGGGTCCGGGCAAACCGCGAGATCAGCGTCTTTTTGATAATGTCGCCGACAACCGGAGCCTCCAATATTTTCCTGTCGAAATAAAATCTTAACTTGGAAATTTTCAGGCAGGAGAATACCGCCGCGACCATAACTAAAACACCTATACCGAAAATAATAAAATGTTTGATAGCGAATTCGCTTATCCCCACCACGATACTGGTAAGTAAGGGAAGTCTCATATTGGAATTGGCAAAGATGCATTTAAACTTGGGGATTATAAGAAACACTACCACGAATACCGTAAACACGAAGAACCCCAGGATGAATAACGGATACCTGATCGCGGCCTTCAGCTTCTGGGTATTCTTGTAGGTATTCTCCAGGTATTTAGCAAGATTGGCCATGATATTCGCCAGGTCGCCGCTGGCCTCTCCGGCCTTAGTTAGGTAAACATAGGCCTGATCAAAAACATTAGGGTATTTGGAGAGGGCTGCGGAAAAACTCACCCCTGCGCGGATATCATCGGTTATCTTCTGCAGGATGCCGCGGAAATAAGGATCGTGCCAGTCCGAAGCCAGGGTCTGTAACGCCTCCGCCAAAAGTATGCCTGCCTTCAGGCTCGAGGAAAGTTGACGGGTGAAAACAGCCAGATCTTTGATGTGCACCTTATTGCCGCTCAAAAATCCGGGCTTGGGAGCCTCTGAAACTGACCTGCCCCGGATTGCCTTGACCTCAAGCGGTATCAATCCCAGGTTTTTCAGCCGGCTGATCGCCTGCGGCACGGAATCCGCATGAATACGCTCGGTTATCCGTCTCCCCTCTTTGTCCTGTGCGGTATATTTGAATTCCATAAGATTAATCCGTACCCGTCTCCTGCGTGACTCTCAAAACTTCTTCGGGGGTAGTTAAACCGGATTTTATCTTCTCGATGCCGCTTTCGCGAAGCGTCTTCATCCCGTTCTCCCGGGCGCTGTGCTTAATCATTTCTCCCGAGGCACGGTTCAGAATTAAGTTACGCATAGACTCATCCGGAATAAGCAATTCGAAAATACCAGACCTTCCTTTATAGCCGCTCTTTAAGCACTTTTTGCACCCTTCCCCCCGGTAAAATTTAGCCACGTCCGGGGTCAAGGAGAGTTTCTCGAGTATTTTTTTATCCACCACATATTCCCTTTTACAGGCCTGGCATGTGCAACGGACCAACCTCTGCGCAAGGACACCCAGCAATGAAGAAGTAATCAAAAATGGCTCCACCCCCATATTTACCATACGGACCGTCGCCCCTGCGGCATCGTTGGTATGCAAGGTGGAAAAAACCAAATGCCCGGTAAGGGCGGCGTGGATTGCAATTTCGGCAGTCTCTTTATCGCGGATTTCTCCCACCATAATTACGTCGGGGTCCTGGCGCAATATTGAACGCAGGCCCCGGGCAAAACTGAATCCGATTCCTGGATTAACCTGTGACTGCTGGATATCCTGCATGCGGTATTCCACCGGGTCTTCCAGGGTAATAATATTTTTGTCGCTTGATTTGATTTCGTTAATAGCGGTGTAAAGGGTGGTGGTCTTGCCGCTTCCTGTCGGACCGGTTACCAGGATTAACCCGTAGGCATTACGTATCAACTCACGGAACCTCCCTAAGTCATACGCAGAAAAACCCAGTTGCTCCAGTCCATTAAGCGGGCTTGATGTATTAAGGATCCTCATAACCACGCTCTCACCGTAAATCGTCGGGAAACAGGAGACGCGCAAATCAATCTCGCTTGAGCCCACTTTTAATTTAAACCTCCCGTCCTGGGGGAGGCGGTGCTCTGCAATATCCAGATGCGCCATAATCTTAATGCGGGTGACGATGGCTGAAAGCATGGATTTAGGGGGAGAGTTAATACTGTAAAGCGTTCCGTCTATACGCAGCTGGAGATCAACGCTCTCCTGTTTGGGCTGTACGTGGATATCGCTTGCCGAATCATTAACAGCTTGGACTATTAATGAATTGACATACTGGACTACCGGCGGATCGTTAGCTTCCACGCGCATTTTTTCGGAGTCGGTTTCTTCGTACCCGTTAGAAGCCTCCAGCTTGATAAAATCCTCTATGTGCTCATCCATGCGCGGCAATTGGTTATAGCAGTATTCAATGGCCTCGCTTATTTCATGGATATCGCAGACTGACGGCATAACCTTATAACCGGTCATTAATTTTACGGTATCCAGGGCCACGACATCCAGGGGATCGGACATGGCCAAGATCAATTTATTATCCTGGACCTTCACCGGGA
>Ga0233425_10007861_pt1 | contig 14635 bp, 12 predicted proteins | sample Watercolumn_Towu_2_FD_181712 | JGI IMG/M metagenome (GOLD analysis project Ga0233425, IMG submission 181712) | Freshwater microbial communities from Lake Towuti, South Sulawesi, Indonesia - Watercolumn_Towuti2014_140_MG | ecosystem: Environmental > Aquatic > Freshwater > Lake | place...
CCCCCAGACCGCTGAATCGGATTCGGGGAGCTCGAATCCGATTCAGCGGTCTGGGGGAAGAACTACCCTCGGGAGTACGAGACCTGGCAGAAGACGCTGGATGGCTCGTTCGAGAGCAAGCACATGGGTTCCAAGGTCCGGGATTCGCTGGCCGAGGATCCCCGGTGGGTCGTGATGTGGGCCGGCTATGCGTTTGCGAAGGACTACAACCAGGCCCGGGGCCACATGCACGCGGTCGAAGACGTCCGCAACACGCTGCGCACGGGGATTCCGCAGCCGGGGACCTGCTGGTCGTGCAAGAGCTCGGACGTGCCCCGGCTGATGAGCGAGATGGGCATCGCCAACTTCTACAAGGCGAAGTGGGAGGAGATCGGACCCCAGATCAGGAACCCGATCGGATGCCTGGATTGCCACGACCCCGAGACCCAGGATCTGCGGATCTCCCGGCCGGCGCTGGTCGAGGCGTTCCAGGCCCGTGGGGAGGACATCTCCACGGCAAAGCACCAGGAGATGCGCTCGCTGGTGTGCGCCCAGTGCCACGTCGAGTACTACTTCAAGGGGGAGGGCAAGTACCTCACCTTCCCGTGGGACAAGGGGTTCACGGCCGAGGAGATGGAGGCCTACTATGACGAGGTCGGCCACACCGACTTCGTGCATGCGCTCAGCAAAGCCAAGATGCTCAAGCCGCAGCACCCGGACTGGGAGCTGTTCAGGATGGGCATCCATGCGCAGCGGGGGTTGTCGTGTGCGGATTGCCACATGCCGTATGAAATCGAGGGCGGCATGAAGTTCTCGAGCCACCACGTGGTGAGCCCGCTGGCGAACATCGGCCAGACCTGTGCGGTGTGCCACCGGGAGAGTGAAGAGACTCTGCGCCAGAACGTGGTCGAACGCCAGGACAAGGTCAAGGAGATGCTGTCCCACGCCCAGGATGCCCTCGTTGCCGCCCATGTCGAAGCCAAGGCCGCATGGGAGGCCGGTGCCACCGAGCAGGAGATGGGTCCAGCGCTCCTTGCGATCCGCCATGCCCAGTGGCGGGCGGACTTCGTGGCCGCGAGCGTCGGGGCAGCGTTCCATGCGCCGGTCGAATCGGCCCGGCTCCTTGCCTCGTCCTTGAGCAAGGCTGCCGAGGCCCGCCTGCTGCTGTCCCGCGTGCTGTCCGCCCACGGCGTTGCCCAGCCCGTCCCCCTCCCCGACATCTCCACCAAGGAGAAGGCCCAGACCTTCATCGGCCTCGACATCCCGGCCGAGCGCGCCAAGAAGGAAGAGTGGAAGAAGACCGTGCTGACGGAGTGGCTGAAGAACTGACCCACGGCCGATGCGGCGCAGCGCGGCCCGTCGCTTACGCTCCGGGCGGTTTGGGGGGCTGCACCGACGGCCGGCGCAGCTACGGCCAGGGGTTGAGCAGGGGGACCCCGGTCGCTTCCATGTCGCGGGTGTTGCGAGTCACCACGGTCAACCCCGTTGCCGCAGCCGTCGCAGCGATGAGGCCGTCGATCGCTGGAATGCGCACTCCGGCGCCCTCGGCATGTGCCAGCACGGCCCCCCACGTGGCAGCAACCTTTGCATCGAGGGGGAGCACACGGCCCTCGAATCGGCTGCACAGGTCCTTCTCCAGCCACGTGCGGAGGCGTGCCTTCTTCTTCGAGTCGGGGAGCCGCTCGATCCCGCGCACCAGCTCGCCAATCGTGAGCACGCTGATGCACAGGTCTTCCTCGTCCTGCGAGTTGACCCATTCCAGCACGGCCCTTTCCGGGGACTTGCGGACCAGCTCGGACAGCACGCAGGTGTCCAGGAGAAACTTCACAGGTCCACCTCCCTCGCAGACTCGAGACTCCGCTCGATGTCCAGATCCACCCCGACCAGCGGGGACTTCCGCAGGAAGTCGACGAGCCCCTTCTTCCTGCCGATGAGCCGGTGGTAGTGCCCGGCCGAAATCACCACGACGGCATCGGTTCCCCTCCGGGTCACGGTCTGCGGCCCTTCCTTCAGGGCCTTCTCCACGACCTCGCTGAACCGGTTCTTGGCATCCTGGAGCTGCCACCTGCCTGCCATTGTCCCCTCCTCGGCTTCGCGTTCCGGCCGGTACCCATCTGTCCAGCCTGTCTAGATTGTAGATCGCCTTGCAGGGGGAGTCAAGTGCCCCCGGACCGTGGGGGCGGGCAACCGAGTACGGCAGCAGTAGTCCCCGCGGTTGTTCCCGGGTCAGTTTCATGGAGCACCTCCAGGCATTGAACCGGTGCTCCTCACCCGTGGAGAAGCCTACGATGAAGCCGTCGCCCGCACGGCGGCCGGAGATGCCGCCATCATCCCCTTCGTAGGAGGCCAACAGCTCCAGCGAGACGGCTCCCGGCGGGAGCCGCATCAGCAGGCGCACGCCCCAGTTGTACAGGTAGCTCGGCTCCGGCTGGTCACCGTGGCCCTGCTGGAAAGGGACGAGAACGCCTTGCGGTCCGCGTCGGAGAAGGGGCGGTCGATTGCAAGGAACTCGTAGTACTGGTACTCGCTCACGCAACACCTCCCAGGGCGCTCGATCGCGGGAAGCATATCCACCGTGCGGCCTCGCTGCAGTTGTACAACCTGGCGGAAGAACCGGCAAGGCAGCATGCGACATGGGAGCGGCCCCTTGTGTCGACACGCAGAGGTGGTATACTGCACAGAAGTTGGTAGTTTTGCGCGATACGATTAGCTCACTGCGCCAGGAGCCGAAGATGCTCAGAGACATCGTGCTCGTCCAGAAGAGGGAGCTTGAGCAACGCCTCTCCGAACGCTATGTGCAGCGGGACGTTGCGATTCCAGAGCCGCTCGGGGACATGATCCTCGTGGTGCTGGGGCCAAGGAGGGCCGGCAAGTCATTCTTTGCCATGCAGCATGTCCGCTCGCTCGGCGGCTTTGGGTACGTGAACTTCGATGATGAGCGGCTTGCAGGGCTCGATGACGCAGACGCGCTGCTTGCGGCGGTGGACAGCGTGTACGACAGTCCCAGGCACCTGCTCCTGGACGAGATACAGAACCTCCCACAATGGGAGCTCGTGGTCAATCGCATGCAGCGGCAGGGGTACCGCTTGACCCTGACAGGGAGCAACGCACACCTCCTCAGCGCGGAGCTGGCGACACACCTGACCGGCCGCCATATCCCTGTCGTGCTCTTCCCCTTTTCGTTTCCTGAATACCTCGCCGTTCGGGAGCGGGAGCTGACCCAGGCGGAGAAGGCGGAGGCCTTCAGGTCCTTCCTGGAGGAGGGCGGCTACCCCGAACCGCTCATCAAGGGCCTTTCGCGGAGGGAGTACCTGTCCACGCTGGTCCGGTCGACACTCTACAAGGATGTGGTGGTGCGCAGGAGAATCCGTTCTCCGCAGGGGCTCGACGACCTTTCGGCCTACCTCATGGCCAATGTCGGGCAACGGCACTCGCTAACGGCTCTGGCGTCGCTGCTCGGGGGACGTAGCGTCCACACCGTCCGCCAGTATCTGGGACACCTGGAGGAGGCGTTCCTGTTTCACTCGCTGCGCCGCTTCTCGTTCAAGGTCAGGGAACAGGTCCGCACACCGCAGAAGACCTACTGCATCGACAACGGCCTGGTGACCGCGTCAGCATTCCGGTTCTCTGCGGGGCTCGGAAGCCTCATGGAGAACGCCGTGGCAACCACGTTGCGTCGGCAGGAGCTCCAGGGGCACCATCGTGTCTTCTACTGGCAGGGCGCAGCGCAGGAGGAAGTGGACTTCGTGATCCAGCGCGGGCGCAAGGTGACCGCACTTATCCAGGTGTGCGCCGATCTTTCCAGCCCCCGCGTCCGTTCTCGAGAGACCCGGGCCCTAGTGAAGGCCGGCGCTGCCCTCGAATGCAAGAACCTCCTCCTGCTGAACGATACGGAGGATTCAAGGGTCGATGTCTCCTGGTACGGCTCCACTGGGCACATACGCATTCTCCCGGTGTGGAAATGGATGTGCCAGGGCGGCTCGATGACGGACTGACCGTGCGGGCAAACGACGGCCTGTGCGACGCCCCCCTACTCCACCCCCAGCGCCTTCAGAATCGGCGTCGGGTCGAGGTTCACCGAGGTGCCTTTGTTCACCTTGATCTGCCCGACCTTGTCTTTTTCCCAGGCGGTCTCGATGCCAGCAGCCGTGACCAGGCTTTCCGGAATCGTGATTCGAAGTCCGTTGGACAGCACCGTCACCTCGAACCGCAACGTCCCATTGCGGGAGATAGACATGCCCTTGTCGGTCCACGTCCCGGACACTCCCTCGAAGTCGGCCATCCACCGCAGCAGGGCGGTGAGGTTGGCACCGTGAGCGGCATCCCAGTCGGTGGCATCGAGCTTCTCGAAGCGGGCGCGCCACTCGGACTCGGACCAGGGCTGTGTCCGGGGGATGCTGCGGGAGGCGTCCCGAAGCGTTGCGGCCTCGGCCCTCAGCACGCGGCCGACCGATTGGGCGCGGGCGTTGACGTTGTGGGCAACACATCCTTGCCTTTCCCCCCCGCCGCGCGATACTACCACCCCGTATCGGTCAGATAGTGTCCGATGCCTGTTCTTTCTTCGGGGAGGGCCGAAGTGGCCAAGTTCAAGCCTCAGTACCGACGCCTGCTGTTCATCGACCGCAAGCTGCGGGAGCGCCGCCTCGGCGACACCCTTCCCAACTGCACCTCCCTGGCGGAGGAGTGGGAAACCAGCCCCAAGACCATCCAGCGGGACATCGAGTTCCTGAAGTGGGAGATGGGAGCACCGATCGAGTACGACCGGGTCCGCCACGGCTACTACTACACGGAAGAGGACTTCGTCCTGCCTGCGCTGCGGGTTTCCGAGGGAGATCTCTTCGCCATCTGCCTGGCGGAGAAGGTCCTGCGCCAGTACGAGGGCACGCCGCTCCATGCCCGTCTTGTCGACATCTTCGGAAAGATCGAGAAGTACCTTCCAGAGCAGGTGAGCGTCCGTCCATCAGGGCTGAGCGGACGGTTCTCCTTCTTCCACGAGGCCGTGCCCCGGATCGACCCGACCACCTGGGAGAAGGCCTTCGAAGCTCTCCGGCTGGGAAGGACGCTCGACATCACGTACCAGATCCCGGGGCGGTCCAAGCCCTACGACACCCGGGTCGACCCGTACCACATCGTCGGCTACCGGGGCGAATTCTACGTGGTCGGCCATTGCCACTACAAGAAGGCGCTGCGGCTGTTCGGCATTTCGAGGATCCGCAAGGCGGCCGTGTCGGGCGACGAGTTCCAGTTCCCCCCCGGCTTCGACTTCGAGAAGGAATGGGGCAACCACTTCGGGATCATGGCCGGAGACCGGCAATACAAGGTGCGAATCCTGTTCCGCGAGGATCAGGCCCCCTATGTCCAGGAACGGGAATGGCACCCGACTCAGGAGTTCCGGAATCGGAAGGACGGCAGCGTAGAGATGAGCTTTGTCACGAGCCACCTGTTCGAGGTCGCCCGCTGGGTCCTCTCCTGGGGGTCGGCCGCAACGGTCCTTTCTCCCAGGGTGCTGGTCCGCCAGGTGAAGGAGGAGCTGGACGGGGCCAGGAGGAGCTACTGACCATGCCTCGCAAGTCCCTCTGGCACCGCCTGACGCACTGGTTCCAGGCTGCCCCTGCTCCCGCAGGCCAGCGCTCGGTCATCTACGAGGTCACCACCCGCTGCAACCTCGCCTGCCGCTATTGCTACAACGTGTGGAACGAGACTGACTACGCCCGGGACGAGCTCGACACGACCGGTGCGCTGCGGCTCGTCGAGCGCATCCGGGAGCAGACCGGTTGCATGCTGCTCACGTTCACCGGAGGCGAGCCGCTGCTGCGGACCGACCTCGAACTGCTCGTGCGCCACGCCCGCTTTCTGGGAATGAGCTGCAACCTGATCACGAACGGCACGCTGCTGACTCCTGAGCGGGCCCGCTCCCTCGTGGAAGCCGGCATCGGCCTGTTTGAAACGCCGCTCCTGGGAAGCGATGGAACCGTCGTGGCAGGGCTGCACGGGACGCGTCCCCCGACCGTCTTGCCGGCGACCATCGACCATAGCCTGCCCCGAGCGGAGTCGAGGGGACCATCGACCATCGCTTCGGCTCCCGAAGCCTTTCACGTTCTCTCCCGGACCCAATCGGCCATCCTCGACATCACCCAGGCCGGCGGCGAGGTGGTTGCAGCGTTCGTCGCCACCCGAGCCAACATCGACCAGGCGCTCGATGCGGCCCGCCTTTCCTTCGCCCTGGGTGCAGCGGGCATGATGTTCAATCGCTTCAATCCGGGAGGCAGGGGAGGCACGAACCGGGCCGACCTCCTGCCCGCCCCGGACCAGCTTGCCCGGGCACTGGGCGACCTCGACCGCTTCGCTGCGGACGAGGGCTTCCCCGTGTCCTGTTCGATCCCCATCCCCCCGTGCGTGCTCGACACGACGCCGTACTCCCACCTCTCGTTCGGCTACTGCGCTGCGGCCACGGACCGGGCCTACTACACCGTGGACCCCGCGGGACGACTCCGCATGTGCAACCACAGCCCGAGCGTTCTCGGGAGCCTCCTCGACGAGTCCTTTGAAGACCTGACGGCCCGTTCCAGGACTGCGTTCTTCCTCGACCCGGTGCCGGAGTTCTGCAAGGGCTGCCCGCATCTTGCGACCTGCCGTTGCTGCTGTCGGGCCGCTGCCGAATCCTGCCAGGGCGATCTCACTCGTCTCGACCCGTTCGTGGAAGCGCACGGACGCCGCTAGCCCGCCTCGCAGCGGGTCGGGCGGGCCGCGACTTTGACTTTCCGCCCGCTTGCCAGCACAATGCGCCGGCTTCCGCCCCTCCACTCACGGAGGAAACGGAAGGAGAGAGGAACGGATGAGCAAGCTGTCCACCACTCGCAACATCGGTATCGCCGCCCACATCGACGCTGGGAAGACCACGGTCTCGGAACGGATTCTGTTTCTCACGGGAGTCACCCACAAGGTGGGCGAGGTCCATGACGGCCAGGCCACCATGGACTTCATGAAGCAGGAACAGGAGCGGGGCATCACCATCGCATCGGCCTCCATCACCTGTGCGTGGAAGGGCCACCGCATCAACATCATCGATACGCCCGGGCACGTGGACTTCACCCTCGAGGTCGAACGCTCGCTCCGGGTGCTCGACGGCATGGTGGGCGTGTTCTGCGCCGTGGGCGGTGTCGAACCGCAGTCCGAGACCGTCTGGGGGCAGGCCGACGTCCACCGGGTTCCCCGCATCGCGTTCATCAACAAGATGGACCGCCCCGGTGCCGACTTCGAGGGCGCTGTCCGGGGCATCCGGGACATCCTCGATGCCAATGCCGTCCCGTTCCAGTATCCCCTGTTCGACGGGGACCGCTTCCGGGGCGTGGTGGACCTGGTCGAGATGCAGGCCTTCGAGTACGATGGGTTCGACCGCAAGGAGATGCTCATTCCTCCGGCCGACATCGACGGTGTCCGCCGCGCACGCCAGGTGCTGGTCGAGGCCGTCGCCGAATTCGACGATTCCCTCATGGAGGCCTACCTGGAGGGCTGTGCAATCCGCCCCGAGCAGATTCGCCGTGTCACCCGGGATGCCGTCTCCCGAATGCTCATCGTGCCCGTATTCGCCGGGGCAGCGTACAAGAACAGCGGGATCCAGCTCCTTCTCGATGCCATCGTGGACTACCTCCCCTCGCCGCTCGAGGCCGGTGCCATCGTAGGGACCGACCCGGATGTCGAGGGAAAGACCCGCACCCGAAACCCCTCCCCCACGGATCCGTTCTCGGCCCTGACGTTCAAGATCATCCATGATCCGTACGTCGGGCAGCAGACCTTCGTGCGCATCTACTCCGGGCGGGTGCAGTCCGGAGACTTCGTGTGGAATGCCTCGGCCCGGCTCAAGGAGCGGGTGGGCCGCATTCTCCGCATCAAGGCCAAGGAGCGGGAGGATATCAGCTTCGCGGAAGCCGGTGACATCCTGGCACTGGTCGGGCTCAAGAACACGGTCACCGGGCACACGCTCTGCTCGCAGGACGAGCCGCTGCTGCTCGAGTCGATCCCCGTCCCCACGCCCGTCATTCACCAGCGGGTGTTCGGTGCAGATACCAAGGAATCCGAGAAGCTGGTGCGGGCCGTATCCCGCCTGTCGCTGGAGGATCCGTCGTTCACGGTCACTCACGACGAGGAGACGTCGCAGCTCATCCTCGGCGGAATGGGGGAATTGCACCTCGAAGTCATCGTGGACCGCATCCGCAACGACTTCAGCGTCAAGTGCGACGTAGGCAACCCCTCTGTTGCCTACCGGGAGGCCCTCACCGATGCGGTGGAGACGGAGTACCGCCACGTGAAGCAGACCGGCGGACACGGCCAGTACGGCCACGTCGTGATGCGCTTCGAGCCGATGTCCGAGGAGGGCTTCGAGTTCGAATCCCGCATGCGCGGCGGCTCTGTCCCGGCCGAGTACTTCACCGCGATCCAGAAGGGGATCCAGGATGCCATGAAGAACGGAGTCCTGGCCCGCTACCCGATCACCGGAATACGGGCCCTCCTGCTGGATGGGAGTGCACACGACGTGGATTCGTCGGACCTGGCCTTCCGGCTGGCCGCCTCCCAGTGCTTCAAGAAGGCAGCGGCCATGGCCCGCCCCCGCATCCTCGAGCCGCTCATGAAGATCGAAATCGCCACGCCCGACGAGTACATCGGGGACATCGTCGGCGACCTCGGCTCCCGCCGGGGCAAGGTCACGGCCATGCGCCGCTTCCGCAAAGGCTCGCAGAAGATCGAGGGAACCGTTCCGCTGGCCGAGATGTTCGGCTACTCCACCCCGCTGCGCTCGATGAGCAGCGGCCGGGCGAACTTCTCCATGGAGTTCCTCGAGTACCAGACGGTCCCCGTCTCGGTCCAGGAACGGATCATCGAAGAGCGCAAGGCCCAGAAGAACTAGAAACATCGCCCCCATCGCGGGCTCGGCCGTCTTTCATGAGCAGCCGATTCGCCCTGCTCGGGTTCTTCATGCCGCTTGCCCTGATGATCTTCTTCGTACTACAGTGCCCTCGTTGCCGTGTAGCAGTCAAACGACGGAGGTGGCTCATGGCCAAACTAGCATATGCCGGACTGTGGCTTCTGGCGGTTGTCGTGGCAACTGTGCTCCTCGCACTGGGCATCCGCAGGCTGGCCCCGAAAAGGCGTACCGGGCTTGCCGCCCTGTTTGCATCGATGGTGGCGGTGGCACTGGCGCTCGTCTCCCCCGACTCTGCAGGCACTGCCCGGGCCGAGGTGTTCCGCCGCACCAGCGCCGCGCTGTTTTCGATGCTGAACCTGGCCCAGCCGGCCTGGGTGCAGACCTCGGAGTGGAAGGCGGTGCTGGCACTGTGGAAGGACCTGGATGAGCACGCCCGTGCCAAGGGCGGGGACACGACATCGGAAGAAATGGAGGCGTTCCGGACCCGCGCCAAGGCCGTCCTGGCCGACCTGGACAAGGCCGCTGCCGGCGGCAGGCTCCCTGAGAGGACCGTGGCCGCGGCCCGAACCCTCGTGGACCAGCAGGTGTGGCACGTGAACCGGATGATGGCGACCTGCTACCGGGCCGTGTCGCTGGACCACCGCCGGGTGGAGAATGTCACCCGCCGCGTCGAGCTGCTCAAGCAGCTCCGAGAGGGAGGGAAGGTGGATGACTGGCTGTACGAGCGGGCCATGACGGGAATGGTCGCCGAGATCAGCGGCCAGGCAGCGGGCGACGAGAAGGTACAGAAGGAGTTCAAGCGGCTCAAGAGCGACGCTGTGGTCGAAGCACTCCAGGTGCAGCGCCTGTTCGACGAGCATCGTCTCGCCACGCTGGGCGACCTGGCAGAATGGAAGGCGATGAAGAAAGAGGCTGCCCCGCTGATCGACGGCAAGGGCGTCGAGGGGTGGACCGACAAGACGGTGCTCGACAAGAAGCTCCTGCCGCTCATCAGCCCGACGGGGCTTGGCGGAGGGCCGGCTGCCGCCCTGTCCGCAATGCTCCTCGACCTGTCGGGGCACAACTTCCGGCTCGGCCCGAACGCACCCACCTGCTACGACATGTCCATGGAAGGGGAGCGCAAGATGACGAACCGTAGCAAGCTGCTCACCCTGCTCAAGGAGGTCCGCAAGGCCCCCACCGCGGACGAAAAGACCTGGAAGGAGCGGTTCGACCGTTTCACGCCCCTCGTGTTCGCCCTCTACTACAAGCCCGGCAAGCTCGCCGACTCCGAGACCTCCCCGCAATTCCTGCTCGATGCCGCCCACCTCTTCGACCTGATGTGCGATTTGGCGAGGTGATCCCCCATGCAAACAGTCACGAACGCAGGAAAGCGTATGGCTCTGTTGGGGCTCGTGGCACTGGCCGCAGCGTGCGGGAACGGCGGCAATGGGGGCGGAGGTGCCGACTCCCAGGATGCGACGAGAACGGGAGATCTGCCTCGGATGGATGTCCTTGTGCCGCCCGACTCGACAACGGACTCAGCGCTGCCGCCGGATGTCCCGGCCGGGGCCGACGTACCAGCGGATTCCCCCACGGGGAGCGACGCGCTCGTTGACGGATCGCCGGGTTCGGACATGTTGCCCGGACACGACACACTCCCCGGCCACGACACGGTTCCCGGACATGATCTGGCCGAGGACGTGACGCCTCCCGAGGTGATTGTGCCGGGGACCTGTTTCGGGACCCCGGCGGAGGGCTTTGCCGGCCCGTTCAAGTTCACGGGCAACACCTACACGGTCACCCAGAAGGTGTACCTGGGGATCAAGGCCGCGGTCCAGGCAACCGGGCGATTCCACGTCGTCTACTCCTATGCGCTCGGGGATGCGGTCCTGGGCGGGATGTTCCACCAGATGGAAGCCCCGGGGGGCTACACGGCTCCGCACTACCTGGCACTGCACTCGGCTGCGGCCCAGGCGCTCGTCGTATCCCCCGTGGATGACTCGCTTCACCTGTTCTACACCGAGATCCCCGGCAACGACCCGCCCGTCTATCGCCGCGTGTTCAAGAACGAGCAGTGGTCCGAGCCGGAAGCCGCCCCTGGCGAGGCCGGCTTCTGCAATCCAACCCCTTCGGCGCGATTCTGCATCGATGGAACCGGACGTCTGCACATGCTGTTTTCGGTATCGGGAGAAAAGCCGCTCGACTACAACTCCTGGACCGAGACCGACGGCTGGGGAACCACCGTGCGCCTGCCTCTCTCGTTTCCGCCCAACAGCATCGAGAGCGGGCCGGGGGACCTCAGCACGGCCTGCACCACGGACGGACGGCTGCTGGTCATGGGCCAGGGCAACGGGCACGTGCACCTCACGCAGCGCCATCCCGACGGCACGTGGGATCCCCCGACGGAGGTCTACTCCTACGACGAGGACATGTACTACGTGAACTTCGAGATCTCCCAGCCTTTCGATGGCGTGGATTCCCCGGCCCTTCTCTTCTTCCCCTTCTCGACCCCCGCCGTGACTCTCTGGAAGGATGGCACGACGACCCAGCAGGCCATCTCGGGAGGGTTCAAGTCTCCGGGCCACATGGACGGGCTTCCCAACGGAGCGGTCTCCGTCCTCTGGTGGGACCAGGGGGGCCTGGGTACCCAGTCGCTCGTGGGATTGGCGTGGCACGAAGGAGCATTCGCCCCCCAGCAGGTGGTCGTCGCGGATGCCACCCACCACCAATCCCGCATGATCGCAGCGGCCGATCCGTCCGGAACCGAGATCCACTATGTGTGGCAACAGCGCGACACGCTCAACGACATGGGCGGCACCACCGCCAACCTCTGCCACGTCCGCCCTGTGCCGTAGAGCAGGTACCCGTTGCGGGGACGGTGCGGGAGGGAATCCGCAAGCCGTCCGGCCCTGCTCGATACCGCCCCACCGGTTCGACCTGGAGTGCGACCTGGCGATGCTGCAGGCGGGCCCGCCATTGACATGCACATGTACATGCACATAATGGACCGTGGGAGGTGAGCCCATGGCCCTGACCAAGCGAGTGCAGGTCCTGATGGAGCCGGACGACTTCCGGAAGCTGGAGGAAGCTGCCCGGCGTCGGCGGTCTTCCGTCGGTGAGCTGCTGAGAAGTGCTGCGGCGGAGAAGCACCTCGGTCGCCCCGGCCACATTCACGCCCTGGTGGATGAGCTGGCAGCGATCGACGTTTCCGCAGACGAGTGGCCCGAGCTCAAGAAGGAGCTCCTCGAGGGTGACCGTCGAACTCTGCTGAGGGAGGCGCTTGAGGCGCTCGTTCGCACGAGGCGCAGGAAAGACCTGACCGAGCTGGCCGGCAGGATCCGCTTCCGCAAGGGATTCGACCCCAAGCAGACCTGGGGCGACCGCAATGTACCTGGTTGATTCATCGGTGTGGGTCGACGTGCTGCGGGACCGCACCGGCGCCCGGGCCCGAAGGCTCCGGTCCGTGCTCGACCCGCGTGACGTCGTGCTCTCCCGTTTCACGCAGATGGAGCTTCTCCAGGGAGCCAGGGACCAGAGGGAGTGGAACCTGCTGAGCCGCACCCTGGACACCCAGCAGTTCCTGGAGCCGACCCCGACCACATGGAGCAACGCGGCCCGCATCTTCTTCGAGCTGCGACGCAAAGGGCTCACCATCCGCAGCGCAATCGACTGCTGCATCGCCCAGACCGCCCTGGAAAACGAAGTTGTGCTCGTCCACCGGGACCGGGACTTCGAGACCATCGCCACCCTTTGTCCGCTGCACCAGGTCTGGCTCGAGTGGGGGGAGTGAGCTCGCTCCCTCGCCCGAGGATGCGGACTCCCCGGTCGTCTCCGCAGTCGCTCTTCCGCCTGACTCCTTCCGCACGTTCGTCCCGCGCTCGAAGCCCATGCTTGCCGCAGGCCACGGTCCGCCGTACAATGAGCGGGCGGAGCGGGACATGCAGTGCAAGACGAAATGAACGCGGCAGCGCGGCCCGGTCTCGACTTCCACGCCGGCTCGGAGGATCCCCATGAGATTAGTAATCCCCCTGGTCTTCGTCGCGGGTGTCGTTGGCGCGTGCGGGGGGAAGAACCGCACCGGACCGTCGGAGCTTCGGGGGGAGGATTCTGACGCAAACTCTCCCCCCTGCATCTGCGACCCGTGCGGGCCGAACTGCGACTGGGCCTACTGGCAGGACGACGCGGGAATGTGGCAGGTCCAGCACGAGTGCCCCGGGCCAGGGGACATGACCCATCCGCCGACCGGTTGGCAATACAACTGGTGCTGGCAGGCGAAATGCGGAGTCGTCAACGGCCAATGCATGCTGGTCGGCCCTGAGCCGATGGTGGACAAGGACGTCGAGGAGGTACAGGACATCCCCCACCTGTTCGATACGGGGCCTTCTCCCGGGTTGCTTGGTGAGCCTTGCCTGAGCGCACCCGAATGCGAAGGGCACCTCTGCGTCCCGGTTCCCGGAGGCGGAGTGTGCAGTGAGCACTGCATGGAGGACGCGGACTGTCCGATGGGGTGGACCTGCGAGGAGGATCCAACGCCGATTGGGCCTGATCCGGAATTCGTGTGTCTCCCGGTCGAACCGTGGATCTGCTTGCCGTGCGCTGTTTCAAAAGACTGTGGGGGGGGAGTTGCAGCCTGCGCCCGTGTGGACACACTCGCACCGTTGGACACGACGGGGCCGCTCTGTCTGACCCGATGTCAGTCAGACAGCGACTGCTGGAAGGGCTACGTATGTAGGAACGGTATCTCTGTGGAGGGAGTGAACGAGAAGTTCTGCCTTCCCGTGGGCGGTGCCGCCTGCACATGCAGCCCGGAGGCAGCGCAGGCCGGATTCTCAGGCCCGTGCGCAAACGAAAACGAGCACGGGAAGTGCGCTGGCGCGCGGAAATGCCTCGAGGACGGGACGCTCACTGCCTGCGAAGCCCCCATCCCCGCTGAGGAGACATGCAACCAGCTCGATGACGACTGCGACGGTCTGATCGACGAAGGGTGCCCGTGCGTCCCGGACTGCGGCGGAAAGCAGTGCGGCGATGATCTGTGCGGCGGGAGCTGCGGCGAGTGCGAGGACAGCGACCCGTGCACCGACGATGCCTGCGACCTGGGGACCTGCACGTTCACCCCGGCCGAGGCCCCTTGCGACGACGGCAACCCGTGCACCGACGATGCCTGCGACCCGGTGGATGGCTGCGTCTTCGTCCCGAACCAGGCCGTGTGCGACGACGGAAGCGAATGCACGGCCGACGACGTGTGCCAGCAGGGGTCGTGCAAGGGCGCTGCCAAGTGGAAACCCCTCGTCATGCTCCTGGTCGACACGTCGGGAAGCATGGAGTTTGCGCTTGATACCACCGAGTACGAGGGGAACATGCCTGATTGCACCGACACGGCCGTGGAGGGCAAGGCCTACGAGCGGTCCCGCTGGGTGGTCGTGCTCGAAGCGCTGACCGGCACGTTCAACGACTACTGGTGCTCGTACGACAACCGGTATGCCGACAAGGAGGCGGAGGACTACGCCTACGAAATCCCGCACGTCGTTCCGCACGGGACGCTGGTGGACGGGCAGGAGCAGAAGGCGGACGGGATCCTCGACGAGCACGCGGAGGCGTTCAAGTTCGGCCTGATGGCGTTCGATTCGCGCTACGGGACGGATGTCGGGCCGGCAGGCGGATACAGCTACGGGCCGGACAAGGAATCCGTGGGCGGATTCACGGCCAATCTCGGGGCCCGCAACGGTTCGGCGCCGTGGGGTGCTCTGGTTG
>Ga0233425_10007862_pt1 | contig 14633 bp, 14 predicted proteins | sample Watercolumn_Towu_2_FD_181712 | JGI IMG/M metagenome (GOLD analysis project Ga0233425, IMG submission 181712) | Freshwater microbial communities from Lake Towuti, South Sulawesi, Indonesia - Watercolumn_Towuti2014_140_MG | ecosystem: Environmental > Aquatic > Freshwater > Lake | place...
CTGGTGGACGATACCACCGACGATATAAACGAGGGTAGTACTAATTTCTGGTTTACAAATGAGAGATGTGATGACAGGGTTGCGGCTTTGATACAGCCTTCAGCGGATAACGATATTAATTGGGCCTATAATGACTCATCAAATACTTTAACTCCTGCAACAAGGTCTAATTTTGCCACGTCCAGCGGGACAGATACTTATACAGTCACCTATTCACAGCCGTTTGTCGCTTACTCTACCAAAATGTATATTGGTGTAAAGTTCGCCAATAGTAATACGGGGGCGGCGACTTTAAATGTGGATGGGTTAGGGGCTAAGGCAATAAAAAAGAATGTATCTGTTGATCTTGCTGCTGGCGATCTTCCAGCGGGTCAGATCATACCCTTATGGTATGATGGTACTAATTTTCAAATAGTAGGGGGTAATACCTTTATAGAATGGGGGGATATTACTGGAACCCCATCATCTCAAACGGATCTGCAAAACGGCACCTTACAGGGTGGATCTTTTACTCCCAACAATGCGCCTATAGCCTTAGCGGATTCTTTCAGAACTGCGTTTGAAAAGGCCCAGGGGCAAATAAACGCAATTGGATCGGGTTATGTGCCAACAACCCGAACACTAACTATAAACTCCACAACGTTTGATCTGTCAGCTGATAGAACTTGGTCAGTTGGGACTGTTACATCTGTTGGGCTTAACATAGGTGCCGCATTAAGTACTATATTCACAGTAACGGGCAGCCCGGTAACTACTTCGGGTACATTTTCATTTGAGCCTTTAGTACAATTGCAAAATAGAGTATTCGCAAGCCCTGACGGTGCTGGTGGAAACCCTACTTTTAGGGCTTTAGTTGCTGCGGACTTACCAGCATCTCCTTACGATTCTACTTACTGGAAAAGAGGAGGTAATACATTAACTGCGGATACAATATTAGGTGGTACATCTGGAAATTTTGCTGTACAAATGTACACAAATAACAGGGAGGTGCTTCGGCTACTTAGTGATGGCAATGCTAGGGTGAATTATTTTACCATGGCCTCGGCAATCGCTGGAGCAAGTCCCATTTTTTCAGCGGATGGGGCATCAGCGGTAATAAATTTGGATTTCAGATCAAAAGGAGCAGGGACATTTAGATACGATAATGGTTTTGGGTTTGTTACTGCGTTTAGTGGGGTAGGAGATGCAACCAGATTGGGTGTAGGTCTGGGCGTAACAATGATAACCGTGCCGTCGATTCTGTTTGATGCCTCAAAAACTCCAACTATACGAGACGGAGGAAGTAGGTCTGTGGAAATCTGGTCGGAGGGCTCAACAAGACTGGGTACTAAGTTTCAACTGGGTACGCAATCGTTTGGAAACCTGAACCCCACCTCTGGCAATCATTACATTACGAGATTCTGGAATGAGACTAATAATACATTTAGCCCGACATCTGGAACAGCTACATTAACTGGTGCGGAGTTTTCCTATACCATAAATCAGACCGGCACAGCGACCGGCAACATAAAATTTGTTCATTTGAGGCCAACCGTGACCCAGGCAAACGGTAATTTAGACTTCATTGATGTCGATCCAGCTATAACCGCTTACTCTGGGCCGAGAATGGCAGCATTAAGAAGTTCTATATCTAGTGCCGGAACTAGATGGCATCTATATTTAGATGGGACAGCAAGAAGTCATATAAACGGCAATATATTATTAGGAACTGTTACGGTTGTTTCTACTGATGCATGGATAAAAATACAGGGTCAGACGGGAAAGGCGCAAATCAATTTTATCGCGGATGGCGTGGTGGCAAGTCCGGTTAATGGTGATGTATGGTTTGAAACAACAAATCAAAATTTGTTTTTCCGCAAAACTCTATTTGCCACACCTTACTCCATGAATTTCATGTTTTCAACAGGGGTTACTGCGGTGTCTGCAACCGCTGGAGCTGCTGGGGCATTGCCGGCAACTCCTGATGGATATATGGAAATTGAGGTACGCAACGTGGGCATAAAAAAAATAGCTTATTACAACCCGTAAATATAAATAATATGGCACTAATAACGTTGGACACGACAATTAAACAAAGCATATCAGACCATCCTAGTCTTTCATGGAATGGGTCACCCGTCGAAAGAGAGGTGCAATTTATAGCTTTTGATCAGTTTAATTTAATAGATAAACGGGTTGTTTTGATAATGGAATTGCAGTTAACAATGGGGGGGGTCAAAAAAATACCCATAGAATATAAACTGTCCGCTTCCATTTACCTCAATACAGTTACATTTGATGTTGCAAAGGATGAGGACGGCAATATAATTACTAATCCCGACAATTTAGACCCGCAGGAGAATTGGATGACCGAGGTAGACATTTGGCTTAATTCAATAATTAATGTGGTAGTGGCTGATGAAACATTAATCCAAACAGCTATCACAAATTTGGATCAAAGCCAGCATTATTTTGATCAATATTACTAATGAGACGGGCAGTAACTTTATTTATTATATCTGAGTTGCTTAAATTGGTAGTTTTACCACTGGCTAAAACATACTCTTTCTTTCACTATTGGATAGATGAAAAGAAAAGCCTAAAGGATTGGTTTTATAATAATGCAATAACTACGGACATGTTAGGCAATGTAAACGGGGAATGGTTGGAACACCTATTAACAAAAAGAAGGAATACGCTATTCGGGAAAAGAAATATTACCATAAGCCAGTCAGTGGGTGAATTATTAATAGAGGGTGATTATAAGCCCTTAGCAGTAACATTTTGCAAAGTATTGGACTGGGCTTTTAATGAGCCAAACCACTGTATTAACGCTTATAATCAACTCAAAAAAAATGGAAGTAACTAAAACAGTAAAAGAGATTAAAGAAATACTGGAGGCGGCTTATACGTACTTGACATTTACAGATGACCGTAAAGTTGAGTACAGTGAAAAAGCCTCCAAATTTAATTGGGCGTACTTTAAGTTGGAAAAGGTAATAAAAACCAAAGTCACCGACTGGTCAGAGGACGCAAAGATTGAACATGCGGCGGCGGATGATAAAGGAGTGCTCTTGGTAAAGGATGCAAATTATCAGTACACAAAGGACGGCAAAAAGGGCTTATTGGCTGCATTGCGGGCCATTGATGAAAGGCCAATTACATTTGTCCCGTACCTGTGCCAGGATGAAAAGATAAATGCAGAGATCAGAAGCTTTGAGCCTCATTTTGAATTGTTGGCCGGGGTACTGATTCCTACGGAACCGGAGCCTATAATTCGTATAAATGGCGCAGATAACAAACCAACAATTAACTATACAGAAATAGAGGCATAATGTACCGTTTTAGAATAAATTCTACCCCAATAGATGAACCATTCGGATGGGATGGGGTGGAATTTATTTTGAAACGGGCAACGAATAACGCTACACAGCCAGACCAGCACGGGGTTGATAGGCAACTCACCAGCGATTTAACTTTTACGGGTGAGGCCGGGGTATTGCTTCGTGATTTGTACCAAACGGATTTTATTGATGCGGATGCAACTTTTACCGTCGAGGTTCTTTGTGCTGGTGAATGGACGGATTTTTACCAGGGGGTTTTTAACTTCATGTTTTATTCTTACCAAAACGGAGAGGTAACTATAAAAATTGAGCCCTCAACCTTTGATAGGATATTTAAAAGTCGCATTAATACGCCGGTTGATTTGGCTGCGTTGCTGTCTTTGGATGGCGATACAATCAGCAATATTCAGCCTAAAGCGGTTGGATTGCATTCTAAAACTTTGCGGGATTTATCAGGATTTAGGACAGAGGAACAGTTTTCGTTCCCTGAGGTTTCCGGAAATGCAGGAGCGAGTTACTCTTCTGCATTGAATATTTTTTGCCCCCTGCTTACAATAAAGGGCATAGTTCGTACCTTTGATCCCCCTGTTCCCGCACCAAGAATATACGAAACCGATGGCAACATCCCTGGCGATGTGCTAAGATATGGCAGCTTTATACAGGCAGAACAGGGAGGAACGTACACACTAGATGCGCAATTGTCGGGCAGCTTGCATTTTAGATGGAACGACGGAACGCTAAGATTCGAAGCACCTATATTTTTTGCAGCTTTCAAGGTTAAGGAAGACGGATCAAACGGACAGTTATTTGGTGCTACGCAATTGTACGGCACGCTTGCCACTAGCCCGTCTTGCAATTTTGGTACGGGGCTTTGTGATACGATTATTAATTTTAGCACGAATAACATATCAATTGAGGTTGATGCAGAGGCAACTGATTTTATAGGGTATGTTTTTTATTGCCAGGATATACATATTCGGGATAGTATTTTTGATGAAGTTGGGGTATACGTTACACTAAACATAAATTCAGGAAGCTATGCCATTTACTATGCGGACAGCACATACAAACCCACAACAGTAAAAGGTTATTGTGTGCATGAGGCATTCGCCAAGATATGCGAGACAATCACTGGGCAAGTTGATTGTTTCAGGAGTGATTATTTCGGCAAATTGGATTCCCAGCCTCGGCAATACGATGAAGTGGGTATAGGGGCGTATAACTTCATTACCACCGGTAAGAATATACGCAATATGCTGGATAAAAATAATGTGCCTTATCCAATACAGATTAGTTTTAGCGAACTTTTCCAGGCTCTAAATGCTGTTCATTGCCTGGGGTGGAATGTGGAATATGACAATGGGGTTCCCTATATCAGGGTAGAGAACCGCTCGTATTTTTACCGATTTGAAAACGATATTACCCTTAACAATGTTGCAAATATTACTTATTCACCGGCAACGGCCTATATTATAGGGGACGTTACAATAGGATATGATAAGTATCAATTGAACTTTGGGGAGGTGAATGGTTTTGATGAGTTCAACTCACAAAGGGACTACAGGATAGGCGTTAAAAAGGCCAAGGAACAAACAAAGGCTATAAGTAAATTAATATCTGCCGGCCATGTGATCGAACAAACCCGTAGGCGGCAATACTCAATAAATGACAGCAAAGACTTTGAAACAGACGATAACTTTTTTCTTATCTGTTTAAATCAACAAGTAGTTACAACGGATCTTTACACCGATCCCCCAGTAATTACTTCTTATCAGGCGGGCGAAGTGTCCGAACGTGCCGAACGCTTTACACAGTATGACAATATAATTGTACCAACGAAAAGCTACAACCTAAGAATAACACCGGCCCGAAACATGCAAAGGTGGTTGAACTGGTTTAAATCCTCATTATTCCGCAAATCAGAACCTAAGATCAGTTTTCAAGCTGGTAAAGCTAATTTCCAACCCATTACCCAACTTATCAATACCGATAACGAATACGATCTTTACCCAATAGATGAGGAGGCGGATTTTACAAATGATAGTAACAATTTAATAACCGCAACACCTGACTATGTACCCATTATTGCGTCGTTTTCCTATCCCATAACACAGGCTGAATTTAATACAATTGTAACTGGCGGTTATAAGAATATTAAATTCTCCTGTGATGGGGCTAATTACTATTATGGGTACATTCTAAGTCTGAAATACCAGCCAAACGCTCCAGAGGGAGGCATAGCAGAATTTGAACTGCTTACCACATACCCGCTTGGTGAGGCGTACTCGGATGGGTATTCAGATGGGTATAGTTAACCATTCCACACAACTAAAGTATCCCCGGTTTCAAGTATTTTTACCCAGCAGCTTTCTGGAAGAAATGAACACGTATCCCATTTGCTCGGAATACCAATACACAGTAATATGTCATCGTCTACTCTTTGAACCACCTTGCCCATGTATTGCGGTTGTTCCCAATTTATTATCACTGCCAATTTACCCAATGGTAAATCTCTTGCTAATATACCTGTAGGGTTCTTTTCTATTAATCGTACCATGTTATTTAAATTTAATGATTATTAACCAAGTACTTAAGCCACATTTTAATCGTGTGTTCCGGTTCATTCCACCAAAGATCAGATATATTAACAGTCCTTTCCTCGTGCATGTGGCCACGATTAGGACAGTACCAGTCATGTACTATTTCGTTTGTTTCGTGCCTTAAGGCCGTTTCCTCAAACTCTTCAAATGTTATGTGCTGGTCTATGGTTTCATCACAGCCAGATTCAGCGTAAAAGGTTATTACTTCGTCGGTGCGGTCTAAGATTACTATGTTCATGTTATTGTGGTTTATGGTTGTTTTTTACGTGTTCGATATTCTGTTTTAGTTCTTGTATGATATTAATAATGCGGTTATCATTAGTTGAATTTAGAAATGAAAATAAAGAAAATAATCAGTCCTACACATAGGAATAGGTAGCTTAATGTTAGTAGAAATTCAATAATTTTTGGCTCCATCTTTGTGCGTTTATGTTGATACAAAGATAATGAAAAAAATTATATTAGCAATAGCACTAATAAAAAAAATTATATTATATTTGTGGTATGAAAAACAGAATACTACATCTCACATTGTCTAAGATGCCTTTTGATGTTATGGTAACGGGCGAGAAAACCACAGAATATCGCAATAACTCAAGATGGATATTGTCCCGTCTAAAAGGGAAGGGATATGATTTTATAAAATTTATTAATGGATATGGAAATCATAGACCATTTTTTATTGCAAGATTCAGGGGCTGGGATGTAGAGGCAAACCCACATTCGGCACAATACTCCAATGGGCTAAAAATACATTCAAAAATAGGAACGGTTAAAATATATATTGGGGAAATTATAGAAACAGGTAATTTGAGTTAAAATTTATATCACTCCTTTAGCCTTTAGCATGTTCTCAAGTTCATCTAATTGCGCCACCGCTCTAGTATCTGCGTTGGCGTAATTTTTTATGTTGTTATTGATATGGTCCAGGTCTTTCTTTAAAAGTTCGTGTTCCTTTTTCTGCTCCAGAATCATATCTTTTAATTCCTGATTGCTTTTTTTGAGTTCCTTAAAATCGTCGTGATAGCCCTTAATAAAAAATACAACGAGTGCGACCATTGCGCCAGCTATCCATTTGCCAACATTAACAACTATATCAATAATATCTAAATCGTGGCTCATGTTATTGGAAATCGTCGAAAATACAGCCTTGTAATTGTATAAATCTAAGCCCTTGCATTTCCTCAAATGTCTTACCGGACAAATCAGAACAATCAATATCATAGAATAGTGCTACCTCTTGCGTCCTGAAGTTGCAAGTCTCATCGAATACGTAGATGGTGTATTCTCCGTTACAAAGCCCATCAAATACGGTGGGGTCAAGTGATGACGTTTTTATCCAGGTAAAACCATCAATTGAAACATAATAATATGCCGTATTAATATTCGGGCTTACTATAATTTGCCCATCACAGGCCACTGCATTAGTCGGGTTTATCTGATAGAAAATAATTTCAACGTCGTTAGGGTTTTCGGGGATTGCCCCCTCTCTGGTATCGTAAAACACAAATCTATATTCGCAGTATTCCGGAAGGCAATCAACGGAAATACTAACCTCTAACTGATCACCTCCGTTGTCTGTGATTGTGCCCACGTTATAAGCCACTATACGACCGTCTATGTTTCTTGCTATCCCGACTGCAATATCAGAAATAGATAAATCTGTATATGTTAAAAGTTCTCGATCAACCAAAATATTAACCGTATCACCATTAATGACTGGCATTTTATAGACTGTATCAATTGGAGATACAGGAGGCAAAACACCTCTACACAAATAATCATTATTAGGTAGCTCAGAGCAAATATTAATTTGTCTTGATATGGTGGCAGCACAATAGCGAACGGGAGTAAATCTGTAAAAGTTGGTAGGGTTATAGTCAAATTCTAATTCATAGCAGGGGGATAATTCAATGGTAACGGTCTGCGGTACGGCCTGGTATGGTATTACCTTATCAGGGTAGGGGGAATAGGATATGTAAATTACATAGTTTTGGTTTTCCGTTACTGTGATAGTGGCCTCCCCATTTTCGTCAGTAAAGTATGTAGCAACCTCTGAACCGTCAAAAAACAGTACAACCCTGGCCCCCTCCAGTGGGTTATCATTGCGATCTTGTACGGTGATTAGTTGATTCATTTTCGTAAATATACGAAAAAAGCAAAATAAAAATTGATAAAAAAAATTACAGTAAATAAGGGGTAATAAAAAAAATTATACTACCTTTGTGAGGTACTTAATAATACAACAATGGATTATAAAGATTTTCTAATTAATAAGCAGAAGGCCGTCATTCATAGCGGCGTAGATGTAAATGAGGAGTATTTAAACCCTTTCATGTTTGCATTTCAAAAGTTCATAGTTAAGCGGGCTTTAAAAGCCGGAAAGTATGCGATCTTTGCCGATTGTGGACTAGGGAAAACATTAATGCAACTTGAATGGGCTAACCAGGTGAGCAAACACACAAATAAGCCTGTATTAATTCTGGCTCCTTTGGCTGTTTCGGGGCAAACCATAAAAGAGGCTGCCAAATTTAATTTGCATTGTGAGAAATTGAAAAGCGATGTTTTTGGATTTGGTGTGTACATATCCAATTATGAGCAACTGGAAAATATTGATTGCAGCCAGTTTTCGGGCGTGGTGTTAGACGAAAGCAGTATTTTAAAAAACTTTGAAGGGGCAACAAAACAAACGATTATAGATAATTTTTCCCATACTCCTTATAAACTAGCATGTACAGCAACGCCAAGCCCGAACGACCCGATGGAACTTGGTAACCATTCAGAATTTTTGGATATAATGAGCAGAAATGAGATGCTTGCAATGTATTTCGTGCATGATGGTGGCGAGACTGCAAAATGGAGACTGAAAGGACATGCTACAAAGTTATTTTATCAGTTTGTAGGTAGCTGGGCGATAATGTTAAACAAGCCTCAAGATATAGGATTTGAAATGAATGGCTACGATTTACCAAAGTTAAATATCTTGGAAAATCAAATCATAACTTCAAAAAGAGACAATGGCAGACTATTTAATGACATGTCAATATCAGCTACAAATTTCAATGAAGAATTGAGATTAACAAAAATAGAAAGGATAGATGAAGTTGTAAGTATTATAAATTCAAAGCCAGATGAGAATTTTATCATCTGGATAAAGCAAAACGAAGAAGGCGAGTTACTTAAAAAGCTACTGCCTGATGCAGTAGAGGTTAAAGGTAGTGATAGTAACGAATGGAAAAAGGATAAATTATTAGGATTCGCAAATAATGAATTTAGGATTCTAATAACTAAAACCAAAATAGCAAGTTTTGGAATGAACTATCAAAATTGTAATAATCAAATATTTGCAAGTTTAGATTTTTCATTTGAGGGATTATACCAAGCGATCCGTCGATCTTATCGCTTTGGTCAGAAAAACGAAGTAAACATCTACCTTATTACAACGGATACGATGGCAAATGTGAAACAGTCAATAGATCATAAACAAAAACAATTTGAAATTATGCAAGATGAAATGAGCAAGGCAATTAATGCCAACTTAAACAATCAAATGATTCAAATTTCCAACTATGATACCAAGGAGGAAAAAAACGAATGGTACAATATTAAGCGTGGTGATAGTTGCCAACTAATCAAAGCAATTGACAGTGAAAGTATAGGATTGTCAGTGTTTTCTCCACCGTTTGCGGAGCTTTACACGTATTCCAGTCATATTGAGGATATGGGTAATTCAAAGGATTATACGGAGTTCTTGCAGCAGTTTAATTACTTGGTTGTCGAGTTGTACCGGATATTAATGCAGGGTAGAAATGTAGCTGTACATTGTATGGACTTGCCAATACAAAAAGGCAAGGAAGGATTTATAGGGCTAAGGGATTTCAGCGGTATGATAATAAGAGCTTTTGAGGATGCTGGCTTTATTTATCATTCAAGGATTACAATTTGGAAAGATCCAGTTGTGGAAATGCAAAGAACAAAAGCACTTGGATTACTTCATAAGCAAATCAAAAAGGATAGCACCATGAGCCGGGTGGGAATACCTGATTATGTATTAGTATTTCGCAAGGATGGCGAAAGAAATGATCCGGTTACTAATACTGATTTACCAGTTGATTTATGGCAAAAATATGCATCTCCAGTATGGATGGATATTGATTACGGTGATACATTACAGGGCTTTAGAAACGGAAGGGAAGAAAACGATGAAAAACACATTGCGCCTCTTCAATTGCCGACAATTGAGAGAATTATTCATCTTTATAGCAATAAAGGAGATACAGTTTTTACCCCTTTCCTTGGCATTGGATCAGAAGTTTACCAGGCTGTTAAAATGGGCCGTAAAGGAATTGGTTTTGAGCTTAAAGAATCCTACTTCGATTTAGCAAAGAAAAACATACAGGCGGCGGTTGAGCAAAAGTCACAGTTAGCACTATTCTAATGAAACAAACCGCTGGTATTTGCAGGGAGATTTTAGGGCCGGTAATAATTGAAAAGGCAAACAGCTATTTAGTAACCTCTTCCGGCACGGGTATTAAATAATGTCTGCAATTGTAGCCGCCTCTATACGTAAAAATATTGCTGCTGTTGGTACCTGGGACTTTACCGTCCCAGGTACTTAAGTTACCCCAGGATTCAACTTCTTTACGGGTAAAGTATTTACCCGCACGGGAGGCGCAAAACGGCCTAGAATCGCTTATAACGGTGCCGGCGTAAAGATAATTATCCATATCCAAGTCGGCCGCCACCATTTGCATGTAATTACTGCTAAATTGGTTCATGCTATCCGTTGCGACCTGGTGAATATATCGCTCTAAAGTGCCTAGTCTTTTATCATCTCCTTTTATAAACAGTCTTAGTTGTTCCTTAGTCTTTTTAAGGCTGCTTTGCCCGGCTATGTTTTGCCGCAAAATATCCCTTAGTTTGTCGGTAAAGTTGGCATTAACGCCCGCATCTGTAAGACTGTTAATAGTATTCGATATGGTAACCTTTGCAACTTCTTTATAGGCTGCTTTATCAGCAAAATCAAGGGCCAAATTTTGAAAGTATAGGTTTATCGCATCTTGAAGACTGTTAAATTCCCCGGTAAAGTCCTTAACTGACGACACATAACCGGCATCGATAAGGTACTTTTCAATGGTCTTTTGTATTTCTGTAATGCGGGAGATATTTTCAACGGATAAAAGCCCGTTTTTCTGTTTTAAGGAAGCCAGCCATTCAATTAAATCATCATAAACGCTGTTTTGAACAGTTCCCGATTGTTTTCGGATCTTTTCGACCGCATCATCCAGTATTTTATCCAGCGTTGTTATTAACTCCTTGGCCGTCATAGATTGATACGGTATTTTTTTGTATTTCCTTCATTTTTTCGGATGCGTAGCTGGATAACTTAGCCATTTGTTTTGACAGATCTAAAAAATAAAAGTTTGCATCCTCACTCATTGCCCTGGTAACAAAAGGCATAATATTGCAGCTAATAATAAAGTCCTCCCATGTGCAGCCTTTGGAACTAAACTCTAATGTTTTCGCCTCTGTTGTTTTCCCTGGCAATGGATCGAGTTTGTTGATTAGTTCCACCAGCCTATAATCGTCTGATTCATCCCCAAATTGAGCTTCAGCTATATCGCACTCCATCGCAGCAGTGATTGCTGGGTTTGCGCTGGCCTCTTTCAGGGTTTTAAGTAGGTCTATTTGCACTTCAGAACCTAAAACGTTGAACATATCAGGCAATGTAATTGTTGGCAACGCCTCATTAATTGCGTTTTCGTCCGTCACATCCGGGTACATGTACCGAAATGTATAATAATACAGAGGATATAGGTTGTTATCTACAGCATCATTAGCCACTTTTTCACAGTACGCAAACAACTCCTGCCTGTCCACTACTTTAGCTACTCCGCTTTGCTCCTCTGGAGTTTCGGTTAATATTGCCATGTGAACGGCTCTTTTGCCCGATTTTATCAAGCTGGCGATTTTCTTTTCAGTAAAATCCAGGGTTTCAATTGGCCGTTCAAAATACCCTCCCGGAGGCATTGGCATTGAGGTAAAGTCCGAGGCTCCTGCCTTAGCAACCGGTTTAACTACCTTTACACCAAAAGGAGTGCGTAAAGATACCTTGCCGGTACCGGAGCAATTACCGCAGGCTATTTGCTTAATTGGGTCGGTTCCTCCCTTTATTCCTGACCCCTTACAAACTTTACAGTCGTTGTCTGCAATCTCCCATTTTTCAGGGTGCAAATGCAATGCCTCATTAACTTGCTGGTCGGAGTATAGATTTATTGCATCATTCCACGCTGGTAAAACGCCAGACAGAAAGCTATCAAATACTTTCTTTTTCTCCTTATACTGAAATAATACCCCGCCTAATTGAAAGGCTGGCAACTTCCCGATATTGTGTACATAGCTGGAAAATACCTGATAATTACCACTTTCACCCACTTCAACAAACCAGTCTATTTGTGTAGTGGTGGCTATTACCCGTACTTTGGCATCCGGTATCTGGTTAGCAAAGTACATTTCTTCCGTCCTATGCTCGGCCTCCAGTTTTACCCCGGGGATGTATTTGATAATTTCATCAGAACCAAACAAATAAATCTCCGGCTTAACCCGGTTATTATCCGGCAACTTATCCGGCCATCCAGGAACCATAAAACCGACCAAACAAATAGCGTTGGGATCGGCTAGTTTTTCATTAAAAAGAAAGTCCCGGTAAAATAACTTTATTGAATGTTCATTATCAACATAGTTGCTATACTCCGTTTGTTGGGAGAACTTAATCTCAAAATCCTGCGAGTACATGAACTTAGAAAGAACAGAACGACACTCACACCAATCACCATATGTAAAAGGCTGGAACCTATTAAGCCTATAATCTTTGTATTCGGCTGGTTCATTTGGCCTAAAGGCGTTTAATAATTTAGAGGGGAGTTTCTTTTTGGCGTGTACAGCCAGATCCTCCATTATTTCAACCGTGATGCTTCTATATGACTCTAACATAAATAATTCTGTTTATTAAAGCCTTGTTCCGTTACAATTGCCGAAGCCGGGGAAACTAAATCTACAAATCCCGGCTCATCGTTTTGCTCAATCTCGTAGTCCTCCTCTAGAAATATACTTTTCCCGTTTAACGTGCAATATTTATGAGATAACGCAATAGCCATTATATCGTGTGTAGCCTCATCAAAATACTCCGTACGTAATTTGTATTGCTTATCTATGAAAGTCGTACCTCTGCGGTATTCTCCATTACTTTGTCGGTATGTTTTACCCTTGCGGAATGTTCTGGGGTTAACCAATTCTACACCAATACGGCATTTTTGCTCAAATCCTGGATTCTCCGAATAGTTAAACCCCCATGCGTCCGCAGGCTCAGAATAAACAATTTCCATTGTACTATCTTGAAATTGATTGCTTACCGTAAAGATATTACTGACCGCTATAACTCGCATATTAATAAATTCCCGTTGTTCTTTGATCGATTAGTTCGGCGGTAACGTTTAGATTAACCACGCCAAAATTATTTGACTGGCAATTTACAGAGTATTGTATCCCTATATACTGCCCGGTACAAGTAATTACATCGCCAAAATGTACTGGTATTGAGGCAGTCACTACAATGCCTACGTCGTTTGCGTCAGCCCATTCAGAAGTATAGTTATTAAGACTAACAAAAGAAGCCCCCAGGCTAGAGGATGCCCGTCCAATTTGGGCGGTTAATCGTATGAGGGTTTGGTCACCCGGGGCGTTGGAGGTTAGTTTTAATAGCCCGGATACCTTTAATATCCTTATTTTACTGTCGTTAGGCAATTGGGCAATATTTGTATAGTAATTGGTAGAATTGGCATGCCCACCCCCGCTAGTATCAACCCTCGCAAATCCATATATCCGATCCCCCCACGAATCAGAAGTGCCATTACTCCCCAATACTTTACCATCATTCCCCACTTGATTAGGTAGTCGATCCACTAACTCGATCTCCTTCGTATCCGTCCCAATAGCTGGAATCTTTGCCGCAACCCGTCCAGCAGCAGGGATAGCGCAGTCCGTGGCCGTTGTATAAACACCTGGTAAAGAGGTTACAGATTCATTCTGAAATAGGGTAATATCTGCCTGTCCTATCTGATTAATAACCTTTACTCCAAATTGGGTTGTGTCCGCAAATTGGTTATAAATGCCCACGTTTACGGTAGTAGGCCCAGCATTTGATACAATCGTCGCAATTAATGATTTGTAGCTGATTGCACCAGCTATTTTGGTTAGTTGGATCAGTGGATCATTCCCGAATGCGGACGCCTGAATTATATTGAGGCTAAATATGCCAGAGGATTTAACCCCAGTAAGTCCAAAAGAATCCACTTGAAACGTAACACCACCGCTTGAAGTTACGGTTGTGAGGCTTAATGTTGCTACCTTGGTATGTTGCAAATTGGTTAGCGCAACCGTAGAAACCCATCTATGCCTGTTTGCATATTCTATTAAATTGTTCCAGGCTGGTATCCCGATATTATAAACATCATTAGGGCCAGTTAACTGCGGTATTAAGTCCATGCTATTTTTTATTCAAATATAATGATAATTTACTGAAAATAATATCTATTCACCACTTCCTCCTCTGCTGTTAAACTCTTTTGCAATACCTGAATGCCTTTTTTGTCTATGTTAATTTCGGTAACCCGCAAATTATCCATTTTAGTATTCAGTTTCTTCAGTTCTG
>Ga0233425_10007863_pt1 | contig 14630 bp, 12 predicted proteins | sample Watercolumn_Towu_2_FD_181712 | JGI IMG/M metagenome (GOLD analysis project Ga0233425, IMG submission 181712) | Freshwater microbial communities from Lake Towuti, South Sulawesi, Indonesia - Watercolumn_Towuti2014_140_MG | ecosystem: Environmental > Aquatic > Freshwater > Lake | place...
GATTCTTAATATCATCAGTCTTTATTCTTCTTACGTGGTCTTCGTCTTCAAAGAAGAAGACGCCGCCCTTTTGAGGATTAACGCCGTCTTTTCTCAAGAGGCATAAGTTATACTCCAAACTGCCCTCATTGCCGCAGGGCAAAATATGCAGCATGACCGCGTCGGGTTTCAAATAATGGGCGATTTCCCCGGCGACTTCCTGAAGGTCATAGACATGTTCCAGGACGTGGTGCGTGAACAGGAAATCAAATTTTTTCTTATTGTAGCGGGCGTCATCGCCATGAAAAAAGGTGCACCGGGGGTAACGCTCCCGGGCCTTGTCCACGGCGGCCTGGCTCAGATCCGTGCCATAGACCTGATACCCGGGCAAGGCCCTCCTGATCACCTCCGTTAATACTCCGCTGCCGCAGCCGAAATCCAGGGCTTCGCCAGTGGGCGGCAGGTTTAACTTGCTGAGGAGATCGGCGATCCGCTCCTTTTTCTCATCCTTCCATTCCACCATGTACTCTTGTGAGAGAAATCCTGCCTGGTGGGTATACTTCTCATCGTAATGATGCTCCGAAGACTCCTTGTCATGGAGATCCACAGCCGTAAAAAGCATAGTTAGAAAAAGACCTTTCTACCCGGAATTTTGTTATTTTCTACTAACCCATCAAAAAGTCAAGGGATATCTGGCAACTTACTTTGCGCCTTTGCGTGAGATCTTCTTTTTCAAATCCGCCTGTTGGATTTCAGGGCCTCGGCGTAGATTTCCACCGCGTGTTTGACCCTTACCTTTGCTCCGGCCCGGGAGAGCAGGTCCGTAAGCTGGAGCATGCAGGCCGGGCAGCCCGTGGCCACCGCCGCGGCGCCGGACTTCAGGACGTTCTCCATCTTACGCCGGCCGATGGCCGCGGAAATCTCGTAGTGCTGCAGATTGAAGCTGCCGCCGCAGCCGCAGCACCAATCCGCTTCGGCCATTTCGGTCAATTCGTAACCGGCATTGGCCCGGACCAGGGACCGGGGCTGGGCCGCCACGCCCAGGGATTTCTTCAGGTGGCAGGGGTCGTGGTAGGTTAGCGGCGCCTTCCCCCCATCCCCTGCCGGCCCCGCCGGCGCCAGGCCCACCTTCTCCGCCAGGAACTGGCTGACGTCCAGGACCTTCTCCGCCACCGCGTTGATCCGGGCCTGCTCGGCCGCGCCGTCCTCCTGGGCCAGCAGGGGCCACATCTTCTTGATAGTGGAGGCGCAGGTGGCGCAGGCGGTGATCAGATAATCCCAGGGTTCGGAGCCGAAGAGCTCCAGGTTGCGGCCCAGCATCTCCTTAAAGGCGATGGAGTCGCCGCCGGACAGGGCCGGAATGCCGCAGCAGGCCTGGTCCCGGGGCAGGTACACCCCCACTTCGTGATGCGCCAGGACCTTAAGAACCGCCTCCCCCACCTGGGGGAAGACCTTGTCGATGAGGCAGCCCACGAAAAAGGCGACCTTCAGGCCCGAGTCCCCCGGCGGGGTGTTTAACGTCGGCGTCTGCCGGTGGAGAGGAATCTTAGCCAGGGGCTTGAGGTGCCGCTCCTTCAGCAGGGGCGAGAGAAAGCGGGAGCAGGACGACCCCAGCAGGTCGTCCACCGGCTTGAGGAAAATGCCCTGGAATTTGGCTCCCCAGGCCAGGATGCGGTTGAAAAAGTCCGGCTTGCTCAAGACCCGGCGGAACAATACCTTTTTCCAGGGCGGCAGGCCCAGGTACCCGGCCAGGATGGCCCGGGCCCGGATGAAGATATCCAGCACCTTCACCCCGCTGGGGCAGTTGGCCGCGCAAGAGCCGCAGAGCAGGCAGCGGGCCAGCCGGTCCTGCACGCCTTCAGGGTTTTCAAAGATCTCCCGGGCCAGCCCGTCCAGCAGCGCCAGCTTGCCCCGGGCCACGTCCGCCTCCCGCCCGGTTTCGGCAAAAAGCGGACAAACCGCCTGGCACAACCCGCAGCGCATGCAGACTATGAGTTGGTCTTCCAATTGTTTCACTAGGTTGGCCAGCGCTCGAAGGCTGGGCATTTTTTTTCTCCTTAAGAGCGGCTTTCAGCTATCAGCTGTCAGCTAAAAAATCTGCACCTTCAATCTATGAGGATAAATTGGGCTTTTTTCGCTTTTTGATTCTCGATGTGCCACAATCCCGCCTTTTTTTCTAAAACATCAATTATCAACATGAGGGAATCATCGACTACATTTGCTATATCTGACTCACCGGGGGCAGCAATATAAAGAAGATGCGAATGGAAAGTTCCTATGATTTCGTGACCTAATTTTTCCGCGGCGACTTTGATAGATCGCACCTCTTGGGAATAAAATGCAAATCCTCCGCCCGTCTTCCGTTTGTTCTTGGTCTTGATCAATTCAATAAAATACCCGTTATCCACCAGCAGGCCGCAGATTTCTTTCCCTCCATCCGCGGCGGCATGAATAGCGGCATCAATCATTTTATCCAAGTGTGGTTTTAAGAATTTATATTCTTTGATTTTGCCGTTCCCATAAAGAGCCATATTGGCCCATATTAAAGAAGACTAGCGAAAAAAGCTTTTTAAGCTGAAAGCTGACCGCTGATAGCTGATAGCTGACAGCTTCTTTTACCCAATAATTTTCCCCGGATTCAAAACATTCCGGGGGTCCACCGCGGCCTTGATTTTCTTAGAGAAAAGGATGGTTCCCTTCCCGAACTCCTTCTCCAAAAAGCGGGACTTGGCCGTGCCGATGCCGTGTTCTCCGGAGAGCGTCCCCCCCAGTTCCAGGGCCTTCTCGAAGATGGCGTCCACCGCGGCCTCCACCCGGGACCATTCCTTCTGGTGGCGGCGGTCGGTGAGGATGGTGGGGTGGAGATTGCCGTCGCCGGCGTGGCCGAAGGTGCCGATGGGCAGATCGAATTTGCGGCTGATGTCCTCCAGGGCCTGGATCATGGCCGGAATCCTGCTTCGGGGCACGGTGGCGTCTTCCAGGACGCAGGTGGGCTTCAGCTTGGCCAGGGCGGGAAGCGCACTGCGCCTGGCGCTCCAGACCCGGTCCCGCTCCGCCGCGTCCCGGGCCACGTGGATCTGGGTGGCGCCCAGCTGCCGGCAGATGGCTTCCACTTTCTCCGCTTCTTCGGCCACCACCGCGGGGTGGCCGTCCACTTCGATCAGGAGCAGGGCCGCGGCCGCCACCGGCAGCCCGGCTTTACTGTAATCCTCCACGGTGCGAATGGTGAAATTGTCCAGAAACTCCAGGGTGGCGGGGACGATGCGCTGGGCGATAATGGCGGCCACCGTTTCCGAGGCCTTGCCCACCGCGTCGAAAGTGGCCATCATTGCCTTCCGGGCCGGAGGCAGGGGAATGAGCTTAAGGATAATCTCGGAAACCACCCCCAGGGTGCCTTCGGAGCCCACCAGCAGGGCGGCGAGATTATAGCCGCTGACGCATTTCACGGTGCGGGACCCGGTCTTCACGGTCTCCCCGGAGGCCGCGAAGAAGGTGAGGCCCATGACGTAATCCCGGGTGACCCCGTATTTCAGCCCCCGCAGGCCCCCGGCGTTTTCCGCGACATTGCCCCCCAGGGTACAGACGGCCATGCTCCCGGGGTCCGGGGGGTAAAAAAGGCCCTTGGCCTCCACCGCGGCCATCAGGTGGGCGGTGATCACCCCCGGCTGCACCACGGCATAGAGGTCGGCTTCGTTGATTTCCAGGATTTTATTCAGGGCCGTGGTCAGGACTACGACCCCTCCGGGGCTGGGGATGCTGCCGCCGCTCAAATTGGTGCCCGCGCCCCGCACCGTCAGCGGCAGGCCGTTTTCGTGGCAGAGAGCGGTCACCCGGCCCAATTCCACGGCGGACCTGGGCCTGAGCACAACGGCCGGCAGGACCGGCTTTAGAACCGCGGCGTCATAGGCGTAAGTGGCCCGGTCGATCTCCTCCAGGAAGACCTGTTCCTTCCCCAGAATAAGTTGCAATTCTTTCACCAGGGCTTGGCTGAGCATGCTCCTTCTCCAATGGCTGCTGGTTATTCTTACTGCAATTCAAGGTGCTATTGTCAACTATCTATACCAATTCGCCATCCATGAATACCAGGCAGACCAAACCTTAACTAGGCAAAGTGACCCGGAAACGGGGCTGATGCTGTGGCCCGCTTGATGATTAATCCCGGGCGCGGACGGCCGCCCTACGGCTTTTGGCAACCGGCGGGCGATGCCAATTCGTAATCTAATAAAAATCCACCGGGTCGATCTTCCGGGACGCGGACCAGTGGAAAAAAAGATTGCTGGGCAGGCCCTGGAAGATATAGCGGTTGGGGGGCAGCAGCAGCCGGCGGCAGATGGAGGAAAAGGAGTAAAATTTTTGAAAGCAGCGCCAGACCCCGGCTTCGCACTCCTCCGGGGTCATCTGTTTGGGGATGAAGTTGCAGACCATGCCTAAGTATTTTTCCGCATCCGGGTTATGAACCCGGCCTTCCCGGTTGAGTTGCTCCCACATGGGGGTGCCCCGCCTGGGGGTGGCCACGTTGAAAAAGGCCAGGGGCGCCTTGATGCGCTGCAGGAATTCCAGGGTTTCGTCAAAGAGCTGCTTTTTATCGCCGTCCAGGCCGAACATGAAGTTCAGGGAATAAAAGATGCCCCGGTCCCGGAGGCGGCCCAGCAGCCATTCGTATTCCTGCACCGGATTTTGCACCTTTTCGATGGAGGCGATGGACTCCTGGCAGACGTTTTCGATGCCGATGTTCACGTGGTGGCAGCCGGATTTCTTGGCCAGATCCAGCAGGTCCTCGTCCCTGGAGGTGTTGATGGTCCACAGGCAGCTCCAGCGCAGTTTCAGCGGGATGAGGGCCTGGAACAGCTCCTTGGCGTAATCCCGGTGGCCGGTCAAGTTATCGTCGATGAAATAGATATTTTTCAGGCCGGTGATCCTGACGTTGGCCTTGATCTCTTCGATCACCTCCCCCAGGGGCCGCCGGCGGTAGGTATGGCCGTAAACGATGGGCACTTCGCAGAAGGCGCAATGATAAGGGCAGCCCCGGGTGGTCTGGGTGGGGATGATCTTCACCCGGTAACGCCTTAAGTTCACCAGTTCCAGGCGGGGCCGGGGCAGGCCCGCCAAATTGTGAAACTCGGCCGCCTGGTAACGGGGCTTGAGCCGCCGCACCCGGGCATCCTCTATTACCTGCTTCCACACCGCTTCCGCTTCCCCCACCACCACCGCGTCGCAATGCTCCAGGGATTCTTCCGGGTGCAGGGTGACGTGAAAGCCGCCCATCACCACCTGCACTCCCCGCTGCCGGAATTCCTTGGCGATTTCGAAGGCCCGCTGGGCGGTGGCGCAGGTGGCGGTGATGCCCACCAGGTCGTACTGGCGGTTGTAAGGGATGGGAGAGAGACGGTCGTCCACCAGATCCACGTGGATGCCCTTGGGGGTAAGGCCCGCCAGGTAGGGCAGGGTGATCCCCAGGAGCCAGCGGGTCCGGCTGCGCAAGAGCCGCTGGTCGGGATACCGGGTGGTGGGCTGGACCAATAATATTCTCATTGAAAACCTCAGATTATCCGGATAAGCTAGGTCAGGTTATATAATTTTATGCAATTCAACATCTTGATGCCACAAGAAAAGAATTTCCCGGCCTCAGGCAGCTTCGGTCCAGTCTGGAGCTCCCCGTTTATACTGTCTCTTTTGACGAAAAAAAACGCAAAACGCAAAACGGTATCAAATGCTGACCATCGACTGCCCTATCTGTGAGAAGGATCAGACCCGCCTCGTGCAGCACCGCCGGGAGCGGGGCTTGCGGCTCAACACCGTGGTCTGCCTGGGGTGCGGCCTTACCTTTCATAATCCCGCGGTGGAAGACCTGGACCGGCAAAAATTGGAAATCAGCCCCGGCCAATGGCATACCGGCGCGGGCATCACTCCCCGGCAGCAGCGCAAGCTTACCAGGCGCTGGGCCGGCCAGTGGCCGCTCATCGAGCCGATCTTCCGGCCGGGGATGAAAGTGCTGGAGGTGGGATGCAGTTGGGGCCTGGCGATGCATCGGCTGCAGGAGATGGGGGCCAAAGTGCTGGGCGTCGAACCCGACCCGGAACAGGCGGCGCACGCCCAAAGCCAGGGGAATCTGGAGATCATCCAGTCCAGTTTTGAGGACGTGGACCTGCCCGGAGAGAAATTCGACCTGATCCTGGCTTCCCATGTCATCGAACATTTTCCCCAGCCTTTGGCCTTCCTGAGCAGCGCCCGGGAGATGGCCCGCCCGGGAGGGCGCCTGTTGTTGGAAACCCCCAACATCCTGGCCCCCAAGGTGAGCCCCCGCCGGGTCTTTTCCCTGGCCCATAATTTTTATTTTTCCCCCCGGACTCTCAAGTGGTTGCTTCTCAAGGCCGGGTGGCTCACGGAGACGCTTAGGGTCTGGCGCCGGGACGCCTTCCAGATTCTGGCCCGGGCCGGGGAGCCGGAGATGCCCGTCATCCCCGCCGGGGCCGCGCATGAGGTCCTCCGGGCCATTGCCCGCCACCAGTACCAGTATTATCTGAAGATGTTGTTTATCTGGCGCAAGATCCCCTGGTGGCAGAAGTACTGGATGTATACGCCGGATCCCAGGTATGGGCGTTGAAGATAGTGGTCAGGGGCCAGGGGCCAGGGGTTGGGGCAAGTAAGTAGTAAGCAGTGAACAGTCGCTCAGGAGCCTTCGCCTCCCTCAATATAATGAAAGGAGCGGTAGGGCGGGCGTCCCGCCCGCCGTTCATTCTCACTAACTTTGAGCCTTGAACTTTTAACTTTTCAACAAGCTGCAAGCCATTGATTTATCACTGACTACTGGCTACTGACCACTGGCCACTGATCACCGCTTCCGCAAGGGGACGACCTTCCCCCTGTCTTCGGGGACCGGTGTCTCAGGTTGTGGCGGTGACTTGGGAGGGACGGGCACCAGCTTCATGGGCCTCCCGCCCATGGTGAACTCCTGGCCTTGGATGTGGGCCTCTTCCAGGATCCAGACCAGGGTCTGGGGCGGCAGGGTGAGGACCAGAAGTTCCACCTGGTACCAGCCCTTCTTGACATCCGGATTGATGTCGTTGATGCGGGCGTAAAACGAGGGTTTTCGGTCCAGATGGACCAGCACCAGATCGTTAATTGTAGCCATGTCGATTCGTTCCAGTCTTGAAAAGTTCCAAGTTCCAGGTTCCAAGTTCCAAGTTTAAGACCCAGAAGGTACTATATAAGTAATTCCTAAATGATTTCGGAATAAAAGATGGAACCTTCGCAGATAATAATACAAGGTCACCAGGTAAACCATCATTTTTCTTAAGGCATCGGAGAGGGAATCGCCATGAGAGGAGCTATTCCTGGGATTTTCCTGGTAATTTTGTTTTTGCTTGCGGCTTCCACTCCCGCAGCCTTTCCCGGGAGTTCCGGGGGAAACATGACCATCCCCTACGCCTTGGCCGACGGCGCCGCGCTTACGGGGTATCTGTCGTTGCCTCGGGACTATCAGGAAGGTAAAAAGTATCCGGCCATCCTGTTAATTCATGGGGGTCTGGGGGACAACCAGGGAGTCCGGAAGCGGGCGGAGGAATTTTTGCGCACCGGGCCGGTTAAGAAGCATCTGTGTCCGCATTACGCGGTTTTTGCCGCGGCGTACCATAGCGATTATCTCGGGGGGCCTAAGGAAATTGAAAGTATGGCCGCGGCCCTGAAGACCTTGGCCGGCCTGCCCCAGGTGGACCCCGGCCGCATCGCCGCCCTGGGGGTGAGCCACGGCGGCTATTTGGCCCTGATGTCTGCGGCCCATCCCCGGATGCCCCTGAAAATCAAGGCCGCGGTGAGCATCTCCGGGGTGGTGGACGTGGGGGCGTTCCTGGAGCATCGTTTTAAAGGGAACCGGATAGCCGCGGGCCCGGCGGCCCGGGCCCTGGGATGGCCGCCGGAAAAGGATGCGGAGACCAGGGAAAATTACGCCCGCCTGTCCGTGCTCAGTTACCTGGGCAATTTGCAGGCCCCGGTCCTGGTGGTCCATGGCGCCGAGGACAACCTGGTGCCCGTCAGCCAGGCCCGGAGGTTGAAGGAGGGCCTGGAGCAGAAGAAGAAAAAATTCGAATATTTAGAAGTTCACACCGGCAAAATCGGCGGGCATTTTATTTTCTTGTCTAGTAAGGAGATGTGGGAGAAGGTTGAGGTCTTCATAAAGAAATATTTATAACCCATGAATACCTCTATCTTTTCTGTTTATGATAAGTTCAAGGTTCAAAGTTCAAAGTTAAGGTCCAGGAACAAAAGGGGTTTCATAATTTATGGATGAACCGATGGCTCATGAATGATTGTCCTGAGGAGATAGAACTCACACAAAGACACAAAGTGAAACGCAGAATATTATGAAGAATGGAAGGTGCTTCCTCGCACCAATTACTCTGAAGGTTGCCAGATGTCCACAGTCATAACCTTGAACCTTGAACCTTGAACTTTGAACTTTGAACTTTGAACTCGAACACTCGGAGAAAACGCTATGGCGGTTGTAGAGTTTTTAGAACTTTTTGAAGAAATAAAAGAAGACCCCCGGGGATTCGTCTTCTTCCCCTGGCAGGGGCGGACCGAGGTCCAAGAACCCCGGGACGTGTTGCGGACTTTCCATCTGGTTTCCATTGCGTCGGGGGAGGTACGGGGCAACCACCTCCACCCCGGGCATCAAGAGTACCTGTTCACTTTTGGTGGTGAAGGAATCCTGGCGTGGGAAGAAAAAAAGGGGGAAGTCCGGGAACGGCGGCTGAGCGGCCACCGCACCCTGATGCGCATTCCCCCGGGCATCGCCCATGCCCTGCGCAATCCGGGGCCGGAGATGCTCTTTTTGCTGGCCTGGCGGGAGAGGATAGGGAACGCCTCAGAAGAACCGGAAAGCATCCCCCGTATAATTACGACGACAGGCTGAGGGAAGCTTATCTCACCGCCACCGTCCCCGGTCCGGATTCCAGGTCTTGTACAGCACCGCCACGGCCAGGATTCCCCAAATCAGCCACGGCAGCCAGGCCCGGCTCAAATCGAAACTGAAACTTTCTGCCCGGGTCTTGAGCAGTTCGGCAAAATAGGGAGCGCTGGTGGCTGAAATCAAAAACCCGGTGAAAAGCATCACCAGCGCCACGTCAATCAGGTTAAGAGAGGTAAAGATATAGTACCCGCTGATTACCAGCAGCGCCAGAGAGATAATTATCACCAAACTGCTATACCCCAGCAGCTTTTCGGCTACCGACACCCCCAGTTGGGGGTAAATGGTCAGGATAATCAACTTTAGGAGAATCATTCCTGCAAAAATTCCAGCCAAGATTCTTTTCCCGAACATCTCCCGCCCTCCCGTCAAATTATCCGTCTCCCAACCAGTCTTGACTACCAGGACGTCCGCTCTTACTTATATGGCAAATTTCTGGAGGTTTGGAGCCATGAAAAACATCCTGGCACTGGCTCTGGTGGTTGCCTGCTCTGCCTTACTTCCGAACTTCGCGTCGGCTGAAGAGAAATTTTCCCCCTGGGTCGACGCGCAAGGGGCCATCACGTTACCCAAAGATTTCCGCCGCTGGGTGCATCTGGGCACCTTTTTGGTCACTGACGAGAAAGCCCCCGGATACGGCGTGCATGACGTCTACACCCAACCCCGGTTCGTGGATGCTTATAAAAAGACGGGCAAATTCCCGGACGGTACGGTGATCGTCAAGGAAATCCGTAAGGTCAAATCCGGAGCCATGACCACCGGTCAAGCCAGTTGGGCCGGAGAGGTCCTGGTCTGGTTCGTGATGGTCAAGGACTCCCGGGGCCGCTTCCCCAAGAACCCCATTTGGGGGGACGGCTGGGGTTGGGCCTTATATAAGGCGGAAGATCCGAAGAAAAATGCGGCTACGGATTATAAGAGCGACTGCCTGGGCTGCCACGTCCCGGCCAAAGACACGGATTGGGTTTATATCCAGGGATATCCGACTCTGAAATAACGAGGCTCGCGCTATCGCCCCGATCCTTTTCCCAACTACCGCTCGGACTCCATGGCGTTCCTCACCTCCGCCACCTGCCGGGCCACCGTCTCCACCGCGGCCGCGTCCGTCCAGGGGCTGAGGATATAGGATTTGAGCGCGGCAATGGGAGGGCCCTCTTCCTGGCCATAGCGGGCGTGGCGGTAGGCGTCCGTCCAGGACAGGAGCACCCCCTCCCCCCGCATGGCCCGGTCGTGAATCAGTTGAAAGACCCGGCGGTTATAGTTGTTATGGGCTTCCAACTGCTCCCGGTAGGCGGGGTCCTTCTTTTCCAGGCGATAAGCGGCCTCCGCGTCCACTCCCGGGGGGTAAACCCGAAACAGGGTAACCGGGCCGAAGTTGCGGTCATTCACCGCCTGGATGAAGGGATAGGCTTCCAGGCGCTCCCGGAGCATCTCCGCCATCTCCACCGCGTGGCCGATGAGCACCCGGTAGCCCTGTTTGCCCAACAGCCGGATATTGGCGTAGGCCGCCAGGGCCCCGGAGCCGGGGCGGGAGCACTCCAGGGTGAAAATTCCCGGGTGGTAGGAGCCGAACTGGTAGAGATAGGGCATCTCTTCCGGCTCCCGGGAGAGACAGGCCAAGTCCCGGCGGTCTTTCACCATAAAGAGGCTGGAGAGATAAGGGGCATACCCCGTCTTGTGGAAGTCGATGCCCAGGGAATCCGCCTGGGCCAGGTCTCCCAGGCGCTCCAGGGAGTGCTCCAGGGCCTTCAGGGTGCGGGCCTTAAACTCCAGGGGGTTGGCCTGGAAATCATAGTCCCTAAAAACCGACCAGACCCAGCCGATGACTGCGTCCGCGTGGATGTGGGGCGGCTGCGGCAGACGGTATTCCCGGGCCAATTGATCCCGGAGGCGGACGATGGCCCCCAGGTCGTCCAGGCCGAAGGCGTCCGTGGTCCCCATGGTGGCGATGATCACCCCCACCTTCTCGCCGGCGTCCAAGGCCCGGCGGAGGTATTCCTCCAAATGGGGGAGGGACATGTCATTGTCCGGGGTGGTGGGGATGGTAACCAGGTTTTTCATGCCCACCCCCAGCCAGCCGCTGACGTTCAACCGGGAGTAATGGGACGCCTCGGAAGAGACGATCTTCACGTCCTCCCGGACGCCCTCCTCCATGGCCCGGCAACCCAAAGCCTTTTCAATTCCCAACTTGCACCCGTAGAAGTTGGTGCCCGTGCCGCTGAAGGTGAAGACCCCGCCGGCGCGTTGCGGGTCATAGCCGATGAGGTCCGAGACCAGGGCCACGGTTTGGATCTCGGCTTCCGCAAAGCGGGCCGAATATTCGTCCCAAATGATGTTGGGGTTGTAAATGGCCGCGGCCACGAATGCGGTGATACTGGGAATGGTGGTGGGAGGGATGACATTGACCTGGGAATTGGGGTGGGCCCAGATGGGCATGCCCTGGCAGTATTCCGCCAGCAAGCCGATGACCTGCTCCACCGTGGCCGTCTCTTCGGGAAACTTCAGCCCCAGATCGTTCTGATAATCGGCCCGCCGGCTCCGGCCCAGGATGGGGGCCGCAGACTTCAGGTCGTCCACCCGGTCCAGAAACCGGGAGATGGTGTGGACAAAATAGCCGTCCAGCACCGGTTCGGAAACCGGCCCCGGGAAATAGGTCTTGAGTCGCTGGAGAAAACGCAGGTAAGGCGGGGTGTTGGCCGGATGGCGCGGCGTCATGGCCTATTACCTCTTTTTATTCGTGAAAATACCTCTGGCAATTAGGTTGACAAGGGTGTTATTCAGTCATTAAATATGGCATTCAAAGGCTCCAGGTCAACATCCCCTTGGCGAAAAGTTGGGGCTCAGCTTTTTTTTTCCCGCCAATCGATAAGCGCCAGCCTTAAACGATAAGCGCACAATTTTTTTAATCCTCTCGGCATAGCGGCCGATGATAATAATCAGGGGGAAAAGGCAAACTTTCTTTTAACCCCTCGACCGCAAACAGGGAATGTTTGCGGAAACTCAGCGGTGCAAGGAGGCTAAAGCGATGACCAACGGCTGATTTATGAGCTGAGGCATGGATTTTCTCATCTCGCCCATTTATTCCACCTATCGGTCGGCCACTGCCTCCGGGGGAACAGCCGCCACCTTGAACAGCTTTATAAAGGTTAACTTTTCCTCATCCGCCAACGTCGCAAGCCAACTAGAAGCCTTGAACGGCCTGTATGCCCGGGCCTATCAGATGCTCTCTCCTGCCGACCAACTCTCGGGAAGCGAAGGCCGCGTCAACTTTTCCCAGCGGCCTACCAATAGTACGGACGTAGACGTAGCGCAGGTCGCCTATTTTGACAAGACCTATTACCAGGCGCAGGTTCCGGAGTCCAGGTTCATCTTCCAGGTGCAGCAGATCGCCTGCAATCAGGTGAACCAGGGGACGACCCTGAATTCCGCGGCGGCCTCCGCCGTCAACACCGGCAGCAACACCTTGACCCTGACCGTGGCGGGCACGGCCCATACCCTGGCGGTGACCATCAACCCCGGAGACACCAACGCCGACGCGCTGGAAAAAATCGCCCAGGCCATCGACGCCGCCAATGCCGGAGTCTCCACCGCCATGGTGCGGGGAAGCGGCGCGATTCGGCTCGATCTTTACGGCAAAACCGGAGAAGCACAGGCTTTCTCCCTGGCCGACACGAGCGGCAACGCGGTGAGCGCCGCCGGCCTCAACAGCAGCGCCCAAACTGCCCGGGACGCCAAATTTCTGCTGAACGGTACCGCTTATGTCCAGGCCGACAACCGCGTGTCCCTGCTAGACGGGCATTTGCAGGTCGATCTCACGGGTTCGGGCATCGCCGCGGTAGCCACCGGCCCCTTGAGAGCGGTGGACCTGGCGCAATCCTTAACCCAGGCCATGAGCAGTTTCGGATCTTATCTGCGGGAGAACCGCTACCTGACTACTTCTTTATCTTCGGCCTGGTCCGGCCTGGTAAAACGGGAGACGGCCATCCTCAGCAAATACGGCCTGGAAGCCGGTTCCGGGGGGCAGGTGGGTTTGGATACCCTGAAATTTGCCGCAGAGTTGCAGCAGGGCAGCGCCCAGGCGGCAGAGGCCATGGGCGGCCTGGCCTCCCGGGTGAAAGAATTTGTCAAGGGGCTTACTTCCCTTCCGGCCGCCAGCCTGCTGGCCTCGCCCCCCACTGACGGCTACGCCTCGTCTTACCTCAGATCCACGGCCTCTGCGCCCTGGCGTCAGGCGGGAACCGGTGGCTTTTGGCGCATCGCCTAAAGAAAACTTCTGGTCTGAGAAAAGATAGACCTCACGCAAAGCCGCCAAGACGCAAAGAAAGGCGCAAGAAATATTTTAGAGTACGGCAGTTGCCGTGCCCTTAAAAATTTATCTTGCGCCTTTGCGCGGATTATTTTTTCTTTCCGATTATTGCCGTAGCTCCGAATTCATGCACCCGGAAGGGGCAGCAAATCCTAGAAACGCTAATTGCTGGAAAAAAGGCCGCTTAAGTCCCCTCTCCCTTGAGGGTAGGGGGCTAGGGGGAGGGTGGCGACTTGGGGCCGCAAGGGTCCAAAGATGCCACCCCCTCCCTACCCTCCCCCCTCAAAGGGGGAGGATAAAAGTGGAGGATAACAATGCCTTTGGTCAACTTTGGTGATTCCGGAGTTAAGGTAACAATCAAAAAGACTCTTAACCTCAATCAAAAGAAAACCCCAAGTCGAAGACTCGGGGTATCTTTTAACCGAAAACAGAAAACCAAAAACCGTCTTTACGCCGGGGCCCGGCGCCAGAACCTGGACCAGGAGCCGGCGGCCGCGTCTTCCTCTTTGGGACTCACCGTTTCTCGCAACGCCCTGGGAGGCGCGAACTTCTCGGTGATGATCTGGGCGATTTCCCTTAATTCCCCGGCGGCCCGGCTCCTTTCCGCGTTCAAGGGGAAGGGCACCATCTGATTGACCGCCTGCTCGATGGCCTGGTCGTAGTGCAGGTAGCCCAAAACCTGGGGGGCGAGGTCCAGAAAGCGGTGGCTCACGTGCTGAATGATCTGGGCCGCCTGGAAATCCCGGTCGGTCTTGATCATGTTCACCACCAGCAGGACCTGAAAATCCCGGAGCAATTGGAGCACTTCCTCGTACCGGTATTCGTCTTTCCTCTGCAAGTGAGTCAGCATGTCGCTGATGGACTCGACCTTCACCTCCGGGTTTTTGCTGCCGGATTGATAAAGGAGCCAGATCAGGTATTCGTCTTTGGCGAACTCCCGGGAAATCTTGCGGAACAGGGAATTTTTCAGGAAACCGTAAACGTTTTGCAGGGAAGTGGCCTGATTGGTGAACACGGCGATTTTCCCGGAGGAGTAGTTGAAGAAATCCAGGGTGTTATACGAAGTGCCGGCCCCCAGGTCCAGCAGCACGAAATCCGCGGGCAGGCTCTCAATCTGATTGAGGACCCGGATTTTTTGGGAGAAGGTGGGGTTGGCCGCGCCCAGGATGTCGTCCGCGCCGCAGATCAGGCCGATCCCCGCGATCTGGGTGTCCAGGACGATGTCTTCCAGGTTGTCCACCCTCTTAAGGAGAAAGTCCTCCAGGGTATGGGCCGGATAACGGACGCCCATGAGGGTATGGAGGTTGGCGCCCCCTAAGTCCGCGTCCAGCAGGATTACTCTCTTGCCCAGGCGGGCCAGGGAGATGCCCAAACCCAGGGTGA
>Ga0233425_10007864_pt1 | contig 14630 bp, 10 predicted proteins | sample Watercolumn_Towu_2_FD_181712 | JGI IMG/M metagenome (GOLD analysis project Ga0233425, IMG submission 181712) | Freshwater microbial communities from Lake Towuti, South Sulawesi, Indonesia - Watercolumn_Towuti2014_140_MG | ecosystem: Environmental > Aquatic > Freshwater > Lake | place...
CCACAACTTAACATTAACTTATGATAACAGAAAGCTAACGAAACCTAATGAGCAGGTAGGATCGTAGAAAAAGAAAACGCACTTGCAGGATAAACCTTTCAAGTGCGTTCGATCCAAGGGTAGTTTTCAAGGCGCCGCATACGCCGCTTGGAAGCGGATTATTTGCGTCCCAGCGACCAAAAGAAAATCGCCGCGCCCAGCTAATTTTTCCGCTCCGGTCCCACTAATGCCGGCTGCGATACGTGCATCGTCCGCTTTCGCGACGTGACCAACCAATCGCACGGGGAAACTCTCCTCCATCAAGCCGCCCGCCACACGTACCGACGAGTTTCTTACACAGACAATCACCGAAATGCCCACGTCACGCCCTCGCCGGACGAGTTGCGTCAAAGACATTTCCAATTTCTCCCCGCCTGCCTCTAGTAGATCGATCAATTCGTCCACGATAACGACAATGCGAGGATAACAGGTCGCCACTTGACTACGCCGATCCATTTCCCCCACAAGTTCCTGCATTTTGTCGTGGGCATGCTTTGGATTAGTCACAACTGGAAACACCAGGTGACTGTCGCCTTGAAACTGCGTGAAACCCTGCAGTTTCGTTACAAAGAGGGCAAGCCGTAAGTCTCGTGGCTTCTGCCACATTGTCAGGGAGGTAATAACCGTACGGGCCATTTCCGTCTTACCGCTGCCGGTCGTCCCTGCAATGAGAACATGCGCAACGTCTGGCGACGACAATCGCAGGAGCAGTGGCACCCCTTCGCTATCCAGACCCAGGATGGCTGTCCCAGGAACAGACAGGGCACAATGCAACGTTGGATCGTTCTTCAATCGCGCGGCAAGTTCCGCGAGCGGAACGAAGCGCGAATCATTGCGTTGTACCTCGAGTGAAAGCGTACAATTCACCCGTGTCAACCGTACCGACGGCACACCCAGGGCAAGCGCGACTTCTTCGGTGAGTGCCTCAAGACGCGCCAATTTGGTATTGGCGGCGAGCGCGAGGTGAAATTGCACAGTGCGTGGGGTCAGTCGACCACCCCACACACGCGCGGGTGCTTTGTGTGCCGCCAAAACCATTTCGATTTTGTCGGCCTGCAGGTTCAAGAGATGCTTCTCCATCCTTTCTCCTCTCCTTTCTGTCCTTAGACAGTGAATACCCTTATTTACCCTGTTGATTCAAGGGTACATATTGGTTACTCACATTATAGGTTCTGGACTTATAGTCGTCAAACGGGGTTTAAAGATGAAAAGTTATTTTGCCTGCTTAAGAATCTCGCCCAAGCGACTCATTTCCTGGCCGTACTTGGCCCAGTCACCAGCCTTTTGCGCGTCAATAGCCGCCAGGTAAGCACTCTGAGCTTTTTGCAGGAAGCTGTCAGTACCAGCACCAACCTGGGTACCAGTAGGGGCAGAAGTCTGGGAAGCGGTCGGCGCCAGATTACCCACAAAAATCTGCGCGAGAGCTTTGTCTAGGCTTTCGTCCATAACCACCCGGTCATTGTAAACAACAATCACCCTCTTTAGTTCCGGGATGTTTCCGCTAGTAGCCTTTAAGTAAAGCGGCTGGATGTAAAGTAGGGACTCTTTAATTGGAACAATGAGCATTGGCCCGTAGTTAACTTGTGAGCCCTTCTGGTCCCAGAGGGTTAGCTGGCTGCTAATGCCGGCATCCTGGTTGATCCGAGCGGTAATCTGCTTGGGGCCATAGATGAGCTTCTGTTTGGAAAAACGGTAAGTCAAAAGCTTGCCGTAGTTAGTCCCATCATTACGGGCAACCATCCAAGCCGAAAGATTATCTTTGCCCGATGGAGTAAAAGGAATCATGAACACAAATTCGTCTCTGGTTTCCCCAGGCAACCTCATTACCAAATGCCTCGGGCTGGCCAATGCTTGGGCCGCTTCCGCTTGGCTGTCGCCACTGGGCCCAATGTAGGCTAACTGCCACTGATCCTCCTTGTTATAAAAAGCCTGCGGCTCATTCATGTGGTAGGTGGCATAAATTCCGGCCTGGGTCATAAAAAGATCCTGGGGATACTTAATGTGAGCTAAAAGCTCCGGAGGCATTTGGGCAATTGGTTTAAAAATCCCAGGAAATATTTTGGCGTAGGTCCTAATTATTGGGTCCTGCAAGTCAGCTTGGTAAAAAGTCACACCTCCGTCGTAGGCGTCGACGACTGCCTTAACGGAATTGCGCACGTAGTTGGTAGCCCATTCACCATATGACGAAAGCGGTCTTGAATAAGGATATTTATCCGTAACGGTATAAGCGTCCGCCAACCATAAAAGCCTTCCCTGGGAAACCACCAAATAGGGGTCCCTGTCGAAAACAAGATAGGGAACAAGTTTGGAGAGCCTCTGCTGGATTTGCCTGAAATACAAGATTCTGGACCGTGGTGTCAGCTCCCGCGATAGTAATAAATTAGTGTCAAATTTTAACCCAAAAATAAAGCGCTTTAACTCTGAATTAAGTAGCACACCACCCTGCCCACCGTACTTTGCAAAAATGTTTTCATCGCCCTTGGGGTAGTCAAATTCAGAAATTCCCGTATTCACAACAGCGTAATCGTTGGTTAGCTCGCCAAAGTATATTTCCGGCCGGGTAATCTTTAGCTCCGAAGTCGTAGCTACTGGAGGCAAGTCTTTTAAAAACAGCACCGGCAGACCCTCGCTGGAAACCTCGTTGACGGGGCCGGCGGTAAGCCCGTAACCGTGGGTAAACACCAAATGCTTATTTGTCCAAGTTGGGCTGGGAAGACTTGCGGTGTCGAGTTCACGTGAGGAAAGCAATAGCTGGCGAAGGTCACCGCCAATGGTATATCGATCGTCATCAATAGAAACAAAATTATAGTAAGTTCTAATCTCCTGCAATTGCGAAAAGGTCGAAAGAAGTGGCGCCCTATCCCAGAGGCGAACGTTTTTAAGGGTGGGGCTATTATCGGCAATATCTTTGGCGGTTAGGGTTTGGTCCCCGGAAATTTCACCTTCGGTAATGCCGTCCAAACCGTAGGCGTCACGCGTCGCTGCAATGTGGTTTTTTATAAGCGGCGTTTCCATAGCCAACTCGTTGGGAGCCACATTTAAGCTGTGGTAATAGGCAGGAACAATTCCTTGTAAAACCACCGTTACCAGTAGTAGGAGACCAGAAACCAAAAGTAACCTAGCGTTGCCAATGATACCATAAACCAGAAAGGTCACCGCCAGTAGCCCAGCCATAACGGCAGTTAATTCCATTAAAGGAATACGCACGTTCACATCGGTTATGGCGGCACCATAAATAGGACCGCTGGCCTTGGAAAGCAGCCCAAAAATATTTAAAATTATTCCCCCCAAAATCGTCAGGGTAAAAAGGCTGGCTAAAAATGAAAGGTGGTGGCGAACCGTGGCCGGTAATTTCCCCAAGCCTTTGACGCCGCGAAGTGCGTAGACAACAAAGCAACCTATTGTGCAAAAGGTCACGATATTTCTGACGACCCTAACCAAGTATTCAAAAATAGGCAAATAGAAAACGTAGACAGAAATATCCAGCTTAAAGACTGGGTCGGCCTTACCAAACGGGACCGCGTTTAAAAACTTAAGCACACCCAAATAATGTGTGGAGGCACCTAAGCCGAAGAGGATCCCAAGTAAAAAACAGGCAATCACCCCAAACCGCTTCACCCAAAGAGCGCTAACTGTTATGGGAGAAAGCCCCCGCCGCCGGTTAATTGTTATCTGCCAGGTGGAATCGGCCCCGGCCGAAACTAGAAAATTCACCAAAAAGAAAGCGGACGACAATACAAAAACTCCCGCAAACAATGCTATTTTTGCCCACCAAGTTGTCAGTAAAATATTTTGAAAACCTAGGCTTTCAAACCACCAGAAGTCTATAAAATAAGGAGCAAAAACCGACGCAACAATCCCAAAAATAACCCAAACGGAAACAAGCGTTAGCAAAAGTTTTTTAATGGGTAAAGATACGGCCGCCACCAAAAGTAAAACAGCAACCAGCAAAAAGGCCGGCGTGAAAATGGCCCCAGTGGCTAAAAACGAGTAGAGCAGGGCAATAACGGGAATAAAAATGAAAACGGAAATTATTATTTTTAAAATCGGCCTAAGAATTAAAGTGGCACCCTTCATTAGCAATTAAATGCTAGCATGTTTGGTCTGTGATTTTCAATTTATGCGAAACTCGAGGTTCACAATTAACAAGCCCCGACCACATAATAATCATACCCCATATTATAGTGGCTGCCTACGCTTTATCCTGCTCTCTTGTAGTTTACTGCACTTGATTGACAAGCCTTATAGTGGTAAAATCCCATAACAACAAAAAGGCGCTGGAAAAGCAGAAAGCGTAGAAGCGGAGGATCGAGTGAGAGAGGTAACGCGATTAAAGCTGGAAAGAAGGCGTAGGGACAGGATTTACAAGCTTGTCCGGTTGTCTAGGGCACTCAGGGTTCCGCCCTGGGCTGGGCCTAACGGCGTCAAGCCGCTCCACTGGGACGAGTGGTGGGACAGCGTCGCCAGCGTGATTCTGGTAGGACACAGAACCCGCTCCACCCAAACCGTTGGGGATTCAAAAGACCAACGGCTGGAAAAAGCCCTGAAGAAGAGTCGGAGAGTTGTTCAGAACAAGGTTAGGGACCGACTGCTACTTTGGGAAAAATTTCTGACCTTGTTGGCAGAATTGCGGGAGGGTGAGTTTATTTCTTGCTACTGCCAAGACAATACCGGGATTGTCTGCCTGACAATTCTGGATTTCCCAACAATTTTCATCGGAGCCAAAGTCTTGATCCGGGTCGCCCCGCAATTGTTACCGGGGGATGTTGGTTTGGGGACTATTAGGAAGAGGTTCCTGGACAAAAGCACCTGGAAGGCATGTCGAGCACGAAAGCGAGAGCGACAGGAAAATCCCCCACGCTTCAAACGGTGGATGGAGAAATTGCCACGGTACCTTGATGAGACGTGGGTCGAGGAGGAATCCGCCGAAGCCGCACCATAAATTGACGATTGTGAGCAGCTGATTACTGGGAAGCTTTTCCTAGAATCGGCTGCTTGTTCTTTTTATACCTATTATATATAGCCCCTCAAAAGCAAAGAACCAACCACGACAATCAATGATCGTCACGGTTGGTTCTGTCTTTCTGGTCCTACCTACTGGTACGCCGCAAGAATCTGTTCGGCACGACTAGCGTCGAGGGAAACAGTCACCCAAACGCCAACGGGTTGTTCAATAATCACACCCGCAGCACGGAGCTGGGCAAATTCCCCCGAGCACTGCACCACCTGTGCAGTAAACCGATCCTGACCGTTCTGGATCCGACGCAACAGATCAACGGCTCCTGGGAGCATAGTGGTGGACATCATTTACTAACGCCTCCGCCCGCTAAAGGTACCGCTCGACTTACGAACGTGTGGTAAGACCCTTTTGCTCTCGGCATCTCGAGCGCACACGGAGCAAATCCGCGTCTCGGGAAAACATCCCAGTCTTTCCGACTCGATCACACCATTTCCAAGGCACTTCGCGGATTGACAAACGCCGGCGGTAGCGGGTTGGTTAGACAGCCTCTGGATGGCTGCTTCAACCGCGGCTAAGAGCTGCTGATCAGCCCTTGTCAGATGACTCGCCACGTCGGCTTCAACGATTTCCGTCGCGGCATCTGCGAAATCCGAGCTGGGGGTGGCATGCTCAACTTCACCATTGGACTGAACCCGCTTAAGGATTTCCGCGCGTCGTCCGCGGAGAACCTTCAACAGATCGTTGGCGTACCTACTAGAACCTGGCTTGTGCATTAATACGCTCCTGAAATTTTTTGGGCCCGAGTGGGTTACGAGATCACTCGAACCCATGGACCTTTTTGTGCATCTCGGCCAACCGGAGAAAGTTAGCTTCGTCAGGTCATAGCCTCTAACCTCCTTGCGCGCAAAGCGCATCTGAGAATTTTATGGTCGCCCCGCGAGGGGTTTCCTGACTTTTGGTCTCTTACTTACCAGATAAGTAGTATTATGCTACAAATTACTACAAAATCAACACCCGTAAAAGAACAAAAGTTAGGAAGGGACAAGTGTTTGCACACCCATCCCAACCAAAGCCGGGGCTAATCTTTGACTTCGTGAAAGACGCCCTCGACAACATCCGCCTCGTCCTTGGTAGACGTGTTCGGTGCTGTTGCCGGAGGCGCTCCAAAAATCGCCCGTCGATGTTCCGCCACAACTTCCTCGGGGCACATTTCTAGAAACAGGTAGCACGCCAATAGAAAAACCCCAAGGTCGTCCATCTGCCCAAAGCCAATAAGAATATCGGGAACAAAGTCCAGCGGCGACACCGCGTAGACTACCGCCCCAATCATCATGAGCTTTGGAAGACGCGGAACGCGGCGGTCCCAAAACAGGCGCCAGACGAGCCGCAGGGTGTTGAACGCCCCCACGATCATCCCAACCTGTTTTTGTGGATTCGCCACATCTTTTGGCTTGTCAGCCATGCCCTCTCAACTCCTTTCCCCTTTTCGGGAACGATGATCCGGAAAGATCACCAAAGGCCTTGGTTTTTACCAAGGTTTAAAACCCGGCTTTTAACTTCCCATTCCTACCCTAGTTATCAAAGGTATCGAAAGTCAAAAGTCGAGAGGGTAAGGAAATTTATATTCCCCTACCCTTTCAAAACCATTGGACTTGCCTAATCAGCATCCGGAAGGGCATCGAGTGTCTGGCGGACCGCCTGTTGCACGACCGGGGCTTTACCGGCCATTTCACCAGTGTCCGGCTTGTAGATTCCGGGATCCATAGCGGTGAACAAGTCAATTTCTGCACCCTTTGGCGCGAGTTGATTCAACGCAGCCAAGTACGCGGCAGCTTTGTCTGACCCCAAGGCAAAACCGGTCTGACTCGCCACCTGTTCCACCCTTGCCTCAGCAACTTTCTTGGCGACAGTTTCCTTCAAAGATGCTAAACTTTCGGATTCCGCGGCGATGGCTCTAACAATCTCCCATGTCGTAAACGGGTACTTAAGCCCCTTCACAAGGAACTCAAAATTGTATAGAGAGCTGCGGAAGCGTAGGTCCTGAATCTTCCTGCCTGTCAACCAACCGTCAACTGCCCGCCCAATCAAAGTCTTGTTTTCTTCACTCGGTCTTTCCGAGACACTCGACAAACTAGCCCCACGCATGTCCGTGGCTTTTGCCGGTGTCAAGTAAATCGTCGCGTGCAGCAGACCCATCTGGGCACGTGCAGAAAAGACCATGCCATTGAGGGCGATCAATCTCGTCCACCGGCGCTCTGACTCTTCAATAAAGTACTGGCAAGCAAAGTCGAGAGGATAAGCAAAAATGAATGGTAACACGGCTAACCACCCATTGAGCTCACCATCCATGGACAGACTTGCCATACCAATGTACACCGGCAGGAAGGCGAAAACCACGCCAGCTACAGCGGTAACCACCAGCCGGGCGAGGCTCAGGTACCTTTCAATCAGCACCAGCCACACACCGGTAAGACGGGATTCTTCACGCACCAGACGTAGCTCCTCGCCGGCGGCCACGTTGTACTTATATTCATGATTCAATCCAATTTGCCAGCGATAAAGCAGGTCAAAGACCCACTCGAACCGGCTGTTGCGCGATGGGTTAGCGCCGTCGTCTACGATTCTGGAATTTGCCACAGCCGTCGAGGCGCCGCCCAACAACAATTGCACTATTTCTAGTCCTTCGGCAACGAGGATCACTGCCAAAACGAACCAGACCAGAAAATAGCTGGCGAGTGACAGAAAAAGCCAGAACTCGGCTAGTCTGCCACCAACGCGCCCAAGAACCATGAAGATTTCCGAAACGCAAACTAACGCCAGTGGTGTCAGAAGGCGATCCACAATCTGATTGGTTTTCTTCGCTACACCCGGGCGGACCAACCAAAGCAGCCCGGAGAGCAGAAAGAGGAGTAGTTCCAGGAACCAAACTCCCAACCAGTCCCCGCGGGCCAGTCCCACCAGCTCACCAAGAGCATAGGTGAAAACCAGGACTACGAGTAACGACGTTTTTAGTGTGCTCAAGTCAGCTCCTTTCCTTTGACAGGACATCCAACCATCGGCCGGATGTTTTGTCATTGAGTTTTTGATTTCACAATAGGACTCCTAAGGTCCTCGCTCTTAGATTCGAAGAATCTTCAAACCCAAAAGCGAGGGGGAATGGCAAGCAAGCTTTCGCAAGCCCAGCATTCCCGCCCCCTTCTTTCTTCATTTGGTACGCGCCTTGAGTAAACTGTACTTGGCAGCGACTGGGCCCTCACAACGGTTGACCGGGTCGTTAGGATTATAACCGGTACCACCGAAAGTTTTATCTCCCTTTACATACCGGTAAACTACCCGGCATGCTTCGTGAGCCGCATCAATTTTTGTCTCTGCGCCGCGCGCGTTCTGCAGGTAGATGTTGATTACGCCTGGTTCCGCCAAACGAAATGGGTCCGATTGATCCATATCCTCACTGGCTGGGACGATAAACGCAGCATAGTCATCCCTTTTCACCAAGCGTGCCATATGCGACGAGGAAACCCAATGAACTTTGATGGGTTTCGGGCTCCTCCAACCGCTTTGGGCAAAGTAACAAGCCCATCCATTAACATCCACCATAGTCGGACTTTTCTCTTCCTCAACATCCGTAATCCGGTAAACGGAAACATCAAGCCCGCCACAGGCTACAGGTGTTTGAGACACTACAGTCGGAGGAGCTACCAAACCCGTCGTTACAGCTTTAGGGCCAACAAAGGCCTTTACACCCGTGTAGGTTCGCAAAAGCTCCTTCTCAACACCAGTAATCGCCGAGTCACCACGCCCGCCGTTGTTGTCTGTCATACCCTTGACGTAGCGGGCAATGAGACGTGCAACTTCGTGGGCTAAGGTCTGGTTAGGATTCGAGCCCTCGATTTTGGTCGAGATAAAAATCTTAACCGTTCCCTTTTCCGACAGCCCTTGGACGTTAAGCGAATCAAAGCCGTCCAGATCCGCAGGCACAAGGATTGCGTTAAAGATCGCCGGAGCAACTGCCTGAGGTCCTAGAGACGGTGCCGCTTGACTACTCAAAGCCGTTAACTGATCACCTGTTCGCCAGATAATCTTGAAAGCTGGGTAGGACAGACCTTGATCAGTTATGAACTTGGCAATCTCGCGAGCATTCACCGGGTAGGGACCTGACCCCGTAACGGTCACCGAAAGTTTACCGACCTGAGCAGCTTTGATGTCCTGATCGATAAACTTGTACGCCGCAATGGCCTGACGCGCCAATGCAACGTCTTTTCCACCTTCGGTAGGATCAACCTGATGATTACTCTTCTGTTCAAGCACCAGTTGGGCAAGCGCCTTGGCAATCTCCGCTTCAACCCCGCTGACCGTCGCCGGTGCGGAATTAAGGTAAATCTTCGCCACACCCTTTTCTGAGATACTGCCGTTGGGTATGTCCGCGGGAACAGGCGCCACACGCGGTTGAAGTAGCGCCATAACCTCATCCTGGGTTTTCCAGACGAACTTGATGTTCGCCGGATTCTTGTATCCCTGACTTGCTAGGGCCTCGACAACATAGGTAGGACGAACAGTAAGTTGACTTTTCTGTTCGTCCTCAACCGTCACGTTCAGCAAACCAGGCGCGACGGATACCGGATTCGGAGTTTGACCAAAGGCCGGCGCCGTCGCAGGCACAGGCGTGGGTGTCGGTGGTAGAGTAGACGGCAATTGAACATCCGTCAACAAAAACCACCAGTCCCCAACGGCATCGCTACGGGCGTTCGTTTTGCAACGACCCTCCCGTTCCTCAACCGGAATCGCTAGAGCCTCTCCGCCCCTAAAGCCATAAGTCGAAGGACGGAACTGCCCGCCTGACAGATACCAGATCCTCGTACCCTGAGGCACAATGAAGCGCCCCCACTCCGCCAGAACCGAGCAACCGGCTGCCGATGCCACCACTTTGGGCGGTTCCAGCGTGCGCGTAGATGTAGGTGTCGGCGTTGCCGATGGGGCTGGCGTCGGAGTCCCCGGAAGTTTGTGGAAGAAACGAACCCTGTCCACAATAACTTCACAGTAACCAGCCAAACCCAAACCGGACGACCGATCCCCACCGCTAAAAGTCAGAGGACTTTGCAAACTGCCAACGGTCATGAAACTGTCGGCGCCGACCAGGACGTACTTCGTCGCCCCAGCGATGGATGCACCGACGCAACGCGGATCCGACTTTAAACCAACCACGGTTGGCATGATATAGGTCGGAGAAGCCGTTGGCGTCGGCGTTAACGTTTGAGTTACCGTCAACGTCGGTGTTACCGATGTAAGCACTAGACCTTGAACAGTTGTCGGAACCGGCGTTACCATGTACCAGTACGACAAAAGTAGCGACACCCCCACCGCAATGAGAATGGCGCTCAAAGTACTTTGCCTCATGATCTCCTTGTCTCCTTCTCCGTTTGAGCAAGTGCCCAACTCGGAAACTATTTTGGTAGAGTGTGCAGGACCTGTTGGTCCTCGCTTTTGAATTCGACTTTAACTTTCAAATTCAAAAGTAAGGGGAGAACGGGATTAGATCCTATTCTCCACTTTGCTCTCATCCTTACTTGCGTTTCTCTCTCAGTAGTTGCTTTGGTGATGCACCGGCCTTGAGTCGGGTGTAAACTTCGTCCGGTTCCCAACCATTAATGACCAAATCCCTTGCTGTCTTCCTGCCAAAAGATTGGCCGTTTTGATTGGCTTCGGCAGCGAGACGCTTGGCAACCCCCATCATCACTTCTTCGGGATCGTCTTTTTTGGCGGCAATCAGCTGGTCGAGCGATAACCCTAACTTTGCAATCACTTGACGCGCCGCATCAGGAAGACTGTCCCCACTGGCACGCAACTCTTCTGCATCGGCAAGGAGGCGTTCCAGCAGAGTGCCTGTTTTAGCCACAGTCAATCCGGATTTTTCGAGAATCGCCAGCACGTTTGCCCGATCCGCAGCAGAACAATACTGCAAAAGTGCGGCCAACGCCTCGGACAAATCACCCCAAACATTCTTTAACATCACGTTTAATGATGTTGCCGCCTGCTCTGGGCTTTTTGCCTTTATCCTTCCGACATTGTGTCCCACGTTGACAATTGCCTGCGCGTCGTCGCGAGCCCTCCCTCGTTCCCTGCCCCTGTCGTTCTCGGCCCAACGCCTTCGAACATTTGCCATAAGTTCTTCAAAAGACCCGGCAAACAGCGCGTCGTTTTGCAGAGTTTCGAGAGCGATGTCATCATCCATGACCATAAGACGTTCGTGGTACTCGCGATAAAAGTCGCCTTCTGGGCCGTCACCCAACAGCAATTGCCACTTGCGAGTCGACGACTTGGCGAGCGAGATTTTCGGATATCGCATTCCACGAATATCAGCATGCCAAATGATTACGCTAGACTGAGGACCGCCGGCACTCACGAAAAGAGATACGCTAGAAGTATTCTTTTCGTCTACTAACGCTGTGAAGATACCAGTGATTGCGTAACCATTACCCATACCTGTACCTTTGCCCGCGAGCGCCACGTGCTCCTGAACTTTCTTCATCGCGAATGCCGATATACCCCCTGAGGTAAGCGGACTTCCAGCAGGAGATAGTGGGTTGTACGCCAACCCCAAACCGGAAACACTGTCAACGCAGTACAGGATATCTACTTCTTGTCCCAAAGCCAGTGATGCTTCAACTTGACGCCGCACCACATTCGCAGCCATCTCGCAGATGTTCACGGCCGCTATCTCCGAGGTTTCGCCGGTCGTTGCCACAAAATGGAAGACCTTTAGTTCTGGAAATTCGGCTAAAATTGCCTCCATTTGTGTGACGTCCGGACCACGCTCCGAGACTTGTAGCATAACTGCCACAAATTTTCGTCCACGGTTTTTTGCATCCGTGAAAATACCGCGGACCATCGCCTGAACACTTTCCGTCTTACCAACCTTGAAGGGTCCAGGAACCATAATCTGGCTACCACGCCCGATCTTAGTCCAGAGCTCAATCGTCCGAGCCGTTAGACCACCACCAACACCAATATTCCAAGGTTCATCGGGGTAATCGGGACGGGATCTTGGGGTTGTGACCAAGGTACCGTAGCTCGGACGGGCCTTCGCGCAATCTGAATCGGTCATGCCGTCCACCGAAACAATTATCGGTTTGCCGGTATCTCCAATCTGGATCACAGCTTCCTGCCCTGTTTCCAAACGCCAGGCAAGCGTCTGGACTTCGTCAACCTGCCAGGAAATGTTGGGGTCAGCGAGAGCGCGAAACGACAGCTCCCTCTGCAAATCTCCTGGATGCTTCAAGTCACCAGGGTTAAGCAGGTACGCTACATTGTCCCCATTAACCCGCAACACTAGTGCCTTCTTCAGAGTACCCAAGACAACTCCTTTCTCTAAACACAAACTCCTAAAGAGCGTGTTAGAAGATTAACTTCAATTTGTTTGCGTGCATTAGGGTCATCCCTAATTCTTCTCCTCAATACCACCTTCAAATCTTCATTTAAAGATGCTATTCAGGAGGACAACCGCCACTTTCGCAGTAGCTGTCCTCTTATTTCTTGTCTCCTTGGATTGACACCGTCAGATTGTTTCCGGATTGAGCCCAGACAATCGAGAACGTTTCATTGGAAATGTTCTTAAGTGTCAGACTCGTACCCGGACACCAAATAACGGTATGTAACCTTGCCCAGCCCTTAGGAGCGTGTGGCGCCCAAGTTACAATCTGGATTTTGTCCGGATTGGCTTGAGCCAGCTCCTTTAGCATGGAAGCGTTGAAGCAGATGCCTCCGGCTTCCACACCGCCACCAATCCTGTATCCACCCCAACCGGTTTGGTTGGTTTGGGTGCAGAAGTCCCAGGTGGCCCCGGGAACTAGGGTTGCGCTCTTGTTGAGCGTGGACCAGAGAATAACGTTTTCCTTCTCTCCGTCATTCTGCGGAACTTCGCTGCCCAAATCGAGACTGACTGTCTTAGTACCGGTAATCGCTGCACCGGGTGTTGGGAGCGTGCCGGACTTTTGAAGGCTTCCGGCAACTTTCGCTGCCTGTTGAGCTTCCGCCTCAGCCTGCACCTGCTTTACATCCGGCCCGAGTCCGACAAAGTTTAAAAGTGCGAGCAAGAACTTCTGCTCCCCGGTTTGCTCAGCAAAGATTTCTGGTGCCGCCGCCTTTAGATCGTTCTTAGTCTGCGGCACGTCCTTGGCAACCTGACCAATTGACGACGCAAGCGCTTGTGCGTCGCTAACGATACTGGTAATCCAGGTTCTGTCCTGATTCCAGCCCAGCATCGCTTGGATGTTGGCTGCTGGGGACTTGCTTTTGCGATACCCTAATCTCACGGTCTCCGCCGCCATGAGTTTCATGGCCGTATCCGGTTCCCAGAGATCAAAGGGCTCGCCAATCTCCGCAAGATGTATTTTGGCTGTTCCCGCCATGAACTGGCTACAGCCCAAAGCCCCCGCTCCAGCGCTCCCCCTTACCAACTCCGGATTATAGTCTTCCGGAACGTAGGGGTGGCCCTGAAGGTTTGGCCCCTTGGAACGCGAATTTGGATTGTCCCGAATTTTATTGCGCTGCCAGATTGGCAGAAGAACATTGAAAGCCGCAATTTGATCGGTGAACCCGCGCTTCCTCATCTCCGCCAGTGCCGGTGCATCACCAGCATTATTGCAGTTGGCGGACTCTCCGTTTGTGAGTGTAATCCACAAGGCGGGGTCACAAGCATCGTCCCCGAACTGCTGCACGCACCACCCATAGGTTTGGATGGCACGATTAACCAACGCGAGGTCCTTGCCGGAAGAGGAAAGCCTTGACTTCTGATCATCCGTCAGCGTCACGTTCTGTGACACCGATTTAGCCGCGGCAACTTTAACACCGGTCAGCTCGGCAACGCTTTTCGTCCATGCTTCGGGGTCAACCCGCTTGAGCTGGCTACTTAGGTACCAACCGATCGCTAGAATAAGCAGAGCCAACCCGCCGTAAAAGAGAAGGAGGCGCCGCAGTGACGCCACAAGGCCCTTCATGTTGCGCCTCCTCTTTACTCTTCGCCAACCGCCGCCGGCTTGCCAAACATCTCGACTACCGGTAGCGGAATGTCAAAGGTCAATGCCGCGGTCAATCCAGCATTAGCTGCTGTATCGTCCTTGGGATCAGCGACCATTCGACTTGGCTCAAAGATCTGGACTGTGTCCCTTTTGACAAGGATCGCGAGGTTCGTAGCCCCTAACAGACCGGGGTAGAATTGCTCAACCTGAGCCCGGCTGTGGAAAATCAAAAACGTTTGGATCCACTGCCGCATACGATCCTCGTTTGCGTCCATTGCCGCTTTGCGGATGACGTGGGCTTGAGTCCACACCTCTGCCTTAAGCAGGTCCACAACTTCGCCGCGCAGATTGCGTTTACCGTCTGCGCTTTGAAGGTTAAGGTCGCGCCCAACCTCCAAAGCCGTCACCAAATCGTCCCAAACGACGATGAAGTTTGGTGCCTCTAAACCCGGAGTCGCGCGGCCCATTGACTTACGGCACTCCTCCGCAAAAAGCGCGGCGAGGCGTACGAACCGTAGACTCTTGACCTTCGGATGAAGGTAGATTGGCATGCCCACGGGCCGTTTTGCTTGCGCCCATTTCGCCCGCAATTTCCCCCAGAACCCAGTAACCCAAGC
>Ga0233425_10007865_pt1 | contig 14629 bp, 10 predicted proteins | sample Watercolumn_Towu_2_FD_181712 | JGI IMG/M metagenome (GOLD analysis project Ga0233425, IMG submission 181712) | Freshwater microbial communities from Lake Towuti, South Sulawesi, Indonesia - Watercolumn_Towuti2014_140_MG | ecosystem: Environmental > Aquatic > Freshwater > Lake | place...
ACTGCCGCGATTGAGAAGACGCCCGGCAAGGGCGACCAGAACCAGAAACGCGGCCAGGAGTTGCGCGAGCTGTTCCTCGCCCGCGCCCTCTACCGCTGCGGCGACGCGGACGGCCTTGGCAAAAAAATTCTGCAAGCCTACGCCCACGACCTCCACGGCCACTACGCCCGCCATGCCCAGACCGTCCTCGGCGGGAAATAAGCGCGACTGAACACAGCACGGCAAGAAGCGGCGGAGGAACAGCAGAATAGCGAACAAGGAATGTCGAAGGGCGGAGCAGAGGAACCATCCACAGATTACGCAGATTTCACAGATTGGAAATCGGTGTAATCGGTGCAATCTGTGGATGGATTTTCTTTTTCCAAGCCTCGGAAAACCGGCCTCTGATTTCTGATCTCTGACCGCTGGTTCTTCCGAGCCTCGGAACGGCGCGGCGCGAAAACGTCCAAGCCTTGGAAAAAACGCGCGGGCGGTTTCCAAGGCTTGGAAATCAGCGGCGCTGTTGCGCGGCGGCTTCCGCGGCGCGGTAGTTGCGGCGGTAGCAGTCGGTCCAGGCGCGGAGATAGTCGAGGCGGTCGAAGCGTTTGGCGATGTCGAGCGCGGAAGTCCACGTGAATTTCTCCGGCTGGTCGGGCAGTTGCGTCAACAGGCGCATCGCCTCGGTCTGCGTCGCCGGCCCGCCGTGCTCAATGATCGCTTTCCAGGCGGCGCGCAACTCGCGGCCGGAGTCGAGGCACATCGCCTTTATCAGGTCGCGATGCACGCCGAAGTGTTTGCCCGTCCAGCGCGCCTCGTAGGTGAAGTTCGTCGCCAGCGCATAGGCGTTGTTCGCAGGCTCGCCGAGGTCGAAGGCCATCAGTGGTCGTTCAGCGGCGAAGCGCTGCTGCTGCGCGGGCTCGTCCGAGGGATAGAAATCGCGGCGGATCGGCAGACGCCAGAGCGCGTACTGCTCCGGCCCGCCCGGCGTGCCGGGTCGCGCGATCCACAGGCGCTGACCGGCGGGGCTGACGGTGAAGGCGATGAAGCGTTCGGCCAGTTTGCGATGCTCCGCGCCACGCAGCAGGCTGGCGGGATCGCACGAGACGCTGGTGCCGCCGACCGGCGTCACGAACGCCATGCGCGGCGGTGCGCCGGGTTTGCGGTCCTGCGCGGCCTGGAAGCGCGCATAGAAATCAATGCAGATGCCCGCCGTCGCGTCACCCTGCCCCACGTCGAGCGGGACGCGACTGGACATGTCGGTGAAGTAGCGCGCGTTCGCACCGAGCAACTGGATGAGCGCGAGCCCGCGCCGCCAGCCGTCCTCGATGGCGCGCTGGTAGGCCTGCGGCACGCCTTGCGGAATGACGCCCGGTGCGGCCTTGGCGCCGGCGATCATGCGCTCGAAGAAAACGATCTCGGTATCCGTGTAGCTGGCGGCGCGCGCCGCCAGACGGCACTGCTGCTGAATGATCATCTCGAACGCCTTGGCCGCGCTGCCGCTCTTGGTCGGGTCGGCGAGGCCGAGTTGGCCGAAGAATTTCGGGCTGGTCAGATCGCTCCACTGCGCCGGCGGCGGCGTGCCGAGGTCGCGCAGGCGGTCGAGGTTATAGGCGATGCCAAAGACGCTCAACGCATTGCCGGCGAAATTCGGCGTGCGCCAGACTTCGCCGCTGACCTGCTCCGGCAGCACTACCAAGTCGCCAACGGTTTTCAAAATCGGTTCGAGTGAAACCGTCAACCCCTTGCGCGCGGCGTCGCCGTGGTCAAACGAGCCGCCACCGAAGAAGACATCAATCCCGCAGGTGAACGCGGCCGCCGCGTCGGTTTTCAGAAACGCCTGCCGCACTTCGGCCAGCGCACGGTCGGCGGCGGGTGCGTCAAGCGCGGTATCGAAGAGCCGGTCGGTCATGCCCGCCGGCCAGGTTTTCTTTTGCGACCTCCACCATGCCTGCATCGCCGCGGTGTACTGCGCCTGCAAATAGCGGCTGATTTCCGTCGTGCCGCCGAGCACGCGCCAGTCCACGCGGACCGCCTTGCCGAAGTTCGTCTGGTGCCATGCCGAGAACGCGCGGCCGAATTCGTAGCGGATCGCCTCGTTGTGCGGAGTGACAATGACCAGGACCGGATCGCCGTGATGCGCAGCGCCGGTGCTGGGCGTGCGACGCAACACGAGCGGAAGCCCGACGACCAGCAGCACGAGCACAACATAGCCGAGGCGCTTGGGCATGGCGTCACCCGGTCAGCAGCACGGCATCCTCGGGCGCGAAATAGAGCGTCACTGGCGTGCCCGCCGGAAACGCCGCGCGCTGCGGGCGCAACTCCAGTACGCGCCACTCCGCGCCGGCACCGGCTGGTTGCACCAGATGCTGCGCGAGTTCGCCGAGGAAGACCGAATCGCGCACCGTCCCGCTCAACCGGTTCACGCCGCCATCGCCCTCGCCCACGCGCAGCGACTCCGGCCGGATGCACAGCGTCACCGCCTGCCCCACCGCCGGCCTGACCGCCGGTGCGCTGACGCGAAGAACACCATGCGGCGTGGCAACCTGACAGATACCGTTCGATGAATCTTGCAGCGTACCGTTGATGAAATTCGCCTCGCCGATGAACGCGGCGACGGAAGCCTTGGCCGGTTTCCGATAGACCTCCCACGGCGAACCGCACTGCTGGATGCGCCCTTCCTCCAGCACGGCGAGGCGGTCGGCGATGGCAAGCGCCTCCTTCTGGTCGTGCGTCACATAGATCGCGGTCAGCTCCGCCTGCTTGCAGATACGGCGGATTTCGCCGCGCATCTCGTGGCGCAGCTTGGCGTCGAGGTTGGAGAGCGGCTCATCGAGCAGCAGGCAGCGCGGCCGGACGGCCAGCGCGCGGGCGAGCGCCACCCGCTGCTGCTGGCCGCCGGAAAGTTCGTTCGGCCGCGCCGCGGCGCGATCGCTCATCTTCACCACGTCCAGCGCTTCGGCGACGCGCTGCTTGATTTCTGCCACCGGTAGCTTGCGCAATTCAAGGCCGAACGCGACGTTCTGCGCCACGGTCAGGTGCGGCCAGAGCGCGTAGCTCTGGAAAACCATCGCCGCCTCACGCTGCTCCGGTGGCAGCGCGGTCACATCCTGCCCGCCAAAGTGAATCGAGCCGGAGCTGGGCTTGACGAAACCGGCGACGCTGCGGAGCAGGGTGGTTTTGCCGCAGCCGCTCGGGCCGAGCAAGAAGAACAGCTCGCCGGCCGCGATTTCCACGTTGATGCCGTCGAGAATCCGCCGCCCACCGAGCGTCGCGTTCAGGTCCCTGATCTGGATCGAAACCGCCACGCGCGGAGTGTCGCGGGAAGCTCCACTACCGGTCAACCAGAAAAGAGGAAAAGGCGGGCAGGAAAATAGGCGGAAGAGCATCCACAGATTACGCAGATTTCACAGATTTCCAGAGGGTGAATGAGGAAAGCCGGACGGCAGGAACGGAGTGCTTTTGAACAGGGAAACAGCGGCGTGCAGATTTCTCCTCACGCCTTCCCGTCTTCCCTGTTCAACAACGGCAACGCCGTCCTTCGATGTTCGATGTTGGATGTTCGGTGTTCGATGTTCCGTTCGCGTCTTCCCGCCTTCCCTGTTCATTTTGAGGATGGCAGAAAAATGGTGGGCAGAAAAATAGGCGGATGAGCATCCACAGATTTCAGATGACACCGATCACCATTCAGGGGCCTGTTGCCCGAATCGTTTCTGCGCCATTAGCGAGATGCCTCGACAAGCTCGGCATGACATTTTCAAGGGGAACTCGATAGCTATCGAGTGTCATTTCGAGCGAAGTCGAGAAATCTCGATTTGGGCAACACGCCCTCAGGGTCTGACCCTAAGCCGACAAAGTTCCCAGCCCTGGAAAATAAAAGCGGTTAGTTTCCAAGGCTTGGAAATAAATTAGCAGGAATTTCCAAGCCTCGGGAAACCCCGGGAGGGGGTATTCATCGTTCAAGGTCTGTCCCTACTGCCCCCTACTGCCCCCAAGTCAGGGCACAAAGTGGATTGGCAGACGCAGGGTGAAGGTCGTGCCCAGGCCCTCTGCGGAATGGAAACTCACCTGGCCTTTCAAGTATTGCTCGCCGATCAGTTTGAGGCTGAAGGTGCCCAGTCCGCGGCCGTTACCTTTGGTGGTGAAGGATCGTTGGAACATCTGGAGTTGTACTTCGTGGGGCATGACGGCGGGATTATGCACGCTGAATTCAAGCTCCGCCTCAAGGCGCCGGCAGCACAGCGTCACCGTTTCCCCTTCCTTGCTGGCTTCCAGCGCGTTCTTGAGCATGTTGCCGATCACCCGGCGGATCAGGACGTGGTCGCTTTCAAAGGCGAGCTCTTCCGTTTGCGGGTGCACAAGGATCACACGGTTACTGGCGACAGAGTGGTTTTGGTAATCCCGCCGCAATTCCTCCAACAATGCGCGGGCTTGAAGCGGGCCGGGATGAACAGCCAGCTCCCCGCTCTCGGCAGAAGTTAGATCACGCTGCGCATTGATTTCCTCGACGAGGGAATGGGCCAGTTGCAGTACCATCGGCTGGAACTGCCGCGTGTCCTCCGGGGAAGCCATGGCCAGCACTTCGGCAAGGCCTTGCATACCACCGGCCAAGTTCATTATGTCGTGGAAAAAAATGCGCTCCAGCGCCCGGCGACGCTGGACATCGCTGATATCGCGCAGGGCGAAGATGACAAATTGCTCCCCTTGGATGGTCACAGGTGTGGTGGCCACGTCGAAGTTCAGCGCGTGACTGCCCGCCAGGGTATTGATCCGGCATTCCTGGACGTCGTGCGTACCCTGCTGGGCCGTGAGAATGGCGCGCGTCGTGCCGCATACAGAGCAAAAATGCGACGTCCCGCACCCGGCAGGAGCTGCTGTGGCCCGCAGACAATTGAAAGCTTCGCCCGGTCTTTGGCCCAGCAAAAGCTGGGTCTCCGGGTTGTGCAGGAAATGAATCATCTGGTGGTTGGCAAAGATAATTTGGCGGTTGGTATTGACCACCAGCAGACCTTCGGGCACGGCGTTGGCCATGGAGACGATCCACTCCGTCAGGCGAACGGTTTCCGTTTGGCGTTTAAGGGTCTCTGCTGCCGCCCGCTCGGCGGGGGCAAATTCGGTTGTGGGTATGGTAGTTGGCATGTTCCTCCTGTTATGTTGGCGCCGGCTGGCCGGCCTGCGAAAGCAATTCCTGCACAGCCTGAAGTAGCACAGGAAACTCCACCGGCTTCTCAAAAACCCGGCGTGCACCCAGCTTTTGGGCGATATTCAAGTACGCCTCCGCACCGGCGGCCACCCCGCCCCCCGATAGGGCAATGATGGGCAGCTTGGGGAAATCCCTGTGGAGTTCACGGATGGTACTTAACCCTTCTTTGTCCGGCATGACAATGTCGGTGATGACCAGATCCATCGGCTGCTCGCGAAAGCGGCGCAAACCCTTCTGCCCATCTTCTGCTGGCACAACCTCGTAGCCAGCCCGTGTCAATAAGGTCTGGAGGACCGAGCGGATTTTTTCCTCGTCGTCTATCAGCAGAATGCGTCGCATGTCACACCTTTCTATTTATGAGGCGGCTTCCGGTTCTGGCAGTTTCCAATGTTGGGAAAAACGCATGGTGGACGCTTCCAATCCTTGGAAAAATCACGGTGGCGGCGCGGGTCGCGTGTCGAGGATCCTGCGTACCGTCCGCAGCAGATCGGCGCTGGGGTAGGGTTTTTGCAGGAAATGAAAACCGTACTTCTGGATGTCTGCCCAACGGGAACGCTCGTCGGTGTAGCCGCTACACAACAGGACGGGCAGGCCAGGCTTCTGGCGGCGTAACTCCTCGGCCAGCGTGATGCCGGTTTCATCCGGCAAGACCACATCACTGAACAGCAAGTCAAACCGGGCCTGTTCCTTCTCGAACAGCGCCAAGCCTTTTGTGGCGCAGTCCACCGCAAACACTTGATAACCGGCCGCACTCAACACATGGAGCGCCAAGTTGCGGACAGCGGGCTCATCTTCAATAACCAAAATACGCTCGCCGTGACCTTGCGCTGGCAGTGCGTCTTCCAGCCTCGCGGCGCCTGGCTCATCTGGCTGCGCAGGGGCCAGCGGGAGATAGATCTTGAAGGTGGTGCCGCAGCCCTCCTGACTGTAGACATTGATCCAGCCGTTGTGCTGTTGGACAATGCCAAAGATGACCGAGAGGCCCAGGCCGGTACCCTTGCCAAGCCCCTTGGTGCTAAAGAACGGCTCGAAGATATGCGCGACGGTTTCTGAACTCATACCGGTGCCGGTATCGGTTATCGCCAGACGGGCAAACGTGCCGGGTTGTGCGTTGGGCAGGTGGTGGATATCCGGCTTGTCGTAGGCGACAATAGCGGTGTTGATGATCAGGCGGCCGCCACTGGGCATGGCATCGCGCGCATTGACGGCCAGGTTCAGGATCACCTGCTCAAGCTGGCCGGCATCGGCCATGACCAGTGGGTGCATCGCCGCCATTTCCGTGACAACCTGGATGTCCTCGCCAATGATGCGGCGGAGCATTTTCTGCATGCCCAGAATCAGGTCGTTGAGATTCACCACCTTGAAGGTCAGCATCTGCCTGCGGCTGAAGGCCAGCAGTTGGCGGGTGAGGCTGGCGGCGCGCTGCGCCGATTCGTGTATTTCCTGCATCTGTGCCCGCCGGGGGTCTGCGCTGGCGGTGGCTGTCTGCAGCAATTCGCAATCGCCCAGGATCACTTGCAGGATGTTGTTGAAGTCGTGGGCCACGCCACCGGCCAGCCGGCCCACCGCCTCCATCTTTTGCGCCTGCCGGAGCTGTGCCTCCAATTGCACCGCGTGGGTGGCGTCCAGCTTGATGGCGACATAGTTGGTGATGCGGCCGGCCACATCGCGAATGGGCGAGATGGTGGCCTCCTCGTCATAGAGCGTGCCATCCTTGCGCTTGTTGCTGAAGTGACCGTGCCAGACCTCGCCGCTCGTGAGCGTGCGCCACAATTGCTTGTAAAACGCCGCATTCATCCGGCCGCTCTTCAGCAGGCGCGGATTCTGGCCCACAGCCTCCTGCCGCGTATAGCCTGTGATACTCTCGAACGCCGGGTTGACGTAGAGGATCGTGGCGTCGGCGTCGGTGATGACGATGGCTTCCGCCGCCTGTTCCACGGCTGTCGCCAGCCGCTTGTGTGCTTCCGCGGTCCGCTTGCGTTCGGTGATGTCACGCACGATGAAGGTGGCGTCACCTTGCTGATCCACGACCACACGCGCTTCAAAGTCGTGTTCCCCTTGCGCAAGGGGCAACTTGTACTCAAAGGCCTGCACCTTTCCACTGGCGGTGGCGCGCTCTATCGCTGCACGGCACGATGCAGCCAAGGGGTGAGGCATGACCTCGGCAAAAGGCTTGCCAAGAAAAATTTCAGGCGGGACGTAGAGCGCTGATTCTGACTCCGCCTTGTAGTCGTAAATCACACCGTTGCGGTTGATGCGGAACAGCATGTCAGGCAAGGCCTCTACCAACGCCCTGTGGCGCGCTTCACTCTCCCGCAGTTTCTCCTCTGTGCGCTTACGCTCGGTGATATCGCGCATGATCCCCAAGGAATGCCATTGCCCCTTCAGTTCGGTGGCCGAGAGCGACAACTCGACCGGGATTTCCACACCATCCTTTCTTAGCGCCGTCAGCTCCAACGTCTTGCCGATGGCCGCGCCTTGTCCGGTACGCTGAAAATGTTGGAAGCCCTTTTGGAAAGCTTGACGGTATCGCTCTGGCACATGCCACGAGTGCAGGTCCCGGCCCAGCACCTCTGCGCGCGTGTACCCGAACATCTGCTCCGCCGCATTATTCCAAAAGGTCACCTTGCCTTCGTTGTCCAGCATGATGATGGCGTCCCGGGCGCTGACGGTCGTGAGGCGGAGGGTTTCCTCGCTGGCCTGCAACGCCGCCTCGGCCTGCTTGCGCGCGGTGATGTCGCGGGACCAGAGCAGCATCTGTTGCACCCGTCCTTCGGCGTCAGTGATCGGCTTGCAGCGCGTATCCACCCAGAGCCATGAATCATTCTTGCAGCGCATCCGATATTCGATCTGTGTGGTCTCGCCGGCGAGGTTGGCGGCGTGTGCCTTCTCCACCAGCGGCAAGTCATCGGGATGAATCCGTGTGCGCCAGGCGGTGGACTGGAGGTCCTCCAGCGTCCAGCCGGTGACGCGATAGAAAGAGGGGCTGACATACAGCCGGCGGCCATCCACATGATTGAGCAACACGAAATCGTCGGCATGGTCGGCCAGCAGGCGGTAGCGCTCATCGCTGGCCCGCCTGGCCTCCTCCGCCTGCTTGAGGCTGGAAATGTCCACAAAACTTTCCAACAGATGCTTGTGTCCTCCCAAAATGATCGGCACAACCGTTTCGATGATGGGGAGTTTGGCCCCGTCGGCCGTGAGCAGGACGCGCTCGGAGCTATCCACGACCTGGCCCAAGTCCGTGACCGGGCAACGTCCTTGTTCCACCGGGCAGATGTGCTTATGACAAATGCTCCCGACCAGTTGCTCCACCGGCTCGCCAATCAATTCGGCGGCGCGCGGATTGACCTTCACGATGACATGGGTTTCCGGATCAACGATCACAATGCCCGCCTGCACGGCATTCAAAATCGCCCGTTGTTCGGCTTCGCCCACCTTCAACGCCTCCTCGGCCTGCCTGCGGGCTGTGACGTCGCGGAAGAAACCGGCGAGATAGTTTTTCCCACCAACCGTAATCATGGTGCCGCTCACATCTGCATATAGAATGGCGCCATCTTTCCGGAGCAGGGGGATGTCGCGGGCCACCGTGATTTCTCCCCGGATCTGTTTCTCAAATTGCTCCACCACATACGGCAGATCGGCCAACGGGTGGATATCCGCCACGCCCATGGAGGTCAATTCTTCCAGCGAGTAACCGAGCATTTGGCCGATGGCTTCGTTCGCCAGGCTGAAGGTGCGGTTCAGCGGATCAGCCAGGAGTATGCCATCGTGCGTGCCATGGAAGAGGGCGCTGAACTGTTTCTCGTAATCCTTGATTTTTTGTTCCGCCTCTTTGCGCCCAGAAAGGTCGCGACAGAGGGAAATGATGCGCTGCGCTTCGCCCTCGCCTTGCACGGTGGCATTGATCTCGACCGGCACTATCCGACCATCGGGCCAAAGATAATTGATCGCCAAGTTCCGAATGCCCCGGTTGCGCACGCATTGGGCGACGGCTTCGGCGTTCTGCTGCTGCTCCTGCGGCACCGTCCATTCCAGCACGGAGTGGCCGATGATCTCACGCAGTTCGCGGTGACCAGATAACCGTACATACTCCGCGTTCGCATCCACCACGCGGCCCTGCTGGTCGAGAATCAGGCAACCCGTATCCGTGGTTTCGACTAGCGCCCGATATTTGGCCTCACTCTCCCGCAGCGCCGCCTCGGACTGCTTGCGCGCGGTGATGTCGCGCAAGATGGTAACGAGGAAGGCCTGTTCCGCAACCGTGACATACCGGATACTGACTTCAATGGGAAAGACACTGCCATCCCTACGCCGGCCTTCATACTCCTTGAGTAGTTGGCCCTGGGCACGGACCTCCTGGATATGTGCCGTCCAAGCGGCAAGGTCAGGCAGGTCTGTTTGGAGGTCCAGCACACTGCGCCGCAGGAGTTCCTCGCGGGTAAATTGGAGGCACTGGCAGGCCGTCTCGTTCACATCTAAAATCCGGCTGCTGGCAGCATCCACGATGAAGACGGCATCGCGCGACTGGTCAAGGAGCTGACGGAAGAGGAGCAGGTTCGGTTCAGTTGGGTGGCGGGCGGGCGACTGGGGCGACGCCTCATGTTTATTCGCACTCATGGCAACCCACCTTTCCGGTGCAAGTTCCCAGGCTTGGAAAAGCGTTGGGCTCCGTCTTCCAAACCTTGGAAGCCTGGACCGCTTGCTTTTCCAAGCCTTGGAAACACAGCCCCGCGATCAACTGCGGCAGTTCTTCGCGTACGGAATATTTTGAAACGTAGCCATCAGCTCCGCCGGTCAGGCAGGCCTTGTTCAGGCCGGTGGTGTCAAAGGCGGTGATGATGATGATACGCACAGCCGACTGGACCTGCCGGATGCGCCGCGCGGCCACCAAGCCATTGATGTGCGGCAGGCCATAATCCATCAGCACGAGGTCCGGCTGCAAGATGCTGGCGCGGTGGACGGCTTGCAGGCCGTCGTGAGCTTCGCCGATGACTTCGATGCGCGGCAGTTCCGCAACAAAGGTGTGCAAATCGTCACGGAACAGCGCGTTGTCGTCCACGAGCAGGGTGCGGATGGGCGCGCTCTTCGCGTGGGCTCCGGGGGAAGCCACCGCGCCCGGCCTAGTGGGCGCTGCACTATCAACACTATCCTTAGTCATCTGACGGTCCTCCTTGATAAAGTCAGGCTACGCGTACCGCGTCACGCGAAGGCGGTGACCAGCCGACGCGATTACCGGGGTCCTCATGGTGCCACGCAACATACTGCCGTCCCTGGCTGTACTGGCGATCAGGCCACTTCCAGAACATTGTTGGTTGTGCCATAGGCATTCGGCACGCTGTGGGGATTGAGCGGATCGTTCTGCCAGACTTCATCCACGATGAACCGGTATTCATGCCGCCCGGCCGCCAGAACGAGCTTCCTGACATGCTCGCCTTTGTGGCCGTTAGGCTGAAGCCTGTGCAGGTGCGGATGCCAGGCGTTGAACGTGCCAGCCACGTACACGCGGCTGCCCGGTTTGGCCGCCAGCTTGAATTCAACTTTTTTCCCCGCGCCATTATGCCGCATAGTTTCTCCTTGCAGCCGACTACATTAGCGGTGACTTCCCATGATTGAGCAGGCACCGCTTGCCGCCTGCATCTCATTTACAACATCAGGCTAGTGCGCATGCGGAGCGGGGACAATTTGAATAATTACGGATGGGCGTATCCGGCCAACTACGGATGGCAAAGGGACAAAGTCCTATGTATTGGACTGCCGGCCGAAACGCGCACTCGGTGAGCACTCTGGACGCGGATCATGTAGAGGATAAATACCGACTGATTCAATGCCTGCTCGTATCGGAACACACTCAATTCCCAAGGGCCTGCCGGTTCCAGCGACCAGGCCGCCACGGCGGCCTCTTCAATTCATGGTCTCCAGCACGAGATCATCAAGTATGGGGCCGAACCAACAACCCATCACAAAGAGAGAAACAAAGAAGGCCATATAACAGAGAGGTTCATACCACGGAGCCAACAGGGTGTGCGCCATCTGCAACACGGAATGCATTTTCATGGTGCTGGTACCCTTGCCGTCGTCTCGCCTCTTAATGCCCGATCTCAAGCGCTTGCCACCACCGCCTTCCGCCGAGCCAAGGTAGGCGGCCTGCCGGCATGAGGCAAAACGAAAAAATACGGATAAGCCCATCGGGTCCAATACGGAGGTGAGGGCTATAAAGTCCTACGCGGGAAAGGGCGGGCCAGCTTAACGGGTATCCGTGAAGAGGAGGGTTGGCAACCGTCAAATCAGTTTTATCAAGCCGCGGCTGATGGCGAACTTGGTCAGGGCGGCTACGCTGTGCAGATTCAGCTTGTTCATGATGTGCTCACGGTGGCTCTCGACGGTACGGACTCCGACGCGTAATTGGCTCGCGATGGCTTTGTTGCTGTGGCCCTCGGCAATCAGAGCCAGAATCTCGCTCTCGCGCTTGGACAAACGCGGGCCTTTACCCTCCTGCTGATCCGCCTTCAGCTCAAGGTAATCATACATCACCGACTTCACCACGGCGGGGCTGAAGTGGACTTCATTGCGGTGGATTTTTTCGATGGCCGCCACCAGATCCTGCGGGGCGGTATTTTTCAGCACATAGCCTTTGGCGCCTGCCCGCATGACCTCCCTGACATATTCCGGGTTGTCATAGACAGTGAGGATCAGGATCTTGCTGCCGGGCAACTGTTGCTGCAAATGCCGGGTGGCCTCCAGTCCGCTCATGTGCGGCAGGTTGATATCCATCAACACGACATCCGGCTTCGTTTGGGCCGCCATGACGAGGGCTTGCTCGCCGCTTGCCGCTTCGCCCACCACCTGCAACTGGCGGTAGGGCGCCAGGCAGGAGCGGAGGCCTTCACGGACGATCTCGTGATCATCCACCAGCAACAGTCGGATGTGTTTAACTTTCATGCGTGCGCAAGTTCCTCCTGTCTGTTGCTGTCTAGCGGAAGCCGCACCCTGATTTCAACGCCATGACCTGTCACAGGCAGCACGTCCACGGTGCCATGGTGCGCCGCCGCCCGTTCCCGCATATTGAGCAGCCCCATGCCGGCATGTTTGCACAGCGCCTTGCCGGAAGCGGTCGTTTCGAGGCCCCGCCCATTATCCGTGATGCTCAAGGAGAGCAGCTTGCGTCCCACGTCGAGGCGCAGGGCCACGCGCGAGGCGCCAGCATGCTTCTCCACATTATGCAGGGCTTCCTGGATGATGCGGTAGAGTGTCAATTCAATCTTCGGGGCCAGGCGTCTGACTCTTAGCGGCAGTTGCATGTCCAGCCGCAGGCCTGTCCGCTCACTGAAGTCAGCGCCCAGGCTGCGGATGGCCGCCCGCAGCCCCAGGTCATCCAGTTCGCTGGGCCGGAGATCATAGGCAATCTGCCGTATTTCCTGACCGGCGCGGGCCAGCAGTTGATCAATCCTGCCCAGCTTGCGCCGCTGCTCCACCAGCCGGCCGGTGGGTCCTTCCAGCACGGCGGCCGTGCGCAATCGGGCGGAGGCGAGCAGTTGACTGACACTGTCATGCAGTTCACGCGCCACCCGCCGCCGCTCGGCCTCCTGGGCATCCCGGTTTCCTTGGGCGATACTGCGCAAGAGCTCTTCCGACTGCTTGCGCTCGGTGATGTCATTGAAGGCGGCCTGGACAGCGGGTTTCCCTTGAAAGACGACCCGCGTGGCCAGGATCTCGAGCCAGAGTTGCGCGCCATCCTTCCTGATGGCACGGAACTCGTAACACCGGGGGACGGGTTTGCCCGCCAAGCGGTCCTTATACCGCCCCAAGAACATCGCACGGTCCTCGGGATGCACAAACGCGGCGATCCGGCTGGGTGAGAGGGCGAGTAACTCGTCCAAGGTGTAGCCACAGATGTCGGCAAAGCGCTGGTTGGCGAAGACCAACTGCGGCGGCTGGCCCGTCACGAGGACAATGCCTTGGAGGGATTGATCCACCAGCGTGCGGTATTTCGCCTCGCTCTGCTGCAGCTCGTCCTCCGCCCGCCTGCGCTCCATCAGCTCGTTCTGCAACTGGTTATTGGCACCCTGCAAGGCGGCCGTCCGTTCCACCACCCGCTGCTCCAGCTCGTCGTTTAGTTTGCGCAGCACGGCCTCGGCCTGCTTGTGCGCGGTGATGTCGCTGACAATATGCACGGCCCCTTGCAGGGTACCGGCCGCATCCAGCAGCGGATCCACAGTGACCTGATACCAGCGGTCGCCAATGCGGAATTCCATGGACTCGCGCCGGCGGCTGCGCAGCATCCTGCGCATGGGGCACTCTGCCACCGGCGCGGTCGTGCCGTGGACCACTGCCCAGCAGGGTCGCCCGACCATCTTCTTGGATGACCTTTTGAATAAGCTGGCCGCTGCGGCATTGCATCGTTGAATACGCTGCTCTGTATCGAGCAGAAACACGGCATCGGTCACCGCATCGAAAGTGACCCGCCATTGCCGGGCGACAGCGCTCAAGGCCGCCTCCGCCTGCTTGCGCTCGGTGATATCTATCCCCATGACCACATTGAATTCACCGCTCGACGCCGCCCGCCACTCCACGGGCAGCTTGCGCCCATCCTTGCAGGTGAGGATGGATTCCTGGGGGGCAATGGGAGTGTGGTCCCGCATGGCCACCTTGAGAGCCTTCAACCAACGCCGTTGAACCTCGCGCCTATATTGCTCATCGGGGTAAGCCAGACGCATCCAGTCATCGAGGGTAGGATGGTCCTCTTCGCGATATCCGAACATCCGCGTGACGGCTGGATTCTGGTACAACAGGTTCTGCTTGGCATCGGAAATGATGATCGCGCACGGACTGTTTTCGGCAATGTCCCGGAATTTTTGTTCACTGCGCGCCAGTTCACGATTGGCGGCCTCCAGTTCTGCATTCAGCTTGTGCAGCGCAGCCTCGGCCTGCTTGCGCTCCGTGATGTCGCGCCAAACACCCTGAATCAAAGTACGGCCCCCGACCGTGATCGCCTTGGCGCGGATTTCTATGTCCAGGATGCGGCCAGCCTTGGTGCGGTGCTTGGTCTCGAAAATCTCAACGCCCTCGCTTGTGACATGTCGGCAGTGTTGGGCAATCTCGGTGACGGATTCAACCACTTCGAAATCCTGGATTTTGAGGCCGGCGAATTCAGCGCGGGTATATCCAAGGCGCCGGCAGGCCTCGTCGTTGAACTCCAGTATCGCGAGTGTTTGGGGGTCGAACACGACGATGGCATCGGCAGCCTGCTCAAAGAGAGTCCGGTATCGCTCCATGCTTTCGCTGGGGGTCGGCTTCCGCTTGTACGCGGTGAGTTTCTTCACCCGCCCTCCCTGTTTCAACGTCATAAGCCTCCCTGTCATGTGTGTTGTTTCACCCATGAAACGACATAACATGATCAGCGGGGAAATGCCACCGGATTTTTTTAGTGATTTATTTCAAACAGAACGG
>Ga0233425_10007866_pt1 | contig 14626 bp, 9 predicted proteins | sample Watercolumn_Towu_2_FD_181712 | JGI IMG/M metagenome (GOLD analysis project Ga0233425, IMG submission 181712) | Freshwater microbial communities from Lake Towuti, South Sulawesi, Indonesia - Watercolumn_Towuti2014_140_MG | ecosystem: Environmental > Aquatic > Freshwater > Lake | place: Indonesia...
CTTGAGTTCGCCGCTGCTCACCCGCCCGGTTCCGCCGGCCCCGCCGCCCTCCCTGCCGCCCGAGGCCCCACCCCCAGCCGGCGGGCTCACGCACTGAGGCTCTTGATCAGCTCGACCATCGGCAGGAACATCGCGATGACGATGATGCCAACACCGACCGCCATGAGCACGATCATCACCGGCTCGATGATCGACGTGAGCGCCGCGACCGCGTTGTCGACCTCCTCGTCGTAGGTGTCGGCGATCCGCGCGAGCATGTCGGGCAGCGCGCCCGTCTCCTCGCCCACCTCGATCATGCTTGTGACCATGCCGGGAAAAATGCGCGTCGACTCGAGCGGCCGCGCCACGTTGTCGCCCTCCTTCACCCGGTCGTGCACGACGTTGATCGCGTTGGCGACATGCACGTTGCCGCTGGTGTCGCGCGTGATGATGAGCGCCTGCAGGATCGGCACCCCCGAGGCCAGCAGCGTGCCAAACGTGCGCGTGAACCGGGCGATCGCCGCCTTGAGAAACAGGTCGCCGAGGACGGGAATGCGCAGGAGCAGCCAGTGCAGGACCTTGGTGCCGAGGCGCGAGCGTTTGAACAACCAGAAGACGAAGGCCACCCCCGCGAAACCCATCAGGACCGTGAGCAGGTTCTTGCGCATGGCGTCGGCGATCGCCACCACCACCGAGGTCAGCCACGGCAGCGGCTTGCCCTTCAACATGGTGAAGAACACATCCTGGAACTTGGGCACAACCCAGACCATGAGGATGCTCATGATCCCGCCCGCCACCAGGCTGATAATCGCCGGGTAGACCATCGCCGAGACGATCTTCCCGCGGATCTTCACCGCCTTTTCCATGAACACCGCCAGCCGCTCGAGCACGGTGTCGAGCACGCCGCCCGCCTCGCCCGCCTTGACCATGTTCACGTAGAGCCGGTCAAACGTCTTCGGGTTGGCCCCCAGCCCGTCGGAGAAATTGCCGCCCGAGCGAATCGTATCGGCGCACTCCTCGATCACCTCGCGGAACGCCACCCGCTTCTCCTGCCGCGCCAGCACCTCGAGGCTGCGCATGATCGGCATGCCGGCCTTGACGAGGGTCGCGAGCTGGCGCGTGAACACCGCCAGGCCCTTCGCGTTGATCGGGCTGCCGATCGTGATGCTCCGCTTGCGGCGCGGCGCGAAGTGCCCGGAGGGAAACGCGAGGGTCGGGCCTCTTCCGGGGGGCCGCGCGGGAATCGTCCCGGCGACCGGCGGGGTGGGTGCAGGGCGGACGGAGAGTTTGGCCATGTTCGGTGGGGGGGCGGTTGGTTTGCCCAGGTTTCCCGGCTACGTGTAGCGCAGCACCTCTTCGATCGACGTGTTGCCGTCGAAAATCGCGCGCAGGCCGTCGTCGCGCAGGGTGCGCATCCCCTGCTCAATCGCTTTCTGGCGAATCACCAGCGTCGGCGCGCGCTGGGTCACCAAATCGCGCAGCGCCTCGCTCATCCGCAGCCACTCGAAGATGCCCAGCCGCCCGCGAAACCCGGTTTGGTTGCAGGTCGGGCAGCCGCGACCAAATGAGAACTGCCGCTCGCCCACATTGTGCCGCTCGACCCCGAGTTGCCGGAGCAGATCCTCGGTCGGCGCGTAGGCCGACTTGCAATGGGCGCAAATGCGCCGCACCAGCCGCTGGGCGAGCACCGCTTCGAGCGTCGAGGCGATCAGGAACGGCTCGACCCCCATGTCGATCAGCCGCGTGACCGCCCCCGTCGCATCATTCGTGTGCAGCGTCGACAACACCAGGTGCCCCGTCAGCGATGCCTGGATCGCGATCTGCGCCGTCTCGAGGTCGCGCACCTCGCCCACCATGATCACGTCCGGGTCCTGGCGCAGGAACGACCGCAGCGCCGAGGCAAACGTCAGCCCCACCAGCGGGTTGACCGGCACCTGCATGATCCCTTCGATCTCGTACTCCACCGGATCCTCGGCGGTGAGGATCTTCAAGTCGACCGTGTTCACCAGCCGCAGTCCGCTGTAGAGGGTGGTGGTCTTGCCGCACCCGGTCGGCCCCGTCACGATGAAGATCCCGTTTGGCCGGCGCACGATCTCCGTGACCCCGTTGTAGACATCCTCCGGCATGCCGAGCTGCGTCATGTCGAGCCGCACGGCGGATTGATCGAGCACGCGCAACACCACGCTCTCGCCAAACTGCGTCGGCAGCGTCGACACCCGCAGGTCCACCGCCCGGCCCCCGATGTTGATCTTGATCCGGCCGTCCTGGGGAATGCGGCGCTCGGCGATGTTCAGGCTCGCGAGCACCTTGACGCGCGAGATGATCGGCAGCGCCAGTTGCTTCGGCGGCGGCGCCATCTCGTACAGCGCCCCGTCGATCCGGTAGCGGATCTTGAATTCGTGCTCGAACGGCTCGAAATGGATGTCGCTTCCCTTGTCGCGAATCGCCTGGCCGAGCACCAGATTGACGAACTTGATGATCGGCGTCTGCTCCGCCATCGATTCGATGTCGCGCTCCGACAGCTCGCGGTTGCCGGTGTCGGTCACCACCTTGCCGGTGCTGATCTCCTGCAGGAGGTCGTCGATGCTCTCCTCGTCCTCCCCGTAGTGCTGCTTGATCTGGACCTCGACCTTGTCGGGATCGGCGAAATACAGCCGGACGTTGCGGTCGAGGGCGAAGGTGAGATCGTCGACCGCCTGGGTGTTGAAGGGATCGCTCACCAGCAGGTCGATGCTCTGCTCGTCGGCCCGCAGCGGCATCACGCCGTAGTCGCGGGCCAGTTTGCCGGTGAGCGCGGCGATGGCGTCGCCGGGGAACTGCACCGGCAACTCGGCCAGGAAATCGTAGCCGAGGTGTTCGGCGATTCGGCGCAGCAGTTCGTCCTTCTCCACGATGCCGAGGTCGACCACGACGTCGGCCAGCGGTTTTCCCGTCGCCTTGTGCTCCTCGTTCAGCTCGTCGAGCTGCGCGGGCCCGACGAGCTTCTGCTCCTTCAGGAACTCGTAGATCGCGGGGCTGTGGCTGGGAAACATGGCGGCGGGGCGACGAAAGACCGGAGACCAAAGACCGGAGACGAAAGACCGATCACACCTCGCGCAGCTTGAGCCCCATCTGCAGGAATTTCTCCCGCATGATGTTCGGGTCCTGCGCCTTCTCCAGGGCCTCGTCCGGGGCCACCAGCTCGCGATTCACCAGGCTCATCAGGTGCGTGTCCATCGTGATCATGCCGAGGTTGGCGCCGGTCTGGATGTCGGACGAGATGCGGAACGTCTTGTTCTCGCGGATGAGCGAACCGATCGAGGTGGTGTTCACCATGATCTCGTAACCGGCGATGCGCCCGCCCCCAATCTTCTTGCAGAGCACCTGGGAGATGACCGCCACGAGCGACGACGAGAGCTGCGTGCGGATCATGTCCTTCATGTTGGCCGGGAAGGCGTCGACGATCCGGTCGACCGTCTTGGCGGCGCTGTTGGTGTGGAGCGTGCCAAAGACGAGGTGGCCCGTCTCCGCCGCGCTGATCGCCGCCTCGATTGTCTCGAGGTCGCGCATTTCGCCGACCAGAATGACGTCGGGGTCCTGCCGCAGCGCCCGGCGGATCGCCTCGGAGAAACTCGGCACGTCCACATGCACCTCGCGCTGCGTCACGACACACCGCTTGTGGTTGTGGTAATACTCGATCGGATCCTCGATCGTGATGATGTGGCCGTCGCGCGATTCGTTGATGTAGTTCACCATCGAGGCCAGCGTCGTCGACTTCCCCGAGCCGGTCGGGCCGGTCACCAGGATGAGGCCGCGGGGCCGGTAGAGCAGCTCACGAATCTTGTCGGGGATCCCAATGTCGCGCAGCCCAAACATCTTGTAGGGAATCTGCCGCAGGACCATGCCGTAGTTCGTCTTCGACTTCAGCACGGAGACGCGGAAGCGCGCCTTTTCGCCGAAGGCGAAGCCGAAGTCGGCGCCGCCGTTCAGCTTCACGTTGGAGACGTGGGCGTCCGACGTGATCGAGAGCATCAGCTTCTCGGTATCGGTCGGCGTGAGCGGGGGCCCGTCGATCGGGGTCATGCTGCCGCTGAGGCGGATGGTGGGAGGTTGCCCGACCTGCAGGTGCAGGTCCGAGCCGCCCTGGTCGACCATCAGGTCGAGCAAATCGGTCATTTCATAGCTCATGGGATCGTGGGGGTGGAAAAATCCGGGCTAACTCGCGTCGCCGACCGTGATCGAGACGACCTCCTCGATGGTCGTGAGGCCGGCGGTCACTTTGCGGGCGCCGTCCTCCCGCATCGTGCGCATGCCGAGCGAGCGCGCTTTCTCGCGCAACCGGGCCGTGCCGACATGCTCGTAAATCATCTTCTGCACTTCCTCATTGACGACAAAGATCTCGAAGATCCCCATCCGGCCGCGGTAGCCGGTGGAATTGCACTGACCGCAGCCATCGCCCTTGAAGAAGGTGGCGTTCGCGGCCTGCGCGGGATTGATGTTGAGGGCGCGCAGTTCCTTCGAGTTCGGCACGTAGGGCCGCTGGCAGTGCCGGCAGATCTTGCGCACCAGCCGTTGCGCCATCACCGCCCGGAGCGAGGTCGAGACGAGGAAGGGCTTGACGCCGATGTCGATCAGCCGCGTGACGGCGCCGGGGGCGTCGTTGGTGTGCAGCGTCGAGAACACCATGTGGCCGGTCAGCGAGGCGTTGATCGCGATTTCCGCCGTCTCCAGGTCGCGAATCTCGCCCACCATCACGATATTCGGCGCCTGCCGCAGCATCGCGCGCAGCGCCGACGCAAACGTCATGCCGACTTCGGTGCGCACCGGCACCTGGTTGATGCCGTTGAGCTGGTACTCCACCGGGTCCTCGACCGTGATGATCTTGCGATCCGGCTTGTTGATGTAGTGCAGGCAGCCGTACAGCGTCGTCGTCTTGCCCGAGCCGGTCGGCCCCGTGACCAGCAGAATGCCGTCGGGCAGGGTGATGAGCTTCTCGAAGGTCGTGGCATCGTCGGTCAGGAACCCGAGTTCGGGCAGGCCGAGCGTCAACCCCTCCTTGTCGAGGATCCGCATCACGATGCTCTCGCCGTGCACGGTCGGCAGCGACGAGACCCGCAAGTCGAGCTGCTTGCCGCCCACCGCGATTTGGATCCGGCCGTCCTGCGGAATGCGTTTTTCCGCGATGCTGATGTTGGCCATGATCTTCAGTCGCGAAATGATCGAAAGCTGCAGGCGCTTGGGCGGGTTCTCGACCTCGATCAGCACGCCATCGATGCGATACCTCACGCGGAACCGCTTCTCCAGCGGTTCCACGTGAATGTCGGACGCCCGCCGCTGGATCGCCTCGAGGATCATCTGGTGCACGAGCTTGATGATCGGCGCGTCGGCCTCGGTGCTGGTCGGATCCACTCCCGTGCCCGGTTCGGTCGTCACCGCCGAGGTCTTGTCGGCCGCGTCCTTCACCGAAAGATCGTTCAGCAGGTCGTCGATCGAGGCGGCGTCCTTGCCGTAGAAGCGGTCGATCGCGTGGGTGATCTCCTCGGCCGTCGCCACCATCGGCTCGAGCGGCATCTTCACAAGGTAGCCCAGGGCGTCGATGCCGTCGGTGTCCAGCGGGTCGGCGATCGCCACCCGCAGCTTGTTCCCTTCCCGGCCCAGCGGCAGCAAATGGTGCCGCAGCGCCACCGCGCGGGGCACCAGTTCCAGCGTGTCGCCCGGGATGCGAACGGCCGAGAGATCCGGAGCCATCGGCATGCCAAACTCGGCGGCCAGCACCTCCGCGACCGCCCGCGCCGTCAGCACCCCCTGCCGGATCAGCACCTCCAGCACCCGCGGCGGCGGCGTCCCCTCGTCCGCATGGCTCGCGATCAACCCCCGCGCCGCATCGACCTGCGCCGGTTGCAGCAACGCCCGGTCCACCGCCAACTGGATGACAAAGTCGTCCGCAACGGCGAAGGCTGGGGGAGGCGGGTTCGAGGTCATCGCGACGGCTGCCGCCCGGCTACTTGGGCGACAGGCTGAGGAGAAACTCTGCGTTGGACTTGGTTTTCTTCAACCGGGTGATGAGCATCTCCATCGACTCGATCGGCCCGAGGCCCTGCATCGCCCGCCGGAGCCCGTAAATCCGCTGCAACTCGTCGGGGTGGTAGATCAGCTCCTCCTTGCGCGTGCCGGAGCGGTCGATGTTGATCGCCGGGAAAATGCGCCGCTCCACCAGGCCGCGGTCGAGGTGCAGTTCCGAGTTCCCCGTGCCCTTGAACTCCTCGAAGATGATCTCGTCCATCCGCGAGCCCGTGTCGATCAACGCGCTGGCGATGATCGTGAGACTGCCCCCGCCCTCGATGTTGCGGGCCGAGCCGAAGAAGCGCTTCGGCTTTTGCAGGGCGTTGGACTCGAGGCCGCCCGACATCGTCTTGCCCTGGTTTCCGGTCAGGGCGTTGTAGGCGCGCGCCAGGCGGGTGATCGAGTCGAGCAGGATGACCACGTGTTCGCCCCGCTCGACCCGCCGGCGGCAGATCTCGATCACCATCTCGGCGCAATGCACGTGGTTCTCCGGCGTCTCGTCGAAGGTCGAGGAGACCACTTCGCCCTTGGTGTGCCGCCGGAAATCGGTCACCTCCTCCGGGCGTTCGTCGATCAGCAGCAGGATCAGCTTCACGTCCGGGCTGTTCGCGGAGACCGAGTTGGCGATGTTCTGCAGCAGGATGGTCTTGCCCGTGCGGGGCGGCGCGACGATCAGCCCGCGCTGGCCAAAGCCGATCGGCGTGAGGATGTCGACGGCGCGCATCGAGACGTCCTTCACCACCGCGGGATCCTCGAGGAGGATGCGCTGCAGGGGATAATACGGGACCAGTTCCTCGAAGGGCGTGACCTGCGCGATCTGCCCCGGAGGCAGTCCCATGACCGAGTCGATCCGCACCACCGACGGGCAGCGTTCGCCCTCGAGCGGCGGCTGCAACACGACCTCGACGCAGTGTCCCCGTTTCAGTCCATAGCGCCGGACGAGGGAATCCGGGAGGTAGGCATCCTCCGGATACAAGCGGTAATTGACATGCTCGTGCACGACAAAGCAGCCGCGATCGTTTTGATCGATATGGCCGGTGTCGCGCAGCGGGCGCTGCCGGGCGGCGGCGAACTTGAAGATGTCGACCAGCAACTGCCGTTTGGAAGCGGCGGCATCGACCGCCAGACCGAGCCGTTTCGCGTGTGCGGTCAGGTCGGCGAGGCTGAGCGCGTAAAGCTCGTTCAGCCGAATCGGTTCGCCGTCGCCTCCGGCCAGGGTTTCCGCCAGCGCATCGAGGGCGGCCAGATCGTTGAAACGCGTGGGATTCGGCAGGTCGCCAAAGACCGGGGTGCTGCTGGGCGGCGGCATCTGCGGCGGGAACTGCTCCCTCCCCCCGCCCCCGCCCTGCTGCCAATGCCCGTGGCGACCCCGCTTGCGCTTGCCGTGTTTCCAGAAACCCCGATCGCCGCGATCCGGGTAACCGCCTGCCGGCGGCGGTGCGTCCGGTCCGCCCGGTGCCCCACCGAACGCGCGCTCCCCGGCGCCATCCGGTCCCGCCTCCGCTGGCGCGGCATCAGACCGCGCCGGCGGCACGGCCTTCTCCTGGTCCGCCACCGGAGCCGCGGGCCCGCGGTTGGGTGTTTCGGGCGTGCCGGCCCAATCCCGCCCAACCACCGACTCCGAAGTCTCCGTCCCGGCCGGGGTACCACCTTCTCTCGCGCCCTCCCCTGCACTCCCCTCCGCACCGGTTTCCCTCCGCTCCACGGCACCCGCCTCGCGCGGTTCCGCCAACGGCTGCGGCCGCGCCTCCGCCGGTTGCTCCGCCGGCCCAGACGCCTCCTGTTTGGCCGGTCTGGCCCCTTTTCGGGCGCGACCCGCCATTGGCTCCGCCGCCTTGAGTGCCGTTGCCTTGGCCGGGCGCGCGCGCGAACGGGTCAATCGCGATTTCTTCTTGCCGCTGTCGGCTTCGCCGGCGGTTGCTGCGTTGTCGTCTGTGGTGGGGGGGAGCATGTGGGAGGCGGCGGGGAGCGGAAGTGACGGCAGGCACGCCCTGCCTCAGACGTGCCCTCCGGTGGGAAGTTTCAAGCGGCTTCCAGCGCGTCGGCCAAACGGTCGACCTGCGCCTCGAGAAACGCGGGAGAACCCTCGTTCCACAAGACAAAGTCGGACAGCTCGATTTTTCGCGCCAGCGGCAGTTGCTTGGAGATTCGCTGCCCGGCGAGCGCACGGGAGAATCCCCGGTGCTCCAGTCGGGCGAGTTGCTGCTCCGGAGCAAGGGCCACGCATACGGTGAAATCAAACCAATTCGCCAACGATTTCTCAAAGAGCAGCGGCACCTCGACCACCCAGCGGGCCTGCGGCGCGCGGGCAAACTCCTCCCGCCAGATCGCAAACACCCGTGGATGCACCAGTTCCTCCAGCCATAGCCTCTCGGCGTCGTCGGCAAAAACCCGCCGCGCCAGCTCCGCCCGGTCGGCCGCGCCGGCCGCATCGAGCACTTCCCGCCCGTACCTCTGCCGCAGCGTCGCGACGATCCCGGGTTCGACCAGCACCTGTTCGCGCACGATCTGGTCGGAATCGAGCCGCCGGTACCCGCGACGCTCGAACAGCCGCGCCGCCGTCGTCTTGCCGCAACCCAGCCCCCCGGTTATCCCCACCTTCATCATGGTAAATCCCGTTCAGGTTTGGTCTTGCGCCTCCTGATCCGCAAACCTTAATAAGTGCCCACAGCAGTCCAGCCACGGAACGCCCATCCCGCTCCCTCCCCGCCCACCGCGCCGGCTATGTTTCCCCCCGTCGATACCAAAAACGCCCCGGCCGTCGCCCACTTCGTCGAGACGAAATTCGCCGCGATGTACCCCGGCGCCAGCCTGGTCTGGCTGGAGAGAATCTTCCACGACATCGAGGAGCTGTTCTGCGGCCGCCATCCGGACTACGCCGCCGTCGACCTCCGCTACCACGATCTCGAACACACCTTGCAGGCCTGCGTCTGCATCACCCTTCTGCTCGAGGGCCGGCATGCGGCCGGCGTCGAACCGCGCGTCGACGCCCGCCATTTCGAACTCGCGCTCTCCGCCGTGCTCCTGCACGACTCCGGCTACCTGCGCCTGCGATCCGATAACGTCGGCACCGGCGCCAAGTACACCTTCTGCCACGTGCTCCGCAGTTGCGCCTTCGCCGCCTCCTATCTGCCCACGCTCGGCGCGAGCGACTACGAGGTCGAAGCCGTCCTCGGCGCCATCAACTGCACCGGACCGACCAAGGAAATCAGCCGGCTCCACTTCCGCGACCCCGTCGAGCGTGTCATCGGCTGTGCGCTGGCCACCGCCGATTACCTCGGCCAGATGGCCGCCGCCGATTATCCCGACGAACTCGAGATCCTCTACCGCGAGTTCCAGGAGTCCGACGATTTCATCCACCTCCCGCCCTCCCGCCGCGCGTTCAAGTCCGCGCTCGAACTCAAGCAGCGCACGCCGATGTTCTGGCAAAAGTTCGTCCGGCGAAAACTCGAAAGCGATTTCCAGGCCGTGTACCGGTTCCTCGCCCGACCCTACCCGCACGGGCGCAACCTCTACGTCGACGCAGTCGAGAAGAACCTCGCCAAGATCCGGCGGCGCAACGTCGCGGCGGCACGGGCCGCCAAGCAGTAGCCGCCTCCCGCGCCCGCGCGCGCCGGTTTTGGCACGATGCTCGCCACCATCACGTCGGCCGCCCTGCAGGGCATCGACGCCGAGTTGGTTCATGTCGAGGTCAACGCCAACGAAACCGGCGAACCCAAGCTCATCCTCGTCGGCCTGCCCGACGCCGCCGTCAAGGAGTCGGACGACCGCGTCTATTCGGCCCTGAGCAACAGCGGTTTCGCGCCGCCGCGTACGCGCACCACCATCAACCTCGCCCCCGGTAACCTGCGCAAGGAAGGCCCGTTCTACGATCTCCCCATTGCCCTCGGCATCCTCGCGGCGACCCGCCAATTGCAGGCGCCCTCCCTCGACGACTGGCTGATCGCCGGCGAACTCAGCCTCTCGGGCGCGACCCGGCCGGTGCGGGGTGCGCTCGCGATGGCCCGGCTCGCCCGCCGCTTGCGCAAGCGCGGGGTGTTGTTGCCCGCCATCTCCGCCGAGGAGGCCACGCTCGTCGAGGGCATCGAGGTTTACCGCATCGATTCCCTCGACCGCGCCGTGCGCTTTCTCAGCGGCGCCGTGCGGATCGCCCCCCTCGACCCCGCCACCGCCCGGCCACGCCTGCCCGCCCCGGCCACCGCCGGCGACTCCGGGGTCGACTTTTCGGAGATCAAGGGCCAGCAGTCCCTCCGGCGCGCCGTCGAGGTCGCCGTCGCCGGCAATCATAATCTCCTGATGATCGGTCCGCCCGGTGCGGGAAAATCCATGGTCGCCAAACGCATCCCGTCGATCATGCCCGCGCCGACCGCCGAGGAGCGCCTCGAAATCCTCGGCATCCATTCGGCCGCCGGGCGCACCATCACCGGCGAAACCGCCGGCGAGACCCGCCCGTTTCGCGCCCCGCACCACACCGTCTCCGACGTGGCCCTGCTCGGCGGTGGCACCATCCCCGGCCCGGGCGAGATCTCGCTCGCCCACCACGGCGTCCTGTTCCTCGACGAACTCCCCGAATTCAAGCGATCCGCCCTCGAGGTGCTCCGCCAGCCGCTCGAAGACGGCGACGTCACGATCTCGCGCAGCGCCGGCAAGATCACGCTCCCGTGCGCTTTCATGCTCGTGGCGGCGATGAATCCCTGCCCGTGCGGCTATCTCGGTGATCCGAAACACGAGTGCCGCTGCACGCCCTCCCAGATCCAGCGCTACCGCGCCCGCATCAGCGGCCCGCTGCTCGACCGCATCGACCTCCACGTGGAGGCGCCCGCCCTCTCGCTCGCCGACCTGCGCTCGGAAAAACCCGGCGAGCCTTCCGCCCCGATGCGCTCCCGCGTCGCCCTCTCCCGCTCCCGCCAGCATCGGCGCTTCGCCGGCACCCGCATCACTTCGAACGCCCGCATGACCCACGCGCAGATCCGCCGGTTCTGCACGATCGATGCCGCGCTGGGCGATCTCCTCCAGCACGCCATGGAGGAACTCCATCTCTCCGCCCGCGCCTACGACCGCATCCTCAAGGTCGCCCGCACCATCGCCGACCTCGCCGGGACCGAATCGATCGAATCCAACCACCTGCTCGAGGCGATCCAGTACCGCAGCCTCGACCGCAACCTTTTCTACTGAGCGCCCGCTCTCTCCATGAAAATCTCGCCTTTCCTCCGGGGCTGGGCCGCCGCCTTCCTGCTCACCGCCAGCGCGGCGGCACAATCCTACACCTGGACCGCACTTGCCGGCCTGCTGCCGCAGATCGGCAGCGCCGACGGCGCCGGCAACGCCGCGCGCTTCCACTACCCGGATGGCATCACCACCGATCGCGCCGGCAATGTGTACATCGCCGACACCTTCAACCACACGGTGCGCAAGATCACCGCCTCCGGCATCGTCACCACCGTCGCCGGCCTCGCGGGTCAGACGGGCGGCACCGACGGTACCGGGTCCGCCGCGCGCTTCCACTATCCGCGCGGGGTCGCGGTCGAGAGTGATGGCACGCTGTTCGTCGCCGATTCCCAGAATCACGCGATCCGCAAGGTCACCCCCGGGGGCCTGGTCACGACCGTCGCCGGCCTCGCCGGCCAGTCCGGCAGCGCCGACGGCGCCGGCGCCAGCGCCCGCTTCTACTACCCCATCGGCCTCGCGCTGGATCGCGAGGGCAACATCTTTGTGGCCGACGGCTCCAATGGCACCATCCGCAAGATCGCGTCCGGCGGGATCGTCACCACCTTCGCCGGTCTCGCGCGCGCCTTCGGCAGCACCGACGGGCCGGCGGAGACCGCTCGCTTCCGCGGGCCCAGTGGCATCGCCATCGATTCGTCCGGTAATCTCTACGTCACCGACGCCGCCAACAGCAACATTCGCCGCATCACCCCCGGCGGCCTCGTCTCGACCTTCGCCGGCTTCGCCCTCTTTCCGGGCAGCGCCGACGGCGTCGGCGTCACCGCGCGTTTCAACTCCCCCCAAGGCATCGCCATCGACGCCAACGGCAACCTCTTCGTCGCCGACACCCGCAACAACCAAATCCGCCGCATCACCTCCGCCGGCGTCGTGACGGTCTTCGCGGGCGACGGATTCCTCGGCAGCGTCGATGGCACCGGCCGCGCCGCCCGCTTCATGAACCCTTACGGGGTTGCCGTCGACGCCGACGGCAACCTCTTCGTCGCCGATTCCAACAACCACACCATCCGGCGGATCATGCCCAACGGCGCTGTCCGTGTTTTCGCCGGACCGGGCGGCACCTTCGGCTCAGCCGACGACACGGGCGCCGCCGCCCGCTTCAACTACCCCCAGGGTATCGCCGTCGACGGCACTGGCAACGTGATCGTGACCGACGGCAACAACAGCACGATTCGGCGCGTCACCCCGACCGGCGTCGTGAGCACCATCGCCGGATCCGCGGGCCGCTCTGGCCATGTCGATGCCACCGGCAGCGACGCCCGTTTCGGCTTTCCGGTCGGCGTCTGCCTGGATCGTTCCGGCACGATCTTCGTCGTCGATCAGTCCTTCTCAACCGTTCGCAGGATCGCGCCCGACGGCGCCGTCACGACTTTTGCCGGCCAACAGGGATCCACCGGCCGCACCGATGCCACCGGCACCGCCGCCCGGTTCAACTTCCCGCTCGGTATGACCGCGGACCGCGACGACAACCTCTACGTGGCCGACACCTACAACCACACCATCCGCAAGATCACTCCCGAGGCGGTCGTCACCACGCTGGCCGGGTCGCCGGGAGTCCCGGGCAGTGCCGACGGCGCCGGCGGGTCTTCGGCGCGCTTTGCCTTCCCTGCCTCCCTCGCCCTCGACAGAGCCGGCAACCTCTACGTTGTCGATACGGGCAACCACGTCATCCGCATGATCTCGCCCGCGGGAAACGTCACCACGGTCGCGGGCCTGGCCGGAGTTACCGGCACTGCCGACGGTGCGGGCTCCTTGGCGCGATTCTACGCGCCGACCGGCATTGCCGTCGACGCCGCCGGCAATCTCTTCGTGTGCGACTCGGTCAACACCACCATCCGTAAGGTCACCCCAGCCGGGGTCGTGTCGACGATCGGAGGCACGGCCGGCATCTTCGGCGCCGCCGAAGGCACCGGAGGGGCCGCCCGTTTCGGCCTGCCGGCATCCGTCGCGATCGGACCGTCGGGTCTGCTGTTCGTCGTCGATACGTTCAACAACGTGGTCATGCAGGGTGTGGCCAACACCGCGCCGGTGATTGCGGTGCAGCCGCAGTCTCTCACCGTCACGCCGGGCATGCGCATCACGCTCTCGGTTTCCGCCACGGGTGGCGGCCTCACTTACCAATGGAATCTCGGCGGCGCGCCGATCTCCGGCGCCACGGCCGGCACCTACATCTTCGCCAGTCCGCTGATCAACAGCTCCTACACGGTGACCGTTGCGAACTCGGCGGGCTCCGTCGTCAGCGCGCCCGCCACAATCTCGGTCGCCACTGCCGCCGACGAGCCGGGTCGGATCGGCAACCTCGCCATCCGCTCGCAGGCCGGCACCGGCAGCCAGATGCTCATCGTCGGCCTCGCCGTGGGCGGTGCCGGCACCTCCGGCAACAAACCGCTGCTGATCCGCGGAGTCGGCCCCGCCCTCGGCAATTTCGGCCTCACGGGCTTCCTCGCCGACCCGCGGCTCGAGGTTTACGCGAGCGCCACCGGCACTCGCGTGAACGAGAACAACGATTGGGGCGGCGATCCCCAGATCGCCGCCACCGGGGCCGCCGTCGGCGCCTTCAGCCTCGGCGCCAGTTCATCGCGCGACGCCGCCCTCTACCTGCCGGCCCTGGCCCGCGGCAGCTACACCGTCCAAATCAGCGGCGCCGGCGCCTCGGCCACCGGTGTCGCCCTGGCCGAGATCTACGACGCCACCACGAGCGGGTCGTTTACGGCCACTACGCCCCGCCTCGTCAACGTTTCCGCCCGCACCCAGGTCGGCCTCGGTGGCGACCTCCTCATCGCCGGCTTTTATCTGGGAGGGCGCACCGCCCGCACCGTGCTCATCCGCGGCATCGGCCCGACTCTCGCTGCGTTCGGAGTACCCGGCGCACTCGTCGATCCGAAACTCGAGCTCTTTCGCGGCGCCACCCGCATCGGCGAAAACGACGACTGGGGCGGCGAGACCGCGCTCGCGAACACCTTCGCCGATGTCGGCGCGTTCCCGCTCTCGCGCACCAGCCGCGACGCCGCCATCCTCGTCACCCTCCCGCCCGGAGGCTACACGGCGCAGGTCAGCGGCGTGAATAACACCACCGGCGTCGCCCTCGTCGAGGTCTACGAGGTGCCGTAGGCAGTTGGGAGCGCGCGCTCCGAAGGGCCCCGCTCCAGCCCGGGCTTGCCGCCCTCGGCCTCGCGCCCGAATCTCCGCCCAGCTCACGCCACCACGTTTCTCGCCGCGGCGAGGTCCCCCCCATGGCAACCGCCCTCCCCTTTTTTCGGTTCGTTCTGGCCTCGACCCTCCCGGCACTCATCTGCCTCTCCGCGCCCTCACCGGCCAGCGCCGCCGAGCCGGTTCTCCCCGGCACGCAACCGCTGACCCTTACCCAGCCGCTCGATGAGCT
>Ga0233425_10007867_pt1 | contig 14622 bp, 13 predicted proteins | sample Watercolumn_Towu_2_FD_181712 | JGI IMG/M metagenome (GOLD analysis project Ga0233425, IMG submission 181712) | Freshwater microbial communities from Lake Towuti, South Sulawesi, Indonesia - Watercolumn_Towuti2014_140_MG | ecosystem: Environmental > Aquatic > Freshwater > Lake | place...
CCTTTTTGAGCTCCATTATTGGGGCCAACAGTATAGTTTAACGAAGCGACCGGCTGATGAGATTGAACCGGAAAAGAAACCTGAACTGTCGTTCCAGTTACAGCGCAGGTCGGCGGGTTCGTGTTGCACTCAGCTTTGAAGGGCGTCGTCGGCCCCATTCCAGTCTTCACCGTCACCCCTATGGGCGGCGTCAAAAAACCTGTGTTCACGCCGGTATCGAACAATATGCCGCCGCGTCCCGATACTCCATTCACCGTGATCGTTCCCCGCGCATGTTGCCAATCGGTCAGCACATTTGGAGAGGCAGGGGCGGATTGCCATTGCTTAAGAGTCGGCGCCAACAGCGGCTCCAGTTTAATAAAAGCAAAACCTTTGGTATTGTTTGACGTCAAACCGATTTGTGCGCCTTGCGTAGATAAAATATAGCCTGGCGAAGGCAGTGAGCCGCTCCCCGATATTTTCGTGACATTCAAGAAAGCGTTCTTATCCGGCGTTCCCTGAGGAACACCCGACCCCCCGGCGAAACCGACGCCAAAATAATGTACATCAGCTCCTTTGTGATCGACGACATGGCAATCTCTGGCGCCCTCTATGCAAGCTACCTTGGTTACAGCCATAACAGGCACGGTCGAGCTTGCCGCCGCCGTTTTGTCGTTAAACAAGTGAACCGTAGTTTTATACCAATCGCCGGTGAAGTAATAGCCGCTGCTGGTAAGCGTTTCGGATCCAGCGCCTATAAAACTCGGATCCGCTCTCCCTTTTGCCGGAGGGGTGAAATAATTACTGCCTACAATAATTCCTACTGAACCGGTGTCCATGGTGACAGTGAAGGAAGAGTTGTAGTTGCCGCTGAACCCGACCCGGACTTTGGGGCTGGCATACGTCTTACTGACCTCGGTTGCGTTAACAAACGGAATAAAAACGCTCCCGCCTTTTGTATAAACCGGACCGGAGCCGGCTTTCGCAGTCAAAGAATAAACCGAGCTTACCAACAATATAACAGCGACTCGTCGCCAATTGGAGATCGCGGCCCGAGGTTCGAGCGACCGAGCGATGATTTGGTTTGAATTTGATCTCTCCATGACTCACTCCCGCAATAAGGGTTCAGCACAGATGAGCCGGCATTCCCCGGATGGGCCCCGATCCGGAGGAAAAATTGCCGCTATCTGGCGCTATTGACAAGGCCTGGTTCCCATTGTCGAGCGCCCAGGATCAGCATATTCTTTAGAGAAAGTGGTGGGGGAAGTAGGACTCGAACCTACGAAGGCTTAGCCAGCGGATTTACAGTCCGCCCCCTTTGCCGCTCGGGACATTCCCCCATCGTCTCGCGAACGAGACGTCGGCCGCGTCGCGCGCGGCCGGTGGCCGGCATAGCGGCCCCCGCCAGCCAGTGTCAACCTCAAAGTCCCCGCTGGCGGGGTTCCGACGCCGTCGCCGCGGGCGGCAGGAGCGCCAGTTCGGCGTCTGTGAAAAGCCGCGAGCGCGTGAGGAACCGCAGGCCGGTCCCATTGTCGAGCGAGAACATGCCGCCCTGGCCCGGCACCACGTCGATGACGAGCTGCGTGTGCTTCCAGTAATCGAATTGCGCCGCGCCGATATAGAAGGGCGCGCCGCCGATCTCGCCAAGGACCACGTCGCCGGTGCCGACAAGGAATTCTCCCCGCGGATAGCACATCGGCGCCGAGCCGTCGCAGCAGCCGCCCGACTGGTGGAACAGAAGATCCCCATGTTCGCGGCGCAGCCGCTCGATCAGATCGAGCGCGGCGGGCGTCGCGGTGACTCGGACTGGAGTTTCTTCCGTCACTGCGAAACTCCCGTCGTTTGTCATTCCCGACGAGCGGAGCGCGATCGGGAATCCAGAGCAAACACCATGACTCTCGCGGCGAATCAGGATTCCCGGTCAGGCCTGCGGCCTGCCGGGAATGACAGTCCGCCATGTTCGAATCGGCGCACGATCGGCGTTAGAAGAACCCCAGCTTCTTCTCGCTGTAGCTCACCAGCATGTTCTTCGTCTGCTGATAGTGATCGAGCATCATCTTGTGATTCTCGCGGCCGACGCCGGACTGCTTGTAGCCGCCGAAGGCCGCATGCGCCGGATAGGCGTGGTAGCAGTTCACCCAGACGCGCCCCGCCTGGATGGCGCGGCCGAAACGATAGCAGCGGTTGGCCTCGCGGCTCCACACGCCGGCGCCAAGGCCGTAGAGCGTGTCATTGGCGATGGCGAGCGCCTCGTCGTCGTCCTTGAAGGTCGTCACCGACACCACGGGACCGAAGATTTCCTCCTGGAACACCCGCATGCGATTATGGCCTTCGAGCACGGTCGGCTGCACATAGAAGCCGCCGGCCAGTTCGCCCGTAAGCGTGTTGCGTTCGCCGCCGGCGAGCACCTTGGCGCCCTCCTGCTTGCCGATGTCGATGTAGCTCAGGATCTTTTCGAGCTGTTCGGAGGACGCCTGCGCGCCGATCATCGTCTCGGGATCGAGCGGATTGCCCTGCTTGATCTCGCCGACCCGTTTCAACGCGCGTTCCATGAAGCGGTCGTAGATTTTCTCATGCACCAGCGCCCGGCTCGGGCAGGTGCAGACCTCGCCCTGATTGAGCGCGAACATCACGAAGCCTTCGACCGCCTTGTCGAGATAATCGTCGTCCTCTCGCGCCACGTCCTCGAAGAAGATATTGGGCGATTTGCCGCCGAGTTCGAGCGTGACCGGAATGAGATTCTGACTGGCGTATTGCATGATCAGCCGGCCGGTCGTCGTCTCGCCGGTGAAGCCGATCTTGGCGATGCGGTTGGATGACGCCAGCGGCTTGCCGGCTTCAAGACCAAAGCCGTTGACGATGTTGAGCGCGCCCTTGGGGAGAAGGTGGCCGACAAGCTCCGCCCAGACGAGAACGCTCGCCGGCGTCTGTTCGGCCGGCTTGATGACGACGCAATTGCCGGCGGCGAGCGCCGGCGCGAGCTTCCACGTCGCCATCAGGATCGGGAAGTTCCAGGGAATGATCTGGCCGACGACGCCGAGCGGCTCATGGAAATGATAGGCGATCGTGTCGTGGTCGATTTCGGAAATGCCGCCTTCCTGCGCGCGTATGGCGGCGGCGAAATAGCGGAAGTGATCGATGGCGAGCGGAATGTCAGCGGCGGTCGACTCGCGGATCGGCTTGCCATTGTCCCAGGTCTCGGCGGCGGCGAGCAGGCCGAGATTGGCCTCCATCGCGTCGGCGATGCGGTTGAGGATGATTGCGCGCTCCGCCGGGCTCGTCTTGCCCCAGGCGTCCTTGGCGGCGTGCGCGGCGTCGAGCGCGGCGTCGACATCGTCCTTGTCGGAGCGCGCGATCTCGCAGACCTTCCCGCCGGTGATCGGCGAGATATTGTCGAAGACGCGGCCCGATTTCGCGTCCACCCATTCGCCATTGATGAAATTGCCGTAGCGCGGCTTGAACGGCGGGGTGAGGGCGGCGAAGGTTTCGTGCTTGGTCATGGGCGTTCCTCTCATTTCCGCGGACGTTTTTTTAAGGAAAGTAATTGGAGCGCGGCGTCACGCCAAGTGCGGCAACGAGAGTGCGACCATGGACGCGACTAATCCAAACACGCCTTCGCCAGCGCCTGGAACGCCCGCGCCCGATGCGACAGCGCCTGCGAGCCGTCGCCGGGCAGCGCGTGTTTTTCCGCCGACATCATCTCGCCGAAGGTCTTGTCGAGGCCGTGGGGCTTGAAGATCGGATCATAGCCGAAGCCCTTCTCGCCCTTGGGCGGAAAAATGAGATCGCCGTCGACCCGTCCCTCGAACTGCTCCACATGTCCGTCCGGCCAGACGACGGCGAGCGCGCAGGTAAAATGGGCGCGATAGGGCGGCTTGGCGCCCCGCGCCTCAAGCTCGCGTTCGACGCGGGCGCAGGCGGCCTTGAAAGCGCGGTCCTCTCCCGCCCATCGCGCCGAATAGACGCCGGGCGCGCCGTCGAGCGCGTCGACGCAGAGGCCGGAATCATCGGCGAAAGCGGGAAGTCCGGACGCTATCGCGGCGGCGCGGGCCTTGAGCAGGGCGTTGCCGGCAAAAGTCGCTTCGGTCTCCTCCGGCTCTTCGAGCCCGAGTTCGCCGGCCGAAACGGCGTCAACCCCGTGCGGCGTCAGCAATTGCCTGAGTTCCCAGAGTTTTCCAGGATTATGGGTGGCAATGACGAGTCTGCCGGCGATTTTGCGCGATTCCATCAGCTTTACCTCCGCCGCGCGCTTGTAGCGCGCCGGCGGACGCCGCCATAGCGCGGATATTTCCGCGAGCTGAAGCGATTCGGCGCCTTATCGCCCGGATCGCCCGGTTCGGGTCTTGGACGGCAGGACGTAAGGCGCTAAAAAGTCTTCCTCCTGGCGCGGTTAACCCCGCCTTTACTATGCTTGGCAACGATTGAGGAGCCGCGAAGACGGCTCCGGGAGGCGCCGGGCCTGACGCGGCGCGTTCGCCGCCCAATATGCTCCCGGAACGCAAGGGACGAAATGACCTCGACGATTCTCATTGCCGACGACGATCCGGTTCAGCGTCGTCTGCTTGAAGCTATGACGCGGCGATTTGGTTACGAGGCCGAAACCGTCGAAAGCGGCGAACAGGCGATCGCGCGGCTGACCCAGCATGGCGCCAAGCCGGTCGCGCTGTTGATTCTCGATCTCGTGATGCCCGATCTCGACGGCATGGGCGTGCTCACCCGCATGCGCGACATGAAACTCGCGACGCCGGTGATCGTGCAGACGGCGCATGGGTCGATCGAGGCGGTGATCTCGGCGATGCGCGCCGGCGCCCATGACTTCGTGGTCAAGCCGGTCGGCGCGGAGCGCCTGCAGATTTCGATCAAGAACGCGCTCTCGGCCGATGCGCTCGCCGACGAGGTGCGCCGGATCAGCCGCCGGGCGCAGGGCGCGCTGACCTTCAAGGACCTCGTCTCGCGCAGCGACGACATGGCGCGCGTCATCAGGCTCGGCCAGCGCGCCGCGCATTCCTCGATTCCGGTGCTGCTCGAAGGCGAGTCGGGCGTCGGCAAGGAAATCGTCGCGCGCGCCATTCAGGGCGCGTCGGATCGCAAGGGCAAGCCGTTCATCACCGTCAACTGCGGCGCGCTGCCGGCCAATCTCGTCGAATCGATTCTCTTCGGCCACGAGAAGGGCGCTTTTACAGGCGCCACCGAGAAGCACGCCGGCAAATTTCTCGAAGCGAATGGCGGCACGCTGTTTCTCGACGAGATCGGCGAATTGCCGCTCGACATACAGGTCAAGCTGCTGCGCGCCCTGCAGGAAGGCGAAATCGATCCGGTCGGCGCGAAGCGTCCGATCCGGGTCGATATTCGTCTCATCTCGGCGACCAATCAAAATCTCATCGACCTCGTCAAACGCGGCCTGTTTCGCGAGGACCTTTTTTATCGTTTGAACGTTTTCCCGATTAATATTCCGCCGTTGCGCGGCCGGCGCGAGGACATCGCCGATCTCGCGAGGCGCTTTGCGGCGCGCTTCGCCGCCGAGGAAGGTCGCAACATTCGCGGCCTCACCTCGGAAGCCCTGTCGCTGCTCACGAGCTACGATTGGCCTGGCAATGTCCGCCAGCTGGAGAACGCCGTGTTTCGCGCCGTCGTTCTCGCCGACGGCGACGAACTGACGATCGCCGAATTTCCGCAGATCGCCGCCCATGTCGAGGGCTATGAGGTGCGCGTGCCGCCTGCGCCCGCGCCGGGCGCCGCGGCGGCGGCGCCGCGCGAACGCGAGATCGTGCGAGTCGAAATCCGCGATCCGAGCGCCATGCCGCTGCTGGCGGCGAATGGCGAAATGCGTCGGCTCGAAGATATCGAGGCGGCGACGATCCGTTTTGCCCTGGCCCATTATCGTGGCCAGATGTCGGAAATCGCGCGGCGGCTCGGAATCGGGCGCTCGACTCTCTATCGCAAGATGAAAGAATATGGGCTGGAAGAAGAATCCGAAAGCGACTCGGAATCTTCCGGGACGCTGGTCGCGTAGTTTGCGCGGCGGCGCGCCGACTTCATTTGCGAGGGACTCATGACTCTGTCCGACATCGAGGCGACGACGATCGACGGCGCGCCAAAAAAGCTTGGCGATTACGCCGGCAAGGTCCTGCTGATCGTCAATGTCGCTAGCCGCTGCGGCTTCACGCCACAATACGCCGGGCTCGAAGCGCTCTACCGCAAATTCGCCGATCGCGGGCTCGTGGTGCTGGGGTTCCCCTGCAATCAGTTCGGCGCGCAGGAGCCTGGCTCGGAGAAGGAAATCGCATCCTTCTGTTCGACGAAATATGACGTGACCTTTCCGATGTTCGCCAAGATCGACGTGAATGGCGAGAACGCGCATCCGCTCTATCGCCTGCTCAAGCATGACGCGCCGGGGATTCTCGGATCGGAGGCGATCAAATGGAACTTTACGAAATTCCTCGTCGACCGCGAGGGGCATGTCGTGAAGCGCTATGCTTCGACCGATACGCCCGATGAGATCGCCAAGGACATAGAGGGGCTGCTGTGACCGCCATTGAGGCGCGAATGATCGGCGGCGGCGATCCGCTTGTCTTTGACGTAAGGCTGCGGGCGGGCGAAAACGAAACCCGGCATCGCGTCACAGTGGCGCAAAACGATTTCGAACGGCTGAGCGGCGGCGCCAATGCGGAAAGATTTATTGACGCGGCTTTTCGCTTCCTGCTCGACCGCGAAGCGAAGGAGAGCATTCTCGCGCGCTTCGACGTGAGCGTCATCGCCCAATATTTTCCAGAGTTCGAGCGGAAGCTGCCGGAATATCTCAAGTGAAGGAGTGGATGTCTTTCCCGACGCTCGAAAAGCGAGCGACCGCGAAACCAGAGCGACTCCACGAGGTTTGGTGCGCCTCTGGATTCCCGATCAGGCCTTTGGCCTGTCGGGAATGACGAGGTCGAAAGCCGTCTTAAAAAGCGGCGCGAAATCTCAGGCCGAAAATATTGACCGGCCCGCGCACGCCGTTATGCGCCGGATTGACCAGCAGCTGATAGTCGAAGGTCGCGTCGATGTTCTTGCCGAAGCCGATCTTGTAATAGGCCTCCATATTTTTCTCGCCGGCATAGGAAAGCGCGCCGTCGCCGATATAGACGCTGGTTCCGCCAAGCTCGAAATAGCGCACGCGGTCGCCGTGCAGCCCGCTCAAGGCGCCGGCGACGCCGATCTCGTCGTCGTCGCGTCCCCACAAAGTCCCGCCGGCGACAACGCCCAGCGAGAGCTGCCGATCGATGTCCGTATAGTCGACGGTTTCGTAGCGGCCGTCGGCCATGCTGGCGCGTAGGAAGAAGCCGAGATGCGGCGCGAGCTGCTGTTTGATGTTGACGCCGCCGCCGGTCTTGACCGCGCGTCCCCGTGCGGTGCCGATGCTTGGCGGAAACTCGCCGGCAAGATAGGCGTGACGAATGACGTCGTCGATCTTGCTGATATAGCCATTGTCGCCAAAGGCGAGGAATTTGATTGCGCTGGGTTGGCTGAAGAGATCGTAGCGCGCCTCGAATTCGACGACGCTCATGAATTGTCGAAACAGCTGCGGTTCGATGTCAAAACTATTCGGAGTCCTGGAGAGCTGGAACACGCCGCCGCGCGCCGTCCACCAGTCCTGCTTCCACTCCGCGGCGAGTCCGTAAGTGTAGCCCCAGGCGTCGGCCGCATAGTCGAGGGCGCCCATCTCGTTGAAAGCGAAATTGAGAAAGCCGGTCGTCGGGTCGTGCGCATAGACATTGTCGTCGAAGACGTCGGGCACGGCGAATTTCCCGAGCGTGAGGATGATGCGATCCTTGTCGACCCGGCCCGAAATCTGGTTTTGCGTCGATTCGAGCACTTCGCTTCGGGAGCCGATGTCGGGATCGCGCTCTCCCTCGCCGCCGCTCAGTCCGATGGTCTGGCGCAGGAAGTAACGCTGGAAGCGCATATAGGGAGCGGTTCGGCCGACCTTGGCGACGGCGCCGTTCACATAAGAGGCGGCGCCGACGGAATTGGCGAGACCATAGCCTTCGTCAATTTCAGGATTGAGATAGACGGCGCCGCCCTCCCACAGGCGCAGCCCCAGAAAAAGATCGCTCGTCGAGCCGACACTGGCCTTGCCGCCGGAAGGAAAACTGTTCAGACCGTCATAGAGCGCGCGAAACCGCGGATAGGCCTGAACCACATTCGTCGTTTGCGCATGGACGCTATATTGCTCCGGCGTCTCGCCGTCCCGCGCATCGGCGCCCCCATTGCCGCCATTTTGGTGTTTCTGCGGCTTCCCGTATTCGATCGAGCCGGGAATGCGACTTTCCGCGCCAAAATGAAAGTTCAATCCGAAGCGCAACAGATGGTTCTCATTGCGTGTGCGCGACACAAAGAAAGAGCCGGCGCCATTGTCGAAAATCTGCGTGTTCAGCGATTGATTGAGGAATAGATATTCGACGCGCGCCGACCAGTTTTCAGCGAAGGCGTATTCGAAGCCGGCGCCGACCGCATATTTCATCCGCGAGGATTGCGACCAAGGCGCATAGAAAATCGCGTCAGGCCCGCCGGCGCCGAGCGTCAGAGTCGCCGGACCTCTTCCGCCGCCGGCCGCCACGCCGCCGGCAAGATAGAACAGCGCGCGGTCCCAGGCATAGCCGACGCGGCCGCGCATGCTCGCGAAGAAATTGGCGCTCGAATTCGACACGAGCGTGAAGACCGGCGGCGACGGATAGGCGGGCGACGCCGGATAGGCGCCGGTCGGCCCGCGCCTGCCGTCGAGCAGGCTCAGTTCCGTCTCGACCCCCCAGACCCAGGGCCCGTTCTGCCAATTATATCCGGCCTGGGCGCCGACCGTGACGCCTGGACGGGTCACGCCCGGCGGATAGAGATCGAAGAACGGCGAAGCGAGGCCGGTTGTCGCCTGCAGCCGCTCGCCCTTGTGCAGCGGAAATCCGCCGCCAAGACTGGCCCCCATATAGAGTCCGGCCCAGTTAACGTCCGAAGGTCGCGAGTCATCTTCAGCGCGCGCTTTCGAAGCCAAGGCGCAGAAGGCGACGCAGGGAACGAGCATTGAAAAAACCCGCGCGACCTCGATCGCTCGCGACCTCGGTCCGGAGGCGGCGACGCTCCGATGGCGCCAGGATCGCGGCCTAATCATGCGCGTTCTCAAAACCGTTCGGCGGCGTTTCCGCTGGACAGACGATCAGGCCGCGCCAAGACAGGTCATACGCCGCGCGCGAATCATCTCTCGGCGATAGTAAAACTATGTGACAGATTTTCGCAGGCCCTGTTGGCGCAGTCCTTGCTACGATAGAAAAAATAGGCCAGCAGCCTCGGAAAATCCGGGACGCCGTCGCCGAAGGGGGTTCCCATAATGGACTCACGCCTGACGCAGTTCGATGAACTGGCTGGAACTGACGGCTGCACGCGCCCCCCTTATCGGAAGCTTTCGCAGTGGCTGGCCGAGACGCCGCCGGAGCTCTTGGCGTCGCGGCGCGAGCAGGCGGAGTTATTGTTTCGGCGCATTGGCATCACTTTCGCGGTCTATGGCGCGCAGGAGGCGACGGAACGACTCATTCCCTTTGACATTCTGCCGCGCATAATCTCCCGCAGCGAATGGACGGCGCTCGAAAAGGGCTTGATCCAACGCGTCGCGGCGCTCAACGCCTTTCTCGCCGACATCTATGGCGCCGGCGAAATCCTGAAGGCCGGAATCGTTCCGGCCGATCTCGTCTACCGCAACCCTGCCTATTGCCCCGAGATGGCCGGCCGGCGCGCGCCCTACGACATTTATGTCCATATCGCCGGCGTCGACATCGTGCGCACCGACGATCAGGGCTTCTTCGTTCTCGAGGACAATGCGCGCACGCCTTCGGGCGTGTCCTACATGCTCGAGAATCGCGAAGTGATGATGCGGCTTTTCCCTGAGCTCTTCGCGATGCATCGGGTCGCGCCGATCGAAAACTATCCCGACGAACTGCTGGCGACTCTGCGCTCGGTGGCGCCGCTCCGCGCCAATGGCGATCCGACCATCGTCCTGATGACGCCCGGCCAGTATAATTCGGCCTTCTACGAACATTCGTTTTTGGCCGACAAGCTCGGCGTCGAACTTGTCGAGGGACGCGATCTCTTCGTGCGCGACGATGTCGTCTATATGCGCACGACCGAGGGGCCGCGCCGGGTCGACGTGATCTATCGACGCATCGACGACGATTTCCTCGACCCGCTGTGCTTCCGGCCGGATTCGGCGCTTGGCGTCGCGGGCTTGATGGGCGCCTATCAGGCGGGCAATGTGACGCTCGCGAATGCAGTCGGCGCCGGAGCCGCCGACGACAAGGCGATATATACTTACATGCCTGAAATTATTAAGTTTTACCTTGGCGAAGCGCCGCTGTTGCAGAATGTTCCGACCTTCCGCTGCCGGGAAGCGGAGGCGCTTGCTTATGTGCTCGATCGTCTCGACCAACTTGTCGTCAAGGAAGTGAACGGCTCCGGCGGCTATGGCATGCTCGTTGGACCGCATGCGAGCAAGGCGCAGATCGAGGAGTTCCACGCCAAGCTTAAGGCGCATCCGCAGAATTTCATCGCCCAGCCGACCCTGGCGCTCTCGACATGCCCGATCGCCTTGGCGAGCGGCGTCGCGCCGCGCCATGTCGATCTACGGCCCTTCGTGCTTCAGGGCGCGAATGGCGCGCGGGTCGTGCCCGGCGGTCTGACAAGGGTGGCGATGACCGAGAATTCGCTCGTCGTGAATTCCAGCCAGGGCGGCGGCACCAAGGACACCTGGGTGATCGACGACGCCTGGGTCGACGAGAAGACGATGGGCCAAGCGTGACAGCAAGCGTGATAGTATGCTCGCAATGCTTCGCAATGAGTGTAGATGATCGCCGAAGCGAATCGTAATCGGACGAGCTAATGCTGTCACGCACCGCCGACAATCTCTATTGGCTTGCCCGCTACATGGAGCGCGCCGACTTTCTGGCGCGCGCGATTCAGGCGTCGCGCCGCCTTGCCGCGCTGCCGAAGGCTTATGGCGGCGACGAAACCGAATGGGAAAGCGTCTTGCTGTCCTCTGGCGCGGCGCTGGCGTTCGAAGAGTCCGGACGCCCGGTCGACGAAGCCAATGTCGTCGGATTTCTCACCTTCGCGCCGGAGAATCCCGGCTCGATCCGCAATTGCCTGGAGCAGGCGCGCGCCAACGCCCGCGCAGTGCGCACAGCCTTGACCATCGAAATGTGGGAGTCGATCAACGACGCCTATCTCGAAATGCGTTCGCTCGAATCGCGCGGCGGCGTGGCTTGCGCCCAGGAGCTTGCCCGCTTTCTCGAACTCATCAAGCAGACGTCGCTGACGTATGACGGCGGCGCGTATCGCACGATGCTGCGCAATGACGCTTACTGGTTTTCGCGCGTCGGCCTGTTCATCGAACGCGCCGACAATACGGCGCGTCTGTTGGATGTGAAATACCATGTGCTGCTGCCCGAAAAGGAGATCGTCGGCGGGTCGCTCGACTATTTCCAATGGTCGGCGATTCTGCGCGCCGTCTCCGCGCATACCGCCTATCACTGGGTCTATCGCACCAGCATGAAGCCGTGGCTGGTCGCCGATCTCCTCATCCTGCGGCCGGAAATGCCGCGCTCGCTGATTTCCTGCTATGAATCGATCGTGCTCAATCTCGACAATCTGGCGCGCGCCCATGGGCGCCAGGGCGCCGCGCAGCGTCATGCCCGCGGACTCTATGGCAGGCTTGAGAAACTCAGTATGGAAAGCGTCTTCCAGGGCGGGCTGCATGAATTCGTGCAGTCCTTCATCGCCGAGAACAACCGGCTGGGCGCGCTGATTTCCGAACAATATCTCTTTTGAGCGACTCCCGATGCGCATTCGCATACGCCATGAAACCAGCTACAGTTACGCCGACGCGCCGCGCATGGCCGTGCAGCATCTTCGCCTGACGCCGCGCAACCACGACGGACAGCATGTCGTCAGCTGGCGCATCGACGTCGATCGCGATTGCCGGCTGGTTCAGTCCGAAGACGCCTTCGGCAATATGCTCCACCGCTTCTCGGTGGACGGGCCGATCGACTCCATCTCGACGGTGGTCGAGGGGGAGGTCACGACCTTCGACATGGCTGGAGTCGTGTCGGGCGCCGTCGAGCGCTTTCCGCCAATCCTCTATACGCGCGAAACGCCGTTGACCGCCCCGAGCGCGGCGATCAGCGCCTTCGTGCGCGAAACCACGTCGGGGGACAGCGGAACGCTCTCCAAGCTCCATGCGCTTCTTGGCGCGCTCCATGATTCCTTGACATTCGACGTCGACGCGACAAATGCGGCGACGACCGCCGCGGAATGTTTCGAGCATCGACAGGGCGTCTGCCAGGATTTCGCGCATCTCTTCATCGCCTGCGCGCGCGAGATCGGCGCGCCGGCGCGCTATGTGAGCGGTTATTTCCTGCGCAGCGACGTGGAGGATCAGGTCGCCGGCCATGCATGGGCGGAGGCCTATGTCGAGGATCTCGGTTGGGTCGGGTTCGATCCCGCGCATGGCGTGTCGCCGCACGAGAACCATGTGCGGGTGGCGGCGGCGCTCGACTATCTCGGCGCCGCGCCGATCCGCGGCGCGCAGTCCGGCGGCGCGGGCGAAACCATGGACGTCAAGATTTGCGTTGTGCAGGCGCCCGCCTTCAGCCCGTTCCAATCGCAGTCGCAGTAGCTTCGTTCAGCGGAAAAACGGCTGCGCCGCGGGCTGCGCTTTCATGCGCCACGACGCCGCTTCGCGAAGCTTCGCGCAGTCCGGCTGCGTCGCGCGACGCGAGGCGCAATCCAAATTCGTCATATTGGAAATCGCGCGCGCCGTGTTGGCTCAGCGCCACGATGACGCGCGGCCAGACGCCTTTCCTCTCCCAGCGATGATAGCGGGTATAGGCCGTGTACCATTTGCCGAACTGCGGCGGCAGATTGCGCCAGCCCGAACGCGTGCGCAGAATCCAGAACACCGCTTCGAGAAAAAGCCGGTTGTCGCGCCCGCTGCGGCCGGGGTCGCCTGCCTTTCCGGGAAGGACGGGGGCCACGGCCAGCCAAAGCTCTTCGGAAAGATAACTTTCAGTCAATCGATCCTCCGTCGCCGCGATGCGACGTCGCGCCGCTCGGACAGACCCGGAGGTCAGGGCCGTTCGCAATCGAACCGGAAATAACTCTACCTTAAGTTGTATAATATTGCAATACAACCGCATTGGACGACGACATCGGCGCCGGCCCGCAGCGTCGCAGAGTAGGATGGCCGCGCGCTTGCGACTTGCGCGCCCCTGTGGCACACAGGCGCCGAACGCGGCGGCGCGGTTATTTGGCGTTGCGGGCGATCGAGCGCTGCAGTAGCTCAGTGGTAGAGCACTCCCTTGGTAAGGGAGAGGTCGAGAGTTCAATCCTCTCTTGCAGCACCATTCTCATCCCCGTCCCATTTCCAAGCTCCCTGCCATGGCGCGATAACATGGGTCTGAGGGATGGCGAGACGCTTCTAACGGCTCTGTTCGCAAAGCGATTAGTAATGCTTTCCCTGCGACCATGGACGACGGCCGAGGCGTTTGTTCGCTAGGAATTTGAGCGGTTTTTCAGGAAAGGAATTGCGACAAGGGTTCTGTTGCGGCAAGGGCAATCCGCCAAGCCGTCAAGCCGTCAACGTTGTGCGTTAAACGCGCCCGTTAAGCCTCGCGCCGTCTCATGGCAACGACAACGTCTCCAACAGATCGAGAAGCGATTCGAACCGCGCCGGCTTAGTCAGCAAACCGTCGAAACCCGATGGACATGCTGTCTCCACGCGCGACGGGCTGAGGGCCAGGAGAGAAACTGCATTGCCTCCAGGCGACTTGCGGACGCGATGTATCATCTCAATTGCGTCCACAAAAGGAATGCTGATGTCGACAAACACCAGTTGAGGCTTGAACTCATTCAGCGCGCTCATGCCATCTGCGCCGCTGCACGCGAACCGGACACAGATCCTGACTGTTTCAAGGAGCAGCGCGAGCGTATCGGCGGCGTCACGATCTTTATCAATAACCAGAGCCTTCAGCGGCTCCGCCGAAGTCGCAACCACAGAGGCGCGCGTGGCGGGCGCATTCCTGTCCCGCTGCGCCGTAACATCGTGTGCGACCCCGATCATTCGAAGCGGCCGCCCGAGTTGGTCTCGCTCGACGATCCCCCGTTCCCGAAACCACGTTACAATTCCGTGCGGACTAAGGACGCGGATTTCAGTTTCAAACCGTTCAGTCTCGCCGCTCAGCGCTGCTTCGATGTCCGCACAAAATCTTTCTCTGTCGGCTGGATGGACAGCATCTCGCACGGCCGCGAAACGGCTGAACATTCCTGTGCTCGCGGAATTGTCGGAGTCAAACGGATCGAAGCGTCGCACAATGTCCCGCACTATGTCCCACTCAAAGCTGATCATGGGAACCGTGCGCAGCGCCAAACGGAGCGCAAGTTCATTACGTCGCGCACGTTCCTCGCGCGCGGTTGCATGTCTCAAGCTCAATTGCGGGCGAAATCGTGTCAATCGGCTCACAAAATTGACCCCATATCGGCGTCCAAAGTTGACCCCTTTGTTGCGCGCATCGTGACGGAAGGAGGGCGTAGCCCGACTGGAGTTACGATGCGCGCGGCGGCGTGATCAGG
>Ga0233425_10007868_pt1 | contig 14621 bp, 14 predicted proteins | sample Watercolumn_Towu_2_FD_181712 | JGI IMG/M metagenome (GOLD analysis project Ga0233425, IMG submission 181712) | Freshwater microbial communities from Lake Towuti, South Sulawesi, Indonesia - Watercolumn_Towuti2014_140_MG | ecosystem: Environmental > Aquatic > Freshwater > Lake | place...
GGATATCTCGGATGAAGTGGAAAGGCTTTATTCCTCAAATGATTTCAAAGCCAAGGATATTGGAGAATGGGTATGAGAGGTTTTTGAATTATTAAGATGATTTTACATCTCGACAATATTTGTAAACCAAAGTACCTTGAGCAAATTGTAAATAAGTTAATGCTTAGCATTAACTGGTGGTCTGGGCGTAAATCCCTTATCCGTTTTTAATGTGCTGTTTTTTGTTAGTATGTTATTCATAACCCTCAAGCGGGGTGTATTTAAGGGAATTATCGAGAATGAAAGGATATTTTATAGTGGATGGATTAGTTCGTCACAAGTAAGGTTAATGTGGGCGCCCACAAAAACATCTTTTTATTCGTCTAAGCTTTCTTCGTATCCCTCGAGCAATTCTTTGCCTTCTTCAGAATCAAAATCGACAAAATCTATACTTAGCTTATTTCTGTCAACTTTTCTGAATTGCTTTAGTCTTGTATCTACAGTATATCCTTTAAATTTGGGTTAGTCCCCGAATCTAAATTTATCTATTTTGATTTTCAAGCTCTTGATGAAGATGAGATTAGTGAAGAATTTCAGGAAGTTTATAATGACAATGAAGATATTTAGAATAGATAATTCTTTAAAGTTCGGTCAGTTAGAAAAACTATGAGATCTGAATTTAAACTCCTAAAAACTTTAGCAAATAATCCAAAGACAAGATTTCACGAGAACAATATACATGAATTGGGTAATTATAACGCAGACATAGAAGACTTAGTTGAGGAAGGACTAATAAGAATAGAAAAAATGAGTGAAAATGGCAGAATCTATAAATATTATAAAATAACTTTGAAAGGTTATGAGCTTTTGAAAGATCTAAAAATTCGTGACTGGCAGTTTTGGATTACAATTGCAGTTTTAGTTATTTCTTTGGCATCATTAGCTTTCCAAATAATTAGGTGATAATATGGTTGAAAATAAATGGCAACATTTTGTTCCTCAATTTTATTTTAGATTCTTTTCAGAAGATTCTGAGAATATAAGAGGACATCACCTCAGAAGTGGTAAGCATTATAAAGATAAAATATTAAATCAATCTGCAAAAGACTATTTTTACTCAAAAAATATTCAAATTGAAAAAAGTTTTATCCCATTAGAATCCAAATTTAATGCGGTCTTAAGTAAGATTATAGAGAATGAAGAATTTAGGGTCTTAACCGAAGAAGAATATCTTGAAATGTTGAGGTTTATCACATTCCAAGGTAGCAGAACAGAAAAAGCAAAATTATTAGCTGATGACTTTATCGATAAAATATCTGAAAAAATAATGAAACCAATAATGAAGGCTGATAAAGAACTCATGAAAAAAGTTACCGAAAAAGATTTAGACAAGGTAAGACTGGTATATCCTGGGGCATTTTTATATGGGGTTATTCATTCATTGGAATCAAATATACTATTGACTGACTTAGTTCCAGCGGTTGTAATAAACAATACTGAAGATGATTTCATATTTAGCGATAATCCAGTTGTATTTTATAATTTAGTTTATAGGGATCCTTCTCATGCATTTGAAGGAAATCAACATCCTGGGTTGATTATATTTTGTCCTATTTCTCCAACGAAGTGCTTGTTACTATATGATCCAGTTTACTATTCAATAGAATTAGTAAGAAATATGATAAATATAAATGATAAAAAAGATATTAAGGCTATAAACAAATTACAATTTCATAGTTGTCTTAATAATGTATACTATAAATCGGAGAGTCAAAGGGATTATGTCGATAGTTTATCTAAAGAATATTCTTCAAAATATCAAAAAAGCAAAGACTTGGCACAAATAAAAGAAGTCCAAAAGTGGGATGGTGGGAACAATTCACTATTAGTAACCTCAAAAAAAGGAATACCTGAGAAGATAGATCTACAATTTATTAAATGTGCAAAACCACTAAGTAGTGTTTGTGTTGTTAGAAATAAAGAATTAACTGAGTTATTTAATGAAAAAATGAAATTATATGAGTCAGAAAGAAACCCTAAACAAATATAGATAAAAATAAAAGGTTTTATTTCTCTCTAAATATATGGATGAATCTAATAGGGGTCCAGATGAACTATTCGCATTTGAGAATATATTAAGGATAATCCTAGATGTAAAAAAGTATGATGAATGGCTTAAAAAAGAAAAAATAGATTTAGTAAATAATAACTTATTTGATGGTTATAAGTTCTTTATAGAAACTGCTTTTAGAAGATTGATTAATGAACTAATTGATGACTCTTCACTTCAGTTCGAAGAAGATGATGCCTTCAGAAGAGCAGATTTTACTGGAATTGACATTAACGATCTACCAAATTCATGTGAAAAGACACGAATAGTCAAACAGCTCAAATCCATTTTAGGTATGATAACCAGCACCAGAACAAAAGACGAATTAATAAAGAATCTAAACCCTCTAATAGATTTTCTTGATAAGATAAGAATCATTTATAATAATTCTATCGTAAAAGATAAGGTTAATGTTAAAAAAGAAGAGATGTTGAAATATATTTCACTTTTTTGGATATACATATTCTTAATAGATAATAGGAATGGTCTACCTCAAGGATACTACATTACCATCCTAAAGAATGAATTAAATCTAGAAAAAATGAAGAATGCCTTTAAAGGATATCAATATGCACTTAAATTTGTCATTGAACAAAATTATGGATTGCTAACTGGTAAAGAATTAAATAAAATAACCAATTCTGAAAATGAGTTTAAAGAAGAAGATCTAGTTGATCCATTTGAGGATGAATTTGAAAAAGATAAGAAGTCTGAAGAATATCTTAATGTATTAAAATGGCGTTCAATAGACAGATTTCATTCAATAGCAAGGAAAGAAATAATTGAACCTATAGAGAAAGAAAATAAGATTCAGTTTGGTATGAACCGATTTTTTGCTTTGAAGAATTACAACAAAGAAGTATTCGAGTCTTATCTTAAATCTTCTGTTCAGGAACCAGAATATCTAGATAAGAATGATAAAAAATCTCTGTTTAAAAAACTGGATTTATCCTTTTTATTTTATAATAATTTTGAAGTTCTAGATACACAAAGAAGTCAGGTTTTTAATGGAGTCCCTGCGTTTATCTATGTTACAAAGGGGTTTTCTATAAGCAAGCAAGAAAATGATATCGACGAACCAGTTAAAGTAATCAGATTCGTGCATCCAGAAGAGGGAGTAGGTGGTAACAATTATAGTTATGCTGTTTTGATTGAAGCGTATGGTTCGTTAGCAGACTATTCTGGATGGCTCATATTCTATGATTGCTGTGGAGATTATTCAGGTTTCTCAGGTTCCGAACACGCAAACGCAGAATCTTTTATTAAAGAGTATTCTGAGGAAGGATTACTAGAAGTTCAGGAATTCAAAATTGATTTAAAGCCTTTTAGAGAGTATCTGGCAAAAGGAGTAACTTTCAGAAAAAATCAGTTTAGTTTCGAGAATGAAATAGCTTCCCTTGAAAGATCTAGTGAAGAGATGCATAATCAAACAGAGATAAGCAAATCAAAGGAACTACTAATGGAGTTAATTACCTATTATCTACAATCAAAAAAAGAACCGATACCCGATAAAATTGAATGGCATGTTATTTATAAACCAGACATAGAGTTTGATGTAATATTCAAAAAAGGAGACAAAATAACATTTTGTGAGTGTAAATGGTCTAAGCTTAACGAAAAAAACAATCTTAACAGCAAGATACAGAAGATCATAAATAAAAAAGAGTTTGAGGATGACTGGGGTAAAATTGAAGAGAAAAACATTGAGAAGATTTACTTCTCATTTAAAGAAGATAAAACTGAAAGAGCAAGAAAAGAAAAGCAAGAATATACAGTTATTTCTGTTAAGAGAGACTTCGATAAAGTTTATCCTGAATTTAAGCAAAAAATAAAGAAATTTAAGTTTTTCTCTAAAGACTTGGATAAATAAATTTAATAATAAAATTTAAAAGCATAATGGACTAGTAGATTCCATGGGTTGGTGGGATACTATCAAAGTAGCTATAGGGTATGAAAGAAAAAGTCATACATATGATTCCTCAAGAATACCTGATGGTGACATTAAAATGATTTCTAAATCCGAAATGATAAAAAATGAGGATGGCAAGATTTCGGTTTGTAAAAAAGATTCACGTGGGAATTGGAAATGTAAGGAACTTAATGTAAAACCTAGATAAATAATTAAACCTTCTCCTTCAATAACCAGAATAAAAAGAAGCTCGTCTTTTTAGACTTTTTCTTTAACTTATCAATCTCTTCCTGCTGTTGTTTTATCTTATTTTCGAGCTCTTTAATTTTACTTTTGGTCAATTACCCCCTCATTATGTAGTAGATATTGGTCTTGAAAAAACCAAGGGACCAATAGTAGTGGAAATTAACGGCATCTCTGAAGCAGGGAACACAAATAAACAAGTCTTTGAAAAAGTACTAAATGCTTATATGAAATAATTTTTATAAACTAAAATACCTTGAGCAAATTGTAAAATTATGACTACCTTGACTTTGTTTTATTATTTAATGTAGACATAATAATATATCTATAGATGAAAGCCCTATTACAAAGCATTACAAAAAGACGAAGATAATATCTCTTACTGCTCTTCCACTTCATCATCAACAACTTCCAAATTCTCAAGAACTTTCAATATTCTATCCAACTTATCATTAAGTTGCTTAAATTGCTCAGATGTAATGCCTCCAGCCCCAGAACCTGAAAATCTCTCTCTTCCAAATCCTCTTCTCTCTCCTCTTCCGTTTCCATTAGACTCAAAACACGCGCTACAAAATACTGGTTTGTCTCCAGTTGGCTTGAACGGAACCTGGCAATTCTTTCCACACTTAGAACAAATAACATCATGCATCTCTAATTGTCTTCTTCCATTTCTCTCTCCACCGAAGTTTCTTCCTCTCCCCTCTCTTCTTCCTCCAAAACTTCCGCCACCTCGTCTATCTCTTCCTCCAAATCTTCCTCCTCCAGATCTCTCTCTAGAGAATCCTCCGCCTCTGCTCCCTGATTTAAAATCTGCCATATTCATCTACTAAAAAATGCCTATATAAACGTATGCTATTTAATTCTGAAAACAATAATGCATAAGTTTAAATCCCCCCTAAAACCTTCTTTTATATATAAACTCCCAGGAGGTAAAATAAATGAAAGGTAAAGTAAAATTTTTCAACAGAACCAAGGAATTTGGATTCATAACTGGAGATGATGGAAAAGACTATTTTGTACATAAAACAGGATTAGTTGGTATAAGCTCTCTTAATGAAAACGACTCAGTCGAATTCGATACAGAACAAGGCGAAAAAGGTCTTAAAGCTGTTAAAGTTAAAAAAGCATAATTATTCTTAAGTTTAATTTTCAATCTTAATAATACAAAGCACAATTAACAAATTTATTTTTTTATTTTTATAATTTTTTGATTTCTGAAATCCTCTTAAGGGCATATTGGTTAAATATTTAAAGCAAGTATTTATAGCAAAACAATGGCTAAACCAAACGGGAACAGAGAACACTGGGCTTTTTTCTATAAAGAGAATGGCCCAAACGGGAAACCCTTAGAAGGAATTAGTTATTTCTGCGTTACAAAAAGTTCATCTGGAATTGTTTCATTACCAAGAGCTATTGAATTAGCAAGAAAATATGAAAAAAATGGTGTCAATATCGTTTTAGATAAAAACTCTGGAGGAGAAGATCTTCCCCTTTCTGCAAACGAAAGAGCTGCTCTTACTGCTGCAGATTCTAAAATGGAAAGGGAGACACTTAGAACAGTAGAACATCCTGGAAGACAATACCTTCATGATCTCATCGCAAGAATCCCTCCTCAAAAAGCTACTCTGGAATCAGATTAACCAAAACACTTATATCTTTCAAAACCCTTATAAAAGAGGCCAAAATGGACAAAAAACGCGCCTGGGCGTCTGTCATCACGCTTATTCTTGGAATAGTCGGCGCGATAATAAACAACTCATTTACAGGCACCTTCTGGAATAGATACACTTCAATTCCAATAATCCTCCTAATTGCAAGCTTTATTCTCTGGCCTAGAGAAGATGAAAAGGAAGAAGATTTTAAGGGAGAGCCAAGAGAAGACTTTGAAGTTGATTAATCCATAACTAAATATTATTAGTATTTTGAAATATGTATTAACCATTCATTTTATCATGAATCAAACCATTCCATTTTCCCCACTCTTTCAAGAACAAACGATACATTTTCCTAAATTCATAGTTCACCTCATCCATCTCGCATTCCAGAAAAATAGGTTTAAAAACCCTCCCCCTGTGATTATATCATAGCGCGGTGGAGCAGCCCGGTTAGCTCGCAAGGCCCATAACCTTGAGGTCGCATGGTTCAAATCCTGCCCGCGCTATTTCTTATTGGCAGGATTTTCAAATACTTCAATAACCTAACTAATACAATCAATATCTTTTTATATAATCTATATTTAATACATCAATGAAAAGAGCAATAATCATTCATGGATGGGATTTTACTCCAAAAATGAATTGGTATCCTTGGTTAAAAAAAGAACTCGAACTGAAAGGATATGAAGTAGTTGTCCCAGAAATGCCAAATTCGCCTGAACCAAAAATTGAAGAATGGATAAATAAATTAAAAACTCTTGAGATAGATAATAATACTTTACTTATAAGTCATAGTATCGGTTGCCAAGCTATAATAAGATTTCTTGAAAAAGAAAACTTCACAGTAAATCAAGCCGTTTTCGTTGCAGGATGGTTTAAATTAGATAATCTTGAAAATGAAGAAGTTGAACAAATAGCAAAACCCTGGTTGCAAATGCCAAATCTAACTAATATCAAAGGAAAAATAAAAAATCTAACTGTTTTCTTATCAAGTAATGAACCATTTGGTTGTATCGAAGAGAATAAAAATTTGTTTAATAAAATTGGGGCGAAAGTGATTGTATTAGAGGATAAGGGACATTTTACAAAAGAAGATGGAATAATCAAAGTTCCTGAAATCTTACAAGTAATAAAATGACATTAATATTAGGTATTGACGACGCAGGAAGAGGCCCATTGATAGGCCCAATGATTCTAGCAGGAGTTCTAATGACTAAAGAGCAGGAAAAACATCTCAAAGGAGAAGGAGCTGCCGATTCAAAGCTTCTTGAACATAGCACAAGAATGAAATTGGAAAAAACAATAAAAGAACATTCTCTAAAACACCACATTACAATTTCTTTTCCAATAGAAATAGATTCTTCAATCCTATCAGGAGTTAATCTTAATACCTTAGAAGCAAAAAAAGCAGCGCATATAATAAATGAAATAAATCAAGGCAAGTTTACAAAAGAAAAAATAAAAGTAATAATAGACTGCCCATCAGTAAACAAAGAAGCCTGGAAGACAACTCTTGAGAAATTTATCTCCAAAAAAGATAACTTGGACATCTCATGTGAGCACAAAGCAGATTTCAATTATCCTGTTGTTTCTTCAGCATCAATTTTAGCTAAATGCGTAAGAGAAGAAGAAGTTGCAAAGCTTAAAGAAAAATACAAAAAATATGGAAACCTAGGTTCTGGTTATCCATCAGATCCACAGACAAAAGAATTCCTTAAAAAATTCGGAAAACCCCTCCAGGATTCAGGAATATTCAGAAAAACCTGGGCTACCTGGAAAGCCTTGTTTCCGGAACAGAAACAATCTCGGTTATTTTAATCAATACAAAGTAGTAGTAATCATTTATAATTCTCCTAACTTTACAGTTTAAATGGTTGAAGTAGGAAAAACTAGTGCAACAAAACTTACGACTTATTTTGGATGTAGTTTAGCCTATTTTATAAAGTATGTAATGCATGAGAAAGTTCCTCAAAATTTTAGACTAGTTTTTGGAAAATCAATACATTATATGCTAGAAAAATTCTATGAAGTTAATTTCAAATCAGCAGAAAGCTTCGGAAAGTTCTGGAAAAGATATTGGTTTTCAGCAGTCGCAGGAGATTTTCTAAAAGGAAGGGAAAAAGAGAGATTGCATGTTCAAGAAATTATTCCAAATCTTAAAAAACCAGAGTTTGTGATAAAGATTGGAAATCATGTTAATATGGGCTCAGAGCCAGTCGGGACTTTCTTCAATTGTATGCGTTTAGGATAAGATATTCTTGAAAGATTCTATAAGAGGCATCAAGGGAAACCGAGACCTATAGAAATAGAAAAAAGTTTTGGAGTAAAAAAAGATGAGCCTATAAAAATAATAGGACACCAAGTAACTGGTGTTTTTGATAGAATAGACTTTGATCCAATCAAAGGTTGGTTTGTCACTGATTATAAAACAGATAAATCTTCTCCAGGAAAAGATGCGTTTACGTTGCATAGACATCCCCAATTTACATTATATAGCTGGGTTTTCAGAAAAATGTATAGTGTTGATGAACGAGCAATTCTATATTATCATTTAAGATCTGGAGAGGTTTTCAAAACTCATAGAAGTGAAAAAGATTTTGATTATCTAAAAAGATTATTAGATGCCTTTGCTGAGGGGGTCTCGAATGACGGATTTGTTCCATTTTATGGATTTCATTGTAATATGTGTGATTTAAGATCAATATGTGAAAGATATGCTATCCAGCATCACGGAGGACCAAAAATAGTTAATTTGGAAGGAAAAATAAAAGGAGCAGAAAGATTTTCAGATTGGGACGCTCCTACTGAAGATTGGATAGAAATGCAGACAGAAGAAAGAAGTTAATCCACATCAAAAACATAAAGATAATCAATATTTAATCTTAGTATATAATTTTTAATTACTCTAAATTAATAACATCCTTGAATTAAACTTACAAACCCACTCTTTGCTTTCTTCTAAAATCAATTGTCGCCATAAGCTGATTATAAGTATTAACAACTCCTTTTTTTTCTAAATATTGTCTTACTTCTTCAGCAATCTCAGTATCTCCTCTTATCACTCTTAAAACATCTGATCCTCTTCTTCCAACAATAGTCAATCCCGGTCGCACTTGTCTCGCAGCATAATAAAGCAAAGAAACGCCTCCTAATTTAAAGCCTTGAAAGAATGAATCTGCACGAATTCTATCTAATATAACTGAAAGAGGGTCGCTTACAACATTTCCATATCTTCTATCCCGATACATCTCCCTGCAATCAGTAAAAGTGATATTTCCATCAAATCCAGCTTCAACTCCCTGCCCTTCCTGGCAATCAACAGAAGTTATATCTTGAGGTTTAATCTCCCTTAATTTCTCGCTCTCTCTTGTACTCCAATCAAAATTTTTAGCCCTCCCCCTCGAAACACATTGATAAGAAACAAACCTAATGCTTCTCCCTCCCTTTCTAGGATAAATATTGATTAAAGGTTCTCTACGCGGACCCCATCCAAGATCTGATTCTTTCTTAGAGCCAAATGTTTCCTCAAACACATCCCCCATCTGATAAATTAATCTTTTATTTGCTTCATTATCTAAAACATTCAAATGCCTATAAATTAAAAACTGCCCCCAATCAGCTCTAGGATAAACAGCCATCAAAGCACGATTAAGATTCGCATAATTCCGAAGAGGAACAAAATAAGTAGATCCCACACTCACACTAAGTCTTCCTCTTTTTGAGAAGTCCAATCCTCTTTCTTTCATAAACTCAAACCACTTAACAGCATTATCAAAAGAATGCGCAAAAACACCATTAGTGATTACTTCAGTAACAAGAAATTTAGAAAAGGCAGAAACCGCGCCAACAACTGCTTTATTTTCATCTCTCAGGGGCTCCCCACAAGTTAACGTAACAGATTTCATCCTCAATCTACAAGCCTCGTCTAATAATTTAACAGTGGTCCCTAAATCAGGAAGACCAATCCTGTCTGGACCGCATTCAACATTACAATGAGGGCAGTGCAAATTGCAATTAGGACCCATCTCAAGACTCAATTCATTTAAATCAGGGAGAGCCATCTTCGCCTCAATAAATTCAGGTCTTCTTATAAAAGCTTGATGATCATACAACCATTCTTTAAAAGAAGGTTTCGCCATTTTTTTCAAGAACAAACTCTATTTATAAAACCTTCTAATTATCCAACCTTCAAAACTTCAACTTTGGAAAAGTTGAATGGATTAAAAGTCTAAGAGACTTTTAAACTTAAAATCTTACTAACACCATCGTGCATAGAAACTCCATAAAGAATATTAGAATTCATTATAAGAGCATCATTGTGAGTTATAACAACATATTGCCCTGCTTTCATATACTGATTTAACAAAGCAGCTAATTTCTCAGAGTTTCTTTTATCCAATGCAGCGTCAATTTCATCAAATACATAAAATGGATAAGGTTTATGCTCTTGAATTGCGAATAACAAAGATAATGCAACTAATGTCTGCTCACCTCCAGACAATGAAGTAACGTCAAAATATTTTCCTTTAGCCAATCTTATAACAATATTAACTCCTCCTGCAAAAATATCCTCCTCATTTTCAATTTCCAAAAACGCCTGTCCTTTAGAAGACAACTTTGAGAAATTCAAAGCAAATAATTCATTCATAGCTTTGAATGTCTTCATAAACTCTCTTGTTTTCTTCTTATCAATCTCTTCAATAACAGCCAAAATATCTAACTTTTCTTTTTCCAATGTATTAACTTTCTCCTGAACAACATCATATTCTTTCTTAACATCCTGATAAACTTCTAAAGCTCTAAGATTAATGCTTCCTATTTCGGCAATCCCCTGCTGCGACCTCTGCAATCTCTCTTCAATTACTTGTATTGGTGCTTTAATCAGCTCAACTTCTGAAAATTCAGACATCTCCATTTCAATTGCCTCTCTTTCAGCATCCATTCTCGCCTGTCCTACCTTAAGATAATTAGTTTGATCCTCTTCAGCCCTTATGCTTGCCTGTATTTCATTGAAAGAGATGCTTTTTTCTTGTATTCTAAGCTGGAAACTATCTCTCTCGTCATACATTTTCTTGAATCTTTCAGATAATTCCTTTTCCTGCTGTTCTTTCTCAAAAAGAAGTTTGCTCTTCTTTTCAAATTGAAGACTTAAGTCATCGATATTGCTCTCAAGTTCCTGAAAATCCTTCTTGCTTTCTTTAATAATATTTTTAGTTTGATCCAAGTCCCTTGACTTATACAAAATGCTCGTATTTGCATCTTCTTTAGTTCTAGAAGAAATCTCTTCAATCTCAGACATCTTCGCATCATATTGTATCTCCAAAGCAGATAAGTCTACAGTTTTTAATTCTAAATTCCTGCATCTCTCCTCAACAGCGTTTATTTCCTCTCTAAGCAATTTCTCTTCAGAAACAAATTTCTTCAAACTCTCCTGTCTGTCTTTCAAAGACCTATGCTTATTCTGTTCGATCTCTCCTGAAACAATCTTCCCCTCAATCAACTGCAATTCCTCAATCAAATTTTCCTTCTCCTTCTTGATGAAATGTAATCTTTCTTTAGAAAAATCAATTATTTTCTTTGAGCCGTCAATTTTCTCTTTTGAATCTGAAAACACGTGCTCTTTATGCTCTTCAGTTATTTTGCTCTGACATAAAGGACAAACATCCAAATCATTAACTTTTAATTTTATCTCCTCTGCTCTTTTAATCTCCGCCTCTGCAATTCCTAACGCTCTTTCATTCTGCATCTCTTCATTTCTAAGATCCTCCAATTTCTTCTTCCTCTCATCCCTTAAAACTTTAAGATTTTCAACCTCTTTAATGCAGCTTTTCTCATCAGAATAATTCAACTTTCCAGAAATCTCCTCCATTTGCTTTATAGTCGACTCTGACTCAGCCAATACTCTGGACAATCTTTGCTCCCTATCCTTTATCTTCTCTCTTTGAGCATTCAACTCAGATTTAAAATTCAAAACCTTCTTCCTTTCTTCTTCAATCTTGCTCAACTCCAATTTCTTCTTCCTTAATTCCTCTGCTTTCTTAGCCATAATAGGGGATTCCAATCGCAGTCCCTCAAGCTCTTTCTCCAAATCAGGAATTGACTTTTCTAATTCCTTTATTCTTTTGTCTATTCCCTCTCTTCTATGCAAATACCCTTCTCTCCTAACTCTAACTCCTTCAACCTCAGTTTTCAATAAAGTAATTGAATTTCTAAGAGTATCCTGCTCAACTCCAGTAGCCTGTTGAATAACTTTATTTATGTGCTGTGTTTTCTCCCCAAACTCCTCAATCTCTTTTTGTATCTTCTCAGCTCTTTCCTTCAGCTTCGCTTTCTGCTTTTCTTTCTCATTTATAGACTCTACAATCTTTTCAATTTCCTTTTTCTTATCTTCAATTTTCCTTGAAAGAAGAGAAGCCTTGCATCTCTTCACAGTTAACTCCAATTCTTTAAACTTTTCAGCCTGTGCCTTCTCTTTCTCCAAATTTCTAAGATATGCATAATTAGTTTTCAAAACAACACCTATTTCTTTCAATCTTTCCTCGGTTTTTTCCAATTCTCTGAGTGATTTTTCTTTTCTATTCTCATAAACTCCTATTCCCGCAACATCTTCAATAATCTTTCTTCTCTCTTCTGGATGCATTTTAACAACTTCCTGTATTTTTCCCTGAAGAACAAGATTAAACCCATGGGGATCTATTCCTGCCTGGAAAAGCATCTCTACAAGCTCTCCCTGCGTCTTTGTTTCCCCATTTATCTGATAAACACTTGTCCCATTCCTCTTAACAACTCTTCTTAAAACAATCTCACTTTTATCAATTGAAAAAGCCCCGTCAAAATTATCAAATACTAATTCAACTGAAGCCTCATGCCCTGGCTTTACATACTTGCTTCCAAGAAAGATAAAATTCTTTGCCTCACTCACTCTCATTGACTTGCTTCCTCTTCTTCCAAGAACAAAACACAAAGCATCAGAAACATTTGAGTTATGAACAAATATATTATTCGCGATAAAGTTGTGGTTATCTTCAACGGTTAAATCATATACCCATTCCTCTCCCGCTATTTCTTCCATTTCAATTATTTCATCCCAAAATATATCAGAACCAGCTAAAACACTTAATTTTTGAATATTTTCAGAGTTTCCAACTAATACCCTTTCCAACAAAATAGACAATCCGTGCCTTGATGGAATTGTACTGGTATAGCAATAAGAATCTAAAATCGGATATTCTATCTTTGTTTTCTTTATATTTATATTTAAACCTTGTACGGCGTTCCTCACAATATCATTCACCTCTATGAGATCAACATTTGGATTAACTTTTTTATTAAGTTGATTGTTTATCCTTCTATCTTTTTCGCGATGCACCAACTTTATTTGATTGTTAAATCTTTTTATATTCTCAACTCCATAAACACTTATACTTTTATACTCTCCCACAAAACCAAGAGATTTGATTGATTTAATGACTCTTCTTTCCCTCGGCAAAATACCCAACCTCACTAAACATGTTTCTATTCCTTTAGCGAGTTTATCGCTTTTAGTAGTTATCTCAATTTGTGATTCTGAAACATAGCCATCCCCTGAGTAAAGTCCACTAAGCAGATTTCCTATTTCATCGTCTGTGGAATGTTTCAGAATGCAATTTGAAATCAGCTTATCATTAGTTTTAGAAGCCATTCCTAACTTATTCAATATTTTTTTCAAAGGTTCAGAAAAAATAATTACGTCCCAACAATTTGGTTTGTATTCTCTAACCAAGGGATTTTTACCAAATAATAATTTAACAAGGGAGACATAATCCTTTACTATTTCTTCATCGCCATTAGTAAACCATATTTGGCTTGACTCTGCCAACCTGCCTTCTGCCAATAAATAACCAAAAAACCGGCAGAATTCTGAAGAATTTTTTAACTTAATTTTTGTCCTTCGACCATTAGATATCAACTCATCTATCAAATCAATAATCTCCCTACTGGAAAGCTCGGCTGCTCTTAAAATTTTAATAAGATACCCTAAATTTATTGATTGTTTATCTAATAAACCTTTAATTGTATAATATGGAATTTTTATTTCCCTAGCCAAATCTTTCCACTTCAATTCCTTTTTAAGAGATTTAAGAATCAAAGAATACTCTTCTCGATAGGGAGTATATATATTATCCTCTATATTTATTTCGTCCAAGATTTCTGCAAAATAATTATCTTCTGGATTAAGATTTATCTTTCTTGGAACAGCAATTTTTGTTCCTTCGCAAAGCTCCTCCGCTTTTGCCGGAACAATTTTCCCATTTTTTAATATAAACAAAGGATGATATTTTGTAGCCTTTATTTCTCTTCCAGACCCAGTTCTAATTCTAAGTATTTTTTCAGGAGAAGTTCTTTTTACAAATGCTTTTATCGGTTTTTTAACAACTTTCAATGTATCAAAATCAAGACACATTATTTCTGTGCCATCCGAACCGGAAATAAACCCATCTTCAGTTCTTACTGCCTCTGTTAAACGAGAATTAACTAAATCGCTTATTCTTTGAACACCTCCGTCCGCAAGCTGAATTAACGAATCTCCAGTTATGCATTTTCCAGAACCATTAGGGCCTACAATTACATTTATACCCTTATCAAAAACTATCTCTGTTTTTTGAGCAAAACTTTTAAATCCGTGCATCACCAGCTTTTTTATATAAGCCATATTCTCCCTTATTTTCTAAGATATTTAAAACTT
>Ga0233425_10007869_pt1 | contig 14618 bp, 17 predicted proteins | sample Watercolumn_Towu_2_FD_181712 | JGI IMG/M metagenome (GOLD analysis project Ga0233425, IMG submission 181712) | Freshwater microbial communities from Lake Towuti, South Sulawesi, Indonesia - Watercolumn_Towuti2014_140_MG | ecosystem: Environmental > Aquatic > Freshwater > Lake | place...
ATCTATAATGCCTCATGCCTCTGCGTATTATGGCCGGGGAGTAGCCTATTGGAAGAATAAAAACCCTGAACTGGCAATCGCTGACTACAATAAGGCTATAGAAATCGACCCTAATTACGCAAATGCATATTGCAACCGCGGAGTGGTTTATGCGGAGAACGGAAAACCTGAACAAGCTATTACTGATTTCACGAAAGCCCTGGAATTAAACCCCAGAGATGCCCTGGCTTATGCCGGACGTTCAAAAACATATCACAATATAGGTAAAGACGATTTGGCTCTGGCAGACGCCAACAAAGCAGAATCGCTGGGATATGCTATGGGGCCGGGATTCGTTGCAAAACTTAATAAGACATCTAAAACTACTGTTTCTCAGGATCCTGCGAGAGAATACTTCGAGAAAGGTAATGCCAACTACGTCAAGCGTGATTTTTATCAAGCGATTGACGATTTTACCAAGTCCATCGATACTGATTCTACTCGCGGCGTAACTTTCCACAACCGCGGGCTTACATATTTTGCATTGAGAGATTACGACAAGGCTTGGGCTGATGTGCGTAAGGCAGAGGCTCTGGGATACCCTACAAACCCGGGATTCCTGGAAAACCTTAAGAGAGCGACTGAATTTGAATCGGAAATCCGCTATAGAGAATTTACTATGAACGAGATGGGTCGTATATTTAAGTTTAAAGGAAGCACTAATTGCTCGCAGCAACTAATCCGCGATATGCTGCCGGGAATAACAGGATTTACAGACGGAGACGCTAAAGAATTCATGATTAAGACGGAATTTGTAAAATGGGGGGAAGCCGGCAAATACTGGGAAGAGGACTGGACCGTAGAAACTGCGAATAAGAAGGCAAATTTCCTGCTGACCCTCACCCCGACCCCGGACGGAGGAGCAAATTACCAGATTAAGCCAAAATAGGAGAATATTAATGCGAATTACTAAATTCATTATAGCTGGCGCCTTTGTGCTTCTCTGGCTTGGTCCTGTTAACGCCGAAAGAGATTCCGATGCCCGGAAAGGACCGGTATTCTGTGAGCAAAAAATTCCTTTCAAGATATTTATGCAAGCTTACGTAGTTTCTGCGAAAACCCAGAGCCAGCCGAACGGATTGGCAGGTATCGGAAAAGAGTGGTTCAAGGAAGACGAGAACTCAATTCTCTATCACGGCGAACAAATCGAATTTCCGGGAAACACAACGAATCTTCTTATAGAAGGCGAACCTATTTCAGCCCAATGGGAGGACTGCGATAAGAAAACCGGCTTGTGCACCTTTTACGGAATGAACTCAAATTCCGACGGTACCAAATTCTGCTGGAAGTATAAGAACGTAAAGATCGATGACCCTGAGATCCATATTCCCAAATTAGAACGATTTTATGCAAATGAAATAACCGGTGAAAAGACTATCATCGGTGGACTCGAGTGCCAAAAGCTAACTTCGCCTCGAATTTATAAAACGGAAAATGACTCCCTTGACGGACGGGTTAGTGCTGAAGAAAAAGAAAACTGGGTCAACCGCAATTTCTGCCTCCCTTTATACAAAGATGTTGATATTCAATCGCCTATCGGGAATGGCCAGTACAAGATTCAAAGCGTAAATCTTTCCAACGATTTCCCAGATTCAGTATTCACTCCTCCGGAAAATTGTCAGGAAACGCCATGGATAAGCGGCGGTATGACAGGGGGTGGCGATGCTGCCGTTATTCAACAAGGGGGAGTAGGCGACCCGGATTCCGGATCTCCGGAAGACCCCTGCCTTAAAAGATGCCGGGAGATGAAGAAAAGATGCCTTGCGCAAAAAATGGATGTAAAAGCTGACGGTTCAGGTTGCTATACTCCTTGTCAGGGCCCAAATTGTCCGTATGAGCGAAACTGCGAAGCAGTATGTTTAAGCAGGTGAATTAGGATATGTTAGGCTGTTACAAGTTTAAAATCAAATGATCAAAATACTAAAACTAATAAAGAGGCTCAAACAGATTATCAGTGTATCTATTATATGTTTATTAATATTAAGCATTCCCGGAAAAGGATTGACTACCCCTCCAGGACCGGTTCTGCCGTGGTTCCTGGAATACCAGTACTCTGATTCGAAAGAGACCGCTTTTGGTAAGCCCTTCGTTATGAGCATCAGTGTTACTCCTATAACGGATATTCACGAAATAGAAATCCGGCCCTGGAGTGAACCCTGGAACGAAGAGGGAAATACGGGGATTACAATCACTAATTCTCCTGCCTATAAGGGCCATTTAAAAAGAGGAGAAACCAAGAAATTCGATTTTAAGTTCTTTATCCCTGATGCTGCCAAAAACTCCAAGGTCCGTACCGAACACGGCCTCTTCGTAGGAAAATACGGGCTTAATATTACTTCAAAAAGCATGTACCGCCAGATGCGGCAATACTGTAAACAGAAGTTCAATAAAGATAAGGTCCAGCTGAAATTTTTACTGGAAAGAATAGACGGACTCGAAAAAGAGAACCCGATTTATCAAGATGTCATATCACTACCGATGTTTGTGGAATAAGTGTAGCCAATTAAGTTGGGATAGGAATAAATGTTAAAAAAGATAGATAACAAACAGGTATTCGGGTTGATCCTAACAGGGCTTACTATTTTAGGTCTCTGTCTTTGCCCTTACGACCGGACAACCTTAGCACAGGGTAGCGCCGCCGGTGTTCGTTCATCTGCCAGTGATTCTTCTTCTGGGCCATGTCCACCCGGTTGGAATTATAATTTTAGCGACATATGCTTCGCATATGCAGAATGCATGGATTATAAGAACAGGAGAAATGGTTGCTGGAGAGACCGTGATTATACCTCTGAACAGACTCCTCCGGAAAACACTCCTATTCCTACCCCCGAACTCAAACTTCCGCTCGACGATTATGACAAAAACGAAGAAACTATTACGCCGCCTGGAGACAATCAACCTCCTGTATCAATAGAATCACCTCCGGACCTTCTTCCTCAGCTAAACCAACCATTACAGGTCCCGCTCATGGATCAGAATGATCCCGTTTATGGCAAATCGGGAGAATACATGTGTGGCCCAGTTGCTTTAAGTATGGTTCTAGCCTACTACGATGTTAACATTTCGCCCACAGAATTGGCGAGTACGGCCAGTACTCAAACTAACACCATATTCTCAAATTTGTTAAACACGGCGCAACAGTTTGGTTTCACAAATACTGCATACAGTAACCCCACATGGAGTTCAGCTCTAGATAATGCATTTAATGATGGGGCATCAGCTTTCGGCACTTTACAAAGCGAGATAACAAGTGGGCATCCGGTTATTGTCAGTGTTGGCGGTGATACTTATGGCAGCGGTCATTATCTGGTTGTAACCGGAGTTACATCAGATAGCGTCTATGTGAATAACCCCTGGGGAGGCACGAAGGAGACTCTAGGGAGAGCCAAATTCATGGAGGCGTGGAAATCCAAAGGTTACGGATATATCGTTCCCAAGCGATAATAGTTGTGACAGAGAAATAAAGGTTGAAAGGGAGGAGGTGGAGGGAGGCTTCTCCCTTATATTTTTGCTTGACATACCACACATTTGTGTGGTAACATGCAGGCATGCACAACGAAATCAGATTAACCCATAAACAGATGAAGGTTTTAGGGTTTATCCGGGAGAGAGTGCGCCAGAGCCTGCCGCCGACCATACGCGAAATTGCCAAAGAACTGGGTTTTTCTTCAACCGGTACGGTCAGGGATTATCTTAATGCGCTCCAGGTTAAAGGTTACCTTAAACGCTCCAGCAACAAATCCCGCGGTATTGAATTACTTCAGAATAATTTCAGAATACCGATACTAGGAAGCATCCCGGCAGGAAAACCCAATACTGCCTATGAGGATATCGAAGGCTATGTTGACGCAGATGATCTGTTCCTTGGCCGATTAGGCTTTGACGATGTCTTTGCCTTAAGGGTCAAAGGCGATAGCATGATTAATGCCGGGATACTTGACGCCGATATTGCTATTATCAAGAAACGGCCGGATGCCAATAATAATGACATCGTTGCCGCACTATTAAGCAATAACGAAGTTACCTTAAAGAAATTACGCAGTAGAACCGGTAAGTTCCATCTGGAAGCTGCTAATCCTGACTACCCGCCGATATTTGAAGAATTTAAAGTCATCGGGAAACTCATCACCGTAATCAGAAAATACTAATCCTCATGCACCAATCAGGCTTTAACCCCAAGGCTCGCTGGGACCGGCATATCCCCGAAGATTCGGATTCCGCCACCCCAGAGTCACTAAGCGAAAAAATAGAATGTCTGGCGCTTTTTAGGGGCGCCAAGATACTTCCCCAAAAGTTCACCTGGCGTAACCGGGACTATGAAATCAAAACTGTAAATTACAACTGGCAGGAACGCCGCGGACAGAAGATCATAAACTATTTCTCGGTATCAACCGGGATAGATTGCTACCAGATATCTTTTAATAATACGACTTTCGGATGGCGGCTGGATAAGATAATAACATGATCCTACACATCGACATGGATGCTTTCTTTGCATCCATTGAACAGGCCATAAACCCCCGCTTAAAAGACAAACCCCTGATAGTAGGCTCGCGTAATAATAGACTGCACACCGTAATCTGCGCGGCAAGCTATGAAGCCAAGCGCTTAGGCATAGGCTCCGGAATGAGCTCTAAAGAAGCCTTCCAAATATGCCCTGAACTGGAATTCGTCTGCGCTGATCAAGGTAGATATATCTGGACCTCGGAAGAGATATTTGAAATGTTAAAAGGCTACGGATTACCCCTAAGCTATACCTCAATTGATGAGTTCCAGATGGATATTGCGGGCTACCCCGAAGAACAACCCCTGAAGCTGGCCGAAGATATCCGTGCGAGAATCTATGCAAACTTTAACATCACCGCTTCGGTTGGTATCGCTAAAAACTGGCTACTGGCTAAGACAGCTTCCAAAATCAATAAGCCAAACGGGATAACCCTGATAAACGATAATAATCTTAAGGAGGTCCTGGGCCGTACGCCTCTGGAGAAGGTCTGCGGAATGGCCGGAAAGACCGGTATTCTTCTAAAGAGTCGGGGCCTGAAAACTGCCCTGGATTTATACCTGCAGATGCCTGCTTTTTTCCAAGAAAATCCCGGTAAGTCTAGTGAAAAACCTGAAAAACCCAAGTCTATAGGCCATTCGTATACCTTACCTAGGGCTCTGGAAAACCCCCAGGTTATCCGGGCATGGATCCGGCTTCTTTCGGAGATGGTCGGCGAGCGCTTAAGGCATAATAATTTGGCAGCCAAGACCGTACATCTCTGGCTGAACGGCCCGGAAATAGGTAATTTTGCAAGCCAAAAGGCTTCAAATTCGGCCACTAACGACAGCTTTGAGCTTTACACCCGAAACCTTAAAATCGCCTGCCAGGCACTGCAAAAGAGGCCTAAAATTAGGGCTCTGGGGGTCACAGTCAGCCAGTTAATCCCTCAAGAACCCCTTTTCCTATTCCCGGCAGAGGAACGGAGGGAGGGGCTAATTAAGGCCCTGGATCGCATCAACCGCAGGTTCGGAGACGGCTCGATTTACCCGGCCCAGGTCGATTTAACCCGTAAAATAAGATAAGTGATTAGGAGTAAAAAATCCCGGTAAAGAAGGGCTTCAAATTGACTAATCCTGTCAGGGTTTTAGAATCCCGGTAAGTCCAAGTAATTAGAATTTCCGTTATCCACAGCTAAATCCCAATCGATCTTAACCCATAGGGGTCAAAAGGCTTAAATCGAGTTTCCCTATATAGCCAAGTTAACATAAGATATATTATAGGAAGTTAGCAGTATAGGTGTTTGGGCCTCTATCAATTGTCTCTAAGACACGCTGCCTAGAGTAGACTTACCGGGATTTATATCAATTTTTAGGTGAAAGAAGCAGGATCTGGCTGGAAATCTTTGTGCGTAGAAACCACATAATGGCCGCCCTGTATCTTTAATGTAGCCCCTTTTACCAGTCCTGTAGCCAGTGCCTTACGCGCCTTTTTGAGGATCCGGCTGAAAGTCTGCTGGGATATATGCATGGATAGGGCTGCCTCCCGCTGGGGCATTCCCATATAGTCACTAAGCCTCAAGGTCTCAAATTCGTCCATAGAAAGCTCCACCTCGTCCGGCCGACCGGGCCTCCCCCGGGGACTAAACTGGCTTATTTTAGGGTCCTGACGGACAATCCTATATTTCTTCGGCCTGCCTCGTGGTTGCATATCATTACCCAAACTTACTTATTTTTAACGCCTGGGTTATTTTGAGTACCAACCCATAAATATTTATTTTTTTGGGGCTCTCAAAAAGAAAGCCCCAAGTAATGTTTATATTTCGTTTTCCTTTACCAGCTTCCGGTAATACTCCACGCACTTATGGCAAGTCTTCTTGCTTTCATGCCACTCCGGGTGGTCACGCCGGATAAGATCAATAAGATACTCCTCGGCCTTTATATGAGCGAGGCTTGCGAAATCATCGATATCCCGGTCGCATACCTGACAGCGGTATTTCATGTGCAATCGCTCCTCCAGCAGCACTCCATCTGGCCGCAGAATGCGCGGTTCTTAGTAGCAAAACACTGATTGTTCCCTTCAGCCTGCTGGATCCTGCGGATCAGGTCCTTCTTAGAAAACTTCCAGGTATCCTTAATCCCGAAATCCCGGGCCCTCTTCTCTATCGCTAAAAGCCTCATACCCTCCTCCTCTATCCTGCCCTCTAGATTTTGATCACCCGGTCATGCTGCCTTACCCGGGAAGCTACCTGCAGGCCGATCTCCATACCTTTCTTGGCCTCGGTTATGGAAACATGGTCCATCTGTATACTGTTTATTGTCTGGGTGAAATCCGTGGTATGCCCTTTTATTTTTATGCTGTCCCCTACCGTCAAGGGTGCCTTCAATTTCACTACTGCTGCCTGCACATGCGGAAAATAATGCGTGACCAGGCCGATGACGTTTTCTTTAGGTTTGGATTCCGCTCTGGCTACCTTTCTCTTCGGCGCGCTTCTTTTCTTCGGCGCTCTTTTTGCCGCACGCTTGGCAACCTTTCTTTTAATAACCTTCTTCTTTGCTGACCTCTTGACCGCCTTCTTCTTTGGCTTTCTTTTCTTTAAAGGCATAAGCCACCTCCTGATTTTCCCGCAATTGCGGGTAAGAAAATCATCCCGAGCGGTTACCTATTAATTCAACCCGCGAGGGACCGTTATATAACTATATTATCCGCAATATCCGAAATCACCGGAACGCGGCTGCATTTATTCATTAAGACCTGCATGATACAGAAAAGCGAAAGCAGTATAAACACGATCAGTCCGCCGACCCGGATAACCCCTCCCAGGAGAGGCAATATAGAAAGAATAAAAGCCCCGACCTCAAAAACAAAAATAACCAGCCCCTGCTTGGCGTGGTATAGGGCAAACCGGTTCTCTTTCTTGAGTACGAGGCTCACAATACATAAGAAACCCAGGTACGAAATTAAGGCAAAGAACTTGCCTTCCTGTATATTTCGGGAATCGGCCGCAGAGGACATGCTTATTCTTTAGCTACCTCGACCAGAGAATCCTGTGAGCCGTAAGGATTCAATTCTTTTAGGGGGTTTGCGCTGTCCTCAACCCAACTTCCGTCTATCACAAAACGGTAGCGGTATTTGCCGGGGTTAAGCCCCAGTTTTTTCTGCCAGGTCCCGTTTTCCGCGGTCATGCGCGAATCATCATCTGCCCGCCAGTTGTTAAACTCCCCTACCAGGAATACCTCTTTAGCATCAGGAGCAAATACGGAAAAATTTATTTCAGTAAGCTTGGGAAGCTCTACCTTTAATATCTCGTTTAAGCGCTTCTCCATCTTCTCAACCTTCTTATCCTTGGCCTTGATCTTGGCCGGCATAACCGGCTCTACCCTGCCCGACCCCTCCTGCAACATGATCTCGCGGGCTAGGCTGAAATAATCTTTCGCCCCTCGGCAGTATTTGTCAAAATCGAGAACGTGAGTCCCGGAGTTCTGGGCCTCTTTTAGCTTGACATTGACATGGACTATATTAGCAAACAACTTACCCTTAAAATCGTTCTTTATTTTATCCAACATCCTGAAAGAATGTCGCAGCCGGGAGTCAAAATTGGCGACCAAGACCCGGAAATCAACTTTATGCCCCAGGCGGTCCTGGACCAGGTCGATTATACACAGTAGTTGATTCAACCCTTCAAGCGAGAAACGACTCGCCTCAACCGGAATAATCACCTCATTTGATGCGCGTATGGCGTTGATAGTCAAAATACCCAGATTCGGGGGGCAGTCAATAAGGATGTAGTCGTAATCCGCTCTGAATGAATTCAGTGTATCGGCAAGCCGGGATTCCCTTCCAATTTCTCCCGCCAACTCCTGCTCCAAAGTGCTCAAGACAATGCTTGAAGGCGCGATATCGAAACCCGGACCGATATTCTGAATGATATCTCCGAGCCTCGCCTTCTTGGAGGTCAAGCGAGAAAGCACGTTATAAATACTTAAATCGGTCTTGATATTCAATCCTAGCGTAGCATGCGACTGCGGATCCAAATCAATCAAAAGCACCCGGCGATTATTAGTGGCTAAAGATGCGGCCAGATTGATAGCCGTAGTGGTCTTTCCGCAACCACCCTTCTGATTGGTAATTGAGATTATGCGCATCCGCCCTCCCTCTCTGCCGTCGGCAGGTTATTTAAGAAGCCTTACGTTATCAATGTAAACTACGCCGTTATTTTCTTTGGTATTCCAGTCCTCAACAATAAAAGCCAGAGTCATGATTTCCGACCAGTCGCTGATCCCTTTAAAGTCAGAAAGATTCAAGGTGCAATCCTGCCAACTATGCGGAATATTCTTCACATATACTTCCGAACGTTCTTTAAAGGCGCTGGTAAACTCTACTCTTAAAGAAATGGTATCCCGGAAGTTGGCTTTTTTGACTGCAAAAGCGACGGAACGGTATTTATTCAGGTTTAACCGGTTTAGATTCAGGGAATAGATCTCTTTTTTCGCGGGATCAAAATTAAAGTTTATTTTTAGAGGGTCAGCTGCAAGAACCAGAGCGATCTGCGAATTAGAAGGCTCCTTATCGCGCGAATTTGAGAATAAAACCGCGCTTAAACCGAAAACAAAGACCAGGGAAATGAAAAAAAGGTTGCGGAAAAGCTGCGGGTAGGCTTTGTTTTTCTTTTTTTTCTTAGAAGAGGCATCTAAGTAAATTTTTGCCAGATGCTCGTAGATATCTTTCTTGTCCATGCTAGAGAATTTATAGCACAAAACCGCTTTAATGTCAATAGGTTATTAACCTGAAGGATTAAATTGGGTGGTTCAAATAATCAGGTGGGGTCTTACCTATAATGCTATAGAAATTAGCAAGATGTCTGCGGAATAACAGGTCAAAACTTCCGTCAGGGTCTTCTCCGTACCACCAGAACCAGTCGCTTCCTTCGCAGATACACATCTGTTTCCAGGCAAGTTCCGAATCAACCCCCTCTAATTCCTTTCTAGCCTTGGCCAGATATTCCCAGGCCTTTCTTTTCTGCACATTTCCCATCCATTTTCCGAATTCGCCGTAGATCCAGGATCCGGCAGCCAGGCGTTTTATCTTTGACTGCGCAGGGAATTCTTTTAAATACTCCGAGACCGTAGTAGTCTTAATTTCCTTTTCTTCGCTTAACCTCTTATACAAAAGATCCAGAAAATCATGCCCGTCATTAGGATAATACTCCCAGGCATTTTCTCCGTCCATGGCAATAGTGACTAAAATATCTTTGCCTTTGAATGCCGCATTAATATTCCCCAGATGTTTCATGAAATCATCCACCGCATCCTTGGCGCTCATTTTATGATAAGTAAAGCCTACGAGGTCTGAGAGGTTGCGATCGCGGAAAATTATATTCAGCCTCCCTTCTTCCCTCTCGATAAGATGAGGCTGATACAAAAGCTTTGTATCCCTCTTTTTACGCTTCAGGGATTTAAACAGGATTGCTTCATCGGTAACGATCCAGTTTATGCCTGACCCGATTATTGAAGGAAGAATATGCTCGCATACCGACTCCTCCGATGGCCACATACCCAGAGGAGCGACGTTGAATCTTTGGTTAAAGTACTTTACCGCTTGTTCTATCTGTAGATCAACATCTTCAGGATGGTTAAACCGTACCCTAGGCAAGGCTGTCTTAGGATTAGCCTCTTTGGCCACATTTGTGTCATATAATAAAGGTAGGATAGGATGATAATAAGGAGTCACGCTTAACTCAAGCCTTCCGCTCTCAAGCATTTTTCTGTAAACCGGGATAATATCCTCCAGTATTTCGGTCTGCTTACTTAAGACGACATGCTTGTCTTCCTCGCTGTAAAACCTTCCCTTAGCCACTATTGCTTTTAATTCGGGAAACTTTACGCGGAATGAAGGGTCAATCCAGGCCAGGTTAAACCAGACTTGCAAGTCAAGGAAATCCTGGGTATCAAATGAGATGCGGCGGTTACGCTTAAAGAATAGTTCGTAATAACGAGGATGCATCGCTATCACCCGCTCAACATTAATGGAAAAAAAATTAACTAATAAAAAATCCTTATCCTGCTGGGTGAGTTCTGATGCGGGCTTATAGGATAAATCGAGGAAAGGGTCTCTTAGGGAGCGGTCAGCATAGCCCTCCACCTGCTCCATCAGCGAAGGCACGACGTTAAAGGTCTGCCTGATAGCGGGAAAATTCTCCAGCTTCTGGACCATATCCAGGTAATCTTTTACTCCGTGCAACCGGACCCAAGGGAGCTCCGCCTCTCCGGTTACGAGATTCCGGTAGTAAGGCTGGTGCATATGGAAGATAAAGGCCAGATATAGCATAATCGGATATTAAAAAACCCCCGGGGGATTGCTCCCCCGAGGGCTTTGTTCACATATGCTACTTACTTAGAATGTCACCTTCATGGAGCCGATTATCTCTGAAGCAGTGCCGCGGTTTCTCTTTTCAAAAGAGCCGCCGGGGAAGAATAATCCTCCCATCAGGCCAAACTGCACATCTTCAGTATAATCGTAAGTGATAGTACCGTCGATTTCCTGCCCAGCAAACTTATTATCGGTCATAGCTAAAGTCTCACCGGTAATAACCGTTGTAGCTGAACTGGCATCGTTGAACCTCTTATCCCACCAATAAGCATAATACTCGCCTTTTACGGTGATATCATCAACAGGCTTCATAGTTGCGATGCCGCCGACGATATGGGCATTGCTCTGGTTGAACAAGATGTTGGCTAAATTACCAGCGGTCTGGTTTTCAAACATCGGATCCCAGGCGCTGTTCCTATTGCCGCCGCCACGGTTTCCGCTGAAATAATTATATAACGCGGTAACTGTGGGTTTGTATTTGCCGATCTTTTTGGCATCCTTCAGGTCATAGGTCAAGGAGAGCTCCATAGCCCAGGCCCTGCGTTTCTGGGTCGGGTTGTCGCTACCGCTTGCATCCCTGCCGAACTGCCAAGCAGCTTCCAACTGGAAGAGCAAATTGTCAATAGAAGAATTCACGACGCGTCCGCCTACTACGTCGGTAGTATCAATTTTTCCACTGGTGTTAACGGAATTCTTTTTACCTATTCTTCTCTGCCAAAAATAACCTTCCAGGGTGGTCTTCTTATTCAATGCATAGTTGGCATTGATACCGTACAGAGTCGTCTTGTCATCCTTATTCAGGGTTGACTCCGAAACAGTCGCAGCCACTAAGTCGATGACCAAAGGATCGTAATTCAAGGTTGCACGTCCAGCATCAAACGCCTTACGCGCGGTTAAATCCGGATCTCTCGGCCATGAACCGCCGCCACTGAAAGGGCTGGCAGTCGAAACTGCGTTGTTAGTATCAGGGTCACCGATGATCATATCATTACCGAAATGCAGTTCCTGACGACCGATAGTTAAGGTCAGGGGCGAATACAGGAACTCTTTCAAGGTAACATAGGCTAAATCCAGATCGATCTCGGTATTTACTCCACCCGCACCGGGTTCAGTTGTTTCATTACCCCAGTAACGCTCGTTAAGCAACCTGATGGTAGCTGAAACATTATCCGTCAGGTCGGCATCAACTCTTACTCTGGCAATGGAGGCAATCGTAGATTCGGTCTGATCATTTCTGGAAGTTAACCAGGGATCGCGGACCAAACCTAATACATTGATGTCTCCGCTTACTTTAACGTTCTGGACTTCGGCGTAAGCAGCGGCGGTAAAGCCGGCTACAAGTAACGCCAGGGCCAGAACTAACATTAAACGTTTACCCATTTAATTCCTCCTTAAAAATTAACTATAAATATATCAACTAGGTTTAAAATTTGTTGCTTTCCTAGATATTTGCTCTATAAGTATATCACTGGATTTCTTTGGCCTCAGGCTCGTATTTGCTTCACCCTCCTTTCCGCCTCCGGATTAAAGCCAACTCCAGTGGTATATCCAAGTTTGATTACTTTTATCACATAACCCCTTATTTGTCAAGTGTTTTTTGTGCTTTCTTGCCTTTGGTCAAATTTGACGATTTAGGGCCTAAGGATATGATAACGGTGATGCTGGAACCCTTTGGCTGCAGGGTAATTATGCAGGATTCGCTCTCCCGCTCAAAATTCAGGATACGCTGGCCGTATTCCGTGACATTGATCAGGCTCCAGTTATACATAGGCATCTGCTCCCTATAGAAGGCGATGACCTGTTCGGCATTACCCTTGCCCCGGTACTGAAGTACTCCTACCCGTACCCCAGCGCTCTGGAAGGAATAAGATGACTGCGGCATAGGCTTTAAACCGACGGGTACGGGGATATCGCTGAACTTATAGGTCGACTGGGGCTCCAGGCTGCTGGCCGGATATTGAGGATCAGGTGAAGTATTACAGCCAAAACATGCCAGTATACAAAAGCATAAAAAAGTAATACCCAGGGTCTTTATGACCATCTCCCCTCCTTATCTTTAAGAAAGGCCTCCACATTCCGGTAAATATCTTCTACATCCTGCTGATTCAAGCTGCAGGCATAACCTATCTTCTCCAGTTCCTTAGGACTGATTATATCTTCGGGCTGATGGCTATCGTTGTTCAGAATTAGTTTGGCCTTGAATTTCCTGGCCTGGGTGGCTACGAAAAAATTGGCATCTGAATGTCCGGCGCGGGAAGTAAGCTCCAGAAAAATCCCTCTTTGGCTGGCAAGCAAGGCATCCTCATCCGTAATCCTCCCCGGATGAGCAAGGATATCGATATCGGACAAAAGAGCCGCGTGGTTAGTCCCCGGGATGACCGGCTCCATAGGCGTTTCTCCGTGAGCCACGATTACTTTTATGCCGTGGCTGCGCGCGTATTTTGTAAGGGGTTTGAATTGTTCGCAAGGAAGATGGGTCAGCTCAACCCCCGGCAGGACCTTAATCCCGGAATTTCTGGGCCAGTGCCTGCAGAAATCCACGATTGCGCTCACCGCGCTTTTGATATTGCAATAATCGGTATGGTCGGTAATAGCGATGACTTTATAACCGGCGGCAAGGTAACGCACTGCCACCTCCGAAGGAAGGAGCCCTCCATCGCTTAAGAGGGTATGGGTATGTAGATTATACATATCAAGACATGCGCCTGGCAGGAATCGAACCTGCCGCACGCAGTTTAGGAAACTGCTGCTCTATCCTTATGAGCTACAGGCGCAGATTTATTGATTAAGAGTTACTCGCCTTCGTATTCAACCAGCGATACCACCGGATACTTGCTTAGCTTGGCGCGTCCGCCCAAATCTATAAGGTCGATTACAAAAGCGATCCCCTCTACCCTGGCGCCTTGCGCTTCTACTAATTCCGTAACTGCCTTGACCGTACCTCCGGTTGCCAAAAGATCATCTACAATCAACACCCGAGTCCCGGGTTTTAATGCATCTTCATGGATCTGGAGGGTATCGGTACCGTACTCCAGGGCATAGGTAACCGATTTTGTCTTCCAGGGTAGCTTTCCTTTTTTTCTCACCGGGATAAATCCTACGCCGAGCTTATAGGCAATAGCGCCTCCCAATATAAAACCCCGGGCCTCAACCGCCACCACCGCCTCAATCTTCTTATCCTTAACCTTATCACAGAGCGCATCTACGGCGTATTTGAACGCATCCTTATCGCTTAATAAGGTAGTGATATCGCGAAAGAGTATGCCTGACTTGGGAAAATCCGGAATATTGCGAATAACTTTCCTTAAATCCATATTACTTCACCTTTCCCTAGACCGCAGACGATTGAAAATTGGAATTAAAGTTCCTTCTCCTGCTCGACGACGAATTTCCGGAGCTTCTTTAAAGCGCTCTCCTCGATCTGACGGATACGCTCGCGGGATACTCCCAATTTTTTGGCCACTTCCGCAAGGGTCTGCGCAGGGGTATTATTGAGGCCGAAGCGCATATCCAGGATCTCCCTCTCCCTGTCCGACATTATGTCCAACAACCCCTCAACCCTCTCCCTATCCATGAGTTGGCCGATGGAAGCATCGGGCGACTCCGCGCCTTCGTCCTCAATCAAATCCGAGACCTGGCCCTCGCTGTCATCGCCCAAAGGCGCTTCCAACGAAGAGGTAGTGGAAGTCATCCAGAAGTTGATCTGTCCGATTTTATCCTTAGGTAG
>Ga0233425_10007870_pt1 | contig 14616 bp, 13 predicted proteins | sample Watercolumn_Towu_2_FD_181712 | JGI IMG/M metagenome (GOLD analysis project Ga0233425, IMG submission 181712) | Freshwater microbial communities from Lake Towuti, South Sulawesi, Indonesia - Watercolumn_Towuti2014_140_MG | ecosystem: Environmental > Aquatic > Freshwater > Lake | place...
TATGATGAAGGAAAATTTAATTGCACAAGCGGAAAGATATCTTCGATTAGCCCTGCCCTTGATGGTCAAGTACGATATCCCTGTTACTCCCAGAAACTATTTCGTTTGGTACAAATATGTTACCAATGGGAATGAGGAAATGGCCAAAGTGATTGAGGGCATGATCAAAGCAGGAGAGCCTTTTTCTGAAGAAGCGATGGAAACCTTGTACCGGCGGTTCTGTGCCGAGAAGGGTGAAAGCGAACTACAGGAGATTAAGGAAGCGCTGGTAGAGGTCCTCCTAACCACCCACGGTTTAGTGTCGGATTTCACAGGTCGATCGGAAGAGCATGAAAGATTTATTTCCAATTCCGTAAATATGCTTTCAGAAGAAGCCTCTCCACAAGAGATTCGAGGAGTCATCAGTGAGATAATTGATAAAACTAAAATCCTGAGCCAAGTCGGAAAAGAAATACGTCATAAACTAAAAGAATCGACAGAAGCCTTAGAGGTACTTGGAAGGGAATTTGATCAGGCCAAGGCTGAGGCTAGCTTAGATTTTCTCACAGGGGTAGCCAATAGAAAAATGTTCGAAAATACCTTGACCGCCCTCGTTAATGAGGCTACCTCAAAAAGCCAGCCCCTTTCTTTATTGATGATCGATATCGACCATTTTAAAAAATTCAACGATGATCACGGACATCTGATCGGAGATGAGGTCCTCAAATTCGTGGCTAATAAAATTAAAAGAATGGTCAAAGGAAAAGATCTGCTTTCGCGCTTCGGAGGGGAAGAATTTACCCTAATCCTATCTCAGACACCCCTGGAAGGCGCTCGAGTAGTGGCCGAAGATATCCGGAGTTTCTTTTCTACAGCTCCTCTTAAGGCGGCCAGGACCTCGAAGAGCCTTGGGAACATAACGGTTTCAATCGGAATAGCCTCTTACCGGGCCGGGGAATCCTCTGAGGATTTAATACACCGGTCGGATCGTGCCCTTTACGAAGCCAAGAAGGCCGGAAGAAACTGCTGTGCGGAGAGTTTCGCTGAGGGATTCCGAATAATTTAATAAAGGCTTTGTCAGGTCATGCCGTTTACCTCTTTTAATCTGCTGCACCTTGGGGGAAAAAAGACTTTTAGATAATATTCCTCTCACGTTACCCCACCATCAGCCGAATTACCTCAAAATTCTCAGCCTGAGAAAAAATTAATAAAAAGATAATTTCTCAGGCACCAAAGCCTTAGGATTAATTCTTTAAAATGACAAGTTTTTCTTGCCGGTTGCCCTTGGATCAGCAGATGAATGGTAACGGCCAAGAGAAAGAAAAAACCTTACTTTTATTAAATTATAATGCGTGATATTATTTCTCTGTTTCTTATATTTTTATTTGACATTTACTTTATATTTGTTTATAAATAACTTTCTAAAAAATTTCAGACATAACTATATTGGATCAAGAAGAACAGGCATTATTTCTTTATACAGACTATTTTTATAAGGGGGCCTTTCCCCAATGGTTAAAAAAGTTGAAGTCGGCCATTTAAAAACCGGAATGTATATCTGCCAGTTGGACTGTTCCTGGCTGAAGACTCCTTTCTTTTCCCATAAGTTCCTCATAAAAAATTCTAACCAGCTCGAACAACTGAAACAATATTGTACCTATGTATATATTGATACATTGAAAGGTGTGGATGTTCAACGAGAAACTCCGGCCTCGGAAGAAGAGGTCGTCTTCCAAGATGAAATCCTACTAGAAGAAAATGAAATCCCCTCTATCTACATTAATACCAAAATAGGAACAGATGTTCAGCGAGACCTCCCGGCCTCGGGAAAAGTGGTCGCCTTCCAAGGTGAAGTCCTAGAAAAAAAGATAAATACAGAAGAAAAAGAGAAGCCCTCTCCACCGGACATGGGGCAAATAAAGCGGTCAGCCGAAGTTTATGATCATGTAAAAAATATTACTGCAAATCTTCTGGAAAATGTAAGAGTTGGCCGGAGCATACAAACAGAAGATGCCGAACAAATGGTTGAGTCTATGGTCAATAGCCTAGTCGAAGACCAAAATGCCCTGCTCTGTTTGACTAAACTCAAAAGCCAGGATGAATATACGGTTACTCACTCCATCAGTGTCAGCATCATTTCAATGGCTTTCGGTAGGGGATTAGGGTTGGGCCAAAACGAACTTCGACTTCTCGGTTTAGGTTCTCTGATGCACGACATCGGTAAGATGAAAGTTCCCCTTGAAATCTTAAACAAACCGGGGAAACTTACCGATTCGGAATTTGAGATTATAAAAAAGCATGTCCTATTTTCCGAAGAAGTTCTCAGAGAAACGGAAGATTTTCCCTCAACGGCGATCCCCATGGTCCGGGAGCATCACGAAAAATTCAATGGTAAAGGATATCTATCCGGCCTGGAAGGTGACCGGATCAGTCTATTTGGAAAGATGGTGGCCATAGTAGATGTCTATGATGCGATTACCACAGACAGAGTATATCGAGAGGCCATGGCACCCCATACGGCCATGAAACGGATGTATGAATGGAGTAAAACGGATTTTGACCAAAAGCTAGTCGAAAAATTTATTAAAATTTTAGGGATATACCCGGTTGGGAGTTTGGTAGAAATAAATCATTCCGATATCGGTCTGATCGTTTCAAATAATCCCGATAATACCCTTAAGCCTTGTGTTCTGGTTCTCTATGACAATCGAAAAACCAAACACCAGCCCCCCTGGTTAATCAATCTAATGGATAAGGACGCGGATTCCGATAAAGACCTGTGGTCAATTACAAAAATTATTAATCCGATCGACAAGGAAATGTTGATCGATTTTTAACAACTCTTTCTTAACTTTCTTCGTTCATTTATAAGACGAAAAAAGCACTATCATTCAGAATCAACGACTCCCCTTTAATTATCCATTTCTTTTCTGAAGAGCTCTATCGTCTTTCGGTAATCCGGGGTGTGATAGACGGCCGAACCGGCCACGATGATATCCGCCCCGGCCCGGCAGACCAGGGCCACATTGGCGGGAGTAACACCTCCGTCTACTTCGATCTCCACCTTCAAGCCCCTTTGGTCGATCATCTGCTTGACCTTGGCGATTTTTTCCAAGGCCCCGGGGATAAATTTTTGTCCGCCGAAGCCGGGGTTGACGCTCATGATCAAAACCCAATCCACCTCTGGAAGAATATCCTCCAGGAGACTCACCGGGGTCGCCGGATTGACCACGACCGAAGGTTTCACGGAAAGCTCCCGGATAAGACTAACGGACCGTTGCAAATGGGGGCAGGTCTCGAAGTGGACAGAAAGGATATCCGCCCCGGCTTTAGCGAAATCAGGAATATAACGGTCAGGAGCTTCGATCATCAGATGCACATCCAGAGGAAGTTTGGTAATTTTGCGTACCGCCTCCACCACAACCGGGCCGATGGTGATATTGGGCACGAATTGACCGTCCATAACATCGATGTGGATATAGTCGGCTCCGGCCGCTTCTACAGCTTGGACTTCCTCTTTCAGCCTGCCGAAATCGGCCGAGAGAATTGATGGGGCAATTTTTTTCATAAACACCTCACAGAATATCAAGTTGTTTAAAAAGGCTCATCTACTTCGTTGCCCTCATCCCTCGTTATTGCGGCGTATTTATTTATACGCCTCATGCCTCGGGAATGAGTGACGCCTCGTATCTAAAACCTTTTTAAACAACCTGAAAAAAATTTTTCAGTATTTTGAATTTTGTATTTTATATTTTAGGTCCAATGTATGTTCGGTTTTACTTTGAACCGTATACCTTCAACCTTGAACCTTTCTTAATCTGGCAGCGAAGAAACCGTCCATCCCATGATCCGGAGGCCAGGTCTGATAGAACCCCTCCGCATCGACCAGTTGCCGGGCCGGTTCCGGGAGGAAGTCCGAGGCCTTTTCTAGAACAAACTCCGAATGGGCTTTCAAGAAGCTCCCGATCACGTCCTGATTCTCTTCCCGGTTCAAGGTGCAGGTACAATAGACCAGCACCCCGCCTGATTTTAACCATCCCGCGGCATTTTGCAAGAATTTGTTTTGCATTCGTGCCAGACGGGGACCGTCTTCCGACTTGAGTCTCCATTTAAGGTCCGGATTCCGCTTAATGACCCCCCACCCGGAACAGGGGGCGTCGATCAAGATTCGATCAAAGGGTTCGGTCTCCGAAGGGAACAGGGAGGACTTGGAAGCATCTCCGGCCATTCCTCGGATGATGCTTATCCCTAATCTGCGGCTGTTTTCCAGCAATTCATCTATCTTTTTCGGATGCAGGTCAACCGCCAGGATCGTGCCCTGATTATCCATCAATTGCCCCAGGTGGGTGGCCTTTCCACCTGCCCCGGCACAAAGATCCAGGACCCTCTCCCCCGGTTTGGGATCCAGCAGATAAGCGATCAATTGGGAGGCTTCGTCCTGAATCTGGTAGAAACCTTGCCCGTACAACTCACCCTGCCCCGGCGGCTGAGCCGGCTCTTCCACCCATATCCCCACGGGGGAAAAAGGCGTCGGCCTGGTTTGATCAGCCTTTCCGGCAAACCTCTCCAACAAACCCTGCCGATCTATTTTCAGCGTATTGACCCGCAAGGTCTGCGGTGGAATCCGGTTGTTGGTTTGGCAAAAGGCCTCCGTCTTTTCAAACCCCCAGATGGTCAGCCATTGTTTAATCAACCAGGAAGGATGGGAAGTCTGGATGGTCAGATAGTCCAGGGGCACATCGGAAGAAGGGAAAGAAATCTTATCTTTTTCCCTATCCAGGGTGCGCAGAACGGCATTAATAAAATCAGCGGCCCAGGGCGTCCGGCCGGACTTAGCCAGCTTGACCGCCTCGTTAACCGCCGCCGAAACGGGGATGCGGGAAAGGAAAAGGAGTTGAAAGGCCCCCAGCCTCAATATGGCCAAGGTCTTGGAAGATAATTTTTTCAGGGGTCTCCGGGAAAATTGTTGCAGGACCCAATCCAGCTTTCCCTGCCAGCGCAAAACCCCGTAAACCAGTTGATAGAGCAAGGCCCGGTCGGAGGCCTTCATGTCCGGCTGTTGTTCCATCAGACCCCGCAACAACTGATCCGGATACTGTCCGCTCCGCTGCCAATCCAAAAGGATGCGCAGGGCTGCTGCTCGAGCCGTCGTCATGGCCTTCCCAATCGTTCGCCGACCTGCAAAGATATTCCTCTGACCAAGTCCCCGGCCGAGATCCTCTTGTGTCCCTCCAGCTGCACTTCCGCCAAAGTCAAGAGCCCTTGCCCGGTGTGGACCCTGATCAGTCCCTTATCCAGAGAGTAAATCATCCCCGGCGGCCCCTTGATCTCAGCCGCTTCCGGGACGGCCTGATGGAGGATCAAGCGTTTCCCTTTAAGAAAAGTGAAGGCCCGCGGCCAGGGGGTCAGGCCCCTGACCCGGCAATCGATCTCCCTGGCGGAAAGGTCCCAGGATATCTCCCCCTGTTCTTTCTTCAAAGGCGGGGCATAGGTGGCCAAGGCGTGGTCTTGGGGAACTGGATGCAGCGTGCCCTGACGCAAGTGCTGTAACGTTTGCAGCAACAATCGGCCTCCTTTTTCCGCCAGCCGATCATGCAGACTCCGGGCCGTGTCGGTCTCCAGAATCACTTCCCGTTCCTGAAGAAGCATATCGCCGGTATCCATGCCGGGATCAAGCCGCATGGTCGTTAAGCCGGTTTCTTTTTCCCCGTTAATGACGGCCCATTGAATGGGAGCCGCCCCCCGATACTTGGGCAAAAGGGAGCCATGAAGGTTGATGGCCCCCCAGGAAGGGAGGTCCAATACGGTTGGGGGCAGGATCAATCCATAGGCAACGACGATCAAGAGATCCGCGTGGTGTTCGGCCAATTGGTCCAACGCCCCGGTCTCTTTAAAGGAGGCGGGTTGAAAGATAGGAAGGTTATAAAAAAGGGCTTTCTCTTTGATCGGAGAATAGGCCGGCTTTTGGCCGCGACCTTTAGGACGGTCCGGTTGAGTATAAACGGCCAGCACCTCTTCTCCGGCCTGGAGCAGGGCGCTCAGAGAAGGTACGGCGAAATCAGGTGTGCCCATAAAAATCAGGCGGGAATAGCTCGAAGCGTTCACCTCTATCTATGCCTTAAGCCAAGCGGTCCGACCGATCGACCAGCTCTTCCTCCTGCTTCTTCAGCTTCTTTTGCATCTTCTTCTTATAAAGGGTCCTTTTTAAGGCGCTGATTCGCTCGATAAACAGGATTCCGTCGAGATGGTCGATTTCATGCTGTAGAACGGTAGCCAAAAGGCCTTCGCCGCACACTTCAACGGGCCGGCCCTCGGCATCCAGTCCCCTGACTTTCACCTTGGAACTCCGTTTAACATCCGAATAATAATCCGGCACACTCAGGCAGCCTTCTTCCAAGGTCTGCTCCCCTTCGGCCTCGACGATCTCCGGATTAAGGATAACCGAGGGATTTCTCTCCTGGTCCTTGGGGCTGACATCAAAAACAATCAGCCGCAAAGGTCGCCCCACTTGCGTAGCCGCCAAGCCGATGCCCGGGGCCAGATACATGGTCTCAATCATATCCTCGACGAGTTTTTTTACCGTCTCATCAATATGCTCAACCGGTTCGGCCTTTTCCAGCAGAACCGGGTTTGGGTATTTGCAAATATCTAAAACGGCCATAAACGTTTTATCTTTCTATTCTCGATTTCTCTTTTTATAGGTTGCTCAAAAAGGTCCAGATACAAGGCAACTGAAACAGGGACCCATCCCGAAGAGATGGGACTAAGCATCCCCGGGATGCGAAGAAATCCCGAGGAATGAAGCGTATATAAAGTACGCTGCAATGACAAGGGATGAGGGCAACCCAGTAGATGGGCCTTTTTGTTCGCTTAAGGCTCACTCCCACCCTTCTGGTGGGACCGGGTTTCAGCAACCTGCTTATTTATATCATATCCACCGGATCTACATCCAGGACAATCTTAACCCCCAGCCCTTGCGTCAAGGACTTCTCCGCATTTGAGATCACTCCGGCGGCCTGATGCAGGATCCGGTTGTCTTCCCCTTTTAGCAGCATTTGCCATCGGTACCGGCCTTTGATCTTGACCATCGGCGCCGGTACCGGTCCCAATACTTCCAGGGAAGACGTCCACTGATTTTTTTTCAGGACCCGTTTTAAAAGTCCGGAGGCCTTCTCCGCCGCTGTTTTTACATTCTTTTCCTGATTACCCTGGAAGAGGATATTAATCAATCGGGAAAAGGGAGGGTATTTCAAATCCCGGCGGAACCGGATTTCTTGCTCGTAAAAACCCAGATAATCATGGCGGCGGATGTGATTGAAAATATAATGTTCGGGATTGAAGGTCTGAATGTAAACCTGCCCCGGATGATGGCCCCGTCCGGCCCTCCCGGCTACCTGAGCCAGGAGTTGGAAGGTCCTTTCTCCTCCCCGGAAATCAGGCCAGTTCAGGGAAAGATCGGCACAAAGAACCCCAATCAGGGTCACCTGAGGAAAGTCATGTCCTTTAGTGATCATCTGTGTTCCTATAAGGATATCGGTTTTCCGCTCCTGTACTTTTTTAAGGATTTCAAAATGGGCCTTTTTCCGGCTTACCGTATCCCGATCCATGCGATCGATCGAGGCCTGAGGAAAATGGGCGGCCAATTCATGCTCCACCTTTTCCGTACCCAAACCCAGGGCCTTAATGCCCGCCTGGTGACATTCCGGACATTTTTCCGGCATGGAAACTCTGTATCCACAGATATGGCAGAGGAGCCGTTCTTCCTTGGCATGAAAGGTCAGGGTCAGGGAGCAATTTCGGCATTTGAGGACTGCCCCACAAAGAGTGCAGAGAATCAGGGTATCGAATCCCCGCCGGTTCAGGAAAAGGAGTGTCTGTCTGCCCTCCTGAAGGTTTCGCCCAATGGCTTGCTCGAGGGGAGGGGCCAGGAGAGGAAAACGTCGGCCCCGGCGGAATTGTTTCAAGTCGAGCAGATGAATAACCGGCAGAGGCTGATCTTGAACTCGTTTGGGAAGTCCCAGATAGCCGATTTTATTCTGGCTCCGCAGATAGAGAGAGGAAACGGCCGGGGTCGCTGATCCCAGGACCACCACGGCCGATGATAGTCGGCCCCGAACCAAAGCCAGATCCCGGGCATTGTAACGCAAAGAATCGGTCTGCTTATAAGATGGGTCATGTTCTTCATCGACGACAATCAGCCCCAAGTTCGGCAAGGGGGCAAAGACGGCCGAACGGGTTCCAATAACAATCCAGGCTGATCCGGTTTGCACTCTCCGCCATTCATCATATCGTTCAGCAGGACTCAAGCCGCTGTGCAGCAGGGCCACCTTATCTCCGAAACGCAGGCGGAAGCGGCCTTCTATTTGCGGGACCAGACCGATTTCCGGGACCATAATTAAGGATTGCCGCATTAACTGCAGGGCACCCGCCGCCGCTCTCACATAAACTTCCGTCTTCCCTGATCCGGTAATCCCATGGAGGAGCAGGGCTTGATAGCGGGAAGAATACAATCCCTCTTCTATCCGGGACACGGCCTTTTGTTGTTCTTCCGTTAAAGTAAACGGCCCTTCTTCCAAAGACAAGAGTTCTCCCGAAGCGTCCCGAAAACAGATTTGTTCCCGGATTTCAATCAGGCCTTTTCGCTTCAATGTGGCTAATCGTTGAGTCGACAAAGGATTTTTTTTTCGTAACGCTTTTAGGGACAGTCCGGATCCGGCGGAGAGGAGCTCACAAAGGGCCCGATCTTTTTCCTGGAAACGGTCTTGATGGAAATCGGACCCCGGATAAATCCATTTTTCCCTTTTAGGGCGGGTTGTTTCCTTTTTTAGAAAAGTGTCTTGTCGAATCCATCCCTTTGAATCTAACAGAGGAAAGATCTTTTTTTCTTCTCCTGAAAACCTAGAGAACGGCTGGCCTTTGACCGCCAGTTTTTGAAGTACGGTCTCCTCTTTTTCTTGAAGACAGCCTGCCGTCAAGGCCTGGCCGCCCTCTGGCGTCAGCTCAACCCTCCGGCTGCTGGAGACTGTCAGTCCTGGAGGCAGGGCGGTTTTCAGAACCTGACCCAGGGAATAGTGATAATAGTCGGCGATCCATTTGAAGAAGGGTCTTTGGTCCTCGGTAAAAAGAGGGATTGGATCAAGGATTTGGGAGATGGGCTTAATTTCCGGTCCAGAATCCTGGGATGGCACTTCCTCCCAGAGATAGCCGGTAACCAGCTTTTTCTTTAACGGCACCAGGACCCTCAGGCCGATTTGCGGCCTATCAGTAACATCGGTTGTCACTTCATAAAGGAGAGGGTGGGCCAGCGGGGGGATGAGAACATTAAAATAAGACATAAGGCGTTTTTGATTAATAGTATTTTATTTCTCATATCGAATTAAGGGCACACAAGAAATTCTAAAGCCGATGTGCTTTCTTTATCGGATAACCAAATAAGAAACCGGACGATTAGATGAAGGTTTTAATCAAATCATAAACCTCATTTACCGAAATCGCCTGCAGACATTTATTGTCCCGGCAAGGTGTATTGCGATGGTTATAAGCCGTCAGGCAGGGCGAACAGGGGAAATCGGAATATAAAAAGTGCGTCGTTGGCCCTAACGGTCCGTAGAGGCGCGGCGTCTCCGGTCCGAAGAAAACAAAATTTTCTATCGGGGTCATCGAGGCAAAATGGGCCGGCCCGCTATCGTTGGTGATCAATAGGTGGGCTATACTGAAAAGGTCCATGAGTTCCGTAAACGTGGTCCGGTCGGTGAATTGGAGGCACCGTTCGTGGTCTAACGCCCGGTGGACCTTCTCGGTAGCAAGCCGGTCCATCCCGGCCCCCATCAAGATGATGACGTTTTGAGGGTTCTCTAATATCCGTCTTCCCAGGGCAATATAATTTTCTATGGACCAGGCCCGAATAGGAATCTCCCCGGCACTGGGATTGAAGATAATCAGTTTATGCCTCGGGCTGAGGGCCGGAAAAACCACTTGTATTTTTTTTAAGAGATTGGCTTTCCCTGATTCACTGGACGGATAAAACGCCCTTTGATCATCCTGATCGGGAATGGCACCATCCATGGCCGGCCAGTCTTTCCGGGAATAGCCCAAGACATCAAGCATGGAGACGAAGGATTTGCTGATGTGCTGTTGGTAATTATACTGAATGAGGTGCGTATGGAGATTCCCCCGGTACAAGCCCTCCATGCGGAATTTATGAAAACCCACCCGAATAGGAGCGCCGCTTAAATAGGTCAGCAGGGCCGTTACCCGGGTGAATAATTCCAGATCGAAGACACAGTCGATTTTTTCTTTTCCCATCCTCCGAATGACCCGGAGCACATCCCCCAATAGAGAAGAAAGCGATTTTTCATTGATGACCATAACGTTTTCCGGGGGGATGATTTTCAGGATATCCACACTGGCCCGATTTTTTTTGAAAATCAGGAAAAACATTTCAGCCTGGGGATAGCGTTTCTTGAGGGCTATCATGGCCGGATAAGCCAGGATGGCGCTGCCCATCTCTGAGAGCTCCATAAAAAGAAATTTTTGGGGAACGGGTCCGGGTTTCCTGGCAAAGGGGCGAAGCAGAATATCGGTCAACGTCAGGAGCCAACAGGCCGGGACTCCCAACCAATAATCGATTTTGCGGACTAGGTCAATATTCATAAGCTTTTATTTTTCCGGTATGCTCTTAAAAATCCATACCCTAAGATGACCGCAAACCAAACCGTACAGACACGAATAATGATTGTTGCCGTTGTGGCCTTAGCCTTGGGAATTTCAACCATTAACAATAAACCGGCCATACTCCCTTCGGCCGCGCCAATTCCTCCTGGAAGCATGCTCAAGGCCCCGGCCAAAGTGGAAAAGGCATAAATGAAAGTGGCTTTAAAAAGAGAAATCTCCAGGCCAAGGCCCTTAAAAACCATCTGGAAGGCCAGGCATTCAAAAAACCAAGCGATTAATCCTAATAATGAGGCTCCCAAAAGGAGACGAAGGCCCATAAGTTCATGGAGAGTCTGATAGGCCTCTTGGAGGGGGGTCTCCAATCGCCTCCCCCAAGAAAACGTTTTTAATATATTCAGAAGTCCGTGGAATAGGTTTGGAAAAAACAAGGGGAGGAGAGCAAGGACAAGTACCGATAATCCGACCCATAACAAACCGGCGCCATAAGTAAAAGAAATGCCGCCCAATAGGGTCAAGAGATAAATAGCCAATAGATCGGTGAATCGTTCTGCGAAGACGATTGGCCCTGAACGGGCCAAAGGAACATTGTGCCCTTCTTTGAGGAGATAGGATTTTAACAGCTCACCCATTTTCCCCGGGGTTATCGTCATGACCAAACCGCTCATAAAGATAAGGAAGCTGTTCTTCCTGGTCAAAGAAATGTTTACCCTCTTCAAATATAATTCCCAACGCCAAAAACGGCTCAGGTAGTTCATGAAGGCCAACCCCAAAATCACCGGCAGGGTTGCATAAGAAAAGCTGGTAAAGGCCTTGGACACGGACCACCAGTCTCCATAAAGGGAAAGAACAAGGAATACGCCGATCCCCAGACTTAAAAAAAGAAAGGATCGTTTTGAGAAAATAATGGCTTGGGGTTCGGCCATTTCTTTAGCCATAAAGGACAAGGAAAACAGCGATGGTCCAGCCCACGACGGTTAGAAGCAGAGGTCGGTCTGTCAATAGAACCTCTTCGGGCCGACCGCCTTCCACTTTCTGGTGAACCAGATAAAGATACCGAAAAATCCCATAAAGCACAAAGGGCCAGGTGTAAATGAGATGAGTGGTGTGAAACTTGGAAACGGTTTCTTCGGAGATGGCGTAAAGGGCATAGCTCATTACCGTGGTGGCGGTGACTACCCCCATCATTTGATCCAGGAGATAGGGAGAATAATCTTTGAGAATCTGCCGATGATTCAAGGCTTCATCTTTAAGGAAAATCAATTCATGCCTTCTTTTAGCCATGGCCAAAAACAAAGAGAGGAGGCTGGTACATATAAACAGCCAGGGAGAAAGCTGAACGCCTATGACCAAGCCGCCCGCCACAACCCGCAGCACGAAACCGGCGGCAATGGAGAAAATATCCAAAATGACCTGATGCTTTAAAGAAAAAGTATAGATGATCTGAAGCAACAGGTAAGCGATCATGACTTTCAGAAAAGGCAGCGAAATAATCCAACCTCTCCCTAAGCTGATCAATAATAATAGGGCCGCCAAAATCACCCCTACGGAGGGACGAAGTTTACCCGAGGCTAAAGGACGATGTCGTTTTACAGGATGAAGCCGGTCTTCTTTAAGATCCTTCAGGTCGTTGATTATGTAAACCGATCCGGTGAGCAGGCAGAACAGGAAAAAGGCCTCTAAGGATTTAAAGAAAAGGGGCTTGTTGAATAGATTTTGGGAAAAAAGCAAGGGAGCGAATAAGGCTCCATTCTTAATCCATTGCTTTGGTCGAAGGGATGATATAAATCCTGTTAAGGAAAAGAAAGGGCCTTCAGTTCTTTTCATTTTTCACCTAACCGGAAGGGCTGCCCGGAGAATTTATAATTGCCTTAATTATAAATGAAAGAAATCATAAGAGATTGTGAATATAACCCTAATCCTGAAAATCTGCAATTAAAAAGAAGCACTTTTCTCAACGAAGAAGGGGATGTCACCCAGGCCTTTTTACCAAGCCCTTTTTCCCCTTGACTCTCCCCTCGCCTTCATTTAATAGTATAAAATAAAGAAGAATTTCCATTTGCGCAAGATAATCAAGATGATGAAAATAGGTGTCTTTGACGGTCAAGGGGGTGGAATCGGTAGCGCCATTATCAAACGACTCAGGGAAGAGTTCGGCGAAAAGGTGGAGGTGTTGGCTTTAGGAACCAACTCCATAGCTACCGCTCAGATGATGAAATCCCGAGCCAATAAAGGAGCTACCGGGGAAAATGCCATTGTTCAGACCGCATCCAAAGTGGATATCCTCATCGGGCCTATCGGAATTGTTTTGGCCCAATCCATGATGGGAGAAGTCACCCCGGCAATTGCCCAAGCCGTTGCTTCTAGCCCGGGCCTCAAATTCCTTATCCCTCTTTCCCAAGAAAAAGTGGAAGTTATTGGACTGATTCCTGAACCTCTTCCCCATTTAGTCGAAAAATTAATTAACCGTATAAAGGAGTATATTGATCATGTGTGAAGCAGCGGCCTTTATCCTTCGTAATGGGCAGGAAGAATTACTTTTGGACAGCGTCGATCTTCTGGAACCGGACAATGGCAATCTCCGACTGGTCAATATTTTCGGGGAACAAAAAATTGTTTCCGCCAAGATAAAACAATTGTCTCTGGTCAACCATAAAATTATCCTGGAAGAAAAATAACTGCCTCGCAGGTAGACGCATTGTTTCCCATCCTATAGTTAAATAATGAGCAGCTTATCCAAACACCCTAGAAGGAGGCATTTATGATCGAAGAAATCTTAAAGAACCTTTCCTGGCTGGGACATGACTGTATTTTATATCAAGACAAAATAACGCTTTATTTCGATCCTTATGAGATTCCCGGTGGACCGCCGGCCGATCTCATCTTGATCAGCCATGATCATTTTGACCACTGTTCTCCTGAGGATGTCAAAAAGATCCAAAAGAAGGATACCATAATTGTTACCGAAGCCGATTCAGCCCAAAAGCTTTCCGGGAGACTAGAAATCATTAAACCGGGCGAGTCCAAAACCTTCCTGGGTCTGACCATCGAGGCCGTTCCTTCTTACAATACAAATAAGGATTTCCACCCTAAATCCAAAGGATGGCTCGGATTCATCGTTACCATTAATGGGGTGCGTTTATATCATCCGGGAGATACGGACTTTATCCCGGAAATGAAAACCATCAAGGCCGATATTGCCCTCCTTCCAGTTTCCGGAACCTATGTCATGACGGCCAAGGAAGCAGCGGAAGCGGCCAAGGTTATGAAGCCCAAAATCGCTATCCCGATGCATTATGGGGCTATTGTCGGAAGTGAGGAGGATGCCAAGGAGTTTGAAGAATTGCTCAAAGGCACTGTGGAGGTGAGGATTTTACCTAAGAAGCAATGACGAGAGTTTCTTAACTTAAATAATTAATAATAACGTTTTGGTTTTCGTCGGCCCCGGCTAAAAATCCAGCCGAGAAATATTCCTAAACAAAGTACGAGAGAACCGGCAAAAAACCATTTGACCCTCTCGTCTTTGGGCTGGTTCTTGCTTTGTTGGGTTAGATCGGCCAGCTGTTTTTTATAGAGAGAAACCTCTTTCGACAATTCTTCATTTTTTGTCTTAAGACCTGTAAGTTCCGGAGAAGGGGGTTTCTCTTTTTCTGCCTGAAGGGTCTGAGTCAGTTTTTTGACCTCTTCAACGAGCTTCCCCTTCTCTTGTGAAAGCAGATCCTTCTCCTTGGCCAGGTTTTGATTCTTATCTTTTAACCCTTTGATTTCTTCCTGTAAATTTGGATTGCCCATGCCGGACGGTTTAACCTGATCGACTAAAAATCGGGAGGCGATCCACCCCACTGTTTTATCAGCCAGTCTGATCTTGGACCAGTTTTTATCTCCCTCCAGCCATTCTACCGGATCTCCGGTTTTGACCATGCCTATAATGCGTTGTTCGATTCCCGTACCGGAACGGACACCGAC
>Ga0233425_10007871_pt1 | contig 14614 bp, 5 predicted proteins | sample Watercolumn_Towu_2_FD_181712 | JGI IMG/M metagenome (GOLD analysis project Ga0233425, IMG submission 181712) | Freshwater microbial communities from Lake Towuti, South Sulawesi, Indonesia - Watercolumn_Towuti2014_140_MG | ecosystem: Environmental > Aquatic > Freshwater > Lake | place: Indonesia...
GCAGGACGCGATGGATTGGGGCACCTCCTTCGGGATAGGATTCAGCTTGTGGGTGAGCAGCTCCGCATGGGGCACCCGTCGAACCTCGCAAGGAGTTCCCAAGATGCGCGCAGTTTTGATCCTGTCGGTTCTCAGTCTGCTCGCAGCTGCTCAGATCCCACTCAGTCCCGGCGGTGACCCTTACTACCGCGTACGCCTCGCAGCGACTCAGCCCGAGCAACTCGCCCAAAGTCTCGAAGCCGCTGGATACGACGCCGACTGTCTGCCCATGGGCAGCGACTGGATGGAGGCCATCCTCTCGCCGCAAGAGTACGGAGTGCTCGTTCAGGCGGGGTTTCAGCCGGTGGTGCTGCAAACAGCCACCCCGCTGACTTCGATCCTCGAGGACATTCCCGTGGGCTACCACGACCTAGCCGCCATCCACAACATTCTGTTGGCGAAGCAAACAGCGATGCCGGGGATTTGCAAGATCAGGAATCTCAGCGCCGAGTTTGGGCCTTCTCTGACAGTGGAGGGCCGCGCCATCGAAGCTCTCAAGATTTCCGACAACGTGCTCGTGGACGAGGACGAACCCTGCATTCTCGTGGCCTGTTCGCACCATGCCCGCGAAATCACCACCCCAGAAGAAGCCCTCGACTTGATCGAACGTCTGACCGCGGGCTACGGCGTGAACCCCACTCTGACACAACTCATCAACACCCACGAAATCTGGATCGTTCCGGTGGTGAACCCCGATGGCGTGAACACGGTTTGGACTTCGAACGCGCTCTGGCGAAAAAACCGCCGCCCGAATGGCGACGGCACGTTCGGAGTTGACCTCAATCGCAACTACCCGCATCTGTGGGCCAGTGCTTGCTCGGGCAGCACGGTCACCTCTTCAGAAACCTACCGCGGCGTGAGTGCAGGCAGCGAAATCGAAACACAGACCATCATGAATCTCTCTCGCGCACGGCGGTTCGCGAAAGTGCTGGACTTCCACTCCTATGGACGGGAAGTCCTGCTCTCGTACGTTTGCAGCTCCATCGCTCCCACTGTAGGAGCGCACATTGATGCCGAGGGCATGGCTCTCGCACCCTTGGCTGCCTACGGCACGCGCGATCCGAGCTCTGAAGGTGAACATCAGATGTTTCAGATCGGCGAGATCACGAGCTACGCCTACCTCGCGGAAATGAACACGAGTTTCCAACCCGCGTACAGCGCCGCGACCTCTGAAGCCGCCATCCTCTGGCCCCTCGTGCAGGGATTCTTCAATCGCCCCATCGCGGTCAGTGGCCATTGCCGCGACGCGCTGACAGGACAACCCCTCGCAGCCAATATCGCCGTCAACACCATTGCATGGACGCAAGGCGAATCGCGCAAGTCGCGCAGCGCTGATGGCGCATTCTTCCTCTCGTTGCCGGTGGGCCAGCATCTCATCACGGCCAGCAAGGCAGGCTATGCAGCGGCCTCAGGCACCGTCACAGTGAGCGCAAGCGGGACCGCCACCCTCGACCTTTATCTCGCGCCGAGTACTGCCACGTTCTCGCTAGGGCTTGGGTCCGCGGGCAGCGCGGTGGGCAATCTCCATGTCGGCATGGCAGGCATCCCGACGAATTGCACCCAGGGCTTCACGGTGTTCTCCCTCGATACATCCCTGCCGCTCGGTCAAGGCTCGGCCTTTGGCATTCAGGTGGATGCACTGGCCTTGGCTTGCCTCAACGAACCCCTCGCAACAGGTGGGCTCTTGCACTGGTCCTGGCCGGTCCAAGGCCTGTTCCCCGCAGTGCCCTTCGTGCTCCCGCCGGGCAGCCTTGCTTTCCCGCCAGGCTTCAGTGTGGATGGCTTGGGCGTGGCGTTCGGATCAGGTGGTGCGTTCCTCGGAACGACACCTGCCGTGCGTCTCACTTTCTGAAGAACAGCTCCGCGTAGCGCCGCAGCATCGTCACGTTGCCAATCCGCGCCGCGGCCGCGTGAAGCTGCGTTTGTTCGTCGGCATCTAAGCCGTGAGCTGCAGCAAGAACTGCTGGGATGAAGGGCGGGAATAGCTGTCCTGCCAGCAACAAGCTCCGTGCGAGGCTTTGCGCCTCGGGCTCAAGCCCCGCGGCGTGCGCAAGGGTTAGCAGAGCATGTTTCGCTTCAATGCTGAGCTCGCGACGTTCCGTGAATTGCGCCCAAGAATCTCGCAGCACGGCCGAATGCCCCGCCTCTAGCGCGAGCACCGCGGCTGCCATGAGCACCGCTGAGTCTGAACCGGCGCACGCCTGTGCACAGAGGGCTCGCACGATTCCCACATCCAACGGCGCGGCCAAGCGCCCGATGAGCAGGTGCAGTTTGGTCTTGCCATCGCGCTCGACTTGCTGCCAATCTGACCGTTCGCGGAACAGTTCCAACAGGCGTGTTTCGTCGCCGAGGATGGCCGCTCGCTGAGCAGACTCCAGCACATCCACGTCAGCTCTAGCAGGCTCAGCGCTGACACGGAGTGTTGCCAAGATCTCGGCTCGCCTCGTGGCTTGCATGGGCCACGCGAGCACTTGCCCCAGTTCTGCTGTGCTGAGCTGCTGTTGAATGAGCACACGCGCCCACGCTTCGTTGCGCAGCGCACACTCCGGCAAGAGATCCGCCAGCTCCCGTGCGAACACTTCGTCGCCGAACTGTCCATCAATGAGAGCGACTTGCGCGTGGAAGCGCGCGATCCGGTTGGCGCTGTCGTGCTGTCCCGCTTTGGCCAAGACAGCGACCAATTCCACATCGCGCACTCCCGATTCGAGCCACGGCGACACACGCGTCCACTCGGCCAGCGCTGTTTGTGCTTCTGGCAACTGCGCCAAGCCGAGGCCAACGAGCAACGCACGGGCCTGAGGGCTCGCCATGCGCCCCTCGGTCAAGCGGCGGACCGTCGAAGGCTCTCCTCCGTTCACGAACGCCAAGAGCACTTCCTCTTGGATGCTGGCGGGATTCGCCGCGACCAGCCGACCCAACTCACTGCGACCTTCCGGTTGAGCCACCAGCGCCGCGAGCAAGCGCTGCTCCCCCGAGTTTGAAACCAACGATGGAACGAGGCCTATGCCCGGCGGCAAAGGGGGGCTCCACCACGGGACCACACTGCCACGGAGCCGCAGTGGAAAGCCCGAGCCAGCGCCTTTCCGCCACGTGCGCAGCATGTTCTCCGCGCCGCCGGTGAGCAACGCCAACGCAAGGCGCTGTCCGGGTGCAGAAGTCTCCGATTCGGTCCGCGCGATGCACTCGCGTGCCTTGTCGACTTCGCCCAGAAGCAACCACGCGTCGGCGGCCTGCGCGTGTCCCCAGTCTCCGGAGATCGTGTTTCGACCTGCCGCAGCGCTGAGACTCTCGGCCCATTCACGCCACGCACCGCAACTCCAAAGCAAGTCGTCGAGTGCCTGCGCCACCGGTGCGCCTGGCCAACGCTTCGCGGCCATGCGCGCGAGTTCGAGTGCTGCTTCACGTTCGCCTCGGGCCTGCAGTAGGGCGAGATGGAATTGTGCAGCGAACGAGCCGCTCGTGGGTGACTCAGTCCGCAAGAAGGCTTCCACCTGCGTCCGCACAGCCTCAGTCGTGTCTTTGGTCAGTAGCTCCAGCACTTGGGCTGTTTGAAAGGACGGCGTGCGCTGTGCCAACAACGCTTTCAATCCACTCGCTAGCAGCGCGGTGCCCGACGCCGCAGATCCGCTCTGCAAGAGAGTGAGTCCATGCACCACCGGAATCACGGGTTGATCCCCGGCCTCGCTGCTCAAGACCTCGATCAACTCTGCCTTGCGTGCGGGGCTCAACCGAGTCCTCAGCACGGCCATGGCCTCAAACTCTTGTGCGACAAAAGTGCTGCTGGCCACCCGCGGGCGTGCGCTACGCCAAGCGTTGATCAAAGCGTGGTTCAGCACCTCGCTGTCGCCGTCTGACTCCTCCAACAAGTTGAGGATCTGGTAGCGCGGAAGAGCCGTCGAAGCCCCAAGCCTGTGCGCGAGCAAACGCTGCCGGTCTTTCGAAGAGAGCACGCGCGCGATGCGGTCCACTGCGCCTTGGCGTCCGACACTCGCAGAGAGAGCCTTGAAATGCTCTTCGCTCAAGTCGGTGTCCTTGCGCCGCGCATCCGTGAGTCGCGCTAGGACCTCGAGGGTCAACGTGGGCGCTTGGCTCTGCCTGCGCGCAAGTTCGGCCTGTAGCGAATCCACCGCGCTCGGCATCAACACTGCCGCTGCGCGCAGAACCCTCAAGGCTTGCTCGGCACCCGTCATTGAGTCCGCGTGTTGCAACGCAGCTTCAAACGTGGCCAACCACCAGCGTTGGGCCGTCGGCGTATCGCAAGATTCGGTGACCAAGGCCAGCACCGGAGCCCGCATTCCTGAGGCTAGGCCGCAGCTCACGGGATCCAACTCAGAGATCAGCCGTCGCGCAGCTTCGCTTTGTCCGGCCACGAACAGACGCGCGGCGAATTCCGCCGCCAAAGCGCTGTCCTCGAGAGCAAGACGCCGAAGTGCGGCCTCGTCAGCCATCAACCGCGAACGCCAGACTTCGGGCACCGCAGTGCGCAGCAACGACTCATCGCTGCCGGCACACAGCGCGGCGATGTCCAATGCGCCTAGCTCACCGAGCGCCTGCGCCGCCAGCGTGGCAGCGGTGTTGTCTTTCGGGAAAAGAGACTGCAATTCACGCACGAGTCCTGGCAGTGCCGCGAGGTCTGCCAGCACGGGCTGCGTCGATAGCACCGCAGACCACAAGCGCTCCAAGCGCGGGTGGTCTTTCAAAGAGGCCCCGTGGGTGGGCGCCGTTGCAATGCGCTGCGCTTCAGTGCGCATCATGCCCACGAGCGCATCTGCATCTCGAGCGGAACCATTGGCGAGAAGCAGGCGCAGCGCCGGTGCAGAGAAGCGCGTGTACAAGTCCTCTTGTTGATTGCGCTGAAGAAACGCGAAACTCCGGCGCGGCTGCGCACTCTGCCGGATGGAAGTGGCCTTGATGTCCTCCCCGGGCGACCGAGCACACAGGTGTTGCATCGCGCGCAAGGCGTCGCGCGCTGCGATAGTGAACGCTCCGTGAACTTCGGCCAGTTGCGCCGCTTCCAGCATCAGTTCCACGTCGTCGGGGCGCGCGAGCAGTGCTTGCCGCAACACCCTTTCAGCGTCTTCCTCACGCCCGTGCTTGGAGAGCAGCCTAGCTACGGCTCTCTGGCCGGAGAGCCACTCTTCCGATCCGCCCGCACGGGCAAACACCCGCTCAGCTCCCCGCGCATCTCCCGCGGCCAGCATGGCTTCACCGAGAGCGAGAAACACGTCGGGCGGGAACTCTTCGCCCAAGGCCAACAGCGCGCGCCCCTCTTCCAAGACAGCGCGTTGGTCCCCGCGCTCCCGTGCCAACTCGAATAGTTCACGGGAGTACGCGCCGCGGCGCTCACCGCTGACGGCCGCTAGGGCCGTCAACATCAAGCGTTGGCGCTCCCGGCGGCCCAGTTCTTCTTCGAAGTCGGCAGCCAGTTGCCAGAGGTAGGCGCTGGCTGGACTGGCTGCGATGCGGGCGTGAATCCGACGCAGCGCGCACTCCAAGATCGCAGGTGAAGCATGCAAGTTCAGCAAGCCATCCGCGGCCACGGTGAAGAGATCGTCCTTGGGTGCCTCCTCCAGCAGATTCAGGAACAGATGGAGGGCTCGTTCCCTTGCGCCCGCGGCCTCCAGCATGTTGCCGCGTAGCAACCAAGCTTCGATTTGGTCAGGCGTCGTCGCCAAGACCTTGCCCCACGCGTCCGCCGCTTCTTGGTGCCGCTGAACCATGCCCAACACGCCCGCTGCGAATTCGGACACGCCGGTGACTTGGCCGTGATCTGCCAACAGCGCGCTCAGCAGGCGGTCGGCTGATTTGCCACGCCCGCGCTCGAGCGCAGAGAGGATCATCTGTTGCTTCAGCTCGACCGCTTGCTCAGGCTTCAAGCGCATGAGCTCGCGCACGGCCTCCTCGTAGCGGGCGTAGTCGTCACACGACTCGTACACCCGCGCCATGGACTCAAGGACCTCTGCCTCGCCAGCACCAAAGCGGCGTCCGTGTTCACGGAGCACTTCCACGGCGGCGGCTTGGTCGCCAGCGCGCTGATAAATCTTCGCCAGCAGTTGCAAGCTTGCGGGCGAGCCCTGCCCGGCCGTCAGCTCCTTTTCGATGTCCACGGCAAAATCCGCGAGCAAGCCTGCCCGTGAGCCCAGTTCGAGCAGGCGTTCCTCTGCGTGGCGCAACCGCGATGTTGTGGTGCTCGCGCGCCAGATCTCGCGCCATGCGGCAAAGGCCTCTGGCAAGCGTTGACGCTGTTCGAGCAGCCACGCCAAGTGCATGCGCGCATCTTCCGCACCGCTGGCGGCCACGACGCGTTCCAATAAGCGAATCGCAGGCACGGGCATGGCCGCGCGTTCGTAGGCTTGAGCGACCGACAGCAACAAGGTGGCATCAGCAGCACACTGCTCCTCGGCGCGCTGGAGTTCGGCCCGCGCAGATTCCTGATCGCCACTCTGGAGTGCCTGCTCGGCAGCCATGAGGCGCGCTCGGAGCGCCGTGCGCGCGTCTGCGCCGAGCGCGCGCTCTAGAGCTCGCGCGGTGCACTCCACCAACCCGAGGTCGGACGCGAGGCGCGCCAACTGCAACAGACGCGGGCCTTCGGTCACACGCGCTAGAGCCGCGTCCATGACCTCCACGGCCATCTCGCGGCGTCCCGCAAACAACTGCAAGAGCACCAAACCCTGAACCCAAGAGAGTCGCGTGGGCTCTGCCGCGATGCGTTCGCGATAGGCCTGCTCCACCGCGTCCAAGCGACCACATTCCAGCGCAAGGGAGATCAGCTCTCGTTGCACGCGCTCATCCGCCACGTCTTCTGTGCCCGCGCGCAGGATGTCGAGGGCCTCAGCCGGGCGCGCGAGCTCGCGCAGCAGCGCAACCAGCGAAGCCGCGCGCTGCACGCTCGGGGTGCCCAACCAACGCTCCGCAAGTTGCGGGAGAGTTTCCGCCCGTCGGTGCAGCGCCATGATGCGCTCGTCCACAAAGCGCTGATCCACGCTGCGAGGCGCTTGCAAACGTGCTCGATCTAAGACTTGTTCGATGGCGGCACTTGGTTGCTGCGCCTCGAGAGCCATCGCCGCGGCCAGCATCAGGATGTCGAACGACGGCTCGCCTTGTTCACCGACGCTCAGTAGCCACGTGGCATCTCCTGCAAGCGCCGCCAGTACCTTCGCAGCGAGGCGCACCGCGGGCTCGGATGCCCCATGCAGAGTCTTGAGCTGCGCATCGTGCGCATCGCGCGCATCGGCGCCACCAAGTAGCGCGGCTAAGCGCAGTCGGACCGAGACTTCAAGGCCGCGCTCTAGCGGCTGATCCAACAGTTTTTGCAAGGTCTCTCGCGCCGCTGCCGCTTGCCCAAGATGCTCTTCGCAACGTGCGCGGAGCAAGAGATCGGCGGGCTCTGCTGCATTCAATCGCGCAATGGCTTCCAAGGCGCGTTGGGGCAGCCCGGCATTCAGACTCAATGCCGCCACTAGCCTCCAAGCTCTGTCGCCATGTCCCTCGGCGGCCTGCGTCGCAAACGCCAACGCATGGGCACAATCGCCGAGTTCGCGTTGCACGAGGGCCACCACCTCGGCAGGGGCTGCGTGGCCCTCGTTCATGGCCGCCTGCAGGGCCGTGCGCAACGAAGCAGGCAACTCGGGCTCTTGCGCGGCCAATGGCTGCACACAAATCAGCAGTAGCGCCACAGCCCATGTGCGACGCGCAGCAACATGCAAGAGGAATGCGATCAGGGCCACCACTAGCAGCGGCGTTCGCAACGCGAAACTGCGTCGAAGATTCGGCTGCAAGGCGGTCGCTGCTTGCTCAGCCAGCGCAGAAAGGCTGCTCGGTTGCGCTGCGCAAGAGGTCCAGGGCCTCACGCGGTCCACGGCCAACGCTGCCAGCAACTGCTTCTCGTGGTCGCGGAGTTCGATGACTCCGCGGGGTTGCTGCGCCAGTACGCGCAGAGCCTCTTCGGATCGAGGCACACCTCGGGCGAACTCGTGCAAGAGGCGGCCTTCCTGCTCAACACGCGCCGCGACTCCCGCTGGCAGCCTCACGGCGATGAGACCATCCACGGTTTTCAGCTCGGGTTGCACACCACGTTCCGGAAGCGCCTTGTGGATCAGTGCGGTCAACGCCCTGCCACTCGCTCCGGTCTTGGCCGGTTCTGCATTCCATGGGCTTGTCCAGGTGCTCGCCACAGCAAGGACCTTGCCGCGACCATGCTCCCAGTGCGCCAACAGTGGTTCCCCTCCCGGCGTGCGCGCGTCCACCACCGCCCCGCGCCGCGCCACGGTCTCCACGAAGCCGTCCAACGGCCCGAGACTCTCCGCCCACGCGGCATGAGACGCCGCGACGACCACCGTGCGCTCCTCGCGCCACGGCGACAAGGCCGCGCTCTCGGGCTGTTTCACGCGCACCTCAGGCAACTCGAAGCGATCTCTTGCGTGATAGAAGCGCCCCTTGCCCCATTGCGCGAGGGAGAACAAGAAGTTGTTCTGTCCAGCGCCAGATCCCACCATCACCGTGGAGGTCGTGATGCCCTTGTCAGCCATGCGTCGGAGCAGCGATTCGAAGTCGCCGCTCTCGACCCCTCCGTCAGTGATCACGAGCAGGTGGCGCGTGCGCGTGCGTGCATTGAGCAGAGCGTGATAGGCCTCTTCGATGGCCGGCATGATGATGGTGCCTCCGCCCGCCGTGAGTCGGTGGAGCGCCCGTTGCAAATCCACTGCATTCGCCGCCGACTGAATGGGCGCGGCCCAACGGCGTGCACCGTGGAACTCCACAATCCCGGCCTTGTCGTGAGGTTTGAGTCGCGACAACGCGAGCCGCGCGACTTCTTTCGCCAATTCCATGCGCGTGCCTTGCATGGAGCCCGAGGTGTCAAGGATGAACACCAGCGTGGCACTAGGATCGCGACGCTCTTCTTTTTCGTCAGCCCCGAGGGGAAGCATCGCGTCGAGGGCTGTGTCCTGCCAGCCGCCGGGCCCGAAGCTCCTGCGTCCCCCGCTCACCACGAGCCCAGTGCCTGCTGCGACAGCACGCTGCACTTCATCAAGAAAAGACTCGGGGAGCGACTCCGCCGGAACATCTTCGAGCAAGATGACCTCGGCTTCGCTCACGGCGCTCACTGGACGCACCGCGTCAGCCAACATGCGCAGCAGTGCTGGCGGACGCGCGGGCATGGCTTCATCGGTATGCAAGTAGAGCGCCACCGGCGGCGCCACGACGAGGGCGATGTCTCGTTGCGCAAGGACTGCACCCTTCGCATCTAGCGCGCAGAGCTCGAGCTGCGCAAGGCCCACCTCCCAAAGCGCCTCTTCGAGTTCAACCTCGCCTGACGCAGGTTGTCGACGCACCTCCGCGCGCTCACGCCCGTGCCGCAGTTCCACAGTCTTCGCGCGCCCTTGAGGATCATCGAGTGTTGCACGCACGGCAAAGGTCTGTCCGCAACGCACGCGCGACGGCACCACGAGATCCTTCAACACTGGCAGGGGCGCTTCAGCTCCGCAGAAACGCACCCGGAGATGCACTCCGCGCTTCGCGGCGGCGAGCGCCGCCTCCCTTGCCGCCAAACCGAGAGCACGGCCATCGGACACGAGCACGATTTCCCCTGCGGTTCCTGGCAAGACGAGGTCGGCCGCCAGTTGAATCGCCTCCGCGTGGGCACGGGCAGGCTCCGCTGCCAATGACGGCAACTCGAATGACCCCGCAGACACGGGCACAGGTCGCGCATCTTCCGCGAAGGCGACTACGGCCAAGGCACCACGGGACGCTGCATCAGCCTCCTCCGTGGCGATGGCATGCACCTCGGCATCCACGCGAGCCATGGTCGAACCACGATCCACCACCAACACGCGCATCTGTGGTCCGATGACCCCCACCATGTGGGGCTGAGCCAGTGCGAGCACTAACGCGGTCATCATCACTCGCCGCAGCCAGCGCGCGAACACGGCTTCGGATCCCTGCCGAACGCGCCAAGCCTCGAACGCAAGTCCGGGGATGAAGAGGAACAACCAGAGCGGCGCATCGAAGCTCATGGCGCCCTCCCCCGCCCGTGCCACACAGCATCCGCACAGAGCATCAGCAACGCCGCGAGGACGAACCAAATCCACAGCGGCCAGCCCGCGGATGCGGTTTGCACAAGCGCAGGTGAGCTGGCTTCAGTGGCCTCCGGCCAGTGGACGCGCACCGCGCCTGTCTCGCGGCCCTCGCATCGCAGAGGACCTGCTCGGTCGGGCGTCACTAGTGCGTAGGACGCAGGAGTGGCGCTTGATGGCGCTGCGGCAACGCCCGCCGCAACAAAGGTGTCTTCCGCCCCTGACCGCACCAAGAACTTCGATCCGGCTTCCAACGCGACGCTCGGACTTTCGCTCTGTCCCGCGGCCAAGATCCAATGCAGCATCCAAGCTTGGAAACTCGGGCTCTCGGCGAGAGCACTGCCTTCGGTGAACAAGCCGGGAGCGACCTCTAGAAGCGCGCGCGTCTCTTCCTTGCGCACACGCACCAAGGGCATGTCGCCCATGACAAGCGCACTGCGCCAACCCGCTTCTAGCGGAAGCCCGTGAGTGCAAGCCGCCGCCGGTGCTGGCAGTGTTGCGTTGAGTTCGGGCCCGAAGCGCTGCATCAGCAGGGGCCGCAGTGCAGCGCTAGGCAGCTCGCCGGCCCGTGCCCCTTCGCGGAGGATCACAGTGAAACCCGGTCCGCTCAGCAGCGGAAGGTCCGCAAACGCGTGCGCCATGCGCGGCAGCGAGGCCTCAACTTGCAGGGCCACTCCATTCGCATCCGGATGATCCGGCGTGGCGGGCCACGGGCTTGGTTGCGGAGCGAGATGGACACTGATCTCTGGAGACCACGGCCTCCTCGGTGCGCGCGCCGACACCAACAACACCTCGCCAGTTGTTTCGCCGCGCACCAGTGCTTGAGCTCTTGCCAGCAAGCCGTCTAGATCTGCGACCCCCTCATGGCCCGTGAGCGCGGCCAGCGCTTCGCGCCGGGCAGCGAGACCGCCTCGCGCAGGGAAGCAATCCACGTTGCCACCGCAAGCCACTAACAAGTGCGTTCCCGCTTCCAGAGCGCCAAGCGCTTCGGCACGCTGCCGCAGCCAAGCCTCTTGCCCCCGTGCAACCACGCTTGCGTCCACCACCACGCAGCGCGCGGGCAGCTCCGCAGGGCGCGGATCGGCCAATGCCATCAGCATCACAGCGCAAGCCAGAAACAGCCACGCCAACGTCGCTAGATGCCGCAGAGGCCCGCCGAGGCGACGCGCCCGTTGAGCCTCCACCACCGAACGCCAAAAGAGCAGGGTCGCCACAGTGCGCTTCCGGCGGCGCACACGCAAGAAGTGCAGTGCGACGAGGACCGCGGCTGCGCAGCCTACGAGCGCGAGGAGAGTCTTCGGTCCCAAGGTAAGCCAGTTCACAAAGAAAGGCTCCCCGCTGGGAATAGGGGTTCGAGTTGGCCCAGAACCGGACGGGTCGCGTCTAGGGCGCAACCTGCACGCGTTGGGCTCAGCAGCAGATGGTCGAACTCCTGCTCAAAGCGCGAAAAGGCTTCGCAGTAGCGCGCTCTCAAGCTGTCATCGACGTCCGCGTCGAGCCCCAGACCGGATTCGCAATCCACGAGGTGCAGTTCCCCCGCGAAGCTCCCACCACTCTTGTCCTGTGGCTCAAAGATGCGCACGAGCACACAGCGCTCCGTGGAGAGGTTCAGCACACCTGCAATGGGTTCCAGACCAGCGGGATCAAAAAAGTCGGAGATGATGAAGCTCACGCCGGGCTTCCTGCGTTCGGCTTCCGAGAGTTGGAACAGTGCGACGAGGTCCGTCTCGCCCGCAGCCTCAACGTCTTCCAACGCGGCCGCGAGTTCCAGCAAGCCATTGCGACCGTGGAGCTTTCTTGTGGACGGTCCATTGGCTCCCGTCCAAGACACGTGCACGGGATCATGGTGAGCAAGCCCCAACGCCGCAAACACCACGGCTGCAACACGCGCTGCTTCGGAACGGGCACCACCGTCTGCACCCAGACTGCCACTCAGGTCCAAGTGCACGCGCAGGGGCATCGTTCGCAACTGATCTGCGAGCCTCACAAACAGCCGCCCCGAACGCGCCCAGACGTTCCAATCCACCCGCGCGGGATCATCCCCTTCGGTGTACGCGCGGAAGTCCCGAAATTCCAACCCGCTGCCAGCTTCTCGCGTCCTGCGCTCGCCATGAGATGGTCCTGCGCGCAGATGACGGACTCTCAGCGCAAAGGCCTCGATGGCACTCAGGAGTTCTGCATCGAAGAGAGCGCGCTTGGTCATGCTCAGTCCGCGCGCACGCTCTGCAGGACATCCTCAACGATTTGGTCGCCACTCTTGCGTTCCGCGTGCCCGCGGAAGTTGAGCATGATGCGGTGCCTCAGGGCATCCTTGGCCGTCGCCCGCACGTCCGCCGCGCTGATGGCCGCACGCCCATCTAGAAGCGCCCGCACCTTCGCGCCAAGAATGAGCGCCTGCGCTCCGCGCGGACTTGAGCCAAGCGCCACACAACGCTTCACGATTTCTGGCGCCTTCTCCGAATCTGGCTGCGTGGCCATGACGAGGTGAATCGCCATGCGCTGCGCAGACTCCGGCACAGCCACGCGGCGCGTCGTCGCTTGCATGGCGCGCACCTTGGCCGCATCGGCCACGCGCGCCACTCTGTGCGCAAGGTCGCCTGTCGTGCGCGAGAGAATGAGGTGGTAGTCCTCCTCGCGCGGATACGGCACCAGCAGCTTGAAGAGAAAGCGATCCAGTTGCGCTTCAGGCAACGGGTAGGTGCCTTCCTGCTCCACAGGGTTTTGTGTGGCCAACACCATGAACGGATCCGGCAAGTGGTGCGTTTCGCGGCCCGCCGTCACCGTGTGCTCCTGCATGGCCTCGAGCAAGGCCGACTGCGTGCGCGGCGTGGCGCGATTGATTTCGTCTGCGAGCACACAGTGCGCGTGCAATGGACCCGGTTCGTAGCGCAGCACATGCCCGCCAGCATCCGTGGCGTGCAGGACCTGCGTGCCGGTGATGTCGGCAGGCATCAGATCTGGCGTGAATTGAATGCGCGAGAAGGAGAGATCCAATGCGCTGGCGAGGGTGCGAACCAAGAGGGTCTTGGCGAGCCCCGGCGCACCTTCGAGCAACACATGGCCGCCACATGCGAGGGCTGTGATCGTCCCGCGCACGAGAGCGTCCTGTCCCACCACGCGGCGATGCACTTCGCGCTCCAAGGCCGTGAAGGTTTGGTTGAACTCCTCGATCTCGCCTTTGGCTGCTGTCGCCGCTTGTTCCAAGCTTGGATCCATCATTCACCGCCCTTCCTGCGAGCACGTTGCAGCGCGCTCAAGAGTTCTTGCCATGCCGCGGGGACGTGCTCCGTGACGACACGCGGCGCTAGCCCGGTGCGCGAGGCCACGTCGGTCACCGGTAACGGCGGCGAGGGGCGTCGTACGGGGGCTACACGTTCGTGAGTGATGCGCGTGGTCCCAGGATTGAGCAGCCCGCGCACAAAGTCGGGAATCGGGACACCGAGAACCATCGACCCCGTGCCGCGCGCCTTCTTCGGCAATGAGGGGCCACCGCGTCCATCGCCACCCGAGCCCGTGCTGCTGATGCTCAAGTCTCGCGAGACAGTGCGCCGGCGGTCTTTCAAACCAGGCTGCGTGCCCGTGCGCGCACTCTCTTCGTCGGGATCGTCTTCGATGCGCTCACCGGACTCGTTCGGCATCTGCGCTGCGTCATTCCCTAGGTCGCGCTGCTGCCATGGGCTCTTCACCGCCGCGATGCTGCCGCCACCGCTGCCTCCAGCACCGCGCGTCGCGCCCGAGTGATTATCCGCGGACTCTCTTTGTCGCTGCGCGCGAGTGGGCGCTCCAGACTTTGCTGGCTTTTGCTCCGTAGGCGTGGGCAAAGAACCCTCGGGAGGAGCTCCACCCGGCGTCGCATCGCCACGAGATGCGCCGGCGGCGTTCGCTCGTTCACTCCCCGCGCTGCGCCCTCGTCCAGCTTCAGATGCCGACGGTCTGTCGGATGCCGGAGCCGCGGCGGCCACTGCACCGCCCGCTTGTTGCGCCTCCAGACTGTTGCTGGCTCGAGACTCTGCCGATGGGTGAGCCTGCGGGGCCGCGCTCGGGGCGCTGCTGTGTCGCGCGCTAGCGCCACTCACGTGTGTCGCGGCCGCATTCGGCTCAGATGTCTTGTCTTTCAGGCTCACGCGACGCGGGGGCATGAGGCTTGCAGCCACGAGAAAGAGAAGCAACGCACAAGCAGCCGGCCACTTCCCTCGTGCAGGTCCTGAACCCTGCACCTCAACTGCGGGGGCTCCTCGGAGCGCCTTCACACCTTCGAGAACGGCGAGGGCCTCGAATGCACTCGGCTGTTGTGTCGAAGACAACTCCAAAGCCGGCAGGACGCGTCCGCGGACTGTTGGGGTCGCATCCAAGCGTGCGGCGACACGCGCTGGAGTTTGGTCCCGGAAAAGCACGACGATTCCCATCACGCTGGCCGCCAGAATGGCTGCGCTGAAGCACAGCCAGAGCAGTGTCGATGGTTCAAAGCTCGCACTCTGGGTGGCGGCGAGATGTCGACCAAG
>Ga0233425_10007872_pt1 | contig 14612 bp, 12 predicted proteins | sample Watercolumn_Towu_2_FD_181712 | JGI IMG/M metagenome (GOLD analysis project Ga0233425, IMG submission 181712) | Freshwater microbial communities from Lake Towuti, South Sulawesi, Indonesia - Watercolumn_Towuti2014_140_MG | ecosystem: Environmental > Aquatic > Freshwater > Lake | place...
CGACGACAACGTCCATCGCCAGAATTCGGAGCAGTTCGTCTACGAGCTGCAGCGGGCGGGCAAGCCGTTCGAGCTGATGGTGTACCCCCGGACGCGCCACGGCATCACCGACGCGCGCCTCAACAAGCACTTCCGCCAGACGATGTTCGACTTCATCCAGCGCGTGGTGCAGCCGGAATCCTGATGGCCGTTTCCTTTCTGGAGAGGCTCCGCGCCGGCAGTGGAGTCATGGCCGCGGAGCTGCGGCCGCCGCGCGCCGAGCTCGACTCCACCGCCGGCATGGATGCCTGGATTGACACGTACCATGCGATCCGCACGCTGACGCGGCAGGACATGGGCGTGTTCCTGACCGACAGCGCGGTCGGGACGCAGGAAGAGAACAATCTCCGCCATCTCGTGACCAATCTTGGGCGCGACGTCTCCCGGGATCGCGTGGTCCCGTTCCTGACGAGCAAGCACTCGCTCGAGTTCTGCCTCAGCTACGCCGAGCAGGCCTGGCAGCACGAGTTTCCCGAGCTCGTCGTGCTTGGCGGAGACAAGAGCGTGGGCCGCGCGCGGTGCGTCGAGCATGCCTGGGATCTGCGCCAGGCGATACGGAAGCGGGAGCCTCGGCTCGCGCTCGGCGGCTGGGCCAACCCGTATGCCGACGCGGATCGCCAGGCCGGCTTCATCGGGGATCGCCAGTTCACGGCCGAGTTCTACCTGACACAGATCGTCAGCCACCTCGACCTCGCGCCGGTGGCCCGGTTCGTGGACGCGGTGCGGCGCCACGGGCTCGACCATGTTCCGAGCGTCTTCGGCGTCTTCTTCTATCGCAGCGCCAACGTGAGCACGCTGCGATCGCTCAGCCGGTTTCTGCCCGTACCGGTCGACGCCCTCACCGCCGAGTTCGCCGCCGGGGCCTCGTCGATCGAGATTTGCGCGCGGACGCTGCGGGCGATGATGGACCTCGGCATTCGCAACTTCTACGTGAGCAACCTGCCGCTCGCGCGCGCCTCGGCCACGCTCCACGCCATTCTCGAGCGCGTCGGCGCCCTGGCATGACCCCACGTACCGCCGAGGTAAACGCCTCCCCGGTGTCCTCGACAGGACTTACCGCTGTAACCCGGGATTGACGTAGCCGCGCTGCAGCACCTTCTTCACGTCCGGACGCACGCTCAAGTACGTGACGTGATCCGGAATCGCCGTGAACCCGTGCGCCACGCGCTCGGGAATCACGATGATGTCCCCTTCCTTGATCTCACGGCTCGTGAACCCGACCATCGTCCCGCTGCAGGATGGCCCGTTCAACACGGTCGTCACTTCGCTCTCGGGAGCCGAGCGTCGGCCGTTGACGACGGTTCCGCCGGTGATGAGCGTGCCGCTGCCCGAAATGACGATGTAGGTCTCGGCCGTGGCGTCGTGAAAGATGCCGTTCGGCCCCTTGGCGCCGGGACGCGCCTCTCCGCACGCCGGCTGTGACGCCGGAGCCGGCTGCACGCCGCCGCCGGCGGCTCCCGCCTGCGCCGGCGTGCCCAACGCGCCGCGGTGCACCACCCCGACCGCGAGCTGATAGGTGCCCATGTCGATCACGCGGACCTGATTGTCTGGAATCGTGCGCTTCATCTGCGCCGCGTACTTCAGCACCGCCTGGATGTCGGCGGCTGAAATCATGACCGCGTCGGTCGGTGCCTGGGCGCGTCCGATGGCCGGCAGCGCGATGAGCAGAAGCGTCAGAATCTGCAGGATGTTGCGTCGCATGAAGTCCTCCCTCACTTTCCCTCGACCAGCTCGATCGCGGCCCGATCGGGCCCCTCGATCATCGCCGCTCGCATGGTGCCCCACGGATGAATGTCCTCGAGCACCGTCACGCCCTCGCCCTTCAGCCGCGTCATCGTCGCGGACAGATCCGCCACGCTGAGCGCCCAGTGATCGACGATGCGGCCGCGCGGGCTCACGAGGCCGCCGCCCGGCCACGGCCGGATCAAGATGGAAATATCGTCGAAGAAGACCGCGCCCGAGGGTTCACGGACGAACCCCGGAAACCTGAAGAACGAGGGCCACGTCGGCGGCGCGTACGGCTGCTTGCAGTCCCCGGCTGACGGCTGCGTCGGCGGCGGCAGCGTCGCGCCCAGATGCCGCACGTACCATTGGATCGCGCAGAGCGGATGCTCGTGATACATGTGCACGTGGTTGAACCGCTCGACCTGTCCCGCCTGCGCGTTCTCCACGAGCGCGCCGTCGGGGCCGCGGAGGTAGCCGAAGCCGCCCTGCCGCGTCGGCTTCACGCCTTTCGCCCGCAGCTCGAGAATCTGCTCCTGCGTCGGGAGCCCAGGGAGCGTGTCGCTCGACATGTCGACGAGCTGGCCATCCGCGGCGTCCCACATCTGCGCGATCTCGAGACCCATGGCGCGAAACCGTTCGTTGTACTTCCTCGAGTCTGGCGTGTTCCACCCGAAGTGCCAGATCACGCTCTGCGGGCCGGTCAGCTCCGTCGGGGGTGGTGCGCTGACGCGCGTGAACAGCAGATAGAGGTTGCCGGTCCTGACGGCATCCAGCCCGTTGAATGTCGTGACCGACGCCGACATCGGAAACGGCTTCGGGTAGTACTCGGCGGCTGCCTTGGGATTCACCGAGTTCAGGTGCACGTGATGGAGATGCATCGGGAGGAGCGTGGACGCCGACTGTGCGGCGAGAGGGCCGTCCGGCCTCGGCGAGCCAGCCCACGTGACGAGCACGATCGCGAGCGCCATGCGTGATCTCATACGCCCTCCCCGAAACGCCGAGATTATTTCAAATGCCTGCCGCCGTCGACGCGAATCGTTTCACCCGTGATGAAGTCGCTCTCGATGAGGGCGAGCACCGCCTTCGCAATCTCGATCTCTCCCCCCCATCGTCGGAGCGGCGTGGCGCGTTCCACCCGGGCGAACTCGTCGTCGGAGGTCCCTTCCGGCGCGACGATCGGGCCCGGCGCAATGGCATTGACGAGGATCTGATCGGCGGCCAGCTCCAGCGCGAGCGCCTGCGTGAGCGCCACGACGCCGGCTTTCGCCACGTAGTACGGCAGAAAGCCGAGATACCGCGGCCGGCCGCTCGCCGCCACCCAGTCGGCGAAATTGATGATCCGGCCGCCGCGCACACGACGCATGTGCGGCACGGCGGCCCGTGCACAGAGCCAGGTGGCGCGCAGGTCCACCGCCAGCTGCGCGTCGAAATCCGCCGCTGTCAACTCGTCGAAGGGCGTCGTCCGGTAGCGTGACGCCATGTTGATGAGCACGTCGAGCCGCCCGAGCCCGCTGATCGTGTCGGCAACGACGCGCTCGCACGTGTCGGCGGCGGTCAGATCGGCGTGCAGGAGCAGCGCACGGCGACCGGCGTCGCGCACCGCGGACGCGGTCTCCTCCGCTTCGGGCCGCGAGGCACGGTACACGAGGGCCACGTCGGCGCCGCCGCGGGCGAGCTCGGCGGCCACCGACGCGCCGATGCGTTTGCCGCCAGTCACCAGGGCGACGCGGTCCCGCAGGTCCATGCGCGAGGCTCAGTCTATCAACCACCATGAGTCTGTGCGCACGAAGTAGGCATAGGGGTAGGCTGCCTACTGCTAGGATGCTCCCGTGGCGCGCGCCGCGCTCCGTCCGCTCGTCGTGCTGGCCGTGCTCGGCGGCGGCGCCGCGGCCGCGTTCGACCGATCGCTCGGACGGGAGGCGATTGGCGACGCCATTCGGACCGGCGAATCGCGGATCGAGCGCGTACGGACGCAATTCCACCAGCCCTACCTCATCCGCATCGGGCGCGCCCCCGTGGACACGATCGACTTCGTCACGCCGTTTCGCCGTCTCGTCATCGCCGTTGAGGAACACGTGCTGTTGGGCGGACGCGCATTCCGGCAGCAGGATGCGCAGGCGGTGCTCGCCCGGCACGGCGCCATGCTCGACGTGATCGTCAGCCTCACGTTTCATCCCCAGCACACGTACGTCGGCGTGCCTTCGTTCGAGGTGATACTGGCGCGTGGTGCGCCGCCGATTCCGGTTCCCCCTGTGCGGATCGAGCGCGTGCCGCAGTCGGGCCCGCGCGCGCGCGCCGGGGCCACACGGTCGCCGTATCCGGGGCCATGGAACGGCGACGCCATGCTCGGAGGCGCCGTGATCGCGGGCTTTGACGCCGAGCGGCTCGATGTCCGCGCGCGCTATGACGTCGTGGTGAGCGAGCGCGGGAAAGAGCTCGCGAGGACCACGGTGGACCTCGCGAGCCTGCGCTAGCGACTTCTAAGCGACTTCTCGCGACTTACGACAAGACTTTGACGACCACGCGCCGATTCTGGGCGCGGCCCTCCCGCGTGTTGTTCGGCGCGACGGGCTTTTCCTCGCCGAAGCTGATCACGTTCATCCGGTGCAGCGGGATCTGGTGCTGCTCGTAGAGATACCGCTTCACCGACTCCGCGCGCCCGAGACCCAGCCGCGCGTTGTACTCGGCCGAGCCGCTGTTGTCCGTGTGCCCTTCGATCTCGATGAACATGTTCTGCTGCTTCGACTTCAGCTGCCCGACGACGGCATCCAGGCGCGCCTTGGCCTCGTCCGGGAGGTCGGCCGAGCCCGGCCGGAAGTTGCCCTGGTCCTCGCTCAGGGTGACCTCGTAGATCAGCTTTCGCACTTCAGCGGCCACCGCGTCGACGCGGCCGCCCACGGCATCGACACGACCGCCGACGGCGGTCGCGGCGGCCTGCGCCTTGTCGGCCGCGCCCTGCGCGGAGCCCGCCGCCGACCGGGCCTCCGTTGCCGTCTTGCCCGCCGCCTCGGCCTTCTGATCGACGGCGCCGATGCGCTGCTCGTTCTGGCCGATGCGCTGCTCGGTTGCGCCGACGCGCTGCTGCGTCTGCTCGACCGTCCCGCTCAGCGTGTCGACCTTGGTGTTGACTGATCCGACTTCCTCACGGACGAAACCCTTCGTGGCGCACGCCGGTGCCACCGCAAGGCTCAGGGTGAGGATGGCTCCCGCCATCAACGTCTTCCGCATGGTCCTTCTCTCCTTCCGTGTCAGTTCTCGTCTCGAGCCGGGCCGGACATGTACCCGCCACGCGCGTGGACGATCAGATCGCCGTCGCGGGCACGGACTTCGAGCGGATGCCAGCCCGGACGGGGATCCGGCTCGAATGTGATCAAGTACTGGTGACGCAGCTCGCCGATCAGATCGCGCGCGGCCTCGAGCGCCTGCGCCGGCGCGCTCGCCATCCGCATGTCGCCGCCCGTCCATCGTGCCAGGTCCGCCAGCGTGGCGGTGCTCGTGGATGCGCCGTCGGCGACGACCGCCAGCCGATCGCCCGGATGGTCGAGCGGCGTCACCACGACGAGCAGGTGCACGGGGACATCGATCGCGGCGGCAATCCCCGAGACTTCCGGCGCCGTCAGGCGGCTGCCCGTATCGACGCCGTCGGTGATCACGAGCAGCGCGCGGTGGCGATTGGTGCGGCCGGCCACGGTCTTCGCGGCCTGCGCCACCGCGTCATAGAGCGACGTCAGGCCCCACGGCCGGCCTTCGAGGCTGAGGCGCCGCACGCGATCGAGATCCGTGGTGAAGCCGACGACCTCGCGCAGCGTCGCGTCGAACGTGAAGAGCGCCGCTTCGTCGCCCGTGCGCGTCAGCGCGCGCGTGATCATCTGCACCGCGTGGCGCGCCCGGTCCATGTTGCCGCCGACCGCCATGCTGCCGCTGACGTCGAGGAGCACGGCGAGGCTGATGGCCGCCTCGCCCGAGTAGAAGTCGCGGATCGCCCGGCCCATGCCGCTGTCGATCACCTCGAAGTCGCGTCCCTCGAGGCCGCGGACGACGCGGCCGCGGCGATCGCGAACGGCCGCGGCGACCGAGACCGCCTCGATACCGCCCCGGAACGTCGCGACCGGTCGCTGCTGGTCGGCCGACACGGGGGCGGCCGGTGCGGCGCCACCGGCTCCGACGGGGGGGAGGACCATGAGGGTCACGATGACGAGTGCCGTCAACGGCGTCCGCACGGCGCCGCTTCGGTTCAATCGTCCTGCCATCGCGTGTACCCTCATATCTAGAATAGTTTACGGCGATTGAACGCGCTATCCTCCGTGCGTCCGTCCGTCCTCTCGTGTAATTGTTACATGCTTATCGACCTGAGGCGTGTAAAACCCGTCGGAACGGGGAGATGGGAACGCCCCATGTAAGATTGTGATGCGAATGCCCACGTCAAAACTTGCGCCGCCCATTCCGGTAGCCGCTCGCGTCGATCGCTTCTCCTACGCCATCCGCAACATTGTCGTCGCCGCGCAGGCACTCGAGGCGCGCGGTACCCGTGTCCGCTACCTGAACATCGGTGACCCCGTGGCGTTCGGGTTCGACACCCCGCCGCACCTCATCGAGGCCGTCGCGCGCGCCATGCGCGAGGGACACAACGGCTACCTGCCGTCGGTCGGCATTCTCCAGGCGCGCGAGGCGGTCGCGGCCGACTACGCCGCGCGCGGCGTCGCGGCCTCGGCCGATCGGGTGCTCATCACGACGGGGACGTCCGAGGGGATCGATCTCGCGCTCAACGCGCTCGCCGACGAGGGCGACGAAGTCCTGGTGCCGTCGCCCACGTATCCGCTCTATACGGCCGTGCTGGCGACGATCAACGCGCGTCCGCGATACTACCGCACGGATCCGAACCACGACTGGCTGCCGGACCTGGAGCACCTGCGCACGCTGGTGACCCCGCGAACGCGCGTCCTCGTGGTGATCGACCCGAACAACCCGACCGGGGCCGTCTATCCGCCCACGGTGCGGCGCGCGCTGATCGAGTTTGCCGAGCGCCACGGCCTGACGATTCTGGCCGACGAGGTGTACGCGGACACGGCCTTCGACGCTCCGCACCCGCTCCTCTCCACGCTCGACGCCGACGCGCCGATCATTTCGCTGTCGAGCCTGTCGAAAGCGTACCTCGCTCCCGGGTGGCGGACGGGATGGATGGTCGTTTCCGCGACGCCGCGGCTCGACAACGTGCTCGCGGCGGTCAGGAAGCTGGCCGATGGGCGGCTCTGCAGCCCCGCGCCGATGCAGCATGCCGTGATCGCTGCGCTCACCGGCGACCGATCGCACCAGATTCGGTTTCGCCGTGCGCTGGCCGCGCGCGCGCGCGTGACGGCCGAAGCGCTCAGCGCGATTCCCGGAATGCGGTGCGTGCTGCCGCGCGCGGCGTTCTACGCCATGCCGTCCGTGTCGCTGCCGCCCGGACGCACCGACGAGGACTACATCCTCGCGCTGCTGCGCGCGACCGGCATCCTGTGCGTCTACGGGTCCGGCTTCGGAATGCGGCCCGACGAGGGAACCTTCCGGGTCGTCTTCCTCGCGGATCCCGCCGAACTGCGCTCGATCTACGCCGACATCGCGGCGTTCACGGCCGACTACCTCGCGCAATGACAACTCCCAACGCCCAACTCCACAACTCCCGATTCGGGAGTGGGTGTGTTGGGCGTTGAGGGTGTTGACGTGAGCCGAGACGAAGACACGCGTGCGCTGATCCGGTACGCCCTCGCGGGACTGGTCGTCACCGCGGCGATCGGCTGGGCGCTCTACCTGGCCCGCAGCGCGCTCCTGCTCGTCTACATCAGCGCGCTCGTCGCCATCGGTTTCGCGCCGCTCGTGGCGGTGATCGAGCGGCAGGCGTTCTCCGGCCGCCGCGTGCCGCGGTGGACGGCCATACTGGCCATCTACCTTGCCTTTGCGGCCACCGTGGTCGGCGTTGGCGTCCTGATCATCCCGCCTCTGGTCACGCAGGCGCGCGACCTCTGGGCCGCATTCCCGGAGATGGCGCAGCGCGGGCAACAGTGGCTGGTCGACCGTGGGTTGCTCTCGCGTGAGATCTCGGTTCGCGAGGCGATCGCGCAGGCGCCCGTGGGTGGGACCGACGCGGTCGGCGCGCTGGTCGCCGCCTTGTGGAGACTCATCGGCGGCATCTTCGGCTTCATCGCGATCCCGATCCTCGCCTTCTATTTCCTCGTCGACGCCGACAACCTCGTCCGCCTGCTCGTGCGGCTGTTTCCTCGCTCCGAGCGGCCGCGCGTCGAGGCCGCGTGCCGCCGCGTCACGCACAAGGTCAGCGGCTGGCTCGGCGGGCAACTGCTGCTGGCGACCCTCATCGGCAGCACGGCGGCCATTGGGCTGTACGTCATGGGCGTTCCGTATTTCTACGTGCTCGCGCTCATCGCCGGCATCGGCGAGCTGATCCCGGTCGTCGGGCCGCTCCTGGCCGCGGTACCGGCCGTCGCGGTCGCGCTCACGGTGTCGCCGGCCCTCGCGCTCGGCGTCGGCATCTTCTTCGTGATCCAGCAGCAGGTCGAGAACCACGTGCTGGTGCCGAAGGTGATGGAGCGTCAGGTCGGCGTGAGCGCCGTGGCCGTGATCGTGGCGCTTCTCCTCGGCGGCACGCTGCTGGGCGTCGTGGGCGCCCTCCTCGCCGTCCCGACGGTGGCGATCCTGCAGGTCCTCTTCGAAGAGCTCGTGCCCGACGCGACGCGCGACTGATGGCCTGCCCCGAGCCCAGCCGAGGGGCCGTGCGCGGCGTGCACGCGTCGCTGCTCTATCTGGCCCTGTCGATCGCCGCCACGTGGCCGCTCGCGCGAGGACTGGCGCGCGACGTCGCGTGGGACCTCGGCGACTCGATTCTCAACATCTGGATCCTCGCCTGGGACGTCGAGCAGATCCGCGGGCTGCTGACCGGCGACGTCGCGCGGCTGTGGAGCTTCTTCGACGCCCCCATCTTCCACCCCGCGCCGCTGGCGCTCGCCTACTCGGAGCACCTCGTCCCGCAGGCGCTCCAGGTGCTGCCCGTCGTCCTCCTCACCGACAACCCGATCCTCGGCTACAACCTGCTGTTTCTCTCGACGTTCGTCCTGTCCGGCCTCGGTATGTACCTTCTCGTACGGGAGTTGACGGGGAACGCGCCCGCGGGGCTTGTCGCGGGTCTGCTGTTTGCGTTCGCGCCGTACCGCCTCGCGCAGTCATCGCACGTGCAGGTGCTGTCGTCGCAGTGGATGCCGTTCGTCTTCTATGGCCTTGCGCGGTACTTCCGATCGGCAGGCCCGGACGGACGCCTGCGCGTCGCGCCGCTCGCCGGCGCGGCAGTGGCGCTCGTCGCACAAGGACTGTCGTCCGGCTACTACTTGCTCTATTTCACGCCGTTCGCCGTCGCGTTCGGTCTCTGGGAGATCGGCCAACACCGGCTGTGGCGCAATCGGCGCGTCTGGACGACGCTCGCCGTCGCGGGCCTGCTCGCCACGGTGGTGGTCGTTCCGTTCCTGCTGCCGTATGCCGCCCTCCGCACGCAAGGGCTTGGCGCGCGCTCGCGTGCCGAGGTGTCGCGCTTCTCCGCCGACGTCTATTCCTACGCGACCGCGTTTCCCGAACAGCGGATCTGGGGCTCGGTGCTGCAGGCGATGCCGAAGCCGGAGGGAGAGTTGTTTCCCGGCCTCGTGCCGGTGTTCCTGGCGTTGATTGGGATCGTCGGCGGGTCCGCCTCGGTCGTTGTCGCACTCTCGGCGGAGCGGACCCGGCGCGTCGGCCCCCGGTGGTTCGTGTGGTTGCTGGGCGCCGCGGCCGCCGGGCATGCGGTCGCGGCCGTGTTGACGGCGTTCCTCCGCCGCATCAGCGTGGACTTCGGGCTGTTCGTGCTGCGCATCAGCGACGTCGATCGCCTGCTCGCGCGCGCGGCGATCCTGCTCGGGCTGCTGCTCCTCCTTTCGCCCGGGGCCCGCGCGCGGGTCGCCGCCTTCATGCGCGAGCGCGGCTACTTCGTCGTCGCCCTGGTCGCTGCGGCCTGGTTGTCGCTCGGACCGTCGCCGCAGTCGCTTGGCCGCCCACTGGAGATCACCGCGCTGTACAACCCGCTCCTCGAGTACATACCCGGCTACGACGGTCTTCGCGTGCCGGCGCGCTTGGCGATGATCGTCGCGTTCATGATCGCGGTGCTGGCGGGCTACGGCGCGGCGAGTTTGGCGCGAACCCGCATCGGAGGGCGCGCGCTCATCGCGTTCGGCGCGCTGTTCCTCCTCGAGGCCACGCACGTGCCGTTCGTCGTGAACGGGATGACCCCGCTGCGCGACCATCGCACGCCTGAAGCGCGTCTCTATCGCCCGGCGCGCGCCCCTGCCGTGTATCGCGCGATGGCGCGCGAATCGAGCGACGCGATCGTCGTCGAGCTGCCGCTCGGGCAGCCCGATTACGACCTTCGGGCCATGTATTACTCGACGGTCCACGGCCGTCCGCTCGTGAACGGCTACAGCGGCGTGTTTCCGCCCCGCTACGGGCGTCTACAGATCGCCCTGGCCGACATCTCACGCCGACCCGACGTATCTCTCGACGCACTGCGCAGCAGCGGTGCCACGCATGTCATCCTCCACGAAGCGGCGTACCTCGGCCGCGAGGGCCCGGCGATCGCATCCGTACTGCGCGGCGCGGGCGCCACGGAGCTTTTCCGCGACGGCAGCGACGTGCTGCTGCGGCTGCCCCAGTAATGGGCCCGGCCAGTCGAAGCCGTGTGCGGACGTCAGAACTGGTTTCAGAACCTGCAGGGGCCGGCTCTATACTTCCGGCGATGCGCCGAGACCCGCTCGATCACCTCTCCAGCGAGGTGCAGGCGCTTCGCGATCAGGGCCTGTACCGGCGATTCCGCGTGCTCGATGAAGAGCAGAAGGCGCGCGCCTCCATCGATCACCATTCCGTCGTCAATCTGTCATCGAACAACTATCTCGGCCTCACGACCCATCCGGCGCTGCGCGAGCGCGCCCTCGAGGCGACGCGCCGCCTCGGCGTCGGATCCGGCTCCGTCCGCACCATTGCCGGCACGATGGAGATTCACCTGGAGCTCGAGCGCCGCCTGGCGGCCTTCAAACGCACGGAGGCCGCCGTCGTGTTCCAGAGCGGCTTCACGGCCAACGCCGGCACCGTCGCCTCGATCCTCGGCCGCGACGACGCCATCGTGTCGGATGAGCTCAATCACGCGAGCATCATCGACGGCGCGCGCCTGAGCCGCGCCGCGATCACGGTCTTTCCCCATCGCGACGCGGCAGCCGCGCGTGAGGTCGTCGCCGCGCTGCCGCGCGGGCAGCGGACGCTCCTCGTCACCGACGGCGTCTTCAGCATGGACGGCGATCTCGGCGCGCTGCCGGCGCTGTGTGAGGTCGCGGAGGAATTCGGCTGCATCATGATGGTCGACGACGCGCACGCGAGCGGCGTGTTCGGCGACCACGGACGCGGCACCGTCGACCACTTCGGCCTGCATGGCCGCGTCGACGTGCAGGTGGGGACGTTGTCGAAGGCGATCGGCGTCCTCGGCGGCTACGTCGCCGGCTCCAAGGCGCTGATCGAGTTCCTGTACCACCGCGCCCGGCCGTTCCTGTTCTCGACGTCGCACCCGCCCGCCGTGGCGGCCGCCTGTCTGGCGGCGCTCGACGTACTGGAGTCCGAGCCACAGCTCATCGCGCGCCTGTGGGAGAACGCGCGGTTCTTCAAGGCCGGGCTCGCCACGCTCGGCTTCGACACCGGCGCCAGCGAGAGTCCGATCACGCCCGTGATCGTCGGCGACGCTGCGCTGGCGATGCGGCTGTCGGACCGGCTGTTCGAGCGGGGCGTGTTCGCACAGGGCATCGGATTCCCGACCGTGCCCAGGGGCAGGGCGCGCGTACGGACGATTGTCACCGCCACGCACACGCACGACGAGCTCCAGTTCGCGCTCGACTGCTTCAAGGCCGTCGGCACCGAGCTGGGGATTCTGGGATAGCATCAATCCCTGAGCCTCGGATGGGTCGCCACCTGGCCGTTTTCTTCGTCTGCGTCGTCGGGTGCGCGGGCCCCGTCTCCGCCCAGACGGCACCGGCCGCCCAGGCGGCCGCGCCCGATGGGGTTCAGGTCCTCCTCGATCGATTCCAGGCGCTGCTGCAGGCCGGGCGGCAGGCGGATTTTTCGTCGCTCGTCGCCACCACGCCGAGGACGTCGAGACCTTCGCGAGCGGCTTGTTTGGACCGGACGTGCGCCGTGCGCTCGTTCTCGAGCGCGACCGCGCGCCGCTCAGCGGCGCGCTGCCGGGCGACGGCTACCGTGTCATCGCGGAACTGTTCCTCGAGAGCCCTGAACGTGCCCGCATCGTCACGGTGCTGCTGGACGTGCGGCGGCCGGCGGGCGGCCCGCCCGACAGCTGGCGGATTTCGGCGGCGCAGGCGGCGACCTCGATCGACGGGCTCTTTCGCCTGCGTGTGAACGCCGGCCGGCAGTTCACCGCGCGCAACCTGACGATTGGCGCCGAGGATCTGCTGCTGACGCTCACCGAAGGCTCGGTGTTCCAGGTCGAGAGCGCGGCCGGCGTGACGGGGCTCGTGCTGCTCGGCGAGGGCGTGATGCGCTTTTCGCCGGCGCCCGAGACCGAGCGGGGTCAGATGCGGATTTTCGCGGGCGCCGACACCCTGGCGACGCCCTTCGACACCGCGTTCGTCCGCTTGAGCCCGGCCGATTACGAGAGTCGCGTCAGCGTGGGGAGCCTCGTGCCGGCGGCGCTCAATGCGCGCGACGTGCGCCGTGCGCACGAGCTGCTCGCGCGCGAGGGCCCGAAGTCGTTCAGTCTCGATCTCCGCGAGCTGAGCCCGGACGTCTGGTATCTGCTGCCGCAGCCGGGCGACTTTCTCGCGGACGTGCGGACCCGCCGGCACGGCAATCTCAAGTACTCGCGGATGGCCACGCAGTCGGAGGACATCACGCTCATCGACCGCGAGCGGCGCCGCACGATCGCGCTCTACCCGTCGGCCCAGCGGCGGGCCCTCCGCGGCCTGTCGTTCAACGAGGACGAGCAGCGCGATTACGACGTCCTCGACTACGACATCCAGGCGAACATCCAGCCACAGACCGAGTTCGTCGAGGGACGCACGCGCCTGCGCCTTCGGATGCGGAATGCCGGCAGCTCGTCGCTGACGCTGCGCCTCGCCAACGACCTGGCGGTGCGCGGGGTCGTCAGCCCCGACTACGGCCGGCTCTTGCACATCCGTGTGCGGGAGCAGAACAGCATCATCGTCAACTTCCCCATCCCTCTGCCGAGCGACAGCGACGTGACGCTGCTCGTCTCCTACGCCGGCCGCGTCCCGTCCCAGGACGTCGAGGACGAGTCGGCGCAGGGCGAAGGGCGCGCGCAGGAAGAGCCGCTCATCATCCCCGCGGAGCCCAACTTCCTGCTGAGCAGCCGCTCGTACTGGTATCCGCAGAATCCCATCCCCGACTACGCGACGGCCACGATCCGGATCAGCGTGCCCGACGGCTACGCCTGCGTGGCGAGCGGCCAGCGGCGGCCGGCCGACGAGGTCACGCTGCGCGATCTGCTGACGATCGCCGACGGCCCAGCTCACGTGTTTCTCGCGCGCGACCCGTTGCGGTACTTCGCCGTCGTCGTGAGCCGCTTCACGCGCGCCGCCGAGGCGACGCTCGCCCTCGACCCGGGTCAGGGCGACCCGACCGACGGCGCCGGCATCGGCGTGGCGGTCGATGCCAACCCGAGGCAGGTGGGCCGCGGCCGTTCGCTCATCGACAACGTGGAAGCGGTGATGCGCTTCTATGCAGGCGTGGTCGGCGAGGTGCCGTACTCGTCGATGACCGTCGCGCTCGTCGAGAACGAGCTGCCGGGCGGCCACAGCCCCGGGTATTTCGCGGTGCTCAACAGCCAGGTCCCCGGCTCCCGGCTGACGTGGCGCAACGATCCCGCGGCGTTCTCCAGCTTCCCCGACTTCTTCCTCGCCCACGAGCTCGCGCACCAGTGGTGGGGCCAGGCGGTCGGCTGGCGCAACTATCACGAGCAGTGGCTCAGCGAAGGATTCGCGCAGTATTTCGCCGCCCTCTACGCGCGCGAGTCGCGCGGCGAGCGCGTCTTTGTCGACATGCTGCGGCAGTTCCGCCGGTGGGCCGTCGCCGAGTCGGACGAGGGGCCGATCTCGCTCGGCTCGCGCCTCGGCCATCTCCGGGGACAGCCGCGCGTGTTTCGCGCGCTCGTCTACAACAAGAGCGCCGCCGTCCTGCACATGCTGCGGCGGCTGGTCGGCGACGAGCAGTTCTTCCGGGCGGTGCGGCGCTTCTACGCGTCGCAGAAGTTCCGAAAGGCCAGCACCGACGACCTGCGCGCCTCGTTCGAGGAAGTGTCGGGGCGCTCGCTGGAGCGGTTCTTCGACCGGTGGATCTACGGCGCCGAGCTGCCGCGCCTGCGCTACAGCAGCGCGTTCGGCGGCGGCAAGGTGAGCGTCCGCTTCGAGCAGGCCGGGAGCGCGCTGTTCGACGTGCCCGTGACGGTCACGATCGTCTACGCCGACGGACGCACGCAGGACGAAGTGGTCGCGGTCACCGAACAGCTCGTCGAATGGACGATCGCCACCGAGCGGCCGGTGAAGCAGGTGCAGGTAAACCGCGATTTCGCGGCAGTCGCGATCTTCGAGCGCACGCCGTAGGCGGACGGTCGTATCGGTGCGATCCCCTGACGGTGGTCGGTGCGATTCGCTGACGGTGGTCGGTGCGATTCCCCTGGCGCTGGTCGGTGCGATCCCCTGACGGTGGTCGGTGCGATTCCCTGACGGTGGTCGGTGCGATTCCCTGAGGGTGGTCGGTGCGATCCC